>Ga0209498_1001702_pt1 | contig 13435 bp, 11 predicted proteins | sample WalLakDeSediment_FD_184131 | JGI IMG/M metagenome (GOLD analysis project Ga0209498, IMG submission 184131) | Lake sediment microbial communities from Walker lake, Nevada to study Microbial Dark Matter (Phase II) - Walker Lake 11/02/13 Deep... | ecosystem: Environmental > Aquatic > Freshwater >...
TCACAGGCGTAGACATAACCTATGAGCTCACTCTGAGTCTTCCTTCCAGAAGCCACCTCCAGCATCAGTTTGAACAGCTCTTTCCCGACACGCCTGATATCGGTGATTGCCCTGTCAATATCTACCAGGTAGTCCAGAATATCGGGGAGTTTCTTGAAGTGATCCCGTCTGGCTGTGATCTTGATAACGGGCACGAATGGGAAGCCGTAGGGAGCTGCACATTCAGTGGAGTACGTTATGATGTTGCAGCCAGCGGCTGCCAGGCCAGCCAGAGACTTCAGGTCGTTGCCTGGTGTATCGACAAAGAACATACCCTTCCCTTCTGGTACCTCTCCGTAGCCTACGACTTCGGTCAAGGGCTTTGTTCCGCCCTTGAAGATGGCACCCAACGCCTTTTCCTCCATGGAACTCAACCCATCCTCAATGTTCTGATGGTCAGGGTTCGCGCCAAAGAAGTCCACGCCGAAACCTTTAAGCCATTGTTCATAGTCCTGGACCACCTTGAGCATTTTCTGTTTTACCTTAGCATTTACTGCCCTTGCCGCAATTACATGCTCGGCCCCGATAACCTCGGGCGTCTCGCTAAAGCCGCCGCTACCGCCGTTCTCGATTACGAAGTCCAGAGCAGCGCCCTGGGCAGCATTGGTCACCGGACCCGAGATGGGCGTTGAGCCACCGCACTCCACGCCGTGCCGCAACTTTGAGACGGGCATAGGCTCTCTCTTTATCCTCGATGCATCGCTCGCCATCTTGCGGACGATATTTACTCCCTTGGACACCGCAGTCATCGCACCACCTTCCTGGTGAATCTTGCATACGTCAACGGGTTTACCTGATTCAGCGATGCCATTTGCTATGCGGGAGGGATCGGAATCCGCACAATCCGGGCTCACGACAAGCACGCCAGCCAGGTTTGGATTTTTACCCAGATTGATGAGAGTGCGGCACACCATTTCTTCATCAGAGGGAACGAGGCCGCAGGCCACCCTGTGCGTGAATGGAACACAATCCCTTATTTCTCTTGCAATCCAATTGGCTGGATCGGATGAACAGGATACGGTTGATATGACGCCGATGTAGTTTCTTGTACCTGCTAAACCGTCTTTTCTAGGATAACCCAGAAACTCCATTCTTAACTCCTTTTCCTCCTTGCTGCTCCTATCCTAAGGCCAATCATATTGTGCATGTGGACGTGCTGTCCTGGCTTGATATCGTTGGTGGCCTTCCCGATAACCTCACCGAACTTAATTATCTTGCTGCCAGAGTCTATTTGTACGATGCTAAACTTGTGCTGGTATGTGATAGGATCCAGCAGCTTGACGGAAACTGCCTGCCCGGTTACTTTCAAATCCAGCTCTGTTCCTGACTCCAGGTCCATTAGCGCAACACCTACATTATCCTTAGGGTTTAGCACCAGTCCCTTTATTTTACCTCCCTTCATATTGAAAACACCTCTCCTTCTATACCTAAATGAAAGTTAATGACTGCTTTGGATTCTCAACCAGCAGAGTGTGTATTTGTTCCTCAGTCATGCCCTTTATCCTCATTATTGGTACCACATACTTCAAGATATGGGCATAACCATGCCCTCCGTAGCGGCAACGCATTGTCTTAAAGCAAACGTCCTGAGAAAGGAGTATTTGATTCAAGTATCCTGCCTCAATAAGCTGAATTATCTCGTTGATGCGGGAGCGGTCATTCGGCATGTCGATCTCGGGCATAAAATAGTAGTCCAACTGCCCGAAGTGGTCGTACTCAAGATAGCAACCAGTCTGGGCTAGCTCACAGCGTCGTTCGTGGGTAAGCAATGTCCGATCGACGTCACACATAATAATGTGATGCGGATCGGCCCCGGCATCGGTCAATATCTTGACAACTTTCAATGGGTCAGCCTCATGGCGGGGGGCGTGGATGGATATTAGGGCACCTGTAATCTGTTGCGCGCGAGCTCCAGCACGAAGAACCTTCAGTTCGTTGGGGTGCAGGGGGGATGAAGTCCCGAGTTCACCAATGATTCCCGCCCGGATTCCAGTACCATCAGCACCTTCGGTTATATCCTGGATAAATTCCCCCAGGATGTCATCCTCGGTTTTGGTATCCATTCCTGCGGCGTGGGCTGGCCAAACGTAGTATCCCGAGCCCATAATCATGTTGAGACCTGTTGCCCTAGCTATGCGCACTAATGCCCTGGGGTCACGCTTATGATCACGGTTCGAGCAATCGACAACGGTGCTACCCCCCTCCTGCTTAAAGAGCATAACCTCTTCGATAGCTTCCTGTTCATCATCTAACATAAGATTGTCTATGGAGTTAAGCTGGTGGTGGCGCACCCAATTGAGGTTTTCGATGCTGATTGGCTGCTTTGCAAGGGGCTTGTCACTTATCAGCTCTGGCTCCCGATAGTATACGCTGGCATCTATCATGAAGTGTTCGTGCGGAAGAGTTATCCCCAAATCATCAGGGGATATTAACCCCAGTACGGTTTGAACCATACCCTTAAGCTGCCCTCTGCCAATTGCTTCCATACTCAAAGCTCCCGCAACATCCGCGCCGTGCCGGGGCAGCCAAATACAGCTTCGAAGTCGGGATGGCGCTTCTCATCGTGGATTCTGAAGCCTGCTTTCTGGTAGGCACGCTTCGCCGGGGTGTTGCCGATGAGGAAACTGACCTGCGCTCGTCTGAAGCCCTCTCGCTTGCCCTTATCGAGTATTTCCTTGAGAAGATCGCCTATCAGTCCGCGGCCCCGGTATTCGGGCAGAGTAGCCACGCTCTCAACTATCCAAGCGCCCTCGTGAGGCTCGGGGTGGCAGGTCAGGTATGCGGCGACTCCCTGTTGCTCGCTAGCCATGTCCTCATCTGTGAGGCCCATCTTTTCCATAACGACCGGCCAATGCGTCGCTACCGTTTCCTCACCCAGAGTCTCGGGGTCGTAGCCGCTAAGTGCGGCAACGGGTCGCTCGTCCACCTCGGCCACGATAAAGATCGAATAGTGCAACATATGGGGCTCCGCCGTGACCGCCAAGTGTTCAATGAAGGTGAGGCACTCGCTCTCAGGCCTGCCGATGATGATGTCCCAGATTCCTCTTTCCAAGTGCGACCGTCCCGCCGTGAGCATAACCCATGCTAGGAAGGAGGCGTCGTCAGGCCTGGCCGGACGGACTTTGAAGTTCATTCGCTCAACTCCTTTGTCGGTCTGTTGCATGAGTAGCCCAGAGACCGTAGCCGTTCCCCCAAACGCCCCAAAGCTCTGCGTTCACCGGATTATCCCGGCGCTTGCAGTAGAGGTAGGAGCACTCAGACAGGAATGTAGCTTTAAGAAACGCATAGTAGACAATCTCTGATGCCTACTGCCTGCTCAACTCAGCTTTAGCCAGCAGAGCCGCTCCCAGGGCTCCCATAATCTGAGGCTCCTCCGGAATCAAAATAGGGAGCCCGATTCCGGCTTCAAGAGAGTTCTTAACCCCTGTATTCTTGGCAACGCCACCGGTGAACACCACCTGCTCCCTATAGCCGACGGTTTTCCCCATGACCACTACCCTGGAAGCCACTGCCTTGTGGATCCCGGCGACTAGGTCTTCCCTAGTTCTCCCCTCAGCGCGAAGCGAGACCATCTCCGTTTCGGCGAATATGGTGCAGGTGTTGCTTATGGGGCAAGGTTCTTTGCTGGTACAGGATATCGGCCCCATTTCCTCAATGTCGAGGCCCAGAACCCCGGCCATAACCTCCAGGAACCTGCCCGTTCCAGCGGCACACTTATCATTCATGACAAAATCGCTGACAGTGCCATTTTCACGGACCCCAATGACCTTACTATCCTGGCCGCCGATGTCGATGACTGTTCTAGCCGCTGGCATTAAGAGATTCACCCCCTTGGCATGGCAGATAATCTCGCTTGCCGTCTTATTGGCAAAGGCAACACCGTTCCGCCCATAACCCGTGGAAATAACAAAGCTGAGGTCAGCCATTGAGAGTCCAGCCTGCTCCAATGCTGCTCTTGTGACTTTTTCAGCCGCTCGAGCGACACTATCGCCTGTTGGTATTACGGCGTAGGACAGGATCTTGCCATCTGATATTATGGCTGTTTTGGCAGTGGCCGCGCCAACATCAACTCCCGCAGTAATCATCATTCCCCATTGTGCAGCAGGCTGCTCTAGTTTCTAACAACATCAGCCCAATCCCTACGACGTTCCGCCTCATCATTCCTGTCATCCTGATGCTGCCTTGGCAGCCTTGGTTGCCCGCAGCAATTCGGCAAAAGTCTCCACCCTCGTCCTGAGCTGGTTGGCACTGTAGTTCCGGGTGTCATAGCTGTCCCCCTCCAAAATTAGCACAGGTATGCCTAGCTCCTTCTCTATGACCTTCTTGGTGATCATGACAGTGGGGGTCCACTCGCGGCAGGAATAGGGGTAGAAATTGATTGCTCCATCCACGTTGAAAGCTCTACAGTTTTCCAAGTTGATATCAACATGGGCTTGACAGGAGTGAGGTATATCCAGGCAAGGGCCTACACCGATCATATCCGCCCAGTCCCTGTATGGATGTTTGGCGAGCACCCAAGGGCCGAGCCAGAACGGTATCTGAATACGAATGGCCAGGCCTGCCTGCTCTATCATATATGTTATGCTCGGATCTACACTTATCGTAATAGTGGAGAAGACACCGGGGGCTCCTTTCTCAACTACCCCCCTGCCTTCATCAACTCTCTGCTGTACCTCATCAACCAGGATCTCAAGCGCCTCCTGCTTCCCTTCAATATCTCTGGTAGGCATAGAATTCAGGAAAAAGGCGTGCGCCATGCTTGCCTGCCTTATCGGCTGGGGATCCGCATGCCCAATGAGCTCCGCCAACTGCTGGAACTTCAGTCGGTATATGGCATTCGCCTTATTGGTGGCGCGTATCGCCTCCTCCGTCATTTGACAGCCGATCACCTTCTCAAATGTCTGGAAGAGCTTGCGCGCCTGTGATGCGCTGTAGCGAACCCGGTGGTCATTGAATTTCGGCCAGTCACCCCAGTTCGCATCCGGGCAGCTATCGAGGTGTGCTACAGGAACGCCGTAGACCTCATGCAGCAATTCCTCTGCCTCAGACGGCTGGTCACAATGATAGGATGCTATTACTGACAGATCAGGAAAGGGGATTGCACCCGTCACCATCGCCCCCAGTCGGGTCTGATATAGAGCACAGTGGGCGGCTCCGGGGGGCAGGCCGTTCTCCTCCCCTGCCTCCAGAAAAGGGGTGAGTTTATCGAAGATCTGGCCAATGGTCATGTTTATTATCTGCCCGGGAGTTGCAAAATAAACGTCCTTTTCTTCGGTTGACAGCATCATTGACATCAATGGCCGGAGTTCCATCGGAAAATCGCTGTATACTACTTTGTCGTGCTCTTCCCTTGCCAGTACGAGATTAACAAGCTCCCTCATCCATATCCCGAGGAATTTGCGTACCCCCAGCAATTCTATGTCCAGATACTGCCTCAGCCTGTTCTCGCCCCGCTCAATATCCTTCTCCTCTATCCCGAGGATTTTGAACGCCTTATTGATCCTTGGCCTTTCTCTTTCTATCTCATCCGGTTCAAAACCACATAATTTATAAAGCTCGGTGTACATCGTTAGTTACCTCCCCCTGCCTTGATAATCTCAACAAAGGTTTCGATCCTTGTCCTGAGAGGGCCCCTCTCGGAAACATCGTAATCTGATTCGATCTTTAGCATAGGGATATCGAGCTCTTTCTTCAGAATTTTCTCGAAGTAGAATGACTGGATATCGTAGCTACTCCTGTACATGAGCTGGTACCAGATAATCCCATCTACGTTGAAATCCTTGGCAAGCTCTATCAGGTAATCCAGCCTCTCCCTGGATGGCCTGAACCAGGCTGGGGGCATCCTTCTTCTGAAGTACCTATCCGCTAGGGCCTCCATAAGGTCACCGTTCACCTGGACATTCTCCCAGTAGTGTCTTATCCCCTCGGCGAACTCCTCGACAACAATCGCTGCTCCGGCCTCCTCCGTCATGTCCAGAACCTTATAATCACCCATAGCTAGGGTAGAGCCTGTCAACAGTATCCTCGGCCCCTTGGGGCTGGCGGTGGGCCTCTTCTTCAACTCCTCATGGATGGACTCCAGAACACTTATGAGGACGGTTTTGTCAGCGACAAACGAAGCATGATTCAGTCTCACGAACTCCTGCCCTGTTATAGGTGGTTGCTCAGACAGACGTAACAGGCTTATCTCCCTCAAGAGCGCTCTCATCTTGTTGCACAAATCGATCGATTCCCTCAGTCTCCCGTTCTCGATCTTGTTGCCGGTGAACTCCTCCAGCTTCTCCTTAAGCTTATGCAGCCCCGCAAGATAGTACTCGAAGGCGTGTTCATCTTTCTGATGAGGGACTCCAAACCTGAACACATTGGCGTCGGCGAAGAAGTTGAAGCAGTCGGCTATGGCCTTGATATTGTGATCGGTAACGGGGACAACGAGAAGATCGATCATTTGATACAGTGGCTCCTCACCCAGCATTCTGTACCCAATCTGCGATCTACAGAATGTGTCTATGAATCGAGGAACATACGCAGCGCTTTCTGCTACCGGCTCGGGGTCTCCTCCCCGGATGAGGCCCACAGGTATTGCCCCACAGGCATAAACCAGCTCCTCCGGCATATAGCCACCGGGGGTGTAGCCGATGAGCTTAGTTCCCTTCCCTTGCATGTGTGTCAACTCTATCAGTCTGGTTGCCAAGTGATCAGAAAGTTTCTTCATCGCTTCCATTAATAAACACCTCTAGCTTAATATGCTAACATTCAGCATTACCTGCGTCAATGAAGCAGACTCTCTACCATGGGCACTATTCGCTTTCGGTTGGGGATTTTTTCCCTGCAACGAAGGGCAGGCATAAGTTTGCCGTTAAGCTTGATTTGTTAACGTTGCAGAAGAGTAGGAGCAGTATATAACTGATAGATTCAAGCAAGGAGGCGGTTGTATCTGCAGGGGCGGGTTTCAAAACCGCCATGGATTCTTAAGCCTCGGCGAGCCGTTTCTTGAGGTAGTCGATGACTTTCACCGGCGAGGGGTCGGTTTCATATAGCAGCGCTAGATAGTAGCTAACCCAGTCGCCAAATAGGATAAGGCTCATCATCTGGCTGAGGGCGCTCTCTCCGAAGCCGTCCACAATTTCGTAGTTGACTTCTGCCTGGCTCAATATATCAGTAATGACATCGTACCTGATGAGGGTGCGGGGATGGAGGTGTTGGGAGCGAAGGAGGATCACGAAGGCTCTCTGTGCCAGTTCGCTGGGGAACTCATAGCCAACGACCGCGTTGTGGTTTAGCTCAGGGAATACCTCATAAAAGGCCCACGCTTTGCTATTCTCGTTTATCTGTGTCTTCCAGCGTTGCGCTACGGATGAGAGAATACCAGCACCGTAGATGATCACCAGGGAGTTGTGTAGCTTGGCAGCCAATTGTTTGGCTGGATTTCGAGTAGTTGGACATGCATCGTCGATGGTGGTTTGCAGATTTTCAAGCACCTGCGCCATCTCCTTAACCTCTCCTGTTTTGCTGCTCGCAAGGCCGAGTCTCTGGCAGATGCCAAGCAATGGAAAGAAGCTATGGGCCAAGGCGGCGCGTGGTTGTGCCACATAGTTGATGGTAAAGATGGGGACGCTGTTTTCCTCGGCAAGAGCTTTCAGCTTACCCCCGGTGGTCAAGACTAGCTTCTTGGCTGGTGTTGATAGTGCCTGAGTAAAGGAGGATAGGGTCTCCTCAGTCATCCCTGAATAGCTGGAAGTAATGATGAAAGTATTGCTGTTCAGGTAAGCGGGCAGGTCATAATCTCGATTAACTGAAATGGGCACCTTGCTCTCGGCAGCAACCAGGCTGCTGAGCAGGTCGCCACCGATGGCGGAGCCGCCCATGCCTAGAACAACAACCTTGTCCACAGTGGAATATTCTGGGGGCAGTTTGAAGTCCAGAGCCTGTTGCCATGCCTTGAGGCACTGCTGGGGCAACTCACGGATGCGTCCTCGCATATCTGCAGGATCGAATTCTCTGTAAACCTTTGGATCATCAAGGTCTATCATTGTCTAAATACCAGCCAGTTCTTTTCCTGCCTCAAGAAGCCTTTCAACGTGTGCTGGTGAGTCGCTTTCGGCATATATGCGAAGCAATGGTTCTGTTCCCGAGAGGCGGATGAGAAGCCAGCTTCCGTCGCTGAGCCGGAACCGAAAACCGTCAGAGGTATCAATACTGGCCACTTCAGTGTTGTCGATCTGGCCGGGCTTTAGCTGATCCAGGCGCTGGACGATAGCCTCTCGTTTTTCTGAGGGGAAGTTGAGATCGGTCCGCTCGTAGTAGTGAGGTCCTACCTTTTCATAGAGGTATTCGATTAGCTCTGACGGCTTCTTGTCCATCCTGACCATGAGGTCGAGCAAGTATAGCCCGGCCAGAATGCCATCGCGCTCCGGTATATGCCCCCTGAAGCCGAAGCCGCCGCTTTCCTCGCCTCCGATGAGGGCATTCTCGGCGATCATCAGGGGGCCGAGATATTTGAAGCCAACAAGTGTTTCATACACAGGCACTGAGAAGAGCTCGCCCAGTCGGTAGACCATGTCTGTAGTGGTTATGGACTTGACGATGGCTCCTCGCTCCCCACGCACCTCCAGGAGGTAGAGGGCGAGCAGTGCGAATACCTGAAGTGGTGTAATGAAGGAGCCGTTTTCATCCAGAGGGCCGATGCGGTCGGCATCACCATCGGTGGCCAGTCCGACATCGGCTTTGATCTCACGTACCATTTCGGAGAGTTTGGTCAGGTTTTGGGCTATGGGCTCTGGTCGAACGCCTGGGAAGAGGGGATTGCGCTCAGAATTGATCTCAATGATCTCTGTACTGCCGCCTGTTAGTAATTCGTTGAAGTAGCCTGCTCCGCTCCCGTACATGGAATCTACGGCTATCTTCAGGCCTGCCTGCCGTATCCGCTCAAGGTTGACCATCTCGGCTATGTGGCTCAAATAGACGGGCGCTGGGTCGTAGTACTCGATCAGCCCTTGTTCAAGGCCATCTGACAAGGGAAGGCGCTTTATCTCTCCGCCTGCCAGGATTTGCTCGATGTAGCCTTCTAGCTCGGTAGTCACTTCGGGCGAGGCACTGCCGGCATACTCTGGCTTATACTTGAAGCCGTTCCAGATGGCAGGATTGTGGCTAGCGGTAATAATCACTGCGCCCGCTGCTCGCTTCACCACGATCGCGTAGCTTATCACCGGCGTGGGGGCCTCTTTGGGGTTAAGATATACTTTGATCCCATTGGCAGCGATCACTTCGGCTACAGCGTCGGCGAAATCCTCGGAGGCGAATCTGGTATCATAGCCTATCAGTAAGCCCTGTGAATTGATCCCATGAGCGTGCAGGTAGTTCGCCACCGCCTGGGCACAAACGCGGACATTCTCAAAGGTGAAATCCTCGGCTATGATACCTCGCCAGCCGTCTGTGCCGAACTTAATCGTTGGTGCCATTATGTAATTTCCTAAAATGAGATGGCATTGTCTTCGATAGTACTCCCAGGCCAGATCCTGATACCGTGCTCTAGCCTGTTGCTACTACCGATAGCGGTATCATCGCTGATTATCGAGCCATCGATGACCCAGGTACTGTCGCCGACAACGCTATTGTTGCCTATGACGCTGTTTCTTACTGTTGCATCCTTGCCGAGTTTAACGTTTTGCCAAAGTATCGCCTCATCTATGATAGTGCCTTGTCCTAAAGTGCACTTTGCCCCAAGGACAGCGGGGCCTGAAATTCGCGCGCCCTGCTCGACGGTGCAGCCTTGGCCTATTACCACCGGGCCGACGATTTTAGCTGAAGGGTGGATGTTGCAACTGTCCTCAAGCCAGATGTCGTCGGCTATTGATTTGCCTGGGAAGCGGGCGATGGCTTTCCCCATAAGAATGTCGTGATGCAACTTCAGGTAGTCTTCGGGTACGCCGATGTCAATCCAGTAAGCATTGGAACGATAGCCGAAGAATGGAATACCCCGCTCCACTAGATCAGGGAAAAGCCCGCGCTCCAACATGTGATGAATACCAGGAGGGATCAGGTCTAGCACCTCCGGTTCGAGTATGTAGGTGCCAGCATTGATCAGGTTGGTGGTCACTGTCTCCCTGCTCGGCTTCTCGATAAAGCACCTAACCCTGCCCTGTGAGTCGGTTTCAACTACTCCGTATGCAGTTGGATCCTCTACGGGGGTAAGTGCTATGGTAGCTTTGGCTTTGTGGTATCGATGAAACCGTATCATGTCGGTGAGGTCGAGGTCGGTGAAGATGTCACCGTTGAAGACGACAAAGGTATCGTCTAAGAATTGCTCTGCGTTCTTCACCGCGCCGCCGGTTCCCAGTGGCATTTCCTCGAACGCATAGGTCAGAATCATTCCTAAATCGCCGCAATCCCCAAAATGGCGCTGGATGCAGTCGGGAAGGTAGCAGATGGCGAGTATAATCTCGTCAATATGATGTCTCTTGAGGTTGTCGAGCATGTGCTCCAGGAATGGTTTGTTAACGATGGGGACCATGGGCTTGGGGATATTGCATGTTAGAGGGCGCAGCCGCGAGCCTTCCCCACCAGCGAGAATGATTGCTTTCACCCTTGGTCCTCGTCGGACATTAGTCCGGCCTCCGCCCTCAGTGTCGCCGCCTTGTCGATACGTTCCCAGGGGAGGTCAAGGTCATCGCGCCCGAAGTGCCCGTAGGCAGCGGTTTGCTTATATATCGGGCGGCGTAATTGTAATAACTCGATGATAGCCCCGGGGCGAAAATCGAAGTGCTTATTGATCAGGTTAAGGATAGCTTCCTCATCCACCTTGGCTGTGCCGAAGGTCTCGATGGAGATAGAAATGGGGTGAGCTATACCAATGGCGTAAGATAGCAGGAGTTCTACGCGGTCGGCGAGCCCGGCGGCAACAATGTTCTTAGCCGCGTAGCGTGCAGCGTAGGCAGCGGAACGGTCTACTTTAGTAGGGTCTTTTCCCGAGAAAGCTCCTCCACCGTGTCTGGCAATTCCTCCGTATGTATCAACCAGTATCTTGCGCCCGGTGAGTCCGGTGTCTCCCATCGGCCCGCCGATGACAAATCGGCCGGTGGCATTGATATAGTATTTGGTTTTCTTGTCCAAGAGATAATGAGGAATTACCTTCTCTATCACTAGTTCCAGTATATCCCGATGGAGAACATCGTTGCTGATGGTCTCGTTATGCTGGGCGGCGATAACTACGGCGTCTACTCGTTTGGGGATCCCATACTCGTACTCAACGGTTACCTGGGATTTGCCGTCAGGGCGCAGGTAGGGGAGGGTTCCGTCTTTCCTCACTTGGGCCAGACGCTGGCATAGCTTGTGAGCCAGCGAAATTGGCAGTGGCATGAGTTCAGGGGTTTCGTTGCAAGCGAAGCCTATCATCATCCCCTGGTCGCCGGCACCGAGGGTTTCCCTATCGTTTGAATTGTCCTCTTTTTCCCGTGTCTCCAGCGAGTGTTCTACCCCTATTGCGATGTCGGGTGATTGCTCTTTAATCGAGACTATGACACCGCAGGTCTCGCAGTCGAAGCCATACTTGGCACGGGTATAACCTACCTGGCAAACCGTGTCCCGAACGATCTGAGGGATATCAACATAGCAATCCGTGGTGATCTCTCCCATCACGATGACCATGCCGGTGGTCGCCATGGTCTCGCAGGCTACCCTAGCCATAGGGTCTTTAAGAATAATGGAATCCAGAACAGCGTCTGAGATGAGGTCGCAGAGTTTATCAGGGTGTCCCTCGGTGACTGATTCCGAGGTCATTAACAGTGAAGGCGATTTCATGAATGTGGTGGTCATTGGCTTCTCCTTGTCTTTAGGTTCCCAACTCCCAACTCGCTAAATATTTGCTCTGCTCTGGGGTCAGCGTGTCAATTGCAAAACCCATAGCATTGAGCTTGAGCCTGCCTATTTCGTTGTCCACTTCTTCAGGGACAGGGTAAACCTCGTGTGCAAGTGTTTTCCCTTCCTTAACCATGTGCTCCGCGCAAAGAGCCTGATTGGCAAAACTCATATCCATAACGCTGGCTGGGTGACCTTCAGCAGCGGCCAGATTGATCAGCCTGCCTTCTCCGAGAAGGAAGATATTCTTCCCATCGGGGAAGGTGTATTGTTCCACAAATGGTCGAATCTGCTTCTTCTCCTCTGCAAGGCTCTCCAGTGCGGGGATGTTAATCTCTGCGTTGAAATGCCCGCTGTTAGCCATAATTGCCCCGTCTTTCATTGCCAGCATGTGTTCTCTATTGATGATGTTCAGTCCCCCGGTTACAGTGATAAAGATGTCACCTGTCTTGGCTGCTTCGAGTAGGGGCATTACACGATAGCCATCCATGACTGCTTCCAGGGCGCTGATAGGCTGAACTTCGCATATTACGACGTGAGAGCCGAGCCCCTTCGCTCTCATCGATGCTCCACGACCACACCAGCCATATCCACAGATTACCACTTGCTTCCCTGCCCAGAGGATGTTGGTAGCTCTGGTGATGCCATCGATAGTGCTTTGCCCGGTGCCATAACGGTTGTCGAAGTAGCGCTTTGTCTTGGCATTGTTCACTGCGATAATGGGGTATTTCAGCTTTTTATCGCGTTCCAGACTCTTCAGTCTGATCACCCCTGTGGTAGTCTCCTCTGTTCCCCCGATTATGTCGCTGACGAGATCTCCGCGGTCTTTGTGAATCGATGCTACAAGGTCAGCGCCGTCGTCCATGGTGATATGAGGGCGGTGATTCAGGGCACTGCTGATATGCCTGTAATAGGTTTCGTTGTCCTCTCCTTTGATAGCGAAAACGGGGATACCGTGTTCCACCACCAAGCAGGCGGCAGCATCGTCCTGAGTTGAGAGGGGGTTAGAGGCGCATAGAACTACCTCTGCACCACCAGCCTTGAGTGCAAGGGCCAGGTTAGCTGTCTCGGTGGTGATATGGAGGCAAGCAGAAATGCGAATTCCCTTAAGGGGCTTTTCCTTGGCGAACCTCTCTCCGATTAGGCGCAATACCGGCATCTCGCGGGCTGCCCACTGGATACGGAGTTCACCCGCTGAGGATAGGGATGGGTCTTTAATATCGCTGTTTACGGCCTTTTCCTTGCTCAAACTGATTCTCCTTTGAGTTTTTTGCTCGCCTTTTCCCTCACGTATCAAACTGATCTGTAACCTACTTGGGCATATCAAGCGTGACTCGTACTTAGTGTGATTAGAAAATGCCCTAGATCTCTTCTATGCCGACAATATACCAATCCTTGGGCGCATCGTACTCAGTATCGACTATTAGGTGGACGATGTCAAGATTACGTATTCACTCATCTAAAATGTTACTAAGTGAGGTATGGTTCACTCAACTAAGAATGTTACTAAGGGGGACAATGCCAAACGACGAGAAGATGAGTG
>Ga0209498_1001703_pt1 | contig 13425 bp, 10 predicted proteins | sample WalLakDeSediment_FD_184131 | JGI IMG/M metagenome (GOLD analysis project Ga0209498, IMG submission 184131) | Lake sediment microbial communities from Walker lake, Nevada to study Microbial Dark Matter (Phase II) - Walker Lake 11/02/13 Deep... | ecosystem: Environmental > Aquatic > Freshwater >...
GCACGGGGACGGCGGGGGTAGCGATCACGGGGTCCTGTGCGGGCGTCTCGGCGACGCGGCTCTGGTAGAAGAAGTTCACCCAGAAGAAGGCGGCCGCGGCGAGCAGCAGGATCGCGAGCAGGATGCGGGCGGTGCGGGAGAGCGCCATGTCAACGCTCCCCGGGGTCGGTGCCCGTGAACACGTACACGGTGAAGGTGACGTTGGAGGTGAGGTCGGGGTCGGTCGAGTCGTCGGCGGCGACCGAGAGTCCGATCTGGTTGACCTTGGTGTAGCGCTGCAGCCCCTCGAGGACGCCGATGAACCCCATCACCTCGCCGAAGCTGCCGCGCGAGGCGACCGTGAAGCCGATGGGCCGCACGTTCTGGATGTTCTCGGAGCCGCCGCCCTGGCTGAAGCTGGCGACGGTGACGCCGGCCGCCTCGGCGGAGCGGCGCAGGTCGTCGATCACGTTCGACACCTGCGACTCGCGCGGGAGCTGCGAGAGGAACACGCGCCGCTCCTCCTCGAGGAGCGCGACGGCCAGCCGCAGCTCGGGGAGGTTGCGGCGGGCGTCCTCGCCCCGGCGGATCTCGACGTCGAGGCGGGTGATCTCGGACTCGAGCTTGGCGATGCGCTCCTGCGACGGCTGCCACCAGTAGAAGTACCAGAGGGCGCCGCCGATGATCGTCAGGACGACCAGGATGATCGCGATGTCGCGCTGACGGAGCTTACGCAGGGAGAACCTCATCGCTGGGCCCCCGAGAAGCCGCCGACGGTGACGCTGTAGGTGAAGTACTCCTCGTCACCCTGGCGCGAGGCGTTCTGGAACGCCACCCCGAAGTCGGGGGCGTTCTCCAGGTTGCGGACGAAGGTCGCCAGCACCTCGGGCCCGCGCACCGTGCCCGAGATCGACGCCTCGGAGACGATGGTGGCGCCCTCGTAGCGGGCGGGGTCGCGGGCGGGCGGGTAGATCGAGCGGACGTTGAGGCTGCGGAAGTCGATCACCGGCGCGCCGTCCAAGGTGGCCACCGGCACGTACTCGAGCAGCGCCGCGATCTCCGAGGTCCAGATGACCTGGCCGCGGCGCACCTCCTCGGCGACGGCGATGAGCGCGCGCAGGGCCTGCTGCCGCTGCTGCAGCTCGCGCTGCTCCTGCAGGAACGGCTGCAGGAGCGCCAGCTGGTCCTGGCGCAGCGCGACGTCGCGCTCGAGGTTCACGATCGTCTGGTTGGTGAGGTACGACATCGAGAAGAGCACCCCGCCCACCACGATCGGGAACGTCACCGCCAAGATCCGCCAGTAGCCCGGTTCGCGGACGCGTTGGAGGCTCTTGGGCAGCAGGTTGACGTTAATCAAGTCCGCTCACCCCCCGGAGCGCCAACCCGAGCGGCACCGCGAAGGCGGGGCCCACGCTCTGCAGGTAGGCGCGGTCGAAGCGGTTGGTGTCGGCGGTGACGGTGAGCCACGGGTCGCCGACCTCGGTGCGCACGCCGAGGGTGTCGCCCACGGCGTCGGCGAGGCCGCGCAGCTTGGCGCCGCCGCCGGTGACCAGCATGCGCGAGATGTTGGCGTCGCCGGTCTGCACGCGGAAGAACTCGAGGCTGCGGCGGATCTCGGTGGTGAGCTCGATCAGCACCGGCCGCAGGGCCTCGTACACGCGGCTGGGGCTGTACTGCTCGCGCTTGGCGTCGAAGTTGAGCAGCTCCTCCTCGTCCTCCGAGGGGATGGTCGCGGTGCCGTACTGCAGCTTGACTTCCTCGGCGCTGTCGAAGTCGAGGCCGAAGGCGCGCTGCACCGCGGCGGTGAAGTCGTCGCCGCTGACGCCGATGTTGCGGTTCATCAGGACCCGCTCGCCGCGCACCAGCGTGATCGTCGTGTTCGAGGCGGCGATCTCGAGCACCACGCCGATCTCGTTCGCCTCGGTGTACCCGCTGCCGGAGAGCGTCGTCTTGGTCAGGTGCTCGCCCAGCAGCGCGCCCTTCAGCGAGCGCAGCAGGGCGAACGGCTTGATGTCGATGACGACCGGCTCGAGGCCCGCCAGCCGCAGGGTCTCCACCTGCTGCGTCAGCAGGTCGAGCCGGGCGGCGGCGATGACCACCTCGAGTTGGCCGCCCTCGTGGACGTCCTCGGGGTTGTCGAGCACGTAGAAGTCGAGCTCGACCTCGTCGATGGGGAAGGGGATGTAGCGCTCCGCCTCCCACTTGATGGCCTCCTCCAACTCCTGGAGGGTCATCTTGGGGACCATGATGTTGCGCGTGATCGCCTGCCGGTTCGACACCGCGGACACCACGTGGCGCTTGCGCACCCCGGCGTCGTCGAACAGCGCCTTGACCTCGGCGGCGAGCCCGGCGGCGTCGACGACGTGGTCGTCCTGGACGAGGCCCGGCGGCATCGGTCGGAAGCCGAGGGTCGCCAGGCTGGGCGGGTTGCCCTGCCGCAGCTCGACCACCTTCAGCGCCGAGGTCCCGATCTCGAGGCCGACGGCTTCGATCCTGGGGCGTAGGAAGCGCGACATCCGTCCGCGCGATGAGGCCATATCGACTCCTCCTCGGAAACCTGTCGGGACTGTATCACGTGGCTCTCACGGACCCTGGTGAATTTTACGCACCAGGTCGTGGTTCTTGCCTCCAGGATGGTGCGCCGAGGGGTGCATCGGCGACCGGCAACGGGGCCGATCCGACGGCGACGCGCCCCGAACCGGAGCGGATCGGCGTGAGGTGCGTCGTTCGCACCGTACAACAGCGTTACCACTGGCAGACGCCCTCCAGATCTCGAGTGCGCCGCCCGACCCCTCACCCGGACGACGACCGCGCCAGATCGTTGAAGCGCACGTGGGCGTTGTGGAACTGCAGTTCGACCTGGCCCACCGGGCCGTTGCGCTGCTTGCCGATGATGACTTCGGCGATGCCCTGCTTCTCGGAGTGCGGGTCGTAGTACTCGTCGCGGTAGATGAACATGACCAGGTCGGCGTCCTGTTCGATCGCGCCCGAGTTGTGTAGGACGACACCGTCGGCCAGCCACGAGGCGGGACCGGGCACGGTGAGGTCGAAGACCTCCTCGACGCCTGCAGGCACGATGTCCACGACCTCGTCCCAGAAGAGGTCGTCGGTGGCCATCGCCGCGAGTTCGGGGTCGGCGAGGACGGCCGCGTACGAAGCGAGCGTCGTTCGTGACGGCGCGTACCGGAACGCGGACGAGCCGCCGTCCAGCGCTCGCGCCAACTCGGCGGCGGCGGCCGCGCGCGGCCCGAACCCGCCGACGGTGTCCAAGAACCCGCGCTGGGCCTCGACTCCGGACACATCTACCTGCCATGCCTGGTCCTGCGTCCGCGGCGCGCGCAATCTAGCCACGATCCCGAGCCGCAGCAGCAGCGCGGCGACGTCGTCCGCGAGCCCTGGGCTCGACGTCGCGAAGTAGACGCGGTGGCTACCGCGGTGGCGACCCGGATCGGTCGAACGAACGTGGATGCAGCCGTCGCTCGCCCACAGGTGCCGCAGGAGCAGCGCCACCTGTTCGTTCGGCAGGCGGAACGCAGCGTCCGGCAGCCGCTTCTGCGCCGAGCGCTGCCCGAACACGCCGAGGTCCTTCAGCCAGCCGCCGACGCCGGCGGCCCGCCAGCGGTCGCCGTTGCCGCTGAGCAGCAGTTGCCACCAGCGTCCGCGGCTGGCGTAGCGCTCGACGTGGCTGCCGAGCAAGCTTGCACCCACTCGGACGGCGCGATCGTTCTCCTCGGAGGCCGTCGCGTAGCGTAGCGGCTGGCCGCGCAAGTACGACCCGTCGCCGACCAGCTGGCCGAGGAGCGCCACCAGCCGGGGGTCCCACGACTCCGTCGCGTCGGGTTCGGGGACGCGGCGCGCGAGCGCCACCCGGTCCCCGGGCCGCAGCGCCTCCAGGGTCCGCCACCCGTCGAAGGTGAGCCAGCGGTGACCCGCGGTGCTGCGGCGCCGGCGTCCGCTCGCCAGCAGCACTTCGAAGGTCGGACGCTCGCCGACGCGCCACACGCGGTCCGAGATGGCGGTGGTCAGCCGCCCCCGGTCGTCGACCGCCACGACGTTGGGTGCCTCACCCACGAGCTCGGCGATGGGCCGGCGACGGCCGTCGGCCAACTGCACGAGCGTGTCGCCCGGGACGCACTCGCGCAGATCCGATAGCATCGGCCGCTTGTTCGGCCGCGACTCCACCGCCCGCGACAGCTGCGAGACCACCAGCACCGGCACGTCGAGCTCCCGCGCCAGCGCCTTGAGGCCGCGCGAGATGATGCTGATCTCCTGCTGCCGGTTCTCGCTCTGGCGCCCGATGGTGCCGGACATCAGCTGCAGGTAGTCGACGACCAGGAGGCGGAGGTCGTGCTCGGCCATGAGCCGCCGCGCGCGCGAGCGGAGCTCCATCACGGTGAGGTCGGCGTGGTCGTCGATGAAGATCTTGGCCTCGGACATGCGGCCGGCGGTGTCGGCCAGGCGCTGGAAGTCGCGGTCGGAGAGCTGGCCGCTGCGCACGCGGCTCATGTCGACCCGCGCCTCGGAGCAGAGCATGCGGGTGACGAGCTGCACGCCCGACATCTCGAGCGAGAAGATCCCCACCGTGCGCTTCTCGCGCAGGGCCACGTTCTGGGCGATGGTGAGGGCGAACGACGTCTTGCCCATGCTGGGACGGGCGGCCAGCACGTTGAGGCTGGAGGGCTGCAGGCCGGAGGTGAGCGCGTCGAGCTCCTTGAAGCCCATCCGCAGGCCCGACACCGGATCGGGGTTGTTGAAGTGCTCGTTGATCTGGTGGAAGGTCTCGGCGACCAGCTGCGGCATCGCCTCGAAGAAGGTGCGCCGCTTGCTGGACGAGATCTCGAAGACGGCGGCCTCGGCCTGGTCGAGCAGCTGCTCCAGCGGCGCGGCCTGCTCGTAGGCGCTCTGCAGGATGCGCCCGCCGGCGCCGATGAGGTCGCGCAGCACCGCCTTCTCGCGCACGATGTTGGCGTAGCTCTCGGCATAGGCGGCGGTGGGGACCCCCTCGGCCAGGCCGATGAGGTAGGGGACGCTGCCGATCGCCTCGAGCTCGCCCGACTGGCGCAGCTCCTCGGCGAGGGTCACGAGGTCCATCGGCTCGCCCCGGCGGAACAGCCGCTCGAGCGCGCGCCACACCTTGCGGTGGCCCTCCTTGTAGAAGTGCTCGCCGGTCAGGGTGCCCTCGAGCGTGGCGTAGACCTCGTTGTCGAGCAGGACGCTGCCGAGGACGCTCTTCTCGGCGTCGAGGTTGTGCGGGGGCGTGCGGCTCTCCACGGCGCCATGCTACGACGGCCCCGCCCCGTCACCCGCCGGACCGTAGGCCTCGCCCGCGGCGCCCCGCGGCGTACGATGGCACCCATGTCGGATCTCGCCCTCGGGCTCCTGGCGGTGGTGCTTGCCTACCTGGTCGGCACCGTCCCCGCGGGCGCCGCCTGGGTGCGGCGCCTGACCGGCCACGATGCGCGCGACCTGAACCCGCACCTCCTCGGCGTCGAGAACGTGCTGCGCCTGGCCGGCCTGCCCGCCGCCCTCGGCAGCTTCGCGCTCGACGTCGTCAAGGGGTCGCTACCGGTGGCGCTGGCGGCCTCGTGGGCGCCCGGCGCCGCGCCCGTCGCCGCCGCCGCCGTCTACGCGGGGCACCTGGCCCCATGGCCCGGCCTGTGGGGCGGCGACCTGCCGCGGGGACGCGGCAACGGGGTGCTGTTGGGCGCGCTGGCCGCCTGGGCGACCTTCGGGCCGGAGCCGGCCGCGCTGCTGGCCGTCCCCGTCCTGGTGTACACCGGCGTCCTGGCCGGGACCCGCTTCGTGGCGCTGGGGACGCTGGCCGGCGTGGCGGTCCTGCCGCCGCTGCTGTGGCTCGGCGGGGCCGAGGCGCCGGCGCTGGTCGCCGGACTGGCCATCGCGGCCCTGGGCGGCTGGCGCCAGAAGTCGGCGCTGGCCCGCGTGCGCGACGGCACCGAGCCGCGCCTGGGCGACCCGCCGCCGGTCCGCGGCCTCGACCCCAACGTGGTCCTGGCGGCCTTCATGATCCACCCGATGATCGTCGACGACCTGTGGCAGCCCCCCAGCCAGCGTTGGCTGGGCACCCTGGCGGGCCGCGGCTGGCTGCCCGAGTGGCTGCTGCGCTGGGTGCTGCCGCGGCTGCGGCCGCAGGTGCAGGGCGAGATCCGTGGCGTGGCGCTGGCCGACGGCCGCGAGCTGCGCGTCGCCCTCATCGGCGGGCCGATGCTGCCCGACCAGATCCGCACGCAGTCCGAGCAGGCGGAGCGGATGGCCATCCAGGGCGCCCGGCTGGCGCGCGAGCTGGGCGCCGAGGCCTTCGGTTTGGGCGCGTTCTGGTCCACCGTCGGCGAGAAGGGCCTGACGGTGCAGGCCGCCGTGCCGGAGCTGGCCATCACCAACGGCGGGGCCTACACGGCCGCCACCGTCCGGGCGGCCGTCCCCGGGCTGCTCGAGCGCTTCGCGGCCGAGGGCGGCGACCTGCGCCACGCCGAGGCCGCCGTCATCGGCGCCAACGGCGTGGTGGCGTTCGGCGTGGCGCGCGTGCTGGCCGGCGAGGTGGGGCGGCTCGTGCTGGTCGGACGCGACGGTGAGCGGCTCGAGCGCTCCGCGCGCACGCTGCGGCGCAAGCACCCGGGCCTCCAGGTGGCCACGTCGGTCGAGGTGGACGCCGTGGCCGGCGCAGACCTGGTGTTCAGCGCCACCAGCGACCCGGAGCCGGTGCTGCGGGCGCGGCACGTCAAGCCCGGCGCCTGGGTGTTCGACCTCGGCCGGCCCGCCGACGTCCACCCCGAGGTGGCCGACGTGCCCGGCGTCAAGCTGATCCCCGGCGGCGTGGTGCGACCGCCCGGCTCGCTGCGCAGCGAGATCGACCTGCACTTCGGCGACGGCCTGGTGCCGGCCTGCCTGGCCGAGACCATGATCATGACCGCGACGCGGGCCTTCGACCGCGCGTCGCTGGGCCCGCAGACCCGCACGGCCGACATCGAGTGGTACCTCTCAGAGGGCGAGCGCCTCGGCTTCGAGATCGTCACCCGCGACCCGCGCGACCTCCAGACCGAGCCGCCGGCCGCGGCGGCGCCGGCGGCGGGCCCGGCCGCGGCGGCGCCGGGCGCCCCGGCGGCCGCGGCCGGCCCCCCGGGCGCATGAGGGCCTGGCGGCTGGCCGGCGCCGCCGCCGAGCCGCTGGCTGAGGAGGGCGCGGCCGCGGCGGCGCTGTGGGACGCCGGCGCCGGCGCCGTGTGGATCGACGGCGCCGACCTGGTCGGCTACTTCGACGACGCGTCGGGCCCGCCGCCGGGCGGGGGCCGCTGGGAGGCGGTCGACGACGCCGACCACGTCGGGGCGTACTTGGCGGCGCTCGGCCCCGTCGACTGCGGCGCGGTGGTCGTCGCGCCGACCCATCGCGAGGTGGCGCTGCGGCCCGCTCAGCAGGTGGTGTGGTGCGACCCCGGGATGGCGTTCGGCAGCGGCCACCACGAGACGACGCGCTTGGCGCTGGAGGCCCTCGGGCGGGTGCCGCTCGCGGGGCGGCGGGTGCTCGACGTGGGGGCGGGGTCGGGGGTGCTGGCGATCGCGGCGGACAGGCTCGGCGCCGCCGACGCCTGCGGGCTCGACATCGACGCGGACACGGTGCCGGTCGCGCAGGCGAACGCCGGCCTCAACCGCTCCCGGGCGCGGTTCGTGGCCGGCGGCTTCGGCGAGGCGCCGGTGGCGACCCCGCCGGTAGGCCCGCTGGCGGTGCCGCCGGTGGTCCCACCTTTGGGTCCGGTCGACGTCCTGGTCGCCAACCTCAACGCCGAATTGCACGCCGCCTTCCTGCCGGCGTACGCGGCCCTCGCGGCGCCGGGCGCCGACCTGCTGCTGACGGGCATCCTCGATCCGCGAGACGCGTTGGTGCGCGAGGCCCTCGCCCGCCTGCCCGCCGACGGTGCCCGACTGGCGCTGGTCGACGAGCGCCGCGACGGCCCCTGGTGGCTGCTGCACCTGCGGCGGGGGGGCTGACGTGCGCGTGCATCGGGTGCGGCTCGACGACCTCGCGGGGGGGCGGCGGCGCCTTACGGGTCCCACCGGGCACCACCTCGCGCGCGTGCTGCGCGTTCGGGTCGGGGCGGCGGTGGTGGCGTTCGACGGCGCCGGCCACGAGGCCGCCGGCCGGGTCGCCGACGTCGATGCCGACGGCGTGTGGCTGGAGATCGGCGAGCCGTGGGCGGCGGCCACCGAGGCCGCCCGCGCCCTGACGCTGGCGCCGGCGCTGCTCAAGGGCGACAAGCTGGCGGACGTCGTGCGCATGGGCACCGAGCTCGGCGTGGTGGCGTTCCGGCCGCTGCTGGCGCGCCGCTGCGACGCCCGCGAGTTGGGGGCAGCGAAGCGAACGCGCCTGGCGCGGGTGGCGAGCGAGGCCGCGCGCCAGTGCGGCCGGGCGACCGTACCTGCGGTGCACGAGCCCGTGCCGCTCGCCGCCCTGGCCTGGGAGGGGGCGGCCGTGGTGGCGGATCCCGAGGCCGCGCTCGCGTGGCGCGACGCGCCCGAGCTCGACGCCGCGGCGCTGACCGCGATCAGCGGTCCCGAGGGGGGCTGGGACCCGGCCGAGGTCGCCGCGCTCGCGGCCCGCGGCGCCCGGCCCGTGCGGCTGGGCGCGCGGGTGCTGCGGGCCGAGACGGCGCCGGTCGCGATGGCGGCGGCGTGGCTGCTGGCGGTGGAGCCGTGACGGCGCGCCGCTGGGCGCGTGCGCTCGTCGCGGTCACGATGGCCGCGACCGCCGGGGGGTGCGTGCCGCTGTTCGTGCCGCCGGTGCCCACGGACGGCCTGACCCCGGCGCCCGCCTGGCGGGTGGCGGGCGACGCGCGGGCCGAGGTCGACCCCGGCGCGGTCGGCGCGGCGCGCGGGCTGCGGCTGACGATGCGCTTCGAGGAGGTGCCGCACGACGCCTGGGTGGCGGTCCAGTGGTTCGGACCGACCGGTGGCGAGCGCGCCTCCGAGTCCCGCTGGATCACCCCGGCCGACGTCGGCCGGACGCTCACCTGGGTGGCGCCGGCCGACCTCGAGATCACGCCCGGCCGCTGGCGGGCGGTTCTGTCGGTGGGCGACCGCCTGCTGCGGCAGATCGACGTCGAGGTGCCGGCCGGCGCCCCGTGAGCCGCCGGGGCTGCTAGGTGACCGCCCGACGCGCCCGCCGGCGCTTGCGCTGCAGGGTCTTGAACCACACGATGACGGGCGCCAACACGAACACCGACGAGTAGGTGCCGATGCCGATGCCCACCAGCAGGGTGATCGAGAAGTCGCGCAGCACGCTCCCGCCGAAGAAGAGCAGCGCCAGCACGGGCAGCAGCGTGGTGCCCGAGGTGACCAGCGTGCGCGAGATCGTCTGGCTGACCGACAGGTCGACGACGTCCGCGTAGGAGCGGTCGCGGACCTTGCGCAGGTTCTCGCGGATGCGGTCCGAGATGATGATCGAGTCGTTCAGCGAGTAACCGACCACGAACAGCAGCGCCGCCAGCACCGGCACGCCGATCTCCGCCCGGATGGCGTCGAGGAAGCCGAGGACCAGGCCGACGTCGTGCATCGCGGCGAGCACCGTCGCCAGCGCGATGACCCAGTTGGGCCAGAACCGCCAGCCGACGTACAGCAGGATCAGCCCCAGGGCGACCAGGACCGCCATGACGGCGCCGCGGCGGAGGTCGGCACCGACCGCGGGGCCCACGAAGTCGGACGACAGCACCTCGGCGCCCGTCGCCGTCGCCAGAACGAAGGCGAAGCTCTCGGCGTCCGCGCTGGCCTCGGTGAGGCCCACGCGCACCGACAGCAGGTTGCCCTCGATCGTCGGGTCGATGACCTCCACGATGGTGGCCGCCGAGCCCGCGACGGCCGCGAAGCCGGGGCCGTCGAGCACGCCGCGCACGTCCGCCACGGTGGTGCCGTCGGGCGCGCGCAGCAGGACGCTGGTGCCGCCGGTGAAGTCGGTGGAGAGCCGCAGGCCGACGACCGAGACCAGCACGACCGAGCCCACGGCCAGCAGCGCCGACAGCGTCAGGAAGACGGGCGCCCGGCGGACGAACTTGAGGCTCTCGGTGTAGAAGCCGGGCCGCATGAAGGTGCGCCGGGTCCGCAGTGAGGCGAGGTCGAGCAGCCACGGCACCACCACGATGTTGACGAACATGGCGGCGACGAGGCCGATGGCCAGGGTGATGGCGAAGCCACGCACCGGGCCGCTGGTGTACTGGTACAGCGCCGCGGCCGCCAGGAGCGTCGTGACGTTGGCGTCGACGATGGCCGAGAGCGAGTTGCCGAAGCCGTTGCGCATGGCGACCCGCAGGCCCTTGCCGGCGCGCAGCTCCTCGCGGACGCGCTCGAAGCTGATGACGTTGCCGTCCACGGCCGCGCCGATCGTCAGCACCAGTCCGGCGAGGCCCGGCAGGGTCAGGGCCGCGCCCAAGGCCGCCAGCGTGCCGAAGATGAACAGCATGACGAGCCCGAGGCCGATCGTCAGCGCGCCGCCGAACAGCGGTCCGTAGAACGCCAGGATGAACGCGACGACGGCCAGCGCGCCGATCAAGGCGGCACGGGTGCCCGCCTGAATCGAGTCCTGGCCGAGGGTGGGGCCGATGGCGCGGATCTCCTCGACCGTCAGGGCGATGGGCAGCGAGCCCGAGCGCAGGACCAGCGCCGTGTCGGCGGCCTCCTCGAGCGTCGGGATGCCGGTGATCTGGCCGGAGTCGGTGATCCGCGAGTTGAGCGTCGGGGCGGTCTGGATGACGCCGTCGAGCACGATGGCCATGCGCCGGCCGATGTTGCTGCCGGTGAAGTCGCCGAAGGCGCGGGCGTCCTCGGCGCGCACCTCGAACAGCACGGCCGGACCGAGGGTGGCGCTGCCGATGCGCTCGAAGTCCGCGCGGGCGGTGCGGATGATCTCGCCCGTGAAGGCGACCTCCTCGAGGTCGGCGAGCGTCAGGTCGGCGGTGGCGAGGCCCTGGGCCGTGGCGCGCAGCAGCCGGAACTCGAGCACGGCCTGCTGGCCGATGAGGTCGAGCGCGCGGTTCTGGTCGCCCGCGGTGAGGCCGGGCAGCTCGACGATGATGCGGTCGGTGCCGCTGGTCTGGATGAGCGGCTCGGCGACGCCGAACTCGTTCACGCGGTTCTCGATGATGTTGCGGGCGGTGTCGAGGTCGACGCGGTCGGGGTTGGGCGTGTCCGAGCGCAGCACGACCCGCAGGCCGCCCTGCAGGTCGAGGCCGAGCTTGATGGTTTGGCCGGGCGTGGGGCTCCACGGCTGCCACAGGTAGGCGACGGCCGCGAGAACCAGGCCCAGCACGATCAGGCCGACGAACGAGCGTTGGGTCACGGGGATCTCCAGGGGGACGGGGGTGGGGACGGGGGACGACGGGCGGGCGCGCGCCCGGGTCAGCCGCCGTCCGTCTGCCGTCGACCCAGCCGCGTCAACGCCGGCCGCGTGATCGCCGGGCCGCGCGGCGCCGCGCGGGCGCGCCGCGGGCGCGCGGCTGGCCGCAGTTGCCGCGGCGCGTGCCCCGGGGGCGCGCGCAGGCCGTCGCCGACGGCCAGCGGCCGGCCGCGCGGGCCGGGATCGAGCCAGCCGGGCGCCGTCGGCACCCAGCCCTGGTCGCCTCCCTCGCCGCCGCCCGCATCGGCCACGGCCGACGATGCGCCGGCCACCGGTGCGAGAACGGCGGCCAGCGCGAGGACGAGGGCGGCGAGCAGCGGGCGGGTCATGGGGCGCGCGGCGGGCGGTCGCGCTCAGGCGACCGCCACCTCCACCATCTCGTACGCCTCGATGACGTCGCCCTCCTGGACGTTGTCGTAGTTCTGCAGGTTGATGCCGCACTCGAAGCCGGCGGTCACCTCCCGCACGTCGTCCTTGAAGCGCCGCAGCTGGGCGATGGTGCCCTTGTACACCTCGCGGCCCGCGCGCTTGACGCGCGCCTTGGCGCCGCGGCGGATGACGCCTTGGGTCACGTAGGAGCCGGCGATGTTGCCGCTCCGCGGCACCTTGATGACCATCCGGACCTCGGCGTGGCCGAGGATGCGCTCCTCGAAGGTCGGCTCGATCTGCCCGCGGATCATCCGATCGACCTCCTCGATCAGGTCGTAGATGATCCGGTAGGCCTTCATGGGCACCTTCTGACGCTCGGCCGCCTTGAGCACCGAGCCCGGCGCCGTGACGCCGAACGACAGGATGGTGGCGTCGGCGGTGGAGGCGAGCAGCAGGTCGCTCTCGGTCGGGCTGCCGACCTCGGCCAGCATCAGGTCGAGCTCGACCTCGGGCACGTCCTCGGCCGCCTGGGCCAGGACGCCCTTGATGGCCTCCAGCGAGCCCTGGGTGTCGGCGCGCAGCAGGAGGTGGATGGTCTTGGTCTTGGGCTTGCCGAACAGGTCGGCCAGCGTCAGGCCCTTGCGGCCGATCGCCTCGCGTTCGGCCTCCTCGCGCACATTGTGGCGCTGCACGGTCAGCTGCTTGGCGCGAGCCTCGTCGGGCGCGTGGACCACCTCGTCGCCCGCGTGGGGCAGGTGGCTGAAGCCGAGCACCTGGACGGGGACGCTGGGTCCCGCCGCGCTGATCGTCACGCCGGCGTGGTCGGTGAGCCGCCGCACCTTGCCCCACACCTCGCCGCACACCAGGTAGTCGCCGACGCGCAGCGTGCCCTCCTGCACCAGCACCGTGGCCAGGACGCCGGCGCGCTTGTCGAGCACCGACTCGATGACGATGCCGCGCGCGGGTGCATCGGGGTCGGCCCGCAGGTCCTCGACCTCGGCCACCAGCGACAGCATCTCGAGCAGGTCGTCGACCCCCTGGCCGGTGAGGGCGCTGAGTGGGACCACGACGGTGTCGCCGCCGAAGGCCTCGGGGATGAGGTCGACCTGCATCAGGTCGCGCATCACCTTGTCGGGGTCCGCCTGCGGCAGGTCGACCTTGTTGATGGCGACGACGATCGGCACCTTGGCCGCCTTGGCGTGCGCGATCGCCTCGCGGGTCTGCGGCATGATGCTGTCGTCGGCCGCGACCACGATGACCGCGATGTCGGTGGCGTTGGCGCCGCGCTGCCGGATGGCGGTGAAGGCCGCGTGGCCCGGCGTGTCGAGGAAGGTCACCAGGCCGTTGGGCGTCTGCGCCTGGTAGGCGCCGATGTGTTGGGTGATGCCGCCGGCCTCGCGCTCCGCCACCTTCGTCTGGCGGATGTGGTCGAGCAGCGAGGTCTTGCCGTGGTCGACGTGGCCCATGACGGTGACCACCGGCGCGCGCGGCGGCAGCGCCGGTCCCGCCGGCGCTCGGGCGGCCGCCTTCTGCGTCGCGGCAGGCGCCGCTGCCGCGGCAGGCACGGACGCCGTCGCGCGGGCCTCGTCGGCCACGAGCTGGCGGATGGTCTCGGCGACGTCGGCCTCGAGGCTGCTCGCGTGGGACTTGTAGCCGACGCCCATGTCGTCGAGCATCGCCAGG
>Ga0209498_1001704_pt1 | contig 13423 bp, 6 predicted proteins | sample WalLakDeSediment_FD_184131 | JGI IMG/M metagenome (GOLD analysis project Ga0209498, IMG submission 184131) | Lake sediment microbial communities from Walker lake, Nevada to study Microbial Dark Matter (Phase II) - Walker Lake 11/02/13 Deep... | ecosystem: Environmental > Aquatic > Freshwater >...
CATCAAGTTCATTCAAAGGGTTCAAGAGGAGCGCAGCGATTTCGATTTTCCGGTTGGTCATGAGGCACGATACGCTCCGGAAAAGGGACATTCCCTCTGCTTCGCTCGCTTCGCCGTCCATGGCTGCGCTCGCTGCGGGATTTCGGCCCTTTCGCTGTCCTGCTTCAGGGCCGAAATACGCCGCAACCGGGAATATCCCTTTCCCTCCGCTCGTGCTTGAAACCGATTTTGGACAGGCATGCATCATTCTATCGTTTCATGATTCCGGTTGTCCGAGACTCCATCATTCCATCGTTCCATTATTCCGTTTTTTTTATGAGCCTCTTTCTTGACATGCTTTCGAAAAGACAGCCCGCTCCCTTGAGGCGGCGCTGGGTTTTTGTGCCCTACGATCAACTCACCGACAGGGTTGGTCCCTTGTCGCAAGAAAACCCGTCCGGCCTCGGGATTGTCCTTATCGAGACCTCGTGGAAAGGCAACCGCCGCCCCTACCATAAGCAGAAGCTGGCACTGATCCTCTCCAACCTTCGTCACTTTGCCCTGGAACAAGCCGAACGGGGTGTGGCCGTGGAGTATGTTTTTTCTACGGAACCTTACAGGAAGACCCTGCAGAAACTGATACCTCGTCTGGGTCCGATTCGGGTGATGACTCCCACGGAGCGGGAGCTGCGTGAGGACCTCAAGCCTCTCGTAAAAGAGGGAGGCCTGATCTTTGTTCCCCACGAAGGATGGCTGAGCGGTGAAGAGCATTTGCTTTCAAAAACCCCTCCCTGGAGAATGGACGGCTTTTACCGATCCGTGCGCCGGGAGACGGGATTCCTCATGAAGTCGGGAAAACCCGAAGGCGGCAAGTTCAGCTTTGATGCGGAGAATCGCCTTCCCTGGAAAGGCGACCCTCCGGCGCCTGCAAAGCCTGTTTTTCCCAATGATCCCGTCAAGGAAGAAGTGGGCAAGGTGATTCTGCGAAAATTCAAGGACCATCCCGGCCGCCTCGATCTCACGGCTCTGCCTGCCACGGGCAAGGACGCTGAAACCCTCTGGAATTGGGCGAAAACCGAGTGTCTTGAAAACTTCGGGCCTTACGAAGATGCCATGTCCACGCACTCATCCGGTCTATTTCATACCCGACTCTCGGCGCTCTTGAACATCCACCGGCTGCTCCCCGGAGATATCCTCGAAGAAACCGAGGGGACCGATCTGCCTCTTTCGAGCAAAGAGGGCTTTATTCGACAAGTCCTCGGCTGGCGGGAATTCGTGCATCATGTCCACCTTCGCACCGACGGGTTTCGCAGACTACCCGGGAAAAAAACTCCTATATCCAAGGAACCGGGTGACGGGGGTTTTAAGATGTGGTCGGGAAGCGCATGGCCTTCAAGCCATGCCGAAGGAGACCCGGACGGCGGCGCCAAGCCCGACTTCCTGGGAATGGACCGGCCTCTGCCGCCTGCATTCTGGGGGGAGCCTTCCGGGCTTGCGTGCCTGGACCATGTCGTATCCTGCGTGTGGGAGGAAGGGTACACCCATCACATCACACGGCTTATGATTCTTGCCAACATCGCCACCCTTCTGGATGTCTCCCCCCGCGAACTGACGGATTGGTTCTGGATTGCCTACACCGATGCTTACGACTGGGTGGTGGAGCCCAATGTTCTGGGTATGGGAACTTATGGCGTCGGCGATCTCATGACCACAAAGCCCTATGTCTCCGGAACGCCCTATATCCTGAGGATGAGCGACTACTGCAAAGGATGTGCTTTCGATCCCGGGAAGAATTGTCCGTTTTCACCTCTTTACTGGGCCTTTCTCAAAAGACACGAGGAAACGTTGAGGGGCAATCCGCGGATGAGCGTTCCCATGGCCTCTTTGCGCCGTCGTTCAGAACAGGCGTGCGAAAGGGATCGCCATGTCTTTCGCAAAGTGGGAGAATACCTCGGCTCGGGCCGTAAAATCAGCCCCGAAGATTTGTCCCAACATTCCAGAGCTTGAAAATTTTTTCACTTTTATATTGAAATAGATGAAAAGTTGTATAAGATGTGCCGACGCTGGAGGAAAGACCAACCACACTTAACATTATTGCGGAAAGGAGATGGTACGATGAACAAGGGGGATTTAGTGAATGAGGTCGCAAAAGTGGTCAGCACGAAGAAGGAAGCCGTTGCTGCGGTGGACACCTTTTTGTCATCCATTACGGCGGCGCTGAAGAAGAAGGGTGCGGTCACCCTGGTCGGCTTCGGCACCTTCAAGGTGGACAAGAGAAAGGCGAGAAAGGGAAGAAATCCTCAAACAGGCGAAGAGATCAAGATCAAAGCCAAGAACGTGCCCAAGTTCATTGCGGGCAAGGCCCTGAAGGATGCGGTAAATTAAGCGCGCTTCCAAAAGCTTTCAGGAAACCCCCATCCGGCAAGGCGAGGGCCGGATGGGGGTTTTTTCGTGAATCATGGCGAACTGGTATTTTCTGAGCATCATGGCCCTCATTCTGATGGGGACGCAGCGATTCCTTTACAAGGTATCTGCGGAGAGGAATTGCGCCACTGCGTGGACCACCTTTTCGTTCATGGCCACGGTCACGCTGATCAGTGTGATCTTCCTGATGGTCGTCCGGGAACCTGTCTTAGACCACAAGATGCTGTGGATAACCGCCTTGTGGAACAGCGCCGCCTTTGTTCTCGGTACGGTCACCCACATCGAGGCGTTGAAGCATATCCCCTCCGGCATCGCCTACCCGGTGATTCGGCTCAATGTGGTCCTTGTCATCCTGTTTTCCATTTTTTATTTTGATGATCGCCTCTCTCTTTACCAGGTTGTGGGCATGGTCATGGCGATTGCCGTGATCGTTCTTCTCACGCGAGAAGCAGAGCAGGAAAAGGGCGCTCACGGCGATGTCAAGAAGGGATTGATGCTGGTTTTTCTCTCCCTTGTTTTCGGCGCCATGGCGTCGATCTCCAGCAAGTTCGCGGCCCTCTACGCAAACAAACTCGGGTTCATGGCCCTTTCCTACTTCATGGGAACGCTCTTTGCCCTGGGCCTCACACAAAAAATGAAAACCAGCGAAGGCTCGAAGCACCTTAAGGAAGCCATGGTGATCGGCATCCTGATGGGGTTTATCAACTTCGCGGGCTTTTATGCTTTTTTATCGGCCCTTGCCTCAGGGCCGCTCTCCCTTGTGATAACCGTCACAGGCATGCATTTTGCCGTCGCCGTTCTTCTTTCGGCCGTTGTGTACAAGGAAAAGGTCACCTTCATGCGAGCCCTTGCGGTTGTGCTCACCATGGTGTCCGTCTTTTTTCTGAGAGCCTAGTTCATGGTAAGACAAATCCCGGCCGATGTTGGACATCCGGATCCCCGGCTGGTAAGATAGACGCCTGGAGAGCAACCAATGGCCAACCTCAGGGTTTTTACCGGCAACCGCCTTGAGATCCTTGCAGACGCCCTGGCGGATCTTGTGCGGCGCCCTCTTGCGTCCCCCCTGCAGCCGGAGATCATCGTGGTCCAGAGCAAGGGAATGGAGCGCTGGGTATCCATGCACCTGGCCGAGCGACACGGCGTTTGCGCAAACGGCCGCTTTCCTTTTCCCAACGCCTTTATTCGGGACATTTTCAGACACGCGCTCCATGACCTGCCTGAGCGTTCATGCTTCGACCCGGACGTCATGACCTGGCGCATCATGAAGGCCCTTCCTTCGCTCATTGAGGAGCCTGCTTTCAATACAATCCGCATCTACCTTGAGAGCGGGCGAAGTGATCTCAAACGCTTTCAGCTCTCTCAGAAGATCGCCGATCTCTTTGATCAGTATCTTCTTTTTCGGCCTGAAATGATGTCTCAGTGGGACAAAGGCAAAGCCGGCCACTGGCAATCGCTTCTGTGGCGGAGACTTGTCGAGGGCCATGAGCGGGAACACCGTGCGGCGCTGGCCCAAGAGCTCTTTAGGGTCTTGGAGAGGAGTTCTGAGCCTCCACCCGGGATTCCCGAGAGGATTTGCGTTTTCGGCATTTCTGCGCTGCCCCGTTTTCACCTCCAGGTGTTCGCTTCCCTGGCGCGCTTTGCGGAAGTGAACCTCTTTCTCATGAATCCCTGCAAAGAGTACTGGGCCGACATTCTTGCAGCCTCGGAAATGAAAAAAAAGACGCCCTTTGAAAAGCCCGTGCCTGAAGAGGAACTTCACATGGAGAAGGGAAACTCCCTTCTCGCCTCCATGGGAGGTCTGGGGAGAGACTTTTTTGAATTGATCCAGGATTTCGAGCCCGAGGAGTTCTCCTTTTACAAAGGGTCCGCAGAGGAAAATCTCCTGGCCTCTGTTCAACAGGATATTTTGAATCTTCACGAAAGAGAGGAAAAGAAAGAGATTTCGGCGCACGATCTCTCCATCCAGATCCATTCCTGTCACAGTCCTATGCGTGAAGTGGAGGTGCTCCGGGATCAACTGCTCCGGATGTTCGAAGAAACCCCGGGTCTTTTGCCCAAAGACATCCTGGTCATGATGCCGGACATCGAAAGCTATGCCCCTTACATCCAGGCCGTGTTCGGCGTGCCGAAAGAAGAAAGCCGGAGAATCCCTTTCAGCATTGCAGACCGGAGCATCAGAAAGGAGGGAGGCATCGGTGAAGCATTTCTGAGTATCCTTGACCTCGAGGGAAGCCGTTTTGGGGTCACCCGGATCTTGAACATCCTTGAAAGTGAAGCGGTGCGCCGCAAGTTCGGCTTTTCCGAGCAGGATCTGGAAACGGTTCGGCGATGGGTTTCTGAAACACGGATCCGCTGGGGGATCGATGAGAAGCACAAGCGTGAATTGGGGCTGCCTTCCTTTCCTCAAAACACCTGGAGAGCGGGACTGGAAAGGCTTCTGCTTGGTTTTGCCATGCCGGGACGGGAGGAAAGACTCTTTTCCGGAATCCTTCCTTATGATTCTGTGGAAGGAGAAGAAAGCCGGATTCTCGGCTCCCTCACGGAATTTGCTGAAAAGCTTTTCAAGCGCTCAGCCTCCCTCGGGCAATCGAGGACCCTGAAAGCCTGGCAAAAAGAAATTTCGGAGCTTCTGGATGATTTCTTCGAGCCGGGGGAAGAGACGGACCGAGAAATTCCGTTGATCCGTCGGATGCTCGATGAACTGGCCCAAACCGGGAGCTTGTCTCTTTTCGATGAGGCCGTTCATCTGAGGATCGTCCGGAGCTATCTTGATCAGCGTCTGGACCAAACAGGGTTCGGCTTCGGCTTTATGACAGGAGGGGTGACCTTCTGCGCCATGTTGCCCATGCGAAGCATCCCTTTCAGCGTGATCTGTCTTCTGGGCATGGACGGCGACGCGTATCCGAGGCAAGCCAAAGCCCTGGGTTTTGATTATATGGCCAAATATCCCAGGCGAGGCGATCGATCCAGGAGGAACGACGACCGGTACCTTTTTCTTGAGGCCATCCTCTCGGCCCGGGAAAGGCTTTATATCAGTTATGTCGGGCAGAGCATCCAGGACAATTGCGCGATTCCTCCCTCGGTGCTGGTGAGCGAACTCATGGATTATGTGGAGCAGGGCTTCGAGATCTCCGGAAGATGTATCCGCGAGCAGCTTCAAACCTGGCACCGGCTTCAGGCTTTCAGCCCTGAATACTTCAAGGACCACCCGAAGCTTTTCACCTACTCGGAGGAGAACTTCGAGATTGCAGGGGCCGTAAAGGCCGGTCGCAAGGAACCGCCGCCGTTTCTGAGCGCAGGGTTGTCCGACCCGGATGAACCATGGCGAAAAGCGGATCTTCAGGGTCTTTGCGCGTTTTTCTCCAACCCCACAAAATACCTGCTCACCAGGAGACTGGGTCTCCACCTGGAAAAAGGATTCTCAATGACCGAAGAGCGGGAGCCCTTTGAGGTGCACACTCTGGAGCGCTATCTCCTGGAAGAGGGCATGCTTCACCAACGCCTCCAGGGAAGGGCGCTCAAGGAGCACTTCAGCATCGCTGTCGCATCGGGAAGGCTGCCCCACGGTACCGTGGGGCAATGTGTTTATGAAGGTTTCAGCCCGGGAGTGGAGCGTTTCGCACAGGAGCTCCGGCTGTTGATCGGCGAGCATGCCCATGAGCCCCTGGACTTTGAGATCCATGTGGGGGCGTTTTCACTCACGGGCTCGCTGGATCATGTATTCAGGGACAGGATGATTCGCTATCGCTATGCTCGCATGAAGGGAAAGGACTTTCTGGAGGCCTGGATTCATCATCTGGCGCTCAATATCGTCCGTCCGGAGGGATACCCTCGACGGAGCATGGTTGCGGGATTGTCCGAAAAAAGCGGGAAAGAACGAAAAGGACTCTTTTATGAATACGCACCGGTAGAAGAGGGGGAAGCGATCCTCGAAGGATTGATGAAGCGCTACCGGGAGGGGTTGAGAAGACCTTTGTATTTTTTCCCGGAATCTTCATGGACCTATGCTGAGCTGAGGCTTGCAAAGGGCAAGTCGCGGGAAGCGGCGCTTGCAAAGGCGCGCAAGACGTGGGAGGAAGGCGAGTGGGGAAGAATGGGGGAAGAAACAGACGCCTATTATCATCTCTGTTTTCGTGAACAGGACCCCATCAATGCGATTTTCGAGGAAACGGCTTTGGAGGTTTTTGAGCCCCTGTTGAAGCACCTCAAGATATGATGAAAAAAATAAATTCGAAATTCGAAGCACGAAGCACGAAACAATATCGAATAACAAAAACTGAAATGCTCAAAACAGTGAAGTTGGATCGCGACACTGTTTAGGTCATTGGTACATTCGGATTTGTTTCGAATTTCGACCTGCCCGCCGTACAAGACTTTGGCAGGCGGGTAGTCGAATTTCGGATTTTGTTCAACTCAGCATATCGAGTTGGGAAAACCAAAGAAGCCACTCAATAAAGAGATTGCATGGCAGACTATCATATCTTTGATCCTCTAAAAACGCCCCTTGAGGGGACCAATCTCATCGAGGCCGGTGCAGGCACAGGCAAGACCTACGCCATCACCGGGCTTTTCCTGCGCCTTTTGCTGGAGAAGAACCTCGCGGTCCACCAGATCCTTGTGGTGACCTTCACCGAAGCGGCCACCCAGGAGTTGAAGGACAGGATTCGTGGCAAGATCCGTGACGGCGTGGCCGCTTTTTCTGCAGGCAAAAGCACCGATGCCTTTCTGGATAGCCTGGTGAGAGCCCATGCATCTGCGGACAAAGCCATAGCCGATTTGCGAGAAGCCCTGAGGACCTTTGATGAGGCGGCTATTTTCACGATTCACGGGTTCTGCAGAAGAATGCTTCACGAAAACGCTTTTGAGAGCGGCAGCCTCTTTGACACAGAGCTCGTCACGGATCCGTCCGCCATGATTCAAGAGAGCTTGGATGACTTCTGGCGAAAGCACCTTTACACGGCTTCGCCTCTTTTTGTGAACTACGCGCTGGAGAAGGGCTTCACGCCGGAAGAACTTGTTTCGCTTTTGAAGGGCAAGATGAACCGGCCTTTTCTCCGCGTCATTCCGGAGGCGTTAGAGCCTGACACCGGGGCCCTGGAGAAAAACTTCCGAGAATGCTTTTCAAGGGTTCGGGAGCGGTGGCCTTCCTTTCACGAGGAGGTGATCGACCTTCTCTCCTCCTATGAGGGGATGAACAAATCCCGGTACAAGCCTGCGAAGGCGGCGATCTGGAAAAAGGAGATGGAGGTGCTTTTTTCCTATGGCGAAAACTCCCCGGGGTTGTTTCCCGACTTCGAGAAATTCACGCGGAGTTGCGTGGAAGACAGCCGCAGCCTGAAGAAAAATTGTTCACCCCCTGAACATCCCTTCTTTGATCTGTGTGAAGACCTCTATCGCGCATCGCAGGACCTGCAGCACGCTTTCGGCTTGCGCATTCTGGGACTGAAGGCGAGGATGCTCGAAGAGGTGGGCGAGGCGTTGTCCAAGGGGAAGACGGAAAAGAATGTCCAAACCTTTGACGACCTGCTCCTCAAGCTTGAATCCGCCCTGGCGGGGAAAGGGGGCAGGGAACTTGCGAGCGCCATCGGACGAAAATACCGCGCAGCCCTCATCGATGAGTTTCAGGACACGGACCCGGTGCAATACAGCATATTTCGGAGCATCTTTGGACAGCCGGGGAGCATCCTTTTCCTGGTCGGGGACCCCAAACAGTCGATCTACGGATTTCGCGGCGCCGACATCTTCGCCTACATGGAAGCGGCGGATAAAGTCGATTCCCGCTACACCCTGGCGGAGAACTGGCGCTCGGAACCGCGGCTCATCCAGGGGGTGAACACGCTTTTTAGCGCCTCCGATCGTCCCTTTGTGTATGAAAAGCTTTTCTTCAGGCCGGCCACTCCCGCGAAAAAGAAAGAGCAGGAGGTCTTGACCATAGAGGGTCGGAGAGAACCTCCCTTCCATGTATGGTTCATGGACACGGAGACGTATGCGCCGCAAGGCGGAGTCATCGGCAAAGGACTTGCCCGGGCGAAACTCCCGGGCCTGGTGGCTGCAGAGATTACCCGGCTTCTCAACCTGGGCAAAGCAGGTCAGGCTCGCATCGGCGAACGACCTCTCAGGGCCAACGATATCGCGGTGCTGGTGAGGCAGAACAGCGAGGCCCTTCTGGTGCAGAGGGCCCTTTCGGAAAGATCCGTCCCGAGCGTCCTTTTCAGCACGGAAAACCTTTTCGATTCCCACGAAGCGATGGAGATGGGGCGGTTTCTAGCGGCCGTTGCAGAGCCCAGGGAAGAATCCCTCCTCAAGGCGGCCTTGTCATCAGACATGGTGGGGGTGCCCGGCGAGGAACTCGAGCGTCTGATGCTGGATGAAGCCCGGTGGGAAAAGTGGCTCGTGAAGTTCAGGCAATACCATGAGCTCTGGCAGGAGCAGGGGTTCATCCGCATGTTCCGCTCTTTTCTTCAGGAGGAGAAGGTCCTGGCACGCCTGGTTGCTTTTGCGGACGGGGAACGACGAAACACGAATCTTCTCCATCTCATGGAAGTCCTGCACCGGGCTTGCGCTGAAAGAAAGCTGAACGCACCAGGCCTTTTGAAATGGCTTTCAGAGCAGAGAGACCCCCAAGCCCTCCGGTCGGACGAGCATCAGCTCCGCCTGGAGAGCGACGAGAACGCAGTGAATCTCGTCACCATCCACAAAAGCAAAGGCCTCGAGTATCCCATCGTCTTCTGCCCTTTTTCGTGGGACGGCGTGAGGGGCAGTAAAGACGATGAGCCCTTGGTGTTCCACGATCCAAAAAACCGGATGCAGCTCATCCTCGATCTCGGATCGGGTGACAAAGAGACTCACCGGGGCATGGTGAAAAAAGAAGAGATGGCTGAGAATCTCAGGCTTCTATACGTGGCGCTCACCCGCGCGAAATGCCGTGTCTATCTGGTGTGGGGGCGTTTCAACGGCGCCGAAACCTCGGCCCCTGCTTATCTTTTGCATGGACCGTCCGGCGTGCACTCGGACACGCCGGTGGATGCCACGGCCGATCATTTCAAGCAACTGACAAACGATGATCTTCTCTCGAGCGCAAAAGCTCTCATGAAAAAGCCGCACGGGCGGGTGGATATCATCAGGGAACCCGGGGGCGCAGAGGAGCGTTTTTCTCCGTTGCCCGAGGAGATGCGAATCCATGGCCCAAAGCGCTTTGCAGGCCGGATTGACCGGCAATGGAAAATATCGAGTTTCTCTTCTCTGATCTCAAATCGCGCTCACAGTGAAGAAGAGACAGACTATGACGCCTTGTCTTCGCCGGAACCGGAGGACCCTTTGAGCCTGCTGGAAGAACCGGCCGGTATCTTCGCTTTCCCGAAAGGCGCCAGGGCAGGCACCATGTTCCACGATATCTTCGAGCACCTCGATTTCAGCGACCCTTCTGATTCAGCCAGGCAGGATTTGACCAAAACGAAACTCACCCAGTACGGGTACGATCATTCCTGGACGGATAGTGTCTGTGACATGCTGGAGAAGGTGCTCAAGGTCCCCCTCGATCCGGACCGGAAAGATTTTAGTTTTTCGAGGGTCGGGAGCGAGGATCGTTTGAACGAGCTCGAGTTCTACTTCCGCCTCAAGTCCCTGGCTCCTGCAACGGTGGGAAGGATCATGGGAAGGGATGATTTTTATCATGGGATGCCTGAGACGATCGAGCGCCTGGAGTTCTCGCCCCTCCGGGGATTCATGAAGGGCTTTATGGATATGGTTTTCAGGTTTGAGGGTCGCTTTTACCTGGTGGACTGGAAATCCAATTTCCTGGGTTCAAGGGCCGAGGACTACGGCGCTGAAAATCTGGCAAGGGCCATGGAGAAGAACTTCTACACCCTTCAGTACACCTTTTACGCCCTGGCGCTCAACCGGTACCTGAAGCTGAGAGTTCAGGGGTATGACTATGACAGGCACTTCGGTGGGGTCTTCTACGTGTTCTTGCGCGGCGTGGAGCCGGCGAAGGGCCCGGAGTTCGGCATCTACAGGGCCAAGCCTTCCCGGCAGGTCATCGAAGAGTTGAGTGAGGAACTCATGGGGGTACCTTAATGGATGCAGAGCTAAATTGTAACGGAATTTCGTCAATGGGCCGGTCTTGCCACCCCCACCTATCCCCTTCGACAGGCTCAGGACAGGCTCCCCCATCAAGGGGGAGGGATTGCTTGGCATCTTTAGAGTTCCCACCCCCTGGTGCCCGTCCTCCGTAGCAGGGCTACTGCGGAGGATGGAGGAGGGGCAAGGGGAGGGGGAGCCCCAGTGATCGGAGTGACTCAGTTTTGCTTCAGAACAGTGGGAGACGGTGAACTTTGGATTTTTGCGTCAGGGGTCTCTCAATGAATTTAGAGAAACACAGCTCATGATCAATCTGGATTGTCTTAAAAAGATCGGGTTTCTTTCGCCGCTGGACGTGCACTTCGCCGGGTTCATGGAGAAACTCTCCGCTGGGTCCTGCCGAGAACTTGTTTTGGCTGCTGCACTCGTCAGCAGGGTTACAAGGGAGGGCCATATTTGCCTCGATCTTGCTTCTCAACAACCATTGGAGCTTCCTGAAACTGGAGAGCCCTTTGTTTTTCCCGAAAAAAATCTTTGGGAGAAAAAACTCAGAGAGTGCGGCATGGTGGGGCAGCCCGGCGAATACAAGCCCCTCATCCTTGACCACAAGGCCAGGCTCTATCTCTATCGCTACTGGGAGTATCAGGAGGAACTGGCAAAGGGAATCAAGATGCGCATCGGCCGAGAGCGCCACAGGCCGGAGCCGGTGCTCCTGCGGCAGGGGTTGGACAGGATTTTTCCCGAACCGAACAAGGGCGAGACGGACTGGCAGAAGGTTGCGGCCTTTGTTGCTGCAAGAAGCACGTTCTGTGTCATAGCCGGTGGTCCCGGCACCGGAAAAACGACCACCGGTGCAAAAATTCTTGCACTTCTGATGGAGCAGAACAAAGGACAAAGGGTTCGCACCGCTCTCGTCTCCCCCACCGGGAAGGGGGCTGCCCGGCTCCAAGAGGCCATGAAAAAGGCCAAGGAAAGCTTGGCCTGCCATGAAGACGTAAAGGCGCTCATCCCGGACAGGGCCTCCACGATTCATCGCCTTCTCAGGCCGGCCGGGAATTCTCCTTATTTTCATTACAACGCTCAACATCTTCTTCCCTTGGATACCCTTGTGGTGGATGAAGCCTCCATGGTGGACCTGGCTCTCATGTCCAAGCTGGTGCAGGCTCTTCCATGGGAGGCGCGGCTCATCCTCCTGGGCGACCAGGATCAGCTTTCCTCGGTGGAGGCCGGGGCCGTGCTCGGGGATATTTGCGATACGGGCCGATCCCATCCGTTTTCAGAGTCTTTGTGCTTGGAGATACAGGAGGCCGCCGGGTTTCACCTTGATGGGGTCAAAGGCGCCCCCGGGATGAGCGACGCGATCGTGCAGCTCACCAAAAGCTATCGTTTCGGCGATAAGAGCGGGATTGCCGCTCTCAGCCGTTCGGTCAACCAGGGCGATGGGTCCGGGGCGCTGAAAATCCTGAGGGATGACGACCATGGGGATTTACGATGGACCCGATTGCCTTCGCCGAGGTCCCTGCCCGGGGCGTTGAAAGACAGGGTTGTGGAGACGTGCCGCTCTCTTTTCGAGACCGGCGATCCGCAACAGGTCTTTGAGCGCCTGGAGCGGTTCAGAATTCTGTGCGCCTTGAGAGAAGGCCCTTTCGGGGTCAAGGCGATCAACCTCCTCGTGGAGCATGTTCTCAGGGAACAAAAGGTCATCGAAGGCGGGGGAAGATGGTACAGGGGCCGGCCCGTCCTGATTACTCGGAACGATTACACCCTGGGTCTGTACAACGGCGATCTGGGGATTGCCCTGCCCGACCCGAATTCGGGGGACGACCTGAGGGCCTTCTTTCCGTCGCCGGACGGCTCTTTCCGGCGCCTCCACCCGCTCCGCCTTCCTGAGCACGAGACGGTTTACGCCATGACGGTGCACAAGAGCCAGGGGTCGGAGTTTGACCGGGTTCTTCTGATTCTTCCGGACCGGGATTCGCCGGTGCTGACAAGAGAGTTGATTTATACCGCCGTGACCAGGGCCAGGGAGCGGGTTGAGATCTGGGGCCATGAGGGAGTGTTTCAGGGCGCCGTGTCACGGCGGATTGAAAGGATGTCAGGGCTGCGAGATGCCCTGTGGGAAGGGTGAGAAGAAGGTTCGGGGTTCAGGGTTGAACGAGTAAGAGGTAAACAGGCTGAGAAAAACATGGAAATGTAACAGGAGGAAAACTCGAAACCGGAAAAATCAAAAGATCGCAAAAACGGCTTCGGCCGTTTATTAATACAAAGGGAGTAAACATCTTGTCATTGCGAGCCCGAAGGCCGTGGCAATCTCGATATTTTCTGAGATCGCTTCGTCGCTGCGCTCCTCGCAATAACAGAACTCTTCTTGCGTCTGGATTAGTTTTCACTGGGCGGTGCCGGGCGTAGTTGACACACGAGCCCAAAGCCTGTAGTTTCGAGGCCGTGCACTGAGGAGGACATGGTTTCATCATGACCCGCTTTGAACCTCCTTCCCGTGGGAAATACATAGGAGAACAAAAGGAACGGCACGGTCGCCGCATTCTGGGGGTGTTTCCTGCTCAATACCCGAAAGAAATCCTTTGGGCGTGGAACATCCTGCCTGTGGAAATCTGGGATCCTCCTGTAGAGACGACTCAGGCCAACGCCCACCTCCAACCCTACATCTGTTCGGTGGTGAGAACAGGCCTCGAACTGGTGCTCCGGGGGAAATGGGACGACCTGGACGGGTTCCTTTTTCCCCACACCTGCGATTCGATCCAGAACCTGGCCTCTATCGTGAACGACTACCTGGGGATCGACAAAAAGTGCTATTTTTTTTACCATCCAAAAGCGCCCTATCGCGCTTCATCGCGGGCCTATTACCTGGAGCAACTCCGGGACCTCGCCTGCATGCTGGAGAAGCGATGGGGGCCCGTCAAGAGGGAGGAACTGGAGAAAA
>Ga0209498_1001705_pt1 | contig 13421 bp, 7 predicted proteins | sample WalLakDeSediment_FD_184131 | JGI IMG/M metagenome (GOLD analysis project Ga0209498, IMG submission 184131) | Lake sediment microbial communities from Walker lake, Nevada to study Microbial Dark Matter (Phase II) - Walker Lake 11/02/13 Deep... | ecosystem: Environmental > Aquatic > Freshwater >...
TTCCCGGTCTTTTTCCCGCATGCACAGATAGGACGGCACGTTGGGAATCAGCGGATCCTGGTCGAGATAGTACTTGATGATGTCCGGCACGAAGGCGTACACGACCTTGTCGTCGGCGACGCCGGCTCCCGGCGCGTTGGCCAGCGCGACCTTGCCCTTGCGCCAGGCGCGCATCAGTCCCGGCACCCCCAGCGCCGAATCCGGCCGGAATACCTCGGGGTCCATGAACAGGTCGTCGATCCGTCGGTAGATCACATCCACCCGTTCCAACCCTTCAATAGTGCGCATGTAAACGCAGTCGTCGTCATCGACTTCCAGGTCGCTGCCTTCCACCAGTTCCACGCCCATCTGCTGGGCGAGATAGGAATGCTCGAAATAGGCCGAGTTGTAGATGCCGGGGGTGAGCACCACCACGGTGGGATGGTTGCCGGGGCGCGGCGACAGCGCGGCCAGCATGTCGTAGAGGCGCAGCGCGTAATCGTCCACCGGCTGGATGCGCTGGTGCTCGAACAACTCCGGGAACACGCGCTTGGTCACCACCCGGTTCTCCAGCATGTAGGACACCCCGGAAGGGACGCGGAGATTGTCCTCCAACACGTAGAGCGTGCCGTCCTGGTCGCGCACCAGGTCGCTGCCGCAGATGTGCGCCCAGACCCCATGGCGGGGATTGATACCCACGCACTGCGGCCGGAAGTTGACCGACTGCGCCAGCACTGCGGCGGGAAAGACGCCGTCCTTGATGATTCTCTGGTCGTGATACAGATCGTCGACGAACAGGTTGAGCGCCTGGACCCGCTGTTTCAGTCCGGCTTCAGCCCGATCCCATTCGTACTTGGGGATGATGCGCGGCACGATATCGAACGGCCAGGCCCGGTCGATGCTGCCGCCCTCGGTGTACACGGTGAAGGTGATGCCCATCACCAGAATGGCGAGTTCGGCGGCGGTCTTGCGCTCTTGCAGTTCCTCGTCGCTCAGGGAAGCCAGGTATTCACAGAGCGTGCGGGCCGCGGGACGCGGTCCGGTCGCGCCGTCGATGAGCTCATCGTAGAAACCGGTCGAGGCGTACTGTTGCCACTCGATGGTCATTATTCAGAGTCCTTGGGGTTGGGGCATTCTTTCGGCATGGGTTTTGGGCTTAGCAAAATGCAAGCCAAGCGCTCGAGCGTTTTAACTGCAAGAGATTGTTTGCAATGAAGGTCGGCGCGAGCGGTGTGGCGAGCGAATGACCACTGCCAGGTTTGCACTGGATCGGTGCAATCCATCCGGATTCGCGCTGACAAGGTGCAATGGGTGGGGGTCACAATGGCCGGAAAACTAATGAAGTTTTGCCCGCGGCGCAAGGAACGCGGCTTGCATTGGCCAAGCCGGTTCAATCCCGCATAATGCGCGCCCCAGTTCGTCAGCCGACAATGAAGGACAGGCCATGGCCATTCGCGTTGCACTCCACCATCACACGACTTATCACTTCGACCGTCCGGTCAGCGTCTCGCCGCATGTGATCCGGTTGCGGCCCGCGCCGCATACCCGAACCCCGGTTCTTGCCTACTCACTCAAGATCGAGCCGGCGCAGCACTTTATCAACTGGATGCAGGACCCGTTCGGCAATTTCCAGGCCCGCTTGGTCTTCCCGGAAAAAGTTCGCGAACTGACGGTGGCCGTGGATCTGGCAGCCGAAATGACGGTCATCAATCCGTTTGATTTCTTCGTGGAAAGTTACGCGGAAAACTATCCCTTCGTCTATGAACCGACCTTGCGCCGGGAGCTGACGCCCTATCTGGAAATCGCGGAAGACGGTCCGCTGTTGCGGGACTGGCTGGCCGAGGTAGACCGCGCGCCGGTGCGGATCGTGGATTTTCTGGTCGCGCTCAACGGGCGCTTGAACCGCGATATCGCCTACATCATCCGCATGGAACCGGGGGTGCAGAGCTGCGAGGAGACCTTGACCAAACGCAGCGGCTCCTGCCGGGATTCGGCCTGGCTGTTGGTACAAATTCTGCGGCATCTCGGACTGGCGGCGCGCTTCGTATCCGGCTACTTGATTCAACTCACCGCCGACCTCAAGGCGCTGGACGGTCCCTCCGGCCCCGAAGCCGATTTCACCGATCTGCACGCCTGGGCCGAGGTATTCGTGCCGGGCGCGGGCTGGCTGGGCCTGGATCCGACCTCCGGGCTGTTCGCCGGTGAAGGCCATATTCCGCTGGCCTGCACCCCGACCCCGCCCAGCGCCGCGCCGGTGACCGGCTTCACCGATCAATGCGAAACCACCTTCGATTTCGCGATGAAAGTGACCCGCATCCATGAGGATCCGCGGGTCACCAAACCTTACAGCGAAGAACAGTGGGCGCGGATCGAGCAGCTCGGACGAGCGGTGGACGAGCGACTGCGCGCCGGCGACGTGCGGCTGACCATGGGCGGCGAACCGACCTTCGTGTCCATCGACGACATGGACGGCGCGGAATGGACGATCGCGGCCGTCGGTCCCACCAAGCGCAAGCTGGCCGGCCGACTGTTGAAAAAACTGCGCGATCGCTTTGCCCCGAACGGGTTTCCGCACTACAGCCAGGGCAAATGGTATCCGGGTGAATCGCTGCCGCGCTGGGCGCTATCCTGCTACTGGCGCGGCGACGGTACGCCGCTGTGGCGCGATCCGCGCTGGATCGCCGACGACGAAGCGCCCCAGGGCTACGGGCCGGAACAGGCGCGGGATTTCGCCACGGAGCTGACCCGGCGGTTGGGTGTGACCCCCAGCCGACTGATTCCCGGTTACGAGGATGTGTACTACTACCTGTGGAAGGAGCGCACTCTGCCGGTCAACGTGGATCCGCTCCATTGCGATCTCAAGGACGACGAGGAACGCCGGCGGCTGGCGATGTTATTGGAGCGTGGCTTGAACGCGGTGACCGGCTACGCCCTGCCGCTGCGCTGGGACTATGCCGCCCGTGGGCGCTGGCTCAGCGGCCCGTGGATCTTGCGCCGCGAACATCTGTACCTGATTCCGGGCGACTCGCCGATGGGTTATCGGTTGCCGCTGGCGGCCTTGCCCTGGGTCGGGGAAACCGACCGCGAAGTCCCGCATCCGCAGTCGTTGTTCGAGTTCCGCGCCGCGCTGGGCGACAGTCACGGTGAGGTGACGCGCCGCTACAGTGAGTTCTTGCGCGGTAGCGGCGTGGCGGCGCGCGGCGACTTCCAGGAGCAGCCGGCGACCGACGAAGGTCCGATGATCCATACCTCGCTGTGCGTCGAGCCGCGCGACGGTCATCTGTATGTATTCATGCCGCCGCTGGAGCGGTTGGAGCATTATCTGGACCTGCTGGCCTGCGTCGAACAGACCGCCGCCGAGCTGGCGATGCCGGTGTTGGTCGAGGGCTATCCGCCGCCGTCGGACTGGCGGCTGCGCAAGTTCGCCGTGACCCCCGACCCCGGCGTGATCGAGGTCAACATCCATCCCGCCCACGACTGGGCGGAGTTGCAACACAATGTCGAGGGCTTGTACGAAGACGCCCGGCAGTCGCGACTGGGCACTGAAAAGTTCATGCTGGACGGGCGGCATACCGGCACCGGCGGCGGCAACCACGTCACCCTGGGCGGGGCGACGCCGACCGACAGCCCGTTCCTGCGCCGGCCCGAACTGCTGCGCAGTCTGATTACCTACTGGCAACACCATCCCAGCCTGTCTTATCTGTTCTCCGGACTGTTCATCGGCCCGACCAGCCAGGCTCCGCGGGTGGACGAGGCGCGCAACGACAGCCTGTATGAAATGGAAATCGCTTTTCGGGAAATGCCGCTCGGCGAAGCGCCGCAACCGTGGCTGGTGGATCGTCTGTTGCGGAACCTACTGGTGGACTTGAGCGGGAACACCCACCGCGCCGAGTTCTGCATCGACAAGTTGTACTCGCCGGACAGTGCGACCGGCCGCCTGGGTTTGGTGGAAATGCGCGCCTTTGAAATGCCGCCGCACGCCCGCATGAGTTTGATGCAAATGCTGCTGCTGCGGGCGCTGGTGGCGCAATTCTGGGAGCAACCTTACCCGAATCGACAACTGGTGCGTTGGGGGACGCGGATTCACGATCAGTTCATGCTGCCGCACTATGTCTGGCGGGATTTTCAGGACGTAACCGCCGAACTCAACCAAGCCGGTTATCCCTTCGAGGGCGACTGGTTTCTGCCGTTCTTCGAGTTCCGCTTCCCGTACTACGGCGCCATCGTCCAGCGCGACATCGAAGTGGAATTGCGGCAGGCTTTGGAACCGTGGCATGTGATGGGCGAAGAGCAGGCGCTGGGTGGGACCGCGCGCTATGTGGATTCCTCGGTGGAGCGGATGCAAGTCAAGGTGCGCGGGATGGTCGGCGAGCGGCATGTGGTGGCCTGCAACGGCCGGCGGGTGCCGCTGCGTCCGACCGGCGTTCCCGGCGAGTTCGTCGCCGGCGTGCGCTACCGGGCCTGGTTGCCGCCATCGGCGCTGCATCCGACGGTTCCGGTTCACGCGCCCCTGGTGTTCGACCTGGTGGACACTTGGAACCAGCGCTCCATCGGTGGCTGCACGTACCATGTGATGCATCCTGGCGGGCGCAATCCCGATACCTTCCCGGTCAACGCCTACGAGGCCGAGGCGCGGCGTTTCGCCCGATTCTGGCCCTACGGCCACACCCCGGGGCCGATGGTCGCGCCGGTTGAGGACGTCAATCCCAACTTCCCGCACACCTTGGATTTGCGGCGACGGGAAAAATAGGGAGACCGTTCGCTGACCGAGAGGCGTTTTGTACAGCTTGTCAGCCTTAAAATGTAGAGCGGTTCGGACTTCATGGATGGAATTCCACGAATGACTGCTCTATATTGAATACCATTATGAATAACTAATGGTGTCATTATGGACTTTGGAAGCCACGTCCGGGGACTCCGCGAGCAACGTCGCGAAGTGAACCGTCGCTATTCAGTGCGGCAGACCGCCCAGCGGATCGGAGTAGAGCCCGCCTATTTGAGCAAAATCGAACGGGGCGATGTCCCCCCGCCTTCGGAAGAGACCATTCGGCGGTTGGCCGCCGACCTGGGGGAGGATGCGGATTTGCTGCTGGCCCTGGCGGGCAAGGTGTCCACCGATCTCCGCGAAATCATCATGCAGCGGCCGATTCTGTTCGCCGAATTGATTCGAGGATTGAGCGACGTCCCCGAACAGCAATTGGCGGTGCTGGTGCGCAAGGTCCGCAATAATGAGTGGTGAAGGAGATTCAGGGCGGGTGAAAGTCGCCCAGAGCTGGGATGATGGGGTCGTGGACGATGTCCGGCTCACCGAACTATTGCGCCGATACCGGGCCACGGCCACGTTCAATCTGAATCCCGGCCTGTATCAGGAACACCGCTCGTTCGGCTGGCGCCACGGCGATCGGGAAGTCTGGCGTCTCGGCAGGAACGAATTGGTCGAGGCGTACGCGGGCTTCGAAATCGCCAACCATTCCCTGACCCATCCCTACCTGCCGGATTTGTCTCCCGAAGCCCTCGACTGGGAAATCCGGGAAAGCCGCCGTCTGTTGCAGGACTGGTTCCAGCAGCCGGTGCGGGGTTTCTGCTATCCATTCGGCGGCTTCAACCCGACGGTCAAGGCGACGGTGCGCGCCGCCGGTCACCGCTACGCCCGCGCCGTGGACCACCAGCGTTTGGGATTCCCGCCCGCCGATCCCTTCGAATTTGGTCCCTTCTGCCGATTTCTCGATCCGGAGTTCTGGACGCTGTACGAAAACGCCAAGGCCGCGAATGGCGTGTTCTGCTTCTGGGGCCACAGCTATGAACTGGCCGATGAGTCGATGTGGGCCGATCTGGAGCACAAGATCGCCGGCATCAGCGCCGACCCGGCGGCGGAATGGGTCCATCTCGAAACGCTGTGGCCGGCTGTCTGATATACAGCGACCGCCCGGTCCAACGCGCTTTCTCTCGCCGATCGCCAGTTGCTGGAGCCCGCGTTATTTTCATATTTATTATTTTTTTCAATAAGTTAACCAGATCAATCGGCGCATGAAGGTTGGGGGCGCGGGGGTTCGCTACCTGGCGCAGGGCAACCGCAACGCTTCCGAGAGGGTATCCAGATCGGCCACGCTGGTTTGCACCCGTTGGAGGGCGTCCAGCGCCTGTTCGCGAGTGATCCCCAGGGTAAACAGGGGCAGCGCCGGCAGCCGACTGTCTTGTTCCTCACTCAGCCCAATGTTATGGAGCAGTCGATTGGCGATCAACACCAGATTGGAGTATTCGGCATGCGGCTGGGTGCAATCCTCATGATGATGCCAACGCACCCCCGCGATCACTTCCTCGGGCATCGACCAGGCTTGCATCAGCCAGGCGCCGATATGCCAGTGCTCGGTGCCGAGGACATGCCGCTCCACCACGTCCCTCGGCAAATGCCGGTTAACCGCCAGGAACCGATTGAACAGGAAAAAGCGGGCCGGAAAGACATGACCGAGCACCAAATAGCCGAAATCGTGCAGTAACCCGGACAGATAAGCCAAACCGGGCTTGACCCGAGCCGGTTCGGGAACGAGCTTGGCCAATTCCACGGTCAACGAGGCACAATGAACGCTATGACGCCAGAAGGCTTGCAGTCCGACCGGTCCGTCGGCCGGGATTTGGAAGACCCGACTCATGCTGGAGCCGAGCAGTAGATTGAGCGTATTTTCCAGGCCCAGCACCTGCTCGATGGCGGTCCGCAGCGAATCCACCGCGCCGGAATAGCCATGCAAGGGAGAGCGCGCCCAATAGATCACCTGAGCGGCCAGACTGGGGTCCTGTTCGACGATGGGGATGATATCTTCCACGGTGGTGTGTGGGTTATCGCGTAGCGCCAGAATCTGTTGCGCGGTCCAGGGCATGACCGGCAACTCGGTGATGGTTTCGATATCCGCGCGCAAGCGGGTCGGAGTATAGCGGCTGGTCAGGCTGTCCAGGTCGCGGGGCGTGAGTGGTTGCTGGCTCATCAGTTGATCGAGATCGTCGGTCGAAATCGCGAAGCGCTTCCAGCACGCTTGGGAGAGCAATTTGCGGAAGTCGGCCGCGTGCATGCCGATCAGGGTATCGCCGCCGCCGCTATCAAAGAAAATCTCCTCATCGCCGGGCAAGGCGGCCAAACTGTCATCGACCAGCGCGGGGATGCCGAAGGCGTCGGGAAGAGGCGGATGAGACCCGATCTTGCAACCGTGGCCTTGAAAGACGCGGCTGGTTTCAATGCCGTACAGGGGCTCCAGATCGCGCTGGAGCAACTGGCAGAGCGTTGAAAAATCCAGAATATGGTTGTGAGGCAGGATGGCCATCGTCAACCCGGAGTGATCTTCCAGCAGCACGACGCGAATCAATCGGTCGGTGGGAATCGCGAGCCGGTCCGCGGTCTGGCCGAGAGTTTCGTCCGGCGGACAGACCAGCAGGCGGTAAGGGATCTGACGCTGATCCAGATGGTTCCTGACCGCATCGGGAAGATTCACGGCGATTTCCCCAGGGTGGCGCGAGCGAGCATGGTCTGATCCGGTGTTGGGTTAGAAGGCCCTATGCCGTTGTGGCGATCTCCTCGACCATGAGCGGAGTCGCGGCGTCTCGGTTCGGTCTCGCTGGTCGGCGTGGAGCCTCGGCGGGTGGATTTTGCCGCGCGCCCTGGGGTTGCCTGGCCCCCCGCTGAATCTCGATCTGGCGCTTGGGCAGCTCGGTATAGAAATCGTATTTGGGTTTGACCGGGGCGGGCGGAGGTTCCGGAGCGGCCACCGGCGCGGGCGCGGGCGGCGCGCTGGCCGGGGCGGCGGCGGCGGCCGGGGTTGGTTGACGATCCCCCTTGATGTAGGCCAGCCCCCCTCCAAACAGACCGATCAAAACCAGGGCGCCGACCAACAGGCCATGACGACGCACGACCTGGCGACGGCGGCGCCCGGTCGCGGTGGGCTTGTAATCGCGTCGAATGCTCACATGACCTCCGGGGCCGAGACGCCCAACAGTTGCAAACCGTTCCCGATCACTTGCCGGGTGGCCAGACTCAGGTTGAGCCGGGCGTCGCGCAGCGCGTCGTCCGGGACCAGCACCCGATGTTCGTTGTAGTACGCATGGAAAGCGTTGGCCAGTTCTCGCAAATAATGCGCCAACTGGTGCGGCTCGTGTTGGAGGGCCGCCGCTTCCACGACCTCGGGATAGCGGGACAAAGCCGCCAGCAAGGCGTCCTCGTGCGGTTCGGTCAGCCGCGCCAGATGGGCCAGGCCGCGCGCCTCGTCGCGGGGCAGTCCTTTCTCGCGCAATTGCCGCAACACGCTGCACACGCGCGCATGCGCATACTGAATATAGTAGACGGGATTGTCCCGGGATTGCGATTTAGCCAGATCGAGATCGAAATCCAAATGCTGCTCGCTCTTGCGCATGACGTAGAAAAACCGGGCGGCGTCGTTGCCGACTTCCCGGCGCAGTTCGCGCAGGGTGACGAATTCGCCGGACCGGGTGGACATCTGCGCCCGCTCGCCGTTGCGGTAGAGGATGGCGAACTGCACCAGCAATACGTCCAGTTGGTCGGCGTTCTTGCCCAACGCTTGCAGGGCGGCCTTGACTCGCGGCACGTAGCCGTGGTGGTCGGCGCCCCACACGTCGATCACCCAGTCGAAGCCGCGGTCGAACTTTTCCAAATGATAGGCGATGTCTGAAGCGAAATAGGTCGTCTGGCCGTTCTCCCGCTCCAACACCCGATCCTTCTCGTCGCCGAAGGCGCTGGAGCGAAACCACAGCGCGCCGTCCTGCTCGTAGGCATGGCCGGCCTCGCGCAACCGGTGAATGGCCTTATTGACCGCGCCGGACTCGGCGAGGGCGCGTTCGGAATACCATTCCTCGTAAATCACGCCGAATTCCCGCAGGTCGTCGCGGATGTCGTCGAGAATGGCGTTCAGACCCAGTTCGAAGAGAAATCGGTAGCGATGATCGCCCAGCAGGGTTCTGGCGCGCTCGACCAGGGCGTCGATGTGGGCCTCCTTGTCGCCTGCCTTGAGGACATTGCCGTTTTCGTCGCGGACCTCGTCCGGGGGCAGATCCCGGAACACCTGCGCCGCCGCCGCCACGTAGGCGCCGCCGTGCTCGGCGTAGAACCGGGTGGCGATCTCGCGCAGGTACTCGCCCCGGTAACCGTTGCTAGGGAAAGGAATTTTTTCGCCGCAGTGTTCCAGGTACCGCAGCCAGAGGCTGGTGGCGAGGATGTTCATCTGCCGGCCGGCGTCGTTGACGTAGTACTCGCGGTGGACTTGGTAGCCAATCGCTTCCAGCAGATTGGCGACGGTGGCGCCGAACGCCGCGCCGCGGCCGTGTCCGACGTGCAGCGGACCGGTGGGATTGGCGGAGACGAATTCCACCTGCACCCGGCGGCCGCCGCCGAGTTCGCCGCGTCCGTACCGCTCGCCTCGGGCGAGAACCTCGCCGACCACCGCCTGATAGGCGGCCGGCGTCAGAAAGAAGTTGATGAAGCCGGGACCAGCGATCTCCACGCGGGCGACGTAGGTCGAGGTCGGGAGGGCGGTTTTGATGCGTTCGGCCAACTCGCGGGGGGAGCGGCGGGCGGTTTTGGCCAGCGCGAGCGCGACGGTGCTGGCGAAATCGCCGTGAATCCGCTCGCGGCTGCGCTCCAGCGGAATGCCGGTCGGCGCGTCGTCGGGCAACAGCCCGTCCCGGCGCAGGGACTGGAGCGCCTGGGCGAGGAGTGCGTGCAGGTGCGCTTTCAAGGGATAGCCTCTGGTTGACGGTCTTGCGATCCACCCATCAAGTGATCATGCCGAGCTTGAAATGGTGGCCGATGAATTTCTTGAACTCGTTGACGATCTTGAACGAGTCGCGCAGCAGTTCCCGCTCCAGCTTGTTCAGCGCCTTGGGATTCAGGTAGTTGTCCTGCGGCAATCCCTTCTTGACCTTGTCCAGCCCGGCCTGGACCCGCAAGGTGGACATGTAGGAGAAGGCTTCGCTCAATTCGATGGCGAAGGAGGGGGAGAACAGGTCGAACTGCCCGAGCGCCTTGATTCGATCCACGGTGTGGGTCTGCTGCAGCCGGTGTTCCAGGGCCAGGCTGCGAACGCCGTGAACGATGGGAAAGATGCCGCCCTTTTTGATGTCCAGTTCGTCGCGGGGCTTCTCGACCACGAAGTTGGTGAAAAATCCCAAGGGAGTCTCGAAGGTGATCGTGGCCTTGGCGAACTGACTGTAGAACGCGCCGTGGTCGCTTAACAGGGCGTACATGCGGTTCTTGACGTCCTGCAGCAGGCTGGCGTCGCCGGCCACCGCCACGGCGTCGTAGAAGATGGCGAACTGGAGAAAGGTGTTGTAGGTGGGATGGACGATCCACTGAAACAAATCCTTTTTGAAGGCGGTCGCCGACTTGGTCCAGGACGGGTTCGAGACCATGATGTTGCCGGGGCAGCGCGGATAGCCAAATTCGATCAGGCTGTCGGTGAAGGTTTGGGTAAAGGCTTCCAGGTCGGGATGCTCGAACCCGTCGCGCAGGATCAGGGCGTTGTCCTGATCGGTCTTCAAGACCTGCTCCTCGCGGCCCTCGCTGCCCATCACCAGCAGGCAGGCGTGCGCCGCCAGCTCCGGCGGCGCCAGGATCTCGAACAGCTTGCGCACCACCTTTTTGTTCAGCTCCGACACCAGTTGCATGATGTAGTGAATCTTGATGCCCTTGTCGTGCAGGTCGCTCACCACGTTGACCAGATCGCGGCTGGCCCACTTCAAATCGTCCTTGGAGGTGGCCCGCTCGACCTGGAGGGCGATCAGGTGCGAGTGGTTGGAGAGATAGCTCAGCAGGTCGATCTGCTCGAGGATGCCGTCGATGGCGTCGCCGCGACGGATGACCAGCCGGTTGATGTTGTGCTGGGTCATGCGCAGCAGGGCGTTGAACAGGAAATCGTCCGGCGCCATGCCGATCAGAGCATAGTTGGCGAGCGGTCCGACCGATTGCTCCACCGATTGACGCCGGACGAGGGCGGCATCCTGCAAATCGGAGGCGGTAACGATCCCCAGATCGTCGCCGCGCTGGACCAGCACCGAGTGGGTCCGGTTCGCCTTCATGGCCAGGGCCGCTTCGTGGAGGGAGGCATCGGCGGCGACGAACACCGGTGGGTGCAGGTAGACGTCCTGAATCTTGGCGACGGTGAACGCGGCCTGTTCCTGGCTCTCGCCGGCCGCGCGCAGCGCCGCCAGGCGCTGCGCGAGTCCCTGACGGTAGAAGGCCGTGAGTTGCGGATGCGCCTGGACGGTCCGCAGAAAAGCGTCCCGCGGCAACTGGAAGCAGCGGGTCGGTTCGCTGGCGATGTAGCGATGCGGGCTGGACCCCTCCAGGAGGGCTTTGGCGTCGAAGAGATCCTCGGCCGTGTAATGAGCGACCACGCAGAGCAAGGCGTCGGAGGAACCCTCGAGGGCGTCGCGCGGCACGTCCACCTCGTCATCGACTTCCCAAACCACGCCGTCGATGACGATGTACAGAAAGGCCGGGGTTTCTCCCGCCGCCCACAACACCTCGCCCGGGTGGAAATGGTCGACCGTCAGTTCTCCGGCTAACCGCTCCAGTTCGGTTTCGGGTAACTGGTTGAAAGGCGACAGGCGGGCGAGGAAGGTTTTTTGATCCGGGGTGGTCACGACGGTTCGATCCCGATAGGCCAAATGAAGAACCCCTTCGCGGCGCGAGGCTGGAAGGGGTTTTATCTTAACAGGATTCAGACCGGCGGGAGGGTCGCGCTGGTTTTTCCATCATCCCGCCCGGTCGTGGATCGCGTTAATGGCTGGCCGCGCCTTCGGCGCCGATGCCGGTCTGACAGCGCACGTCCTGCGCCACGAAGGCGGCGTGTTCTTGCCTGGCGTTTTCGCTGTTATCCAGCACCGAGCCGATCCAGATGCCCAGGAAGGCGACGGTCATCGAGAACAGCGCCGGGTTCTTATAGGGGAAGATCGGCTCGGCGAAGCCGAGGATCTCCTGCCATACCGTCGGCCCGAGCAGCACGAACAGCGTGGCGCTGACCAGGCCCAGCCAACCGCCCAGCATCGCGCCCCTGGTGGTCATCTTCCCGTAGTAGATCGACATGAGCAGGATTGGGAAGTTGGCGCTGGCCGCCACCGCGAAGGCCAGGCCCACCAGGAAGGCGACGTTCTGCTGTTCGAAGACGATGCCCAGCAGCATGGCGATGACGCCCAGCGTGATGGTGGCGATCTTGGACATCCGCACTTCCTGCTGTTCGTCGATCCTGCCGTGCGCGATCACGTTGGCGTACAGGTCGTGCGAGATCGCCGAGGCCCCGGCCAGGGTCAGTCCGGCCACCACCGCCAGAATCGTGGCGAAGGCGACCGCCGAGATGAAGCCGAGCAACAGATTACCGCCCACCGCATGCGCCAGATTGACCGCCGCCATGTTCTGCCCCCCCTTGATGGTCCAGGTCGCCGCGCCGGGATCGGCGGCGTATTCGGGGTTGCCGGTCAACAGCACGATGGCGCTAAAGCCCATCAGGAAGGTGAGGATGTAGAAGTAGCCGATCCAGCCGGTGGCGTAGAACACCGACTTGCGGGCTTCGATGGCGTTGCCCACGGTGAAGAAGCGCATCAGGATATGCGGCAGGCCGGCGGTGCCGAACATCAGCGCCAGACCCAGCGAAATCGCCTCGATCGGGCTGACGACCAGGGTGCCCGGTCCCATGATGGCGAGACCTTTGTCGTGGATGTCGGTGGCTTTCTCGAACATCACTTCGGGATTCATGCTCCCGTCCGACGCCATGTACAGCGCGCCGAACGCGATGACGGTCGCGCCGGACAGCAACAGGATGGCCTTGATGATCTGCACCCAGGTGGTGGCCAACATGCCGCCGAAGGTGACGTACATGATGATCAGGATGCCGACGATGATGACCGCGTAGTTGTACGGAAGCCCGAACAAGATCTCAATCAGTTTGCCGGCCCCGACCATTTGCGCGATGAGATACAGAACCACCACGACCAGGGCGGCGGTGGCGGCCAGCGTGCGCATCGGCACCCGCTGGAAGCGGTAGGAGACCACGTCGGCGTAGGTGTATTTACCCAGGTTGCGCAGTTGTTCGGCGATCAGAAACATAATGATCGGCCAGCCGACCAGAAAGCCGACCGAGTAGATCAACCCATCGTAGCCGTTCAGGAACACCAGGCCGGAAATGCCCAGGAAGGACGCGGCGGACATGTAGTCGCCCGCGATGGCCAGACCGTTCTGAAACCCGGTGATGCCGCCGCCGGCGGTGTAGAAATCCTTGGCGGTTTTCGTGCGCTGCGCCGCCCAGTAGGTGATCCCCAGCGTGCCGGCGACGAAGACCAAAAACATGATGATCGCGGGAATGTTAAGCGACTCTCGCGGCGTCGCGCCGCCGGGATCGCCGGCGGCCAGAACCCCGCCCCCGGCGAGGATCAGGAGGAGAAGGATCGGA
>Ga0209498_1001706_pt1 | contig 13417 bp, 12 predicted proteins | sample WalLakDeSediment_FD_184131 | JGI IMG/M metagenome (GOLD analysis project Ga0209498, IMG submission 184131) | Lake sediment microbial communities from Walker lake, Nevada to study Microbial Dark Matter (Phase II) - Walker Lake 11/02/13 Deep... | ecosystem: Environmental > Aquatic > Freshwater >...
CGAGGGAGAGAAACACCCGGACCGTGGCGATGAGGGCCGGGGTCCGAGTGTCCCTGAGAGCGTAAAACGCCGACGAGAGGGCCCGGGAAGAGGCGGAGGCCGGAAGGCCCAGGGCGTAGGCCGCCAAGACCAGATGCACCGCCGCCGTGTCGGCTGGCCCGAACTCCCCGCGCTGGAACAGGGCCGCCGTGATGACGTCGCCCAGAAACACGTAGGCCAGGGCCGACGGCACCAGGAGAAATGCCATCCTCCGGAGTGCCTGGCGGACGCGGGGCGCAAGGACCGCCCGGGCCTCGCCCCTGAGTCGGGAAAGTTCCGGGAGCTCCGATGCAGCAATGGCCATCCCGAACAAGGAGATGGGCAGGAGATAGAGGGTCTGGGCGTTCGCCAGGATCGCCAGGGCCGCCTCGGCCAGAAGTCCTGCCAGGACGGCATCCAGAAGCCCGCTGAGGTTCACCACCCCCCGGGCCGCCACCACCGGTAGAAAATTGCGGATGGCTTCCCTGACTCCGGTGACTCCCCTCCCGAGGGAGAGCCGGAAGTGTCTCAGGATCGGTAACACCCAGGGCAGCTGGACCAGGAGCTGCAGGGCGCCCCCAGCCAGGGCCCCCCAGGCCATGGCCGTCAGTAGGTCCGGACGGCGGCCCACGGCCCCCCAGCCCAGGAAGGAGCCGAAGGCTACCATGGTTCCGATAATGGCAGCGTTCCACGCGACGGGAGCCACGTAGGAGACGAAGAACCGCCGATGGCTGTTGAGGATCCCCAGGGCCCATGACGATATGACCAGGGTAGCGGTCATGGGAAAGAGGATCCGGACCAGGTAGGCCGTGAGTGCTTGCTTCTCCGGATCCCATCTGTGGAAGAGGATGCCCACGAGGAAGGGGGCCAGGGCCATTCCGATCAACGCCGCCGCAAAGGCCACCACCAGGAGAATCCCCAGGGCGGCCCCGGCGAACCGGCCCGCCTCCTCTTCCCTTCCCTCCTGCAAGAGCTCGGCGTAGATGGGTATGAACGATGCGCTGAGGGTTCCCTCCCCCAGCAGGTTCTGGATCACGTTGGGGGTACGGAGGGCGGCCCGCCACACGTCCGCTTCCCGGGAATTGCCCAGGTAGAAGTTCAGCGTGGCGTCACGGAGGAATCCGGCGACGCGGCTCAAGAAAATGCCCGCGCCCACCCAGATGGCGGCGCGGGCCTTCGGGCCGTCTCCCGCTCCGGCGTCAGCGTTCTTCGTCACCGGGGGGCAATGCTCCCTTCCCTCCAGGACGCTTCTCCAGCAGCTGGTGCAGGAACCGGCTCTCCTCGTCCAGGCGTTCTACCTCTCCGGAAAGGCGTTCCACCTCTCCCTCGAGGTAGCCCAACCTCTCTAGGAGGAAGTCATCAGTGCGCTCCAGACTCTTACGCTCCAGACGGGAGGCCAGGGCCCGGCCCACCTGGGAGTCCAGGACGATGGCCAGGATCGGGATCAACAAGACCAGGAGGAAGATGATCTGCCACATCATGCCGCCAACTTATGCAGAATCGTCGCCGAGAGCCACATGGAACTCCTCAAGGATGCCCGGGATGAGCTCCGGCCCATACCGAATAAGATAGTAAAATATGTTGAGAATACGCTCCTGGGGCTTTCCCAGGGGGAAGAGATGGCGTTGGGCCTTCTCCACCTGCTCCAGGGCGATGTCGTTCTCCCGCTTCATGGCCTGGAGGATCTTCCGTTCCGCATCGTCCAGAGCCGCAAAGGCGGCGTTTTGCACGTTGGTGACGGGACCTTTCAGGGTGGCATCGATCTTCTGGACAGCCCTGGCCAGGGCTCCGGCACCCTTCCCGATGGCTCCCCGCATCTCACCTAGCGCACTGTGGACCTCTTCCGGAAGCTCCGCCCGGGCGATGGCGGAGGCCAACTCGTGGTGCGGACGTTCCATGGAGTCCGGCGTGAGGCCGAACTTATCCAGGACTTTGCGGATCTTCTTCTCGACGATGAGGGCCGAGTGCCGAGGCCGGACAATGGGCATCCGGAGGCCGTGGGACTGGAACAACCCCTTGAGCTGGGCGAAATAGCTCACCTCTCCCGGGCCACCGACGTAGGCCACCGTGGGAAGGAGGCTGCTCTCCACCACTGGTCGGAGGAGGACGTTGGGGCTAAGGAGGGAGGGATCGTCCCCGGCACGGGACCTCACCTCCTCCAGGGAAAGGCGGACGCCGGACCGATGCAGCCGGAAGTGGCCGCCGTCCCTGTACATTCGGTCCCGTCCCTCCGGGCCTTCGAAGAAAAGATTGACGCCCCCTGGCAGAATGGGAACCTGGACGTGATATCCGGCCATCTCAAGGCGGGAGGCCGTGGCCGTCAGGAGCTTCTCGTGCTCCCGGGCCTCTTCCATCTCCCGGAAGAGCGTGGGGAGGGAAGCAGCCTTGAGCTTGGGATTCGCGGCGTCTACGAAGACGATGGGCAGGTCCCCGAGCACAGCCGCCATGACCGTGTGGAACCCCTCCGCCAGGGTCCGTCCCGGGGTGTATGCTTCCAGGAGAAGCTCACGGAGGGCCGGGCCGAAATCGCTCTTCGGGAGGAGCCCCATGAACCCGCCAAGGACCTCGTTGATCCCCTCCCCCAACCGGATACGGTGCAGCGGACGCTGATGGGCTCCCGCCGGCGGTGGGAGGCGAAGCGAGTGAAGCTCGTTGTGGATGTCCAGAACATGCGTCTGAGCAGCCTCCTCCCAGTCGTGGTCCTCCGAAGCGAGCCAGAAGAGGGCGAGAACGGGATGCCCCAAAAGGGGCTCGAGAGCCTCGGCCAGCCGGATGGCCGTCAGGGCCTTATAGAGGCTGTAGAGGGGGCCGGTGAAGAGGCCAGGCTGCTGGCCGGTGGTGACGAAGTAGCCCCCCTCCTCAACGAGCAGCCGGAGACGATGGGCCGTGGAACCCGAGGCTGGGTGCAGGAAGGAGACGGCCCGCTCTCTGGCGCCCTTCGCGAACCGCCGGTCTAGTTCCCCGGCCTTTTCCAGATAGGCCGAAGGGTCCAGGTGGCTCCCGACGAAGAAGTGGGAGAGCTGGGTCTCACCGTAAACGTATCCCCGAGCCAGGGGGGGGCTACCCTGCTCACGGACCAGGATCTCGGGTTTCAGGTGTCGCTTCCTCTTCGGGGCCGGTGTCACGGGCCCTTGTGGTAAGGTTCGTTCCTGCCGATGGTCCCCGCCCTGTAGAGTTGCTCCACCAGGAGCAGCCTCGCCATGTCATGGGGCAGGGTCATGGCCGACAAGGAAAGTTGCAGGTCGGATCGCTCCAGGATCCCGCGTCCCAGCCCGAACGCGCCTCCTATGACGAAGGTCACGGCACCCACCGCACGGAGAGCGCGCTCCTCCAGGTATCGGGCCAGGTCCCTGGAACCCAGGGCCCTACCCTCCCTGGTGAGGGCCACCAGGTCTCCCCTCACGGGCAATCGTGCCAGGAGACGCACTTCCTCTGCCCGGCGGATCTCCTCCGGCTCCGCCTTACCACCCCGGCCGGCTCCGGCCTCCACCTCCCAAACCTGAAGGCGCCAGTACCGCCGGGCTCTGGCCTCATACTCCTCCGCCGCCGGACCCACGGGACCCCGGGCGTCCCCGACGCACAGGAGGTTCACCTTCATCCTCTACCTCCTGCGGAACCCAGGATACCCTGAATCCTGCTCCAGAAGGCCTCTTCCCCTTGCAGGACCTTCACCCGGAGATGCAGGACGAGAACTTCCGGGAGATCGCCGGTGAAGGCCTCCAGCTTCACGGCGTCCTTCTCCGTGGTGACCAGGGTTCGGCCGCGCACGCGACTCTCGATTTCAAGGATGTCTCCCCAACTGTAGTCGTGGTGGTCCGGAAACGCCAGAAGCTCCCCGTCCCGGCCTGTGGCCTGCCGCAGAGTCCGGGCGAACCCGTCCGGATCGCCAATTCCGCATATGGCCAGGAAGTCCCCATCCGGGGCTTCCGCACGCTCACCGGACAGCTCCGTCCAGCAGTCGGGAACCAGGGCGACCCTCATGGGAGGCTCTTCTACGAAGGGGGCGAGGCGTCCCTCCAGGTCAGGGGCCGGCCTGTCACTTCCCTTCAGGGTGATGGCCACCACGTCGGCTCGGGCCAGGGCCGAAAGGGGTTCCCGGAACGGGCCCCTTGGAAGGAGTCGCATGGTTGCAGGGGTGTCGAAGGGTACCAGGACGAGGTCCAGATCCCGGGCCAGGCGGCGGTGCTGGAACCCGTCGTCCAGGACCACCACTGTAGCGCCCCTCCTGGCTGCCTTCCATGCTCCGTAGGCCCGGTCCTGTTCGGCCATGACCAGACAATCCGGGTTCCATCTCCTGTGGAGCACGAGCTCGTCCTCGCTGTAACCATGGACAATGAGAGCAGGGTTCTCGCCCTTCGCCCTCAGGCCCCGGACCAGCCATGCTGCAAAGGGGGTCTTTCCGCTTCCTCCCACCGAGAGGTTTCCCACGGAGATGACGGGCACCGGAGCTCGCTGAAGCGGAAAGGCACCGCTATCGTACATCCGGTTCCGTAGACCCGATGCCCCGCGGAAGCCGATTTCCAGCGGAAGCGTCAAGAGGTGCAGGAGGCTTCCGAAGCCTCCCCCTTTGTGGTCCCACCAGCGGACCACCCATTCCCGGGCGGCGGAGGAGGCGGAGCGGGGGGCCCAGACTGTAGAAGCCCTCCTGCGAGTCGCACCTCTCCGGGGCGCGGGGAGGTCAGCCCTGGGCACGGATCTCCTCCCGGATCGCTGCTTCAGCGGGGTTCAATTCCAGGGTGAACTCCCTCATCTCGTCTTCCAGCTCCCTGGCCACCGCAGCCAGGGCTGCCTCGGGAGCGTTCTTGGGCACCCACCGAGGCTCCCCGTATCGGACCCGGAGGGAGGAGAACGGCTTGGGAACCATGAACCGATCCCAGCTCTTCAGGTGCCACGCCCGGTCGGCGCCCACGACGACCGTGATGAGTGGGAGGCCCGTGAGTTGGGCCGCCACCAGGGCTCCTCGCTTGAACGCGTGCCTAGGTCCCCTGGGCCCGTCGGGCGTGAACGCCAGGTCCCGCCCGTCCCGGGCGGCCCTGAGGATGGCCTTCAGCCCCTTTACCCCTCCCCTGGTACTGGATCCACGAGCCGTCTTGAACCCGTGCCGGCGAATCACCCGGGCGATATACTCCCCGTCCTTGTGCTCGCTAACCAGGGCCACGACCCCCTCGTTCCTGTGAACGTGAACCAGGGGAAGAAGGTGGCCGTGCCAGAAGACGAAGATGACCCCCTTACCCTCCCGCCGGAACTGCAGGTAGTTCTCGGCGCCTTCCCGCTCGAAACGGACGAAGGGAAAATACGAGCCCAATAGCCCTCGTCCCAGATGGCCCGCCGCCCGAAAGCGGAGCTCCGCCCAATCCACCATGTTCGCCCCCTAACCCCCCGACCCGGAGGGGTCGGGTATTCCCGCCTTCCCCCGGAGGATCTCGGCCGCCAGATCCGCCACCCGGTTGGATGCTCCAGGTGCTCCCAGTGCCATACGCACACGTGCCATCCGGGCCACCTGCATCGCCCGAGCGGAGGATCCTGAATCGAGAAGAGGATCCAGGAGCTCGAAGATTCGGTCCGGGGTCGCCTCTCCCTGGAGCAGCTCGGGAACCACCCTCTCCCCCGCCACGAGATTCGCCAGTGCCACGTGGGGTACCTGGACCATCCTCTTGGCCAGGAAGAAGGTCAGGGGGTGTGTCCGGTAGACGGTCACGAACGGAGTTCCCGCGAGGGCCGCCTCCAGCGTCGTCGTGCCCGACTTCACCAGGGCGGCCGAGGCGTGGGCAAGCAGGGCCCTCGAGTCCTCCACCTGCCTCACTTCGGGGGCCTGGAGTTCCCGGGGCGGGATGGGGGCAGCCCGGGCCACGGCGATCTGAACCTCGGGACGGGCACTTCCCACACGACGGCCGGTCGCCAGGAAGATCTCCCAATGCCTCTTGATCTCCTGCCGGCGCGAGCCCGGGAAGAGGGCAAGGATGGGGCGTGCCGGATCCAATCCGTGGGCTTCGGCGAAGGCCTCCCGGCTGGGCAGGGGTTCTTCGGATTCCAGGAGTGGGTGACCCACAAAGACGGCGTGGCCTCCGGCATCACGGAAGATCTCCTCCTCGAAGGGGAGGATGACGGCGATCCGGGCGGCGAGCTCGGCGAGCTTCCGTGTCCGCCGGGCCTTCCAGGCCCAGACCTGGGGGGCGATGTAATAGAGGACAGGGATTCCTCGTGCCTTGGACCTTGCCGCCATCCGAAGGTTGAATCCGGGGTAGTCGATAGGGAGGACCAGATCCACCGATCCCTCTGCCAACAGGGCGTCCAGGCGGCGCTCGAGGCGGAGAAAGTAGGGCAGATGGCGGACGACCTCGACGAAGCCCATAACGGCCAGCCGGTCCAGGTCGGCCAGCACTCGGACTCCCTCGGCCGCCATGCGCTCACCCCCGAGTCCCAGGAGGGTGGCGTCGGGCCACCGGTTCCGGATGGCCCGGGCGACCCCGGCGCCATGGAGGTCTCCGGAGGCCTCCCCGGCCAGCATGAGGACGACCGGACGACCAGGCATCATGGGTCCCCTGTCAAAAACGATAACCGAGGTACCAGATGAAGAGGATCACCAGAGCCAGAAGGAGGAGGAGGGCCCGGGGTGACTTCCCCCTGTGGGCATCGATCCATTCCCGCTTCCGCTTACGACGGATGCGAATGAGCGACATGGGCCCGTATCCTTTCCTCAATGGAGAGAGTGACGGCCAGGGCCTCCCTTCCGTCCCTTCCGGTCACGGCGGGCTCCCCCCGGCCGAGGCAAGCATCGCGAAAGTTCCCGAGCTCCATCCGGAGGGGCTCCTCACGCGCTCCCACCAGCGGAATCCGGTCCACCAGGGCCGCCAGCCCCCCTTCCGGCATGGCTCCTCCGAGGTCACCCTCGCCCGAGAGGGCAGGAAGCGCCTGTCTGAGGCGCAAGAACTCCCCTGTCCCATCGGCAAGGTTCAGGCTCAGATAGCCGGACCGCTGAAAGATCCGCAACTTCCTCATCCGCTCCACCGAAACACGGCTGGCGGTCAGGTTGGCCACGGCGCCCCCGGTGAAGGTCAGCCTGGCGTTGGCTATGTCTACGTTTGGGGTGAGCACCGGAACCCCAACGGCGGCGATGTCCTGGATGGAGTCCTTCACCAGGCTCAAGACGAGATCCACGTCGTGGATCATGAGGTCCAGGACCACGGCCACATCGGTACTTCGTGGGACGAAGGGGGCGATGCGGTGGGACTCGATGAAGAGGGGGCTCTCCAGGTGTGACTCTGCTGCCAGGATGGCGGGGTTGAACCGCTCCACATGCCCGATCTGTACCACGGCTCCCGACGCGTCGGCCGCTGCCAGGATCCGGTCAGCGGCAGGCAGGTCCGGGGCCATGGGCTTCTCCACCAGGACGTGGACGCCCCGCCCCACCGCCGCCAAGGCGACGGCTTCGTGGGCTGAGGTGGGAACGGCCACCACCAAGGCATCGATCACGTCCAACAGGCCTTCCAGGCTCTCCCGAGCCTCGATCGCCAACTCTCCAGCCACCTCCCGGGCCCGGTCCGGACGGATCTCGAAGAACCCCTGCATCTGGACCTCCGGAAGGTCTCGGAGAATCCTCGCATGGTGGAAGCCCAAGCTACCCGTTCCCGCCACACCCACTCTCAAGGGTAGGCCCGGTGCCGGCATCAGGTGGTCACTCCCCGTTGGCTGTTTCGGATGAAGGCGAGGAACTGGCGAACCTCCGGGTAGTCCTCGGCTTCAGCCTCGGCCTTCATCAACGCCTGGGTCAGGGGCAGGCTGGCATGGAACACGGTCCGATAGGCAAGCTTGAGGGCCTGGCGGACCTCCTGGGAAAACCCCCGCCGTTCGAGTCCCACGCTGTTGAGTCCGTAGAGCTTCATAGGGCTTCCGGCAGCCTTGGTGTAGGGCGGAACGTCCTGTGCGGTCCGGGAGGCGCCCCCAACGAAGGCGTGGGCTCCGATCCGGACGAACTGGTGAATGGCGGTCAGCCCGCCGATGATCACCCAGTCCTCGATGAGAACATGTCCCCCCATGTTCACGGCGTTGGCCATGATGACGTTGTTACCGACCTGGCAGTCATGGGCGACGTGGGAGTAGGCCATGAGGAGGCAGTCGTCCCCTACGACCGTCTTCCCCATGCTGAGGGTTCCCCGATTGAGGGTGGCGTACTCCCTGATGATGGTCCGGTCACCCACCGCGAGTATCGTCTCCTCACCTCGGTACTTCAGATCCTGGGGGTCCGTACCCAGCACCGATCCCTTGTGCAGGTGACAGCCGGCTCCCACGGTAGTGTTCCGTTCGATGAGCACATGGGAGTCGATTCGGGTCCCGTTCCCGACCTTTACTCCTGGGCCGACAATGGACCAGGGGCCCACCACCACCCCTTGGCCGAGCTCGGCGCCGGGATCCACGATGGCCGAGGGGTGGATCTGGGTTTCGAGGATCTCGCCGGTTTCCACGCCTGTGTTTCTCATCGTTTCACGATCCGGGCCATGAGGTCCGCTTCCGCCACCACTTGCCCGTCCACCAACCCTCTCCCTCTCATGCGGCACACGTGTCTCTTGAATTGGAGCATCTCCAGCTCGAAGACCAGCTGGTCGCCGGGAACCACGGGCCGGCGCCACTTCACGTTGTCGAGGGCCATGAAGTAGACCACGTAATCCTCGGGCTTGTCCACCGCATCCATGAGGAGCAGGCCCCCCACCTGGCCCATGGCCTCGATGATGAGAACACCGGGCATGATGGGGTGGCCGGGGAAGTGGCCCTGGAAGAACGGTTCATTGATGGTGACGTTCTTGATCCCCACGATCCGCTTTCCGGTGTCCACCTCCACGATACGGTCCACCAGAAGCATGGGAAAGCGGTGGGGAAGGTATTCCATGATCTTCTGTACATCCACGATGGGAGCACCGGCTCCCTTCCCGGCTGCTTTCCTCACGGCCTTGGCCAAAGCCACGTTACCACGATGGCTGGGGCGCTCGGCCACGATGTGGAGATCCAGAGCTCCACCCAAGAGATGAAGGTCTCCTGCCAGGTCCCCAACCTTGTGTCTCAGGAACTCGTCGGCGAAACGCAGTGGGTCGCCCAGAACGCCGTCTTCGCCCAGCACCACGGTGTTCTCCAGGGAGGCCCCCAGGGCCAGGCCGCGGTCCTGCAGCGCCTGCACATCGGCCATGAACCCGAAGGTCCGGGCGGGTGCGATCTCGTTATCGAAGGCTTCCTGACTCAAGAGGAAGGTGCCGAACTGGCGTCCGATGGAGGCGTGCTCGAATTCGATGGTGGCGGAGACCCGCAACCCCTGACCTGGGGCCGCTACGTAGAACTCGCCTGAATCCAGCCTCAAGGTCACGGGCTCGGTGATGCGGATGCACTGCCGGGGAGCGCCCTGCTCCTCGATCCCTGCTCTGGTGAGGGCTTCCACGTAGCCCTGGAAGGAGCCGTCGAGAATGGGAGGCTCCGGCCCGGAAAGCTCCAGGACCACGTTGTCGATCCCCCGAGCCGACAATGCTGCCATGACGTGCTCAACCGTCAGCACCCTCACGTCTCCGCTGCCCACGCTGGTTCCCAACTCGGTGCCCACGACGTGATCCAGGTCTGCCGGAACTTCCGGGTGCCCCTCCAGGTCCGTCCTCCGGAATCGGATGCCGTGGCCGAGCGCCGCCGGGAGGAACGTGAGGGTCGAGGAAGCTCCTGAGTGGACTCCGGTCCCTTGCAGGACGACGGAACTCTTGATCGTTCTCTGGTTTCCGTGGCTCATTCGCCTCAAGCCTCTCGGCAGGCTACGGTGGGCCCGAAGGAGAGGGCCTCCGCATGGTTGGCGGCAATCCCCGGTGCACAACCTGGACAATGTAATACGGCCGCTGGGTTTCGGGGACCTGGCATCACTCCTTTTCAACCTCTCGCGAGGCCTGCATCCGTTGTTCCAGGTCCTCGAGGCCCTGGATCCGTCGCTCCAGCTCCTGGAGCCGGCGAAAGGCCTCCGGGAGTCTGAAGGCCAGTCCCATGGCCCGCAGGTACTCCCGGTTGTTCCGTGCCGGGTAGCCCGAGACCGTCTCCCCGGGGGCGATGTCGCCGATGACGCCGGCCTGGGCTCCCACCCTCGCTCCGGCCCCGATCTCGGCGTGGCCGATGATCCCGGCCTGTCCTCCGAACATGGCGCCGTCTCCAACGCGGGTGGAGCCCGCGATCCCAACCATTGCCGCAATGAGCACGCCCTGCCCTACGCGGACGTTGTGGGCGAGGTGCACGAGGTTGTCCAACTTGGTGCCTGCCCCCACCACCGTGCGACCGATGGATCCCCGGTCAATGCAGGTGTTGGCTCCGATCTCAACCCCGTCCTCCACCACGCAGACCCCCACCTGGGGGATCTTTCGATGCTCTCCCCCAACGGTGGAGTACCCGAAGCCGTCCACCCCCAGACAGGTGCCGGCATGAAGGATGACGCGGGATCCGATTCGCGTTCCCGGATAGAGCACCACGTGGGGATGAAGCACCGACTCCTCTCCCACTACCGAGCCTGCTCCCAGGACCGCGTGGGAGCCGATGCGGACCCGGGCCCCCAGGGCGACGCCATGTTCCAGGACGGCATAGGGGCCGACGGTGACCTCCTCCCCCAGGACGACTCCCCTTCCCAGCACGGCGGTGGGATGGATGCCCGGCTCTACCGGACTCTCGGGGTGGAAGTAGGCAAGCAGGCGCGGGAGGGCCTCGTGGGGATCCTGCACCACCACCCGGCCTGGCATGTCCCTTACCTCTCCCGAGAGGGACTCGCTCACCAGCACAGCCTGGGCCCTAGTTTCCGGCAAGAATCTCAGGTACCGCCTCTGGGCCAGGAACCCCAACTCCTCCCGGTTCGCCTGGTCCAGTGGGACCACCCCAATTACGCGGATGGACGGATCCCCCTCGACCCGGCCGTCGATCATCTGCGCTATCTCTCGGAGCGTGACGCGGGATTCGTCCCGTGGAGGCTCGTCTCGTCTGTCCATGGCTGTCTCCCCCTCAGAGGTGGAATACCGGAGGGGATGGGGAAACGAATGGGGCCCGCGGACCTCTCCACCTCGGAGACGTCCGCGGGCCCAGGGCCGGCGTGGCCAACTCTGGAACGATTAGCGACCAGCTCCCTGGGAGCCTGCTGCAGCCCGGAGGCGCCGGATGACCTCGGCTGTGAGATCCAACGCCGGGTCCGCCGAGATGATCCCCTGGGCCGCAACGTCGAAGATCATGGAGTACGCGCCCTCGGTCCGCAACGCATCGATGATGGCGGAGATGCGTTCCATCACCGGTTCCACCAGCTCGGCCTGACGCAAAGTGGCCTGCTGCTCGAGCTCCTGGATCCGCTGCTGATACTGGGTCTGCCTGAGCCGGATCTGCTCCTGGCGATTGGCTTTGGCTTCCTCAGAGAGCATGGCCTGCTGTTGCTCGTACTGCTCGATCAGACGCTGGAGCTCCTCACCCATCTGCTGGACCTCGGATTGATACGTAGCCAGCGATGCCTCGAACTGCTGCTGCGCCTGCCGGGCCGAAGGGTCCTGATCGAGGATGGCCTGCGAATCGATGTACCCGATCTTCACACTGGTTTGGGCTTCCGCCGATGCAGCGAAAGCCAGGACCATGAGGACTGCCAGCACTACCTTGTTGCGATGCATCAATAGTTCTCCACGTTTTGCCTGGGATCCTTTCGAACCGAGCCGGATCCCAGGACCTGTCTTAGAACCCGGGACCCATTCGGAAGTGGAGTTGCCACCCTGGCACCGTCTTGTCGAAGCCATAGGCGTAGTCCAATCCGATGGGACCAAACGGGGTCACTAGTTGTACGCCAAGACCGGCTCCCCGGTAAAGGCGGGTGGGGTCGATACTCCTCGGGTCCGTCCAGACGTTGCCGGCGTCGAGAAAAGATGAGACGGAGATGTTGTCGCTGATCCGGATCGCATATTCCGCCGTCATGGTGAGGTAGGCATTTCCGAGCCGCTGGATGTCAAAGATGTCGCCTGACCTCTCAGGAAAATACCCCAGCGGCGTGATACTGGTTTCGTCATATCCCCTGAGCTGCTGCCCGAACTGGACACCTCCCATCCAGAAGCGGTCAAAGGGGAAGTTCGTGACGTCACCGAAGACCGCTCCCGCTCGGATGGTTAACCCCAGCGTCAGCCGGATGGGGCGCGAGCCGGGCTCCCCACCCCCCATCTCCCCGGCGGGCACGTACCAGGAGGCTTCACCGAGGTGGCGGATGAAGTCTCCATCCCCTCCCAGGATCCCGCCGTTGAACTCCGTGTTCCAGCTCTGCCGGGACCCCATGGTGGGAAAGAGGGGGTGGTTCAGGTTATTGCGGACGATTCCCACGGAGAAGGTGCTCTGGGTTCCCGGTGGAAGGCCGAAAAGAGACGTGTCGTCCACGTCCTGAAAGAGCCTGTAGTCCGTTCGTGCCAGAGAGTACCCGGCGAACACCTGGGTCCTGAAGGACCAGGGCACGGGGAACCCAAAGCGGGTAGAAAACCCGGTCCTTGTCCTTCGCCCTGTGGCAAACTGGAAAAACCGGTCACGTGAGTTGAAGAGGGAGAGGTTCCCGCTCACACGGGACTGGAGGAGGGCCGGGTCGGTGAAGGAGAGGGTGAAGGAGTTGATATATCGGCCGAAATCCCAACGGAGATGCCCTTGCTTGGCCTGTCCGAAGAGGTTCGGCTGATCGTAGCCCAGGAACCCCGACACTCCCGTGCCCCCGCCCACGGCGGTTCCGAAATTGATGGAACCTGTCTGCTTCTCCTTCACGAAGAAGGTGATGTCCACGTCCCCCGTCTGTTCGTCCGGCTCAATCTTCGGCAACGGCATAGGCGTCTCGAAGAAGCCCAGGGAGGCGATGCTCTGGTAACTGGAGAGAAGGTCCCCCTGGCTGTACACGGCCCCAGGGAGCACGAAGATCTTCTCCCGGATCACCCTCTCGTGGGTGTAGTCGTTCCCTGAAACGAGAATACGTCTGACGTAGGCCGGATTCGACTCTACGATGCGCCAGCCGGCCCTCACTTCCGGACCAGTGCCTTCTGCGGGAGACACGCGCTCCACCCAGGGGTCGATGCGCACGTAGAGAAAGCCCTCGTTCCTGTAGAGTTGCTCCACTTCGAACCGAGCCTCGTCGAAGGCCACGGCATCGAAGAAGGGCTCCCCGTCTTCAGCTTCTCCTCTCCTGATGCCCAGGCTTCGAAGGAGCCCCCGTTCCCTCCGGTTGAAGTAACGCTCGATCTCCTCTGTGGAGAAGTGCCGGTTTCCACTCACCGTAAAGTCGGCCAGACGATAACGGGGCCCCTCCTCCACCTCCAGCTCGATCCTGGTCTTCCCGGTCTGGGGGTCCACCACCAGGGAGTCGGAGAGCACCCCGAAGTCCAAGAATCCTTTCCCCCTGTAA
>Ga0209498_1001707_pt1 | contig 13407 bp, 11 predicted proteins | sample WalLakDeSediment_FD_184131 | JGI IMG/M metagenome (GOLD analysis project Ga0209498, IMG submission 184131) | Lake sediment microbial communities from Walker lake, Nevada to study Microbial Dark Matter (Phase II) - Walker Lake 11/02/13 Deep... | ecosystem: Environmental > Aquatic > Freshwater >...
TTAAGGAAAGCAAGGCCGAAAACAGAAGCCTGGGTGGAGGTTGGAAAGGAAACCCTGCACCATCAAAAAGGAGAAATATTTTATGCTGATTGCCGGGTGAGATTTTTTAAAAATAATTTAAGATCGACGGTTCGGGCAAAAAGCTTGAAGTCGGCCATTTACGAGGCTAAAGATGATTTACAGAGAGAATTAAAACGAAGCAAAGAGAAGATAGCTTCTCAAACAAAAAGAAGAGCCAGGGCTTTGAAAAAAGATTTAAAATTGTCTCCTGCGGCCAGGTTTTACCGCAAAGGCAGAATAAGAGAAGAAGGAATATAAAATTAAAAATAGAATTTTAATCCGTTAACCGCTTTTTTAACTCTTTGTTTTTCCGGGCAGATAATTATATGCTCGGTTAGCTAAGAAAGGCTGATAAGCCTTTCTGTGTAAGCGGTTAGCCAAAGGCATGACCAACAAAACAAAGAGATCCATTAAATGGATCCAGCCAATAGAAAAATTAAAAACAAAGTACGCGGGAATTCATTTGCTTGCTGAATTTTGGCATGGAAAAAATATTGAAAGTGCCAAAGAGCTTAAGAGAATTTTAATCGCTGCCGCCAAGAAAGCTAAAACCACTCCTTTAAAAATTTCCATTCATAAGTTTTCACCCCAGGGAATGACCGGGGTTGTTTTGTTGGCCGAAAGCCATATTGCTTTCCACAGCTGGCCGGAATTAAATTATCTGGCACTTGATATTTTTACCTGCGGAAACAAAGCCATGCCTCGCAAGGCCATGGAATATCTTAAGAAAGAACTCAGGCCTATGAAAGTCGAAATAAAAGAAATAAAAAGAGGGAGCTCTTGGGCGAAGAGATAAAATCTCTTCTTCCGCTTCGCTCCGCTTGGCGGAGCTCAGCTTATGAAAAAGAAATTTCTTTTTAATAAAAATTGGTTTTTTGAAGATTTCAGATTACCCGGTGAATCACCAAGTTTTACTTGGGGGGTTGTTGTTGAAAAAGAAGTTTATTCCGGAAAAAGCCAATTCCAGAAAATTGACATTTTTGAAACCGAAGAATTCGGTCGGATTTTAGCTCTTGACGGATTAATCCAGCTTTCAACCAAAGATGAATTGATTTACCATGAAATGTTGGTTCAGCCGGCTTTTTTTTACCACCAAGGGCCGGAAAAAGTTTTAATTGTCGGCGGGGGAGACGGCGGGTCACTCAGAGAAGTTGTCAAGCATAAATCGGTAAGAGCTCTTGACGGATTAATCCAGCTTTCAACAAAAGATGAAGCGGTTTACCATGAAATGTTGGTTCAGCCGGCTTTTTTTTACCACCAAGGGCCGGAAAAAGTTTTAATTGTCGGCGGGGGAGACGGAGGGTCACTCAGAGAAGTTGTCAAGCATAAATCGGTCAGGGAAATTTATTTGGTTGATATTGATGAGAGGGTGATTGAGCTTTCAAAAAAACACTTGCCTTCGGTTTCTTGCGGAGCTTTTAACGATAAGCGATTGAAAATATTTAACCAGAACGCCGCAGAGTTGATTAAAAATTACAAAAATTATTTTGATATTATTGTTAATGACTTGACTGACCCTGCCGGTTGTTCATTGGCTCTTTGGAAAAAAAGATTTTATAAAAATATTTTAAAAGCACTTAAAGAAGGAGGCGTGGCCGCCTTTCAAACCGCTTATTCGAAAGAGGAATTTGCCAGACAAGCCAGAAAAACGATTAAAAAAGTTTTCCCTTTTTTCAAAACTCACAAAGCTTTTGCCGGTTGTTTTCCTTTTGACGAACATACTTTTTCTTTTGCTTCTAAGGATATTAATTTTGATAAAATAACTCCCGAAAAAATAAAAGAAAAATACAAAAGACTGAAGATTAAAACAGAATATTATTCTCCTCAAATTCACTTTGCTTCTCAGGTTTTTCCTGGGTGCCCGGAAAAAACCTAATTTTGTCCATCAGGAAAATTAACGGATGCAAAATGGTTAAATCTTTTTACGGCCATTTTTTATGTTTGAAAAATTAACACTTTTATTGTATAATTTACGACTGTTATGGGATTTATTGATAAAATCTTCGGAGATGCCAACGAAAAATATTTGAAGCAGCTGCAGCCAACGGTTGAAAAGATTAATCAACTTGAACCAAAATTCGAGGGTTTTTCTGTTGAGCAGTTGAAAAATAAAACCAAAGAACTGAAAGAAAGACTGGCCGGGGAAGAATCTTTAGAAGATATTTTACCCGAAGCCTTTGCCTTGGTACGGGAAGCGGCCAGAAGAACTCTTAACCAGCGGCATTTTGATTGTCAGTTAATCGGCGGAATTGTTTTGCACCAGGGAAAAATTGCTGAAATGAAAACCGGAGAAGGAAAGACTCTGGCTGCCACCCTGCCTTTATATTTGAACGCCCTGGAGGGAAAAGGGGCGCACTTGATTACGGTTAACGATTATCTGGCAAAAAGAGATACTGTCTGGATGGGACAAATATATCAGGCGCTTGGTCTTTCGGTTGGCTGTATTGTCCACGATACAGCTTACATATATGACCCTGCTTATCAGCCGGAAAGCTCCAAATCACAAATTACAAATCCCAACGACCAAGATTCTGAACGCGACGAGGTGCGGGATACGGTGGGCGCTTTTAAGGTGGTGGAAAGTTTTTTGAAACCTTGTTCGAGAAAAGAGGCGTATTTAGCTGACATCACTTACGGCACGAATAATGAATACGGTTTTGATTATTTACGTGACAATATGGTTTACAGCCTGGATCAGCAGGCACAGCGCGGATTTAATTACGCCATTGTTGATGAAGTTGACTCAATTTTGATTGATGAAGCCAGAACTCCTCTGATAATTTCAGCTCCTGATATGGAAAGCTCTCAATGGTATCAGGAATTTGCCAGGATTATTCCCAGGCTGGACCCGAAAACAGACTATCAGGTGGATGAAAAACTGAGAACGGTCACTTTGGCCGAAGAAGGAGTTAATAAGGTGGAGAAAATTCTGGGCATGGGCAATATTTACGAAGAAAAGGGGATTAAGTATGTCCATTATCTGGAGCAGGCTTTGCGGGCTGAAGTTCTTTTTAAAAAAGACAGGGATTATATAATTCAATCCGGCCCGGATGGCGGAAGCCAGATTGTTATTGTTGATGAATTTACCGGAAGACTTATGCCGGGCAGAAGATGGTCGGGCGGATTACATCAGGCGGTTGAGGCCAAAGAAGGCGTGCGGGTTCAGCCGGAATCCTTGACCTTGGCTTCAATCACTTTTCAGAATTACTTTAGGATGTATAAAAAATTATCCGGCATGACAGGAACGGCTGCCACTTCGGCCGAAGAATTCGATAAGGTTTACAAATTGGAAGTAATTATTATACCGACAAACAGGCCAATGGCCAGGCAGGATTTGTCTGACAAAATTTACAAAACAAAAGAAGGAAAGTTTAAAGCGCTGGTAAGAGAAGTAAAAGAGTGCCATCAAAAAGGCCAACCCGTTTTAATAGGTACAGGTGGTTTTACGGTCGGGCAACACACAGTGGGAGCGATAGAGAAAAATCGGATGATAAAAGCGCTTTTGGAAAGAGAGGGAATTTCTTGCCAGGTTTTAGATGCAACCAATCACCAGAAAGAAGGAGAAATTATAGCCCAGGCAGGAAGAGTGGGCCAGGTGACTGTCGCCACCAATATGGCCGGCCGGGGAGTTGATATTGTTTTGGGCGGGAATCCGCCCAGCCAAGAAGAAGCTGAAAAGGTTAAAGAGTCAGGCGGTTTACACGTCATAGGTTCTGAACGGCATGAGGCCAGAAGAATTGACAATCAGCTGCAGGGAAGAACCGGCCGGCAGGGAGACCCGGGCTCTTCGCATTTTTTCATTTCCCTGGAAGACGATTTAATGAGAATTTTCGCCCCGGAGAGAATACAGTCTTTGATGACGATTTTGAAAATTCCCGAAGATCAGCCGATAGAGGCAAAAATGATTTCCGGGGCCATTGAGTCGGCTCAGTCAAAGATTGAAGGGTTTAATTTCGATACCAGAAAACATTTGCTGGATTACGATGATGTTTTAAACAAGCATCGGGAAATAATATATAAAAAGAGGAAAGAATTCTTAGAGGCCAAGGATTTAAGGTCAAAGATTAGAGAATGGATAAAAACAGCGGAGGAAAAGAAAATACTGGAAGAAAAGGAAAAAGAATTGGCAGATAATTTCAACCAGGTTGCCAAATTCGTAGCTTTGAAAAGTCTTGATACGCTCTGGATGAATCATCTGGAGGAAATGGATGCTTTAAGAGATTCGGTCAGGCTAAGGGCTTACGGCCAGCGAGACCCTCTGGTGGAATACAAAAATGAAGGACATAAAATGTTTCAAAGATTGATTTCTACGATGGAATCTAATATTGCTAATATGATTTTAAGAGCTTCCCTTACGCAGACTCCGGCTCAACCGGCCCCTCCTTTAAGTCCTAAAGGCGGCTTGTCCGCCGGATCTCAAAGAGCGAGGGCGGGCCGAAATGACCCCTGTCCTTGCGGTAGCGGAAAAAAGTATAAAAAGTGCCACGGCAAATAAAATTAATATCTTTCTTATGGTAAAGAAAAAAATTATTTTAACGGGAATAACAGCCAGTCCCGGCAACGCTTTCGGCAAGGTTAGGATTGTAAAGACATCCGGAGAAATTTTAAAAATTAAAAAAGAAGAGATAGTCGTGGCGCCATTTTTGACGCCGGAAGCCGTCGTTTTATTGAGAAAAAACCGTAAAATTAAAGGAATAATTACTGACCGGGGAGGATCTACTTCTCATGCGGCTATTCTGGCCAGGGAATTCGGCATTCCTTATATTGCCGGAACCGGGACAGCAAGCAAAAAATTAAAAAATAATACTGCCGTAAATTTAGACGGAGGAACGGGAACCGTTTATGAAGTATAAAAAAATAGAAAGTATCAAAAAAATAAAAAAATATGGCTTACCTTTTCCGGAGACGATTTTTATTTTTGATTTTAAAAAACAAGAAGAGGCGATAGATAGATTTCTAAAAAATAGAGAATATGTTGCCATAAGAACAGATAGCGCGAAAAATACAGATTTCTTACCTTATAATCTGAGATGCCACAAGAAAAAAGCTAAAAAAACAATTAAAAAATTTAACGATGAAGGTTACGCCGTTATTTTGCACGAACAAAATCACATCCCTTCGGGTGTGATCAATAAAAACCATATTTCCGGCAATATAGTTATTCTAGAGAAGTGTTGGATTATAGAATTAATGAGAGGAGAGCCATTAAGTTCTTTAACCAGAAAAGGCGAGATAAGCGAATATTTAAAAATTAGAAAAAATAATTTAACAGAAGTTGCACATTGGGGTAAAAGAATTATATCCAGAGATATACTTGATAAAATCCTGCGAATGATTCGTAAAATACCCAAGCATAAAGTTATTGAATTTACTTTCAGGCCGGAAGGTTTTTATTTTTGGCAGATTCGAGAAGACAAAACCGCCAAAAAATTAGATAAATAATTATTATGGTTTTTATTCCAATCGCTTTATTATTTTTTCTGCTTTTTATTTTATTTCTGCCGCTTTTACTGGCTCTGGTTTATTTTCATGTTATTACTTTAGGCTTTGAGAAGCTTGGTATTTCAAGCGGAGAAACCATAATTCTTCTTTTCCTTATTTTAATCGGTTCTTGTATTAATATTCCTTTAGGCAGAAAAAAATTGGTTTATACTACCCGGCCGCGGTTTTTCGGCTTATTCCGGACGCCAAAAGTTGAAGTCCATGGTTTGGCCATCAATCTGGGAGGAGGAGTTGTTCCGCTTTTACTTTCTTTTTATTTTTTATTTTTACTCTGGAATCAGGGTTTTGAAATGACACCGGTTCTCATGGCCGTTTTCTTTATGATTATTCTTTCAAAGCTTCTGGCCAGGGTTGTGCCCGGAGCCGGTATCTCTCTTCCGTTTTTCATCCCGCCGATTTTTTCAGCCATTTTTGCCCTGATTTTAGCTCCCGGATTTGCCGCTCCAACAGCTTTCATCGCCGGAGTCCTGGGCACCTTAATCGGCGCCGATATTTTAAATTTGGCAAGGGCCCGGAAATACGGCGGCTATCTGTCAATCGGCGGGGCAGGTGTTTTTGACGGAATATTTTTAGTTGGAATAGTTTCAGCTCTTTTGGCCGGTTTTTAGTTTCATTATCAGCCAGAGAGCTTTAAGGATTTACGAATAATAAATTTTTGCTATACTAAACGAATGAGAAAAAACAGAGCTTATATTATTGTCTTAATTATCTTCGCCTTGGCTTTCTTGGCCGGAAATTTTGTTCATCCTGAACTTTTGAAGCTTCCTTATCTTCCGGAAAGAGATTTTGAATTAGGCCTTGACCTTCAGGGAGGTATTCATCTTCTTTATCAGGTAGATCTTTCGCAGATCGAAGAAAGGGAAAGAGCGGAAACTATGACCGGATTAAGAGATGTAATAGAAAGGAGAATTCAGGATCGGCGTTTCGGCCTCGGCGTGGTAGAGCCGATGATTCAGGTTCAGAATGACAGATTGGTGGTTGAGTTGGCAGGCGTTGTTGATCCGGAAGAAGCAAGGAGACAAATCGGCAAAACCCCGGTATTGGAGTTTAAGGAACAAAGGCCGGAAGGAGAGACGGAAAAAATTCTGGAAAAAATTGAAGAGATTCAGGAAAAAGACTGGGAAGAAATCCAAGAAATAGAAAATTGGCACCTGGCCTTTGAAGATCCTTATTTTCAGTTAACTCCTTTGACCGGAAGATTTTTAAAAAGAGCTGAGGTTGGTTTTGACCAGATGACCAACCAGCCTTTGGTTTTACTGGAATTTGATTCAGAAGGAGCTAAAGTTTTTGAGGAATTGACCGAAAAAAATATCGGGAAAATTCTGGCCATTTATATTGACGAAATACCGATTTCCACCCCAATGGTTCAAAGTAAAATCAGCGGTGGAAAGGCCCAAATTACCGGAGATTTTACCGTGGAAGAAGCCAGGACTTTAGCCAGAAACTTAAGCGCCGGAGCCCTGCCAGCCCCTATCACACTGATTTCCGAGCAGTCGGTCGGACCGACCTTGGGAAAGATTTCTCTGGAACAGAGCTTAAGAGCCGGCTTTATCGGGTTTTTGGCGATAATTCTTTTTATGATTATTTTTTACCGTTTGCCGGGGTTCCTGGCCGGTCTGACTCTGGTTATTTATACTTTTTTGGTTTTGAGCGTTTTTAAATTAATACCGGTAACTTTAACTTTAGCCGGTATCGGCGGTTTTATTCTGTCAATTGGTATGGCCATTGACGCCAATATTCTGATTTTTTCGAGAATGCGTGAAGAATTGAGCCAGGGGAAAGATTTTTCACAAAGCGTTGAAGAAGGTTTTAACCGGGCCTGGCCGGCAATCAGAGACGGCAATATAACGACTTTGATCGTGGCCGGTATTTTATTTATTTTCGGCACCAGCTTTATTAAGGGATTCGCCACCACTTTAAGTTTGGGGCTTTTAATTTCCATGTTTTCGGCGCTGGTTATTACCAAGAGTTTTCTCAAATGTTTTGTGGGCACAAAACTTGAGAAGGTTAAATTATTATGGGGATAAAATTAAAAAAAAGATTTATAAAAAATTAACTTGATATTATATGAAGCAAGTTTTCAGCCGGGTAAAATTATTAACATCCGAATCAGTCGCTCCGGGGCATCCTGATAAAGTAGCTGATGCTATTGCCGATGCTGTTTTGGATGCTGCCATAAAGGGCGATAGATATTCCCGGGTGGCGGCTGAAGTTTTTGTCGGTAAAGGATATGTTGTTGTCGGCGGAGAAATCACAACAAAAACCTGGATTGACGTCAATAATTTAGTCAGGGAGACAATAAAGAATATTGGCTATGCCAAGCCAGAATACGGCTTTGATTGGCGGACGGTAGCGGTATTGAATACTATTTCTGGACAGTCTGCGGATATTGCCAGGGGGGTGAGGGAAACCGGAACGAAAAAACAGGGCGCCGGAGATCAGGGCAGTTCTCTCGGTTATGCCTGCAGCGAAACTTCGGAATTAATGCCTTTGCCGATAATGCTGGCCCATAAACTGATGATTAAATTTTCCCAGGTCAGAAAAAAAGGAAAATTATCTTATTTGAGGCCGGATGCCAAATCTCAAGTGACTTTGGAGTATGAAAACGGAATTGCCAAAAGGCTGAATAATGTGATTATTGCCGCCAGCCATGACCCCGATATTTCTCTCTCTCGTTTGAGGCAAGATATTATTGAAAAGGTTATTAAGCCGGTTTGTAAGGGTTTTTTGGATAGAAAAACCAGGTATTATATCAATAATACCGGCCGTTTTGTCGTTTGCGGACCTGTTTCAGATACTGGCATGTCCGGCCGAAAAATTATAGTTGACAATTACGGAGTCGGCTTTCCGGTTGGCGGAGGATCTTTTTCCGGCAAGGATCCGACCAAAGTAGACAGATCAGCAGCTTATATGGCCCGCTATATTGCTAAAAATATCGTAGCCGCTAACTTGGCTGAAAAATGCCAGGTTAGAATATCTTATGTAATCGGCGGGTTGAAACCAACCGAGATTGGTATTGATGCTTTTGGTACCCTTCGGAGGGGCTCAGGGCAAGCCGGCAAAGTTTCGGAAGAAAAATTATTAAGAGTAATTTCCAAAGTATTTGATTTGTCGCCGGCCGGAATCATAAGGCAGTTGGATTTACTCAGGCCGATTTATAAAAAAACCTCCAGCTTCGGTCATTTCGGCAGAAAAGGGCCTGAATTTACCTGGGAGAAAACCGATAAAGCTCCGCTAATAATTAATAGCTTAAAACGAACAGGCAATAATAGGCCGGCGAAAGATTAACATAAAATTATTAAACATTCGTGATTGATTTCTTAAAATATCGTAAAATTTATTTCACTTTTTCAGCACTTCTGGTTTTGGCCAGCTTAGTTTGTCTCGGTCTTTTCGGATTGGAGCCGGGAATTGATTTTACCGGAGGAAGTATTCTGGAAATTGAATACGAAGAAGAGCGGCCGACTGTTGAAGAAGTAAGAGAGCTTTTGCATGGTGTTGTCGGCCAGGTTTTCGTTCAACCGACCGATTCCAACGGATTGATTATCAGAATGGGCGAGATTGACGACCAAACCCATCGGCAAGTTACTGAGATTTTAAGGCAGGATTACAATGGAGAAGAATTGAGATTTGAGTCAATCGGTCCGGTAATCGGCCGGGAGCTTAGGGAAAAAACGACAATTGTCATAATTTTATCTCTTTTAGCCATAGTCCTGTATATTGCTTTTAGTTTTCGAAGGATCCAAAGACCGATCAGTTCCTGGCAATACGGCCTAGCCTCGCTTTTGGCTCTTTTCCACGATGCCTTAATTCCTCTGGGCATTTTCGCTATTTTAGGAGAATTTTACAGTATTCAGATCACCATTCCGGTTGTTGTCGCCCTTTTAATGGTTTTGGGTTATTCAATCAACAATACAGTGGTGGTTTTCGACAGAATTAGGGAAAATTTACTGAAAAGAACCGGTACCACTTTTGAGGAGACGGTAAATAATTCTTTAACCCAGACCCTGGCCCGCACCTTAAATACCTCCCTGACTACTCTTTTTGTCTTGGTGGCCATTTTCTTCTTTGGCGGAGAAACCTTAAAATACTTCGCTTTAATTTTGATTTTGGGAATAATCTCCGGTACTTATTCTTCTTTGTTCCTGGTCAGCCCGGTTTTAGTCGCTTGGTTGGCTTGGCGAAAAAAGGTTTGACAAAGAGTTAATAAAATGGTAAAAAAAAATAATGAATAACTGTAATTATCAAAAAATTTGCCAGGAATTGTTAAAAGGACTGCCTCAGAAGCAGAAAGACATTATTTCTCGCCGCTTTGGGCTTAATCCGCCAGCCGGCGGAGGTCGAAAAGAAACGCTAGAGGAAATAGGTCAAGATTTTAACATTACCAGAGAAAGGGTCCGTCAGATAGAAGAAGACGGTCTTTTAAAAATAAAACCAAAAGCCGCCGCGTATAAAGAGCTTTTTCAGCACTTTAATCAATATTTTAAAAAACACGGCGGGTTACGGAAAGAAGAATCCTTATTGCAAGATCTGGGAGGAAACAGATGTCAGCCTCATGTTTATTTTCTTATAAACATTAACGGAAACTTTAAGAAGTTCAGCGAAAGCTCGGATTTTTATTCTTTTTGGGCGACTAATAAAGATTCTCTAAATTCTATTGAAAAAAAGATTAATAATATTGTAAATAATCTTAAGGAAGCCAAGAAGCCTCTCAGTTTAAAAGAGCTCAATTCTTCTTCTAACAACAAACTCTTAGCCAGTTATCTTGAAATTTCCAAAAAAATCCTGAAAAATTCAGAAGGCCTTTACGGTTTAAGGGAGTGGCCGGAAATTAATCCTAAAGGGGTGAAAGACAAGGCTTATCTGGTTTTTAGAAAGATTAAAAAACCTCTTCATTTCAACGAAATAGCCGGGTTGATTGAGGGATCTCTGGCCCAGACCGTTCATAACGAACTGATTAAAGACCCGAGATTCGTCTTGGTCGGTAGGGGAATTTACGCCCTGAAAGAGTGGGGATATGAATCCGGTCAGGTAAAAGATGTTATTACCAAGGTTTTAAAAGAAAGCGGTCCTCTGACCCAGGGTGAAATTTTAGAGAAAGTGTTAAAGCAAAGACTGGTCAAAGAGAACACCATTTTACTCAACTTAAGCAACAAAAAAAACTTCTTAAGGGACTCTGAGGGGAAATATAAAGTATTAGAGGTATAGCAAGAAGAAAAAATGCCGGAGCCTCCAACAGTATCTTTAATCTTTTCTTATATCTGGCAGTTTATCCAGGCCTGGTGGTGGCTGATTTTGCCATGGTTTTTGGCCGGAGAAATTCCCAGATCAAGGAAATCTGCGACAAAGCCCTTTTGGTATTTTTGGAAATTTTGGCGGGTGGAAAGATGGTTTGAAACAACTTACAAGGCTATTTTACTGGAAGTGAAGCTTCCCAGAGATATAGTTAAACCCATTCGGGCAATGGAGCAGGTTTTAGACGGCATACATCAGGCTCTTTGGGAGCCGCCCAACTGGATAGAAGAATGGTGGGAGGGCCAGGTGCCATTAGGTCTTGATTTTGAAATAGCTTCAATCGGCGGTGAAATTCATTTTTATATTAGGATTCATAAGAAATACCGTGATATAGTGGAGGCTAATATTTATTCTCAGTATCCGGAAGCGGAAATTAGTTTGGCTGAAGACTATGTTAAATATGTTCCCCAGGATATTCCCAATAAAGAATGGGATCTCTGGGCTACTGATTATAAGTTTTTAAAAGCCGATCCTTATCCGATAGCTACCTATAAAAACTTTGAAACGGAAACAGAACCCCTGGAAGAAAAAAGGGTTGATCCGATGGCCTCTCTTCTGGAAAACCTGTCAAAAATAAAACCGGGCGAACAGCTTTGGATTCAGATTTCAGCCAGCCCGATGGCCGAAGAATACGTACAGCCGTTTCTTAAAGAAGGGGCTGAATTAAGAGATAAATTGGCCAGAAGACCGGAAAAGATAAAACATAAACCATTGATTGAAGAAGCGGCCCAGATATTGATTTCCGGGAAGCCGACGGTTGAAGAAAAAAAAGAAGAAATCATTCCCCCTGAAATGAAGCTTACCCCGGGCGAGAGAGAGATAATTGCGGGAGTTGAAAGTAAAATATCCAAACCGGTTTTCAGCTGCAATATCAGGTTTATTTTTATGGGTAAAAGAGGTATTTTTTTTAAGCCCAATTTGAGACTAGGTTTTGGTTATTTTGCCAACTTTACAACCAATAATATGAATAATATGGTTCCTTACGGCAAAACCATTACCAAGGTAAAAAGCCGGCCAATTTTGAACGTTTTACTTTTTGACAAAAGAAGGCTTTATTTAAGGCAGAGAAAGCTTTTCCGGCAGTATAAAGAAAGATTTCAACCGGCTTTTCCCTTATCCGGGCGACATCCTTTTGTTTTTGTTCTTAATAGCGAAGAACTGGCTTCTCTTTTTCACCTTCCTTCTTGGCAGGTAGCACCGGTACCCGGATTATCGAGGGTAGATGCTAAAAAGGGCCCGCCGCCCGAATTTCCCGTAGAATAGATTTAATTTGTGGGTTATAAATTTAAGTTCAATTTTTAATTTAATGGGTGAAATAAATTACTTCGGATTAACCACTTTCCGGAACCAAAGAAAAAAATTCGGCATCAAAACTGACGACAGAAGAAGGCACGTTTATATTGTCGGAAAAACCGGCATGGGTAAAACCGAGGTGGTTTCAAATATGGCCATTCAGGATATTCAGGCGGGTAGAGGCATTGGCTTTATTGATCCTCACGGTGAATCAGCTGAAAGACTGCTGGATTTTGTTCCGGCAAGCAGAATCAACGATGTTGTTTATTTTAACCCGGCTGACCTTAATTGTCCTTTGGCTTTTAATGTCATGGAAAAGGTTGATCCCGAATATCATCATCTGGTTGCTTCCGGCCTGATGGGAGTTTTTAAAAAAATCTGGCCTGATGTTTGGTCAGCCCGCATGGAATATATTTTGAATAATGCTATTTTGGCTCTTCTGGAATATCCCGGTTCAACTCTTTTGGGAGTCAATCGCATGCTGGCCGATCCTGATTATCGGAAAAAAGTCGTTGATAAAATAAAAGACCCGATGATAAGATCTTTTTGGGTTAATGAGTTTGCCCGCTATACCCAGCGGCTGGAAACGGAAGCGACAGCTGCCATTCAGAATAAAGTCGGCCAGTTTATTTCCAATCCTTTGGTCAGGAACATTATCGGCCAGGTTAAATCATCCATTGACATGAGAAAAATAATGGATGAGGGCAAAATTTTAATTGCCAATATTTCCAAGGGCAGAATCGGTGAAGATAATTCCAGGCTGCTGGGGGCTTTGGTTATTACCAAGCTTCAGTTAGCTGCCATGTCGCGGGTTGATATTCCCGAAGAAAAAAGAAGGGATTTTTATTTGTATGTTGATGAATTTCAGAATTTCGCCACCGATGCTTTTATCAACATTTTGTCTGAAGCCAGAAAATATCGGCTTTGTCTGATTCTGGCTAATCAATATCTGGCTCAACTTGAGGAAATGACGCCGGCCGGCAGATCATCCAAGGTCAAAGAGGCTGTTTTCGGCAACGTCGGGACCATAATTTCTTTTCGGATCGGGGCCGAGGACGCTGAGTTTTTAGAAAAAGAATTTATTCCCGAATTTACGATTGATGACCTGGTTAATCTGGGAAAATATAATATTTATTTGAAATTGATGATTAATGGCTTGGCCGGCCGGCCTTTTTCGGCTGAAACCCTTCCGCCCATTTCCAGACTGCAAGAATCTAATCGGCAAAAAATCATCAAAGTGTGCCGGGAAAGGTACGG
>Ga0209498_1001708_pt1 | contig 13395 bp, 11 predicted proteins | sample WalLakDeSediment_FD_184131 | JGI IMG/M metagenome (GOLD analysis project Ga0209498, IMG submission 184131) | Lake sediment microbial communities from Walker lake, Nevada to study Microbial Dark Matter (Phase II) - Walker Lake 11/02/13 Deep... | ecosystem: Environmental > Aquatic > Freshwater >...
CTTCAACATCTCGGTGCTGGTCAGCGACGAGTTCATGCAGCACGCCCAGGCCGAGGGCCCGCGCGGCGTGCTGTGGGAGATCGCCCAACACGCCTGGCAGACCGGCGAGCCCGGGCTGATCTACGTCGACCGCATCAACGAGTTCAACCCCATGCGCGCCTCGCTGGGGGAGATCAAGTCGACGAACCCGTGCGTGACGGCAGACACCTGGGTCATGACGCATCAGGGTGCACGGCAGGTGGCCGATCTCGTCGATCGGGACTTCTGCGCCGTCGTCGACGGGGTGGCCTTCCCCCTCGAGAGCCGCGGCTTCTTCCGTACCGGGACAAAGTCGGTGGTGAAGTTGCGCACGGTGGAGGGCTTCGAACTGCGTCTCACGCGCGACCATCGCGTGAAGCGCGTCACTTCGCGCACGCGGGCACGGGTCGAGAGCCAGTGGTGTGAGGCTGGGGGGCTGCGCCCAGGCGACGAGGTCGTGCTGACCGATCAGCGTGGTGCGAACGCTTGGTCCGGGCGCGGCGACGTCGAGCAGGGGTGGTTGTTGGGCATGCTGGTGGGCGACGGTACCTTCCAGGCCGACAAGGGCGACTTGGCGTGCCTCGACCTGTGGGGGGACGAGCGCGCGGCGATGGCCGAGCGGGCGACGGTGGCCCTGCGGGCGCCCGGCATGGGGATCGGACGCCTGTGGCGGACCGAAGGTGACCAGAAGGTCCGCATCGCGTCCGACACCTTGACCCGCCTTGCGGCTGAGTTCGGCGTCGCTCGCGGTGCCAAGACCGTCAGCGACGAGATCGAGCAGGCATCATCTGCCTTCTACGCTGGCTTCCTCCAAGGGCTGTTCGACGCCGACGGCTCGGTGCAGGGCAGCCAAGAGAAGGGCGTCTCCGTTCGTCTGGCGCAGTCCGATGACGCCATGCTCCTGCGGGTTCAGCGGATGCTCGCGCGCCTTGGGATCATCTCGACCCTGTACCGCGAACGACGCCCTGCTGGGACCCGTGAGATGCCTGACGGCAGGGGTGGCGCGAGGGATTATCCGATCAAGGCTCAGCACGAGATCGTCATCGCCAACGACAACCTGCTGCGGTTCGCGGAAGTCGTCGGCTTCGGTGCCTCCGCCAAGAGGGACCGGCTCCGCGAGGCCATCGCTGGCTACGCGCGCGAAGTGAACCGTGAGCGCTTCGTCGCCACGGTCCGATCGATCGATGAAGACGGAGTCGAGGACGTCTATGACGTCACCGTGGCTGAGGTCCACGCATTCGATGCGAACGGCATCGTCGCCCATAACTGTGGCGAGATTCCATTGTTTCCCGGTGAACCTTGTGACCTCGGCGCCATCAACCTGGCGGCCTACGTCGCGCAGCAGGGCGTCGGCATGGAGGGCTTCGACGGCGAGACCTTCCGCGAGGACGTCGCCAGCACCATCCGCTTCCTCGACAACGTCCTCGAGGTCAACAAGTTCGCGCTCGAGGACAACCGCGAGATGAGCCTCTACCTGCGGCGCCTCGGCCTCGGGATCATGGGCCTCGCGGACGCCCTGATCCGCATGGGCTACCGCTACGACAGCGACGAGGGCCGGGCGGCCGTCAGCGAGATGATCACGGAGCTGCGCGAGGCCGCCACCGCCGCCAGCCACACGCTCGCCGAGGAGCGCGGCGCGTTCCCCGCGTTCACCCAGTCCTCCCTTGCGAACGCTCGCCGCAACGTGGCGCTGCTCACCGTCGCCCCGACGGGCACCACCTCGATGCTGATGGGCGTGTCCTCCGGCGTCGAACCGATCTTCGCCCCCTTCATCTACCGCAAGATCGGCGCCAGCTACGCCGCCCTGATCGCGCCGCTGTTCCGCGAGCTCCTCGAGCGGCACGCGCCGGTCCCGGGCTTCGCCAAGGGCGGCGCCTGGGACTGGGACACGGTCGTCGAGGCGGTGCAGGAGAACCACGGCAGCGTCCAGGGGCTCGACTTCATCCCCGACGACGTCAAGGCCGTGCTGGTCTGCGCCCACGACATCGCGCCGGTCGACCACGTGAAGATGCAGGGCGTGGTGCAGACCGCCTTCGACGCGGCCGGCGAGATGGTGGCGAACTCCATCTCCAAGACGATCAACCTCCCGAACGAGGCCAAGGTCGACGACGTCTACGACGCGTACAGCCTCGCCTTCGACACCGGCTGCAAGGGCATCACCGTCTACCGCGACGGCTCGCGGCAGTTCCAGGTCCTCTCCACCAAGGCGGAGAAAGGCGAGATGAACAAGAGCGACGACAGCGCAGTGTCGACCGCCGGCGCCCAGAAGGCGCGGCCCACCCCGAGCTTCGATCGCCTTCCCGGCGAGCCGCTGTTCGACCGCCCCGCGCGGCTCACGGGGTTCACCGACGCCGTCAAGCTCACCCTTCCCACCGGCGAGAAGCGCGGCTTCTACGTCACCGTCAACAAGCAGGACGGCCTGCCGGTCGAGTGCTTCATCACCAGCGGCAAGGCCGGCGACGAGGCCAACGCCGACTCCGAGGCGCTGGGTCGGGTCGTGTCGATCGCGCTCCAGTACGGCGTCCCCGCCGAGGCGCTGGTCAAGACCCTGCGCGGCATCAACGGCGGCATGTACGGCACCTACGAGGGCCGCCTGGTCGCCAGCCGCGCCGACCTCATCGCCGTCGCGCTCGAGACCGCCGGCGTCGAGAACGTCCTCCAACGCGGCCAGGGCTGCCCCGACTGCGGCGCGCCGCTGCGGTTCGAGGAAGGGTGCATGAAGTGCGAGTCGTGCGGGTACTCGAAGTGCGGCTAAGGGGCTAGCCGCCGAGTCGCGCAGGGCCGGACGGCCCCACGTCGTCGCTGTTTCGGCCAGCGAAAACGCTCCGCCGAGGGGCCGTCCGGCCCTGCGGCGGTCGCGTGGGGCGCCCGTGCTCAGGCGTCCGGCAGGGGGAGCTTCACGGTGAAGTGCGCGCCGCCGGTGGGCCGGTTGGCGGCCTCGACCGTGCCGCCGTGGAGGGCGACGATCGCCGCGACGATCGCGAGTCCTAGGCCGGACCCGCCGGCCTCGCGCAGCCGCGCGTCGTCGGTGCGGTAGAGGCGCCGGAACACGTGTTGCAGGTGGGTGGGCGGGATGCCTGGACCCTCGTCGAGCACCTCGATCACGGCGTCCGGTCCGCGAGGGCCGACGGCGACGCGGATGGCGCTGGCCTCGGGGGCGTGACGCAACGCGTTGTCGAGCAGGGCATTGACGATCTGATGCAGGCGGTCGCCGTCGGCATCCGCGCTCACGGGCCGGGCCTCGACCTCGATGCGCACGCCCGCCTCGCCCGCGCGCGAGCCGAACGCACGCGCCGCGCCCCCCACCACGCCGGCGAGGTCGATGCGTTCGCGCTGCAGGGTCAGTGCCCCGGCCTCGGCCAGCGTCAACAGCCGCAGGTCCTGCACCAGGCGGGTCAGCAGGTCCACCTGCTGCAGGAGCTGCGTCACCGTCGCTGGGTCGGACGCCATCAGCCCATCCTGAATCGCCTCGAGCTCGCTCTTCAGCACCGTCAGCGGCGTGCGCAGCTCGTGCGCGACGTCGGTGGTGAAGCGCCGACGCTGGTCCTCCTCGGCCTGCAGGCGGTCCGCCGTGTCGTTGAACACGCGACCGAGGTCTGCGATCTCGTCCGGGCCGTTGGTGGGTGCCCGCAGGTCGCGTTCGCCGGCGCCGTAGCGGCGGGTGACGTCCGCCACCCGCGCGAGGGGCCGCGTGGTGTGCAGCGCGACGGCGCCGCCCACGACGACCGCCAGGAGCAGCGCGATCCCGGCGGCCTGCACGGTGGCGCGCTGCAACTCGGCCAACAGGGCGCGCGAGGCGGCGGCCATGGAGCTGCGCTCCTCGGCCGCGGCGGCGGCCCCCGCCCCCTGCCCGCGCGGGCCGGCCATCACCCCGAACGCGCGCGGAACGCGCTCGCCGGCGGCGCGGTGGCTCAGGTAGCCCGTCAAGGTGACCGAGAACACGGCCGTGAGGGCGACGGTGAGGACGAGGCGGCTGGCGAGGCTCATGGGCGCAGGCGGTAGCCGACCCCGCGGACGGTCTCGAGCTGCTCGCTGCACGCACCCAGGCGCTGACGCAGGTTCTTGACGTGCGCGTCCACCGTCCGCTCGTCGGCGAAGCCGGTGGGTTGCGACTCCAGGAGCTCGTGGCGATGGAACGCCTTGCCCGGGTGTGCCGCCAGCGTGGCCAGCAGGCGCAGCTGGGTCGGGCTGAGGGCGAGCGGCTGTCCGTGGCAGCGGGCCTCGAAGGCGCCCAGGTCGACCGTCAGCGGCCCGACCACGTGGTGCGTGGCCTCGCGAACCTGGCCCGAGGCGCGGCGCAGCACCGCCTTGACGCGGGCGACGACCTCGCGGGGGCTGAAGGGCTTGGTCACGTAGTCGTCGGCGCCGATCTGGAGCCCGAGTAGGCGGTCGATCTCCTCGACCTTGGCCGTGACCATGATGATGGGCACGTCGGAGGTGCGGCGGATGTGGCGCGCGACCTCGAGGCCGTCCGGATCGGGGATCATCAGGTCGAGCAGAATCAGGTCGGGGTCGGCCGCGCGCCACAGTTCGAGGGCGCGGCGCCCGTCGCCGGCGCGCTCGACGGTGAAGCCGTCCGCGCGCAGGTAGCGCTCCAGCACCGCCGCGATGCGCGACTCGTCCTCGACGATCAGGATGCGTTCTCCGGCCACGGTGTCCTCACTCTACGGCGAAGCGGTGAGCGGCGCCCATCTAGCGGGCGCGCTCGGAGCGGCCGGGGGCTGCGAGACGGGGGCGCGCCGCTGACGGCGCGCCCCACGGGTTGGGGTTGAGGCGCTCGCTCGGCGCCGAGGGTGCCTGGGCGGCCTACCGGCGGGCCTTCGGTCCCCGAGCGTGCTGCCCTCGGGCGGCGATGGGCTCGCCCGCCTGCGGGCCGCGCGCCATGGTCGCCTGGTTCGCGAACGAGCGCTCGCCGGTGACGTTCTGGCCATCGCCGCAGCCCTCGCGTTCGAACAGCGCAGCGAACGCGGCCGGGCCACGTGCCACCATCTGCTCGGCCTGCGGTTCGGTGATCGCCTCGGTGCCGAGGAGGTTCGCGATGACGCCCTCGCGCGCCGCGAGGTAGGTCGCCTCGACGACCGCGGCCTCGACGCCCTGGGCGGCCGCGATCGACGCGAAGGAGGCGCCCTCCTGCTTGAGCGCGTGAACCTCTTCCTCAGTCAACCCGATGACGCTGGCGACGACGCCCTTCAGCTGGCCGGCCATGCCGCCGGTGCCCTGCATGCGTGCGGTCTGCGCCATCGTGGCCCGCTGGTGGGGGGCGCGGGCGGCGAGAGCCTCCTCGCGGCGGGTCTCGCGGAGCGTGTGGGCCTCGGCGGGCGCGCGTTCGGCAAGGGTCGCCTGGCGGGCTGCTGGTCCGCGCTCGGCGGGCGGGCCGTAGGCCTGGGCGAGGGCGAGGCTGACGAGGAGGGCGATGGACGTGGTGATGACGAGCTTGCGCATCTGGGATGCTCCCTTCGTCTCGGGTTTCCCGAGTTGAGCGCACGATAGGAGCGTCCGCGTGAACGTTGGGCGAACGGTCGGTTCAGGCGATGTATCGGTGGGTGGAAGCCCGTTCGCGCTCGCGCCGGTCGTGTCCGCGACGGCGGGAACCGTGGCGCCCGCTCCTCAGCGCGTGTCGCCCGATCCGGAGATGACGCCGCGACTGTGGCGGTCGGCGAGCTTGGTGACGTTGCGGGCCGCGACCTCGTCGAGCGGCAGCCCCAGGTCGTGGGCGACGGCGGCGACGTACCACAGGACGTCGCCGAGCTCGAGTGCCAGGGCGTCTCGTTGCGCGGTCGACAGCGGTGTACCGGGACTCCAGCCCTCGTCGCGCATGAACTTGCCGAGCTTCTCGGCGACCTCCCCGGCCTCGCCGGCGAGCTTCAGGACGGGGTAGAGGAGCGTTGCCTCGACCGGGTAGGCGGCTGTTGCGCGGGCCTTCTGAGCGTACTCGTCGATCGTCATGCGGACCAGGCTACCCCTCGCGGCGCCGCGCGGCACCGAGCGTGTGTCGAACGTGACGCCGCCGAGCGTGCCGGTGAGGCATCGTGGGGGTGTGAGGTGCGTGGGTCGAACCATCCTGACGGCTTGCGCCGTCCTCGTGCTCGCCGTCGGGGGGCCGGTCTCGGCCCAGCCGGTCGTGGACGTCCGCTACGAAGGTGTCGTGGCCGACCTGATGGCGACGCCGGAGGGCCTCGCCTTTCTCGAGGCGTTCCGCGCGATCCGGCGCGACTACCTCGGGGAGGCCGCCGCCAGCGAACTGCTCGATGGCGCGATTCGCGGGATGGTCGGGTCCCTCGCCGATCCCTACGTCCGTTACCTCGACGTCGACCAGTTGGCCGCCGAACGACGCACCACCCGCGGGCCGGCATCGATCGTGGCGCTGTCCTTGGGCGACCTCGGCTACCTCCGTCTGGCCTCGTTCGACAGCGAGCGGGCGGGCGAGAGCTTCGCCGCCGAACTCGAGATCCTGATGCAGCGCGGGGTGCGCGCCCTGATCGTCGACCTGCGCGGCAACACCGGCGGGCTGGTGCTCGGCGGGCTGCAGGTCCTAGACGTCTTCCTGTCCGAGGTGGTGCTCGGTTACCGCGCCACCCGGTTCGGGCAGGTGCCGCTCGGGTTTGCCAACCCGCGCGCCGTCGCCCTGCCGCTGGCGGTGCTGATCGACCGCGATACCGCCTCGACCGCGGAGATCGTCGCTGGGGCCCTGCAGACCAACGGGCGCGCGCGCCTCTACGGTGAGGTCAGCGCGGGCAAGGGCGTCGGCCAGTCCACCGTGCCGCTGTCGCACGGCGGCGAGTTGCGCCTGGTCACGTTCGCCTGGTCGCTGCCGGATGGCCGCAACATCGACGGCTGGGGCCTGACGCCGGACATGCCGCTGCGCGGGCAGGTGCCCGCGTTGGAGGCGGGCGACCTGGTGCGCGTCATCCTCGAACCCGAGCTGGATCCCGTCCTGGCGATGGCCGTGCGCGACCTGCGCCGGGTGGTCGGCGACGACCTGGGCCACGGTGCCGTCTCGGTGCCGACCATCCAGGCGGAGACGTCTCGGTGAGCCCAACCCAGCGCGGGGCCGCGCCCCTGACGTGGCCTGGCGTGCGCCCGGCGGCGGGTGGACAGCGGCGGAGAGCCCCTGGTAGCATGTCGTTCGCTCGCGCCGCGATCCGCCGGTCGCGGCCGCGAGCGCTCGTTCGGCGGTAGCTCAGCGGTAGAGCGGTCGGCTGTTAACCGATTGGTCGTAGGTTCGATTCCTACCCGCCGAGCCATGTGATCTCTCAGGAGATCGGAAACGGACTGAACCTATGGTTTGGTCCGTTTCGTTTTGGGTTTGGGTCCTGTGGGTCATCCGCGCCTCAGCGGTGACGCTGCACCGCGTGCGCGTCGGGGACGATCCGGTCGCCGGTGTGCCGCGCGTAGACCTTGGTGAACTCCGCGCCGAGCAACAGGATGTGTGACGACACGAACACCCACAGCAGGATCGCGACGAGGGCGCCCGCCGCCCCGTAGACGCTAGTGACGGCGCCCCATGACAGATATAGGCTCAGCAGCCAGTTCCCCATCGCGAACCCGACGGCCGTGACCAAGCCACCGACCACGACCGTCCGCCACGCGATGCGCACGTCGGGGAGGTACTTGAAGACCACGGAGAAGACGAGACCGGACACGACGATCAGGATCAAGGGGTCGAGCACCGTCCACAACAAGCCTATCTGAGGCACCTCTTCTCGCACCACCGCCGCCAAAGAGCGCAAGATGGCGGTACCCACCCGCGCCGCGACCAGCAGCAGGCCCACGCCGATGATCAGCAGCAGCGACATGGCCCGCACCCGAAGCATGTGGCGCAAGCCGGACCTCTCCGGCTCCAGCTTCACGTTCCAGATGATGTTGAGAGCTTTCTGGAGCTGCGCCATGACACCGGTCGCACCGACCAGCACGAGGCCCAAGCCCACGAGCGTCGCCAGGATGTTGCCTCCCGCGGCTTGGCGGTTCTCGATCATGCTGCGAACCAGCTGCGCCGCATCCTGACCCGCCACGCTCTGAATCTGCTCCAGGATCGCCACCTGCGCGTCGCCCCGGCCGAAGAAGGTCAGCACGGCGATGACGATGATGAGCATCGGGGCTAGGGAGAAGATCGCATAGTACGCGACCGCCGCCGCGTACACGCCGACCTCGTCGCTCCGCCGCTCCTCGAACGTCTGTTTCAGTAGCTGCATCATCCGCGTCCTTCGAACGTGTCGAACGTGGTCTTCGGCCTTCCGGTCGCGCGGTATCCGAAGCTTATCGCGGTAGGCGAGAAAGGCGGTGACGATCGCGCCTAGCCGGCGCAGGTCATTGCGGTCGTAGGCCGCCTCGTGAGCTAGGGGGTGCGGCGGACGCGGTAGCCTCGAAGGATGATCCCCACCTTCGACGGCCACAACGACACGCTGCTCGTCCTGCTGGAGCACCCCGATCGCGACTTCGGTCAGCGGCTGGCGGAGGGTCACATCGACGTCGTCCGCGCCCGCGAGGGGGGCCTGGCCGGCGGCATCTTCGCGATGTTCACGCCGGCGCGGGTTGCGGGCCCGGCCGCAGCGGTCACCAGCGCAGCCGCAGCCCCCGCCGCCGCAACCACCGCCGCCACCGCTGCGGCCCCGACCCCGCCGCCCGCGCCCCAGGGCCCCGTCGACGGCGACCACGCCCTGCGCACCACCCTGCGGATGTTCGCGCTGCTGCGCCGGCTCGAGGCGGCTGGACACCTGCGGGTGTGCCTGAGTGCCGGCGACGTGGAGGCGGCGATGGCCGACGGCGTCCTGGCGGCGGTGCCCCACATCGAGGGCGCCGAGGCCGTGGTCGACCTCGACGTCTTGGAGGCGCTGCACGCCCTGGGCCTGCGCTCGCTGGGCCCGGTGTGGAGCCGCCCGAACGCCTACGCGACGGGCGTGCCCTTCGCGTTCCCGGGCACCCCCGACGTCGGTACCGGCCTGACGGCCGCTGGGCGCGAACTGGTCGCAGCCTGCGACCGCCTGCGGATCGTGCTCGACGTGTCGCACCTCAACGAGGCGGGGTTCTGGGAGATCCTGGAGCGCAGCGAGCGCCCGGTGGTCGCGAGCCACTCGAACGTGCATGCGCTGAGCGCCAGCCCGCGCAACCTGACCGACGCCCAACTCGACGCCCTCGCCGAGCGCGACGGCCTGGTCGGCCTCAACTTCGCCTGCGGCTTCCTGCGAGAGGACGGCCGCCACGATGCCGACACGCCGCTCGAGACGATGGTCCGCCACCTCGACCGGCTCGTGGAGCGCATCGGCGAGACGCGTGTCGGGTTGGGCTCGGACTTCGACGGTGCGACGATGCCGCAGCCGATCGGCGACGCGGCCGGGCTGCCGCGTCTGTTCGACGCCCTGCGGGACCACGGCTGGGACCAGCCGCTGCTCGAGCGGGTGGCCTACCGGAACTGGCTCGCGCTGCTCCGCCGGGTGCAGGAGGGCTGAAGGGGTGGCTCGCGGCGGCGCGGACGCCGCCGCGAGCCCGGCACTAGCTCAGTTCCCGCCGCCCGCCAGCTGACGCACGTCGAGCAGGAAGTTGCCGTCGGTCGGCAGCATGATCGTCTGCACGGTGGGCGCGAGCCGCTGGGCGAACTCGAGCTGGATCAGGTCGGGGTTGCCGCGCAGGGCGTCCGCGCGCAGGCGCAGGGCCTCGGCCTCGCCGGTGGCGCGGGCGATGGCGGCGTCGCGCTCCCCCTCGGCCTCGATGACGCGCCGCTGGGCCGAGATCTCCGACTGCCGTCGCCGGTTCTCCTCGACCTCGACCTGCTGCTCAGCCGCCTGCTTCTCCTCGATCGCGTTGGTGATCAGGGCGGGGATGCGCACGTCGCGCAGCAGCACGCCGAGGATGCGGAGGTTGTCCGGCGCCAGGCTCGTCATCAGCTCCACCTCGATGCCGCGCTGCAGCTCGGCGCGCTGGGCGCTGATCAGCGAGGCGGCGTTGAAGTTGGCGATCCCGTCGCGGACGGCGGTGCGGATCTGCGGGCGGAGGCGGATCGCGACGTACGACGGTCCGATGTCCTGGTGGAGCTTGGCCGCCTCGTTGGCCACCACCTGGTAGAGGACGGTCACGTCGACGCCGATGTCGAGGCCCTCGCTGGAGCGGGCGTTGATCTGGTCGCCCATGTTGGTGGAGAGCGTGATCTCCTGCTGGCGAACGTCGTACTGGGTCACCTGCTGGATGACCGGCAGGACGATGTGGAAGCCCTCGGTCAGCTCGCGGTCCTGGACGCCGCCGAAGACGTTGAACATCACCCCGACGTGGCCCGCGGGGATGACGACGAAGGCGTAGGAGAGGAACACGAGCGCGCCCCCGGCGAGGATGCCGGCGATGCCCGAGGCCCGCGCCTTGGGCGCCTGGTTCTGGATTCCTTGGACGAGCAGCGCGGCGCCGAGAACGGCGAGGGCGCCTCCGATGAGCAGCAGTAATGACATGCGTCGACCTCCGTGAACGAGTCTAGGGCTTCTTCGGGTTTGGGACGGGCAGGTACCTGACTCGCGCGTCAGCCACCTTGGTGCTTGCGGGCCGCGCCGAGTGGGTTGGCGACGGCGTGGCGGGCCGCCGCCCAGGCACGTTTGAGCTCCTGCTCCTCGAGCGACAGCGCGGCGGCGTCGGCGTCGGCGAAGCGCGCGACCTCTTCCTCCTTGGCCGCCAACAGGGCATTGAGGACCGCGTGCAGGGTGCCACGGACGGCCAGGCCCTCCCGGAGGAGGTCCTGCAGTTCGAGGACCCGGTGCACCAGGTCGTCGTGGCTCATCGACTCCAGTTCGGCGCGGGTGCGTTGCATCGCGGCCTCCCGCGACATGCTACCGCGAGCGCGCTCCGCGGTGCGGCCGGCGTCAGGACGGTAGGCTGGCGCATGCCGCCCACCCTTCCCTCAAGGCCGTCGCTGACGTCCCTGGCGGCCCGCTACCGCCAAGGCGAGCTCGATCCCGCCGACGTGACCGAGGCGTACCTCGCCGATCTGGCCCCCGGCGACGTGCTGCGCCTCGTCACGGCCGACCGCGCGCGGGCCCAGGCGGCCGCGGCCTCGCGCCGCTGGCGCCGCGGAAGCCTGCGCGGTCCGCTCGACGGCGTACCGATCGTCATCAAGGACCTGCTCGACACGGCGGGCGACGTCACTGGAGCGGGCTCGCCCGCGCTGTTCGGCGCGCCACTGGCCGCCGCCGATGCGCCGGTGGCCGCGCGGCTCGACGCCGCGGGCGCCGTGTTCCTCGGCAAGAGCACGATGACCGAGCTCGCCTTCTCTGGGCTCGGCCTCAACCCCCACACCGGGACGCCGGGCAACGCCTACGACGCCGCGCGCGTGCCTGGGGGGTCGTCGAGCGGCAGCGCGGTGGCCGTCGCTCGTGGCCTGGCCGTCGCCGCCATCGGGAGCGACACCGGCGGCTCGGTCCGCATCCCGGCGGCCTTCAACGGGCTCGTGGGCCTGAAGACGACGGACGGGTCGATCCCCACCGACGGCGCCGTGCCGCTGTCGACGACGCTCGACACGCTCGGCCCGATCGCCCGCGACGCTGCCGACGCCTGGGCGCTGTGGCGAGCGATGGCCGCGCTACCGGTCGCCCCCCCGGCGGTGGCGGAGCGGCCGGGCCGCTTCTGGGCGCCGCCGACGGTCTGGTGCGAGGGGCTCGACGACGGTGTGCGCGCCCGTTTCGAGGGGGCCCTGGCCGCCCTGCGCGATGCGGGACACGAGGTGTTCCTCGAACCGTTCGACGAGTTGCTCGAGCTCGACGGCCTCTACGGCCGCTACGGCAGTTTCGCCGCCCACGAGGCGTGGGCGCTGCACGAGGCGTTGCTGGAGCAGCACGCGCATCGCATGGACGCTCGCGTGGTCGATCGCATCCGCGCCGTCGCTGCGCGGCCCGCCTCGGACTACCTGCGCCTGGGGTACGCCCGCGAGAGGGCGCGGCGCGCGGCGTGGGCCCGGACGACCGGCTTCGACGCCCTGCTGGCGCCGACCGTGCGGATCGCTCCGCCCGCCATCGCTCCCCTCGAGCGCGACGACGCGGCCTACGTCGCGGCCAATGCGCAGGTGCTGCGGAACACGACCCTCGGCAACCTGCTCGGCGGGCCGGTCGCGAGCGTCCCGATCGGGCTCGATGCCGAGGGTCTGCCGGTCGGGCTGATGATCGCGACGGCGCCCGGCGAGGACGCGGCGGCGCTCGCGTGGGCCGCCGCGGTGGAGCGGCTGGGGTTGCACCCAGGCCGCTGAGCCGAGCGCTGCTGTCAACCCGTCGGCGGTCGCGGCACCCAGGCCGGGCGCGACAGCACCGTGATCGCCGCGACCATGCTCGCCGCGTACTTGACGATGACGTCGGTGACGATGACCTGCGTCATCCAGGCGGCGGTGGCGAACGGCGCGCCGACGAAGGCCAGAGTGGTGAACAGGATCGTGTCGAGTGGCGCCGAGACGGCGTTCGACCCCGCCACCCGCGCGATCCAGCGGCGGTGCAGGAGGCGGTGGTAGACCTCGGTGTCGGCCGTCTCGCTGACGAGGATCGCCAGGAAGCTGACCGCCACGTAACGCAGCGGCGTGCCGACCGCCAGGGCGGCGACGACGTTGGCGGCTCCCGCGAACAGGATGACGCGGTACACGACGCCGCGGCCAAAGTGGTGCAGCCGGTCGCGCTGGGTGAACGTGACGCCGAAGAAGAAGGTGCCGACGTTGACGAGGAAGAAGTCGCCGAGCGGCAGGAACGAGTCGAAGGTGAAGTTGGCGAGGATCGTGCAGCCGACGTACACCAGCGCGGCGCCGTAGAGCTCGGGCGCCGAGCCCGGCAGCGCGCGCAGGAGCGCCAGCCCCAGCAGCGTGACGGGCAGGGTGGCGGTGTAGGCCAATGGGAGTCCAGCCGCGGTCGCGCCGGCAAGCGCGAGCGCGGCGCCGGCCGCCGCGGTCGACACGGCGAGCGTGCGCGGCAGGTGCACGGCCGCCGCGGCGGCGGGTGCCGCCAGCAGGGCGCCAAGCAGCACGATGACGGCCCACGGCAACGTGTCGGGCGGCGACTGCCCGAAGCGTGAGAGGACGTTCAGCAGCGCGGCCGACCAGGGACCGACGGCGAGCGCGCCGGCCAGGACCAGCGTGGCGGCGGTGGGGCGGCGGGGGGCAGCGAGGGGACCAGACACAGGAGCCTCCGGGCGACGCTGCCGTTCGCGCTCAGGGTCGGACGCGGCGCCCTGCGGCGGCTGCGTCGTCGCCCCGGGGGCGGCTCGGCGCGCGGCCCACGGTATGTCACCTCCCGTGGAGCCTGATGGGCCGGAGGCTAGCACGTGGCTGCGGGTGCAGGGAAGCGGCGCATGACCACGCCGGCGCCCGGGGCCGCGGGCACGCTGGCCAGCGTGTCGATCGGGGGATCGTTTTCGCGTGCCCGTCGGGCC
>Ga0209498_1001709_pt1 | contig 13391 bp, 12 predicted proteins | sample WalLakDeSediment_FD_184131 | JGI IMG/M metagenome (GOLD analysis project Ga0209498, IMG submission 184131) | Lake sediment microbial communities from Walker lake, Nevada to study Microbial Dark Matter (Phase II) - Walker Lake 11/02/13 Deep... | ecosystem: Environmental > Aquatic > Freshwater >...
GAGGGAATCTGGATAATCGGCGTCAATCCCGCCGGAGGCGGAGATTACCGCCGGGCTGACTTCACCATGCCGGTGGCTATCGTTATCGGTGGGGAGGGAAAAGGTATCTCTGAACTGGTGAGGAAGAAATGCGATTATCTGGTTTCGATTCCGATGCGCGGCAAAGTCAGCTCTTTGAACGCCTCCGTTGCCGCCGCACTCGCGATGTACGAAGCTTTCCGCCAGAGACAGGCTGCTACCGAGCACAAAGCCGACTGAACAAGTAGTCAGGAATGGTGCACCTGGTGAAACAGCCCTTATCGGAATACCAGAAACGAAGCTTCAGGCCATGTGGGTTCGTGGTTGAGCATCCGAAACAACCGCCGGGCGAGTAGTTCGGGATCTCACGTTCATCCATTGTTGTTCACGTCCATCGGCGTCAACCTGCACCGGGACACAGGTCAAGCGCGACAGGACATAACCCCCGGGCAACTGCGCTTGACGCCCACGAACCCGGTGGTTCACCGGGGGTTCTGGCGAGTCGCTCTTCAGCCTCGGAATCAGCGAGCGACTCGACGCCTGTCCGCGTGGCTTCAGGCTAGGATATTTGTGTCGCCTTGTCGTCCGTTACTGCCACCACGTTGAAGCTCTCGTTCTTGCCCAGGTCGCCCCAGCGTAGAGACCAGTTCCAACACGCCACATCGGACGCGGCTTCGATCAGCAAGAACTGTTTTCCGCCGGCTGTAGCCAGCCATTCGCCGAGAACCTTTATCCCTTCGGGCACCAGCATACCCTTGTCCATTCGCCTCTTTGCGATCTCGGCGTTCTCATGGGGCTCCCATGTACGAACTATGATGAATTTCATCGGATGTCCTCCTCTTTGTCGGTCCGGCAGGCCTATCTTCAGGAATCAGCCAGCTCCCCGGGCTGCCTGCAAGCCACGAAGCGGGCTACTATCCGACATACGCATCACCTCCCTGCCCGGAGGTCCGAACGCCTGCAATCAGTAGAGACAGTGTGCGAACATGATAGAACAGGGCTGAAACCGTCCCGTTCGGCAGCGTATGGCCTCATCACGGAGCACGTCCGACGGGACCGCGAAAGAGACCCACCGAAACCGCACGAAGCTGCCACAATCATGCGCCGGGTGTAGCCGGCGACCAGACCTCCATGTCTTTGCGACCTAGTACCATTTTACTATCAATACTGAGGACATTGTCAATAGGCACGAGTGCTGAGATAAGGTGATAAGTGGTGTAATGGTGAAGAGCATAAGATAGGAGGTGTGCTCATGCCCGAGGATTTCAAGCCAGGGTGTCAGAGACCGGCAATTAAGAAGCCAGCCGCCGATCCGATCGCGGCTCAGGAAGCGAATGTACAGGATGTAGAGCGAGCAACGGTTAAAGTAGGAGGCCCTGCGCCCGAGTTCACTGCTCCAGCCTTTCACAAGGGCAGGTTCATGAATATCAATCTATCCGAGTACAAAGGGAAGTGGGTGCTGCTGTGTTTCTACCCGGGCGACTTCACCTTCGTCTGAGCAACTGAGATTTCAGCGGTTGCTGAAAAGCATTCAGAACTCCAGGCCCTCGGAGCGGAAGTCCTGTCATGCAGTGTCGACAGCGTCTATGTGCACAAGATGTGGAACGAACACGAGATATCGAAGATGATCAACAAGGACGTTCCCTTCGCCATGCTGTCAGACCAGGATGGAAGCATCGGCAAGATGTACGGCATATACGATGATGACACAGGCGTTGAGACCAGGGGACGCTTCATCATCGACCCCGATGGCAACATACAGGGGTTTGAGGTTCTGACACCTCCCGTCGGCCGTAACGTGAGCGAGTCTGTCAGGCAGATCCAGGCGTTCCAGCTTGTGCGGAAGTCTAAGGGTACTGAGGCTACCCCCTCCGGTTGGAAGCCCGGCAAGCCGACACTTAAGCCCGGGCCCGACCTGGTGGGCAAGGTCTGGAAGGTGTGGAAGGTGAGCCAGGCATTCGATGACTAGCTGGCATTCTTGAGCACGATACAGATGCGAAAGGCACCTCGCGGCTTAGAAGAGAGGTGCCTTCTGATTCTTAGCCTTATCCCCGGGCACCCTTCAGACGAGGTGGTCAGGCCTGGCTATGTTGTGCCCGATCCTGTCTGCGGAACATCCGTATCTGGGGGATGAGAAGGACAAGCACCAGTATGAATGTGAGCAGATCGGTGACGGGAAAAGCCAGCCAGACGCCGTCAAGCTGCCAGTAGCGGGGCAGTATGAAGACCAGCGGAAGCAGGAACAGAACCGGCCTGGCTATTGCCGAGACGAACGCCTGGGGGGCCTTGCCCATGGCCTGGAACACGGTAGAGCCGACCATGATGAAGCCTATCAGGTACTTGACGAAGAATATGTGTCTGGCGGCGTAGCCTCCCATGGCCACTACCTCGCCGTCGGTTGTGAAAACGCGGATGAACACCTCCGGAACGAAATACACGGCGAAGAACACCGTCACGCTGATCGCTGTAGCAGAGATGATAGCCAGCCTTATGGCTTTCAACGCCCTGTCATAGCGCTTTGCGCCGTAGTTGTAGCCTAGGATAGGCTGCAAGCCCATGCCGATGACCATGGCCGGCATGAAGGCGAACATCATCAGGCGGTTGACGAGTCCGTAGGCGGAGATGGCTACGTCGCCGCCGAAGGTGGCCAGCGCTCTATTGATAAATACAATCGTCAGACTGCTGGCCGATAGATTGGCGAATACCGATATGCCTATGGCAAGAATGGATCGCAGGATGCCCCAGTCGATGATCAGGTTCTTCGCGTGCATCTTGAGGAAGCTCTTGCCGTAGAGATAGTAGCTGATGAAGTAGAGGGAGGTAACTACTGAGGCTATCAGGGTGCCCAGCGCGGCACCTCTGATCCCCATGCCCAGCAGTACGATGAATACCGCATCGAGTATGATATTCAGGACGGCGCCGATTATCATCCCAATCATGGATACGCGGGCGTTGCCCTCCGCCCTTATCAGGGAGTTCATTGCCATGGAGATCGTCTTGAATGGCACGGAGACGAGTATGAACGTCATGTAATCGCGGGCGTAGGGCAGGACGCTCTCCGATGCTCCCATCAACCTGAGCAGCGCGTCGGTGTTGGACAGCCCGACTACCATTACTCCCACTGAGAGTGCAACGGCAGCAGTCAGGGCATTTCCCAGGGCGTGCTCTGCCCTGTCGTTCTTACCTGCCCCGATCGATCGGGAGATCAGCGATGCGCCTCCCATACCCATCATCCCTCCGATAGCCATCATCATCATCTGAGCAGGAAAGACTATGGTCAGGCCGGCTATGCCATCGGGGCCGACGTAATGGCCGACGAAAATCGTGTCGACCACGTTGTACAGGGTCATGACGAGAATGCCCGTAAGCGCGGGAAGGGAGAGCTTGACCATCAGATGGCCGATCCGGTCGTCGTCGAGCATGTTCTGGCGGTTGTTGTTCATAGAGCTACATCATCGCTCGCTGCTGTGCATTCAGGTGCTGCCGCGTGCCACTAGCGCAGCCTGGACAGGATTTCCTGGAGCTTTTCCAGGGTGTCGGACAGGGTTCTCAGGTCCTCATCCGGTAGCTGTGACACGGCCTCCTGGACGGCGTGCATCACGCCGGCCTTGTGTTCTTTCCAGACGGCTCTTCCATAGCGGGACAGGGTGACGATGGTGGTCCGCCTGTCGGTCAGGTCGGTCTGTCTCTCCACCAGCTTCAGACGCACGAGTTTGTCTATTAGCTGGGTCATCTGCGCTCTGGCGATGTGAAGTCTGTCGCCGATCTCGGCGATGTGGAGTTCTCCCTCCTGCTCGAGCAACCTGATGATCTCAAACTGGTGCAATGTGATGCCGCCTTTGAGATCGGCGAAGGTGGTCTTGATAACTTTCCTGCGTATCTGTCGGAAGATGAGCGGCGGTATGGACAACAGGTCTATCGAAACCTTTTCCAGAGTATCCTGACGCGCCTTCAGATCCATATCAAAGGTTCAACGGGAAGATAGTATACAGGTTATATAGTTAACAATATATACTAATGCCTGGGTGTTGTCAAAGCAAAGCCAGGCAGAGTCCGGCGAGAGTGGTGGTGATTGAGCAGAGCAGTCGATCGGGATTGCTGCCCTGTATCCGCGAGCATAGCCCTGGTTGAGCGGGAGGGCCTTGTCGGCGTCAATCATGTGGCTGGATGTCAGGTGATTCCTGGCTGGCAATCTTGCTGCTTGGTTTGTAGCCCCTGGTCATCATGAAGAACATGGCAATGCCTACGAGCTGGACTCCGGCCGAGAAGTAGAACACTGCGGGTACGTTGATGGCATCGGCTACGATCCCGCCCGCAATCGGCCCTATTCCCATGCCTACGGCCATCGCGAGCATCTCCATGGACATGGCCGTGCCCATGCCGGATGTCCTTCCCTGCTCAGTGTAAAGGGCGGTCATGGCGGGCATGGCGATGGCGGCGGCGATGCCCCCGAAAGCGACCAGCACCAGCAGTTGCCAGTAGTCGTAGTCGAATGGTATCAGGAAGAAGAAAGCGATATGCGATAGGGCGCCGATGACCACCAGTGTGCGCCTGTTGAATCTGTCGGCGAGTCCACCGAAGTACGGCTGCACCGCCGCCCTCAGGAGATTGTGAACTGCCAGCATTATCCCGATCATCCCGACGCCTATCTTCAATGAAGAGGCCGCGAAGAGGGGCAGAAATGTCATGAGGCAACCACGTGCCAGGGCAAGGGCCGTCCGGTAGGAGGTGAGGCCGCGAAACGTGCTGTCGCTGTGTACAAGACGGAACGAGTCGGTTACCGAGCGACTGCCGCCTCCGCTCTGGCGCGACTCACTCTCCGGCAGGAAGCGCAAAGCCAGCAGGAAGCTCAGCAGGCAAATGCCGCCCATGACGTAGAAAGCCGTGTTGTATCCGTACCACTCGGCTATCGGCCCCCCGATGAGTGGCCCCATAGCGAAGCCGCCGAAGAAGGCTGCGTTGGCTATGCCCTGCCATCTTCCCTCTTCACCCCTGGGGCACAGGTCCCCGATGAAGGCCCTGGCGATGGGAAGCATCATGCCGGCGGTGGCTCCCTGTACGGCACGGGTTATTATCAAGTGTAGCGGAGTGACCGCCATGATGTAGCCCAGAGTTGCTATTGTAAAACCTCCGAATCCGATGAGCAGGAAGAGCTTCCTGCCGCGGCGATCTGAGAGGGGACCGATGAAGGGGATGACTATGGCCCGGGTTATCGTGAACGAACTGAAGATCATGCCGAGCAGGACTCCGCTGGCACCCATAGCCTCGACGTAGAGTGGCAACAATGGGCTCACGATCCCCACGCCCAGCAATGAACAGAAGACGCACAGAAGCAGGACGGCGAAGACCCTGGTGTCCATGGTCTGTCCTCGAGGTGCAGATTCTGTCATCGACAATGCTCGATAGGAAGGCCCTGATCGCCTCGATATCACAGGCAGGCCGTTCGCATCTGCGCCGGCTTGCCGGCGTGGAGGCGAATGCTCTCCGGGTCGGTGCCTAACTGTGAAACCGACCTGTCCCGACTCGCGCCTGCCGCTACGCAGAGCTTGTTCGCTGCTCCCCGGGTTCTACGGTTTGCCGTCGCGATCCAGTGGTTGCAGTTCGTCCCGAAAGTACCGGTGAAAGCAGCGAGGCAGCTCACGATAATCGAGACCGGCTCCCGCTTCCGGGTGGCTTCTTGAGTTCAGGGTATTCCAGAACAAGACCGACTTGCCTCTAAGTACTCTGTTCTCAGCGTCCCGGATCATGGCAACCAGTGCCTTTCCCGTATAGGTGCCATCCAGCTCCAGGCCTTCACGTTCTCCCATTAGCGACACCGCCTCCACCCCCTCCTCTGTAAAGAGCGCGTACCTTTTCCCGAAACAGTCGTGCCTGATGTCGATATCCGTGGCTGAGAACTCGAATAACGGAAAAGAAGCGTCCGAAGAACGCAGAAAAGAGTTGGCCCTGCTGATAAGCCTGATCATCGCTCTCGTATTGACGAATCTCGCGCTGGTGACACGTACCGAAACAACGTGTGTGTCGAGCTTCGCTGCCCTTAGCCCGAGCAGCAGTCCGGCGGTAGTGCCCATGGTGCCGCAGGCGACATATATGTAGTCAGGTTTCGGCATTTCCCCATCGGCGATCTGCCTCCTTAACTCGAATGCGGCGTTGACAAAGCCCGTAATGCCCGGTAACGAAGACCCGCCGGGCGGAATCAGGTACGGATAGCGTCCGTTCTTCAGTCTGCATCGTATCAGGTGGCACATCGTCGCCAGATAGACCAGAGGCTTGTTCAATGCGGACTCTGATATTGCTCCGCATGAATGCAACTCTGCGCCACACCGATGACTCGTAAGCAGATTGTCGCGTACATACCGGGCGTTTGGCTGCGGAACAAGCATGGAGATACTTCTCAGGCCCAATCGCTGCGAGTAGATGGCAGTGGCCGTTGAGTGGTTTGATCCGACGCCCCCGAACGTCATGACCTCCTTCGCTCCTGAACGGATGGCGTCACCCAGGATGAACTCCAGCTTGCGAGGCTTGTTACCGCCGTAGAGGTCGCCGCTCAGATCATCGCGCTTCACATACAGATGATCGATGCCCAGTTCGGCTCCCAGGCGTTTGAGCCTCTGCACCGGTGTGGGGAACTCACCGAGAGATACATGAGGGAGCTTTTCTCCCAGTCGGGGGTACTGTTCGAACAGCGGAAGCGTCTTTGTTCTATCTTTGACCGTCATCCGGGAATGTGCGATAGCCCTGCCCTTGTCCAAATCCTCATGACATGTTAGCATCTGAGTGGCTCGACGGCAACCTGTTAGAACTGGTGGCACGTAGTGGCGGCGGAGATATGTCCTCGGGGCGGCTTCTTAACACAACGACGGTAGACCGATCGGTCGATCGGTCCTGACGATGGCTATCCTGCCAGGGCCTCCTGCGCCCTGCGGTACTCAAGATTCAGCCGCTCGGCCTCGGCAGTCAGTTCGTCCCATTCGGCGGTCAACTGCGCCAGCTTTTCCTTCAGCGCCGTGTGTTCGCGGTTGAAGGCGACCACCTTCTCAGAGTCATCATAGTGCGAGGGATCCGTCATCATCGCTTCGATTTCGTTTATGCGCTCTGTAGTCGAGGCCACCTCATGCTCAAGTTCCTCTATGCGCCGGTTCACGGGCGTTATCGCGCGGTAGTGTTCGTTGCGCAGGCGGCCTTCCAGTGCCTTGCGCTGACGCTTCTCAGCAGCAGTTGGCGGGCGGCTCGGCCAGTAACCGCTGGGCCGGGGCTCCCGCATCCCTGTTCCCGCAATGGGGGCTGCGCTCTGTGCAAGATAGTCGTCATAGCCGCCGGGGTAGACCCGGATACGGCCGTCCTTCACCTCGATGATCTTGTTGGCGATCTCCCTTATCAGTGTGCGGTCGTGGGTGATGAAGCACATCGTGCCTTTGTAGGCGTTCAGGGCGTCTGTCAGGATCTCACGGGAGGGTATGTCCAGGTGGTTGGTCGGCTCATCGAGGAGGAGGAAGTTGGCCGGCCTTGTGAGCATCCTGGCGATGGCCACCCGTGTCTTCTCACCGCCGGAGAGCACCGATATGCGCTTGGTGATATCGTCGCCACTGAAGAGAAAGGCGCCCAGGAGGCCGCGCAAGCGCTGTTCCGGTTCGTCCTGCGCAACGCTCCGCAGTTCGTCGAGGATTGTGTTGGCCGGGTTGAGGGATTCTATGTAGTACTGAGCGAAGTATCCCGTAGTCACATTGTGGCCCAGCACGCGCTGCCCGCTCTCAAAGGGCAGGACGCCGGCCAGCATCCGCAGAAGAGTCGTCTTTCCCGCTCCGTTTACGCCGATGAGGGCGGCGCGGTCGCCGCGCTCGAGCCCCAGGTTCAGGTCGCGGTATACAACATTCTCGCCGTAGGACTTGGCAACGTGCTTGAGCTCGATCACGACTCGACCGCTGCGCGGGGGCTCCGGAAAGGTGAAACGTATCTTCTTCGTCGAGCGGGGCACCGTGATGCGCTCCATCTTCTCGAGTTGCTTTATGCGGCTCTGCACCTGTGTAGCTTTCGTGTTCTTGGCGCGAAAACGCTCGATGAAACGCATTTGGCGGCCGATCTTGATCTCCTGTCGTCGGGCGGTCGCCCGGCGCATATCGATGTCCCGCTCGCGGGCGAGCACATAGCTGTCGTAGTCGCCGCGGTAGAAGATCACACCGTCGTCCTCGATGGCGATGATCTTGCTCACCACGTTGTTAAGGAATGCGCGGTCATGGGAGGTGAGGAGGATTGCTCCGTGATAGCGCTTCAGGTAACTCTCGAACCAGCGCTGGGTCTCAAGGTCGAGGTAGTTGGTGGGCTCATCGAGCAGCAGGATGTCGGGATTGAGGAAGAGGAGCCTCGCCAGTTCGATGCGCGTCTGCCATCCGCCGCTGAACTCGGATAGATCCCGTCCGAAGTCCGATTCATGGAAGCCCAGTCCGGAGAGTACGATCTTCGCCTCATGCTCAGAGCTGTATCCACCCTTCGCCTCGTACAGGGCCTGCAGTTCACCCAGTTTCTTGAGCAGACCGGCTACCGTCTCCTCGTCCTTTTCCTCGGCCAGGTCTTCCTGTACGCTGTGGATCTTGTGCGCGAGGCTGCTGATAGCATCGGATGAGCCGGCAACATGCTCAAGGAGCATCCGTCGGGAGGCCGGTTTGACGTCCTGGTGAAGGTAGCCGATGGTGGTATCGCGTCGCAATGACACGTTGCCGGAGTCGGGCCTGATGTTGCCGGCTATGATCTCGAAAAGCGTGGTCTTTCCTGTGCCGTTGCGCCCGATGACCGCGATGTGATCGCTCATGCCCACGGTGAAGCTAACACCGCTGAAGAGTTCCTGGTCCGCGTATGACTTGGAGATACCGTCGACACTGAGCATGCTCCCTCTCTTACGGGTATTATAATCGGAAACGAGGGGGCGGTGAAAGCTGACGCTGAAGTGGCGCGATAGCATCCGGCGTGAGCGGAGGTCGGCGAATGCCTATCGGGAGAGCCACACCACCCGGTGAGCGGCACATGATGTAATGTGCACCAGAATCCGCGATAAGTTAGACTGTTGGATCAAAGGAGAAGAACAATGTGGGATGCTTCGAAATGTGACCTCTGTGGCGACTGCCTGGTGAAATGCCGCTATGTTGATTATGACAGGGACAGGGCGGTCGCTGAGATCCGGCTGCTGATCGAGGGCAAGGATGCCGAGATACTGAGCAAGTGCACTACCTGTGTTGCGTGCAATGACTACTGTCCAACGGGAGCCGATCCATCCAATCTTGTTTTCAAGATGCAGGAGAAAATAGGCACCTGTCCCATAGCTGTCGTGGGCAAGCCGGTGCTGGAACTGTCCGCGGCCGCACTTGAGGATAGTGCAGTATCGCTTGAGGTAATCCGAGGCGACCCTGATAAGCCGGCTCTTTCGCTCGACATGTTCCGGTTCGAGGATTTCCCCGGGGGCACATTCGATAGCCGGCTGTTCTCGGGCATGACAATAGTGAAAGGAGGCGAGATCGCGTCGCTTGCAGGCTTCGTGCACATGGGTGGTGAGAGCTTCGTCGAGAAGTATGGTCAGTTGGTGCTTGACAGACTGGCTGGTCTGGGCAAACCAATCGTGTACATTCACAACGAGGGCTTCGTCCTGGCACATGTTAAGGCCAGAGAATGCGCGTTCAAGGTCGGCTTTAAGTACACGCACCTCTTCGAGTATCTGCGTGATTATTTGAGGGAACACAGAAGCGATGTCGCCAGGCTGGACAAGAAGGTTGCCTATCAGGCCAACTGCGCCACCAGGTGGATCCCCGAGTATGATGCCTTTCTGGACGAGATATTCGAACTCGTGGGAGTGGAACGTCCGGACAGGAAGTACGAAAGAGAGGATGCTCTGTGCTGCAGCGCGCCTCTCATATACACTAGCCGCGAACTGGCCGTCGACATTCAGAAGAAGAACTTCGAGGACGCCATCGCGCATGGTGCCGACGCGATAGTGACGTCGTGTCCCGTATGTGATCGCGTCTTGCGGCGTCCGAGCGGGCAATTCGGTCTGCCTAAGATCTTCATCACCGAACTCTGCCGCATCGCCCTTGGCGAGAAACCGTGGCCGCAGGACTCCTGGTAGTCGATCAGCAGTCTGGCTTCACATGCCAGCGGGCTGGAGTTCAGGTAGTACTGGGTTTGATCTGTGAGCTGTCACTGCCTGGCCGGTAGTACAGTAGGGATTGAGCGGTCGATCGCGCGAAGACCGACGACTGCCCCTCCGGGAAGCAACAGCTCCCTGCAAGCCAGTGCAGGAGGCATGTTCCCGGACGAGCGCCCTAGAGCAGACGCGTTCTCTGCGCATGGTCCGACAGCCTTCTTAGCTTGTCGACGATCCAGATCATGCCCTCGGTATCCAGCTTACAGTATTCGGTGAGGTCGGCGCGCACCCTGGCGATTTCCTCTTCAGTTGCCTTGCCATACGCGATCTTCGCGTAGGCTACGCTCGCGTCCATTCCGTTGCCGATGCCCATGTCTTCGTAGCCTCTGCTGGTGAGAGCCGAAAGCACCTTCTTCAGCGATGCCGTATCCTTCTGTGACGCATGGTAGTAATGGAAGTTGGTGAAAGGTGAGAGCAGGTCAACCATCCGTGCGAGTATCCCCTGTAGCCAGTCATCGTGTTCCGGAAACGCTTCAATCAAGTCCTTGAGGATGCCCTCCTCGAAGCCTGCGTTGTAAGCGATTATGCTGCCGTGGGAACCCAGCAGCCTCCGCAACTCATTGAGTATGCCCGGCCTGGGGTCATCTACTCCCCCGGCCAGAAACGAGTGATGAGTCGGCTCCGACCCGTATTGCTCCACTATGTGGAGCGAGAACTGGAACGGTACATCCTGGTAGGGTCTCATACCGTCGTATGCCGGTATGGCCGGCGCTACGGTCTCAAAGTCCAGATAGTAGAGGGGGTGTTCCAGCCTATCCAGGAACCGGCGGATTTCCTCACGCTCAATGTGGGTCTTGCCGGTCATCAGGCATTCCTTCTGGATTTGCTGTTGTCTGGACAGGGCCACATCATCGGGGATATCTTTGATTGACATAATACCCTGCTCATATAGGGAGAATTGCCTCGTCTTCCCGCCGCGCAGCTCAAATATGCTGTCCTCTGGCAGGAACGACCAGCAATCCGCGCGCAGAGGGCACTCGTATGGGGACAGACAATGCTGGCCGATGGGGAGTTCAGGGCACACCCCACTGAGGAAGATGCCGAACACGCGGGAGACCCTCTCCTCAATATCCCGACCTGCGTCTTCCACGCGGGTCGAGATGTCCTCTATCGTGAACAGCGAGCGCGGGTCGATATCGCCATATCTGACGTACTGCCTGTTTATGAACCCGAGCTTGCATGCCCGTATCTTCAGCCCGGCCTGTTCACAGCAGTGCCTCTGGAAGGCCACATCATCGATATGCACGTCCTTAACGGAAGTACTGGCCTTAATCTCAACGATGTCCCACTCATCATCGTTCACCGGGTCCAGGATATCAACCCGCGAGTAGATCTTTCCGGAGAGAATGCCTGCCTCGAAGAGTGGCCGTCTCTCGGCTAGGAGCCTCCGTGTTTCATGTATGTTATCCATGAAGTTATCGTGTGGAATCTGGATGCCGTCGGGGTATAGCTGCCTGGCATATTCGCCGACTAAATGTCCCTGGTCGAACACGTGTTGGGTGACGGCATCTACTGCCGGAATACTCGCGGGTCGGTTCACCTGGACCCACAGAAGCCTGGGACACTGGATGCCCGCCATGTATTTGGATTTGGATAGCAGTCTTGCCATTTTCTTCTACTCCGTTCCATCGAAATGGTATACAGCCCCTGCTGCCCGGGCTTACGCGCCATGTATGATGAGCGCTGTCCCTATACTATCCTAATTCGCAGCATTCGACTATCCTGTCGTGCTCACGGCCATGCCAGCCCCACCATGTAATGGCGAGGTCGAACCGGGGCCGGCTGCTGACCGCGACATCGGCGGGCTCAAGAGGCGGATAAGGAGGGAGGACTCCGAGCGGCGGCGCGAAGCTGCCGGGAGTCTGGCGGAGTAACGTCGTTCCCGGGGTGTCAGAGAGATAAAGGGAGTGGAGGATAGTGATGGGCGCGGACCAACGGTTGACGGGGGAGGATAATAGGTAGTATTATTAGTATGCAGTTTCTGCAAAAGGAGAGAGTTAGAAATGGGAGGAAAAGCAAGAACAGAGAAAATGTCGGTGACTCTGCCCAGGGAACTGGCCGGTGCAATACGGTCTATCGCATCCCGGGGCGAGATAAGCTCATTTTTCACTGAGGCGCTGGAGCACTACATAGCCTACTACAAGCAGAATATAGCCCTGGAGAAAGGATTCGGCGCCTGGAAGACTGAGGGTCACCCCGACCTGGCTACTACTGAGGACTCTATTGCATATGTTCGCGCTATCAGGGATGGAGACAGGGCGCGTCAGGAACGATTGGGAGGCGTCCGTGCAGAGTAGCCGGGTGAAGGACATTGCTTGTGTAGTAGATACGGATATTGCCATTGACTTCCTGAGGGAACGTGACTATGCCCTGAAGCTACTTCAGCGATGGGTCGGGGAAGGGCTTATAGCTATAAGCACCCTTACCCACCTTGAGATTTATCAGGGATTAAGAGCCGGCGAGGAACAGGCGACCGACGCTTTTCTGGATGGCCTCGTTACAGTAGCTGTCGATATCCCTATTGCCCGGCGGGCAGGCACAATGCTTGGAGAGTTACGTCGAAAAGGTGTTACTGTGGGTATTGGCGATGCCATTATCGCCGCGACGGCTTTACAGTTGGGTGCTCCGCTGCTCACAAACAATACTGAACACTATCCTTTTCCTGACCTGAAGGTTATCAGGGGCTTCAGCTACTGAACATACCCACCGTCCTGTCCTGAAGACCCTGATTGAGAACCTGGACACTACAATAACCGCCACCGACGAGCCGAAAGATATCGAGTGTGGGGCTCCCGACTTTAGCCTCCGAAAAGGCTCAGTCACCGTCGGCTACTTTGGAGCCAAGGATATCGGCAGGAGCCTTGACGAAGCTGACATGCTGCGGTGGTTGATAAGCTACATAGACAAACTGGAGGATACTAGGAGTCGAGGGAGACAGGGTCTCGCTATCCGCAGGTTGATCGGAGTTAGCCAGGACTCTGTCAGCCTCTGTGACTTCGCTGCCGCAGCTTTGCTGTGCCTGCAGTATACCCGGCCTAGAGTTCGCTTCGCTCAGGCGGTCATGATGAAGACCACCAGCAGTCCCACGATCAACCCTCCGATGGAGACGTGGCTGTTGAGCTTGTTCGCCTGGGGGATGAGTTCATCGCTGGCTATGTATACCATAGCTCCGGCTGCGAATGCC
>Ga0209498_1001711_pt1 | contig 13380 bp, 8 predicted proteins | sample WalLakDeSediment_FD_184131 | JGI IMG/M metagenome (GOLD analysis project Ga0209498, IMG submission 184131) | Lake sediment microbial communities from Walker lake, Nevada to study Microbial Dark Matter (Phase II) - Walker Lake 11/02/13 Deep... | ecosystem: Environmental > Aquatic > Freshwater >...
TGTCACATAGGATATTATTAGCACCCGTAGCGAGATAATCGTCTATGATCGGTAGTGTATCGCCGCCGATAATGAGAGGTACATGGTTACATCCGATTTCCTGAAAATACCCGATGAGTTGTTTATGGAACGGAAAGACAACAGACCGGTACATCGCCGGAGAGATCAGAGCGGGTGATGCCTGAGAATCGAATACTATCACGCCACATCCCGAATCGATGAAGGCCTTACCGTACTCTTTGATCACATCGTTACATTTCTGAAGGACTTTTCTCATTTCATCCGGTTCGCTCATCGCAAGGATAAACATCTCTTCCACGCCGAACAATGTTATCGCAAGTGAAAACGGACCGGAGACTGCACCGCGTATCGGCACCTCACCGCCTATTTCTTTTACCATCTTTTCCGCCACCTGAATATTCAGTGACAAACGCGATGCCTGAGACGGGTTGGGCACAGGCATATTCAGGAATTGCTCCGCACCCGGATACGGCAGGTGACCTGACGACGATACTGATGGTATTGTATGTTCACCTTTTTCATTATAGGTGACTTTACAACCTAGCGCTTCGGCTTCGGGATTATAGACGTCAAGACCTACCGTCAATGCGTCCGGAGAAATCGTTTCATACTCTTTTATTAATGCTCTGAAAAACAGGTCGGCATTTCTGCATACATCCGACGGTGTGGCATCGATAAACCATGCTTTATGTTCGTATATAGCCGGTATAAAGGGTTGTCTATCCGACGGTATACCCCGGAGTGCGTTTACCATATATTGATGTATCATGTTATTTTTTTTATCTTTACCCGGTCTTTTAGTCTCATTATTTCATCAAGCGTTGAATTCGCCACACTCCAGGTCTGTGCATTTGCAGCCCCTGCCGCCATCCCGAAGGTGATCGCATCTTCAAAATGCATCTTCTGTTCATAAGCATATATGATGCCCGCGATCAGTGCGTCACCCGATCCCGTGGGATTTATAGTTTGAATCTTCGGAGGATAAACCAGCCAATGCCCATTCACGGTACCGACATATGCCGGATTACCACCGTCCGTAATAATCGTACATCCGATTCCCCGTTCAATGCAGTCATCGAGTGTGCGCCGATACATTTCTTCCGTATCAAGTTTTAGATTGAAGGTCTTTTCAAATTCCTGTTTGTTCGGCTTGAATAAAAACGGTTTCATGAGGATAGCCTGCCGAAGCGGCTCGCCGTACGTATCCAGAACAGTTCGGACAGATGTATTTTTTATTGCTTCCATTATATCGTGATATATTACATCTGCATTCCGGTGCGGTGAACTCCCGTTGAACGTTATCCAGGAACTCCGGTTTGCAAGAAAGATACATTTCCTGAGCAGTGCGTCGGCTTCCTCCGGTGAAACCGTATGGGGCGGTTCGAACACAGCGGTTACCGTTCCATCATCCTCCCGATATGTCACCCCTTCACGGGTCAGGGATTCTATCCTGATAAAATCGTGAGGGATATTTTCATCAAACATCAGGCGGGTTATGATATCTCCTGTCTCTCCGCCGCAAAAACCCGTTGCAATCGTTTCCAGGCCAAGGATGGTCAATTGCCGGGAGACATTCACACCTTTACCCCCTGCTACCATATCTGTTTGACAAGCCCGGTGAATAAGTCCTTTTTCAATCTTTTCCACATAGACGGTTTTATCGACCATCGTATTGAGTGTAACGGTCGTGATCATCGAAGCAGCTTCAATGCATTGGTAACCGATTCATTGTCATGTACGATAGCTGCAATTGCCCGGATAATTTTTTCAACGTTCGGGTGCTGCCAGACGTTTCTTCCGAAAATTATACCGGCGGCACCGCTCTGTACTATGTCATAGGTTAGCTGGAGAAAAGCTTCATCGGTATCATCAATCTTCGGGCCGCCTGCGACAATAACCGGGACACCCGACGTTTCGACAACTTTTCTGTAGGAATCCGGATTCCCATGATAGCGGGTTTTAATTACATCGGCTCCGTGTTCCATACCGATTCGTGAAACGTGCATGATCTGGTCGACGATGCTTTCTTTCTCATCGTATACGGCCTGCATATCGCGGCCGAAATGGTTATTCAGCAATGCAGGCGGTAAAATTTCCGCCACGACCGGCATACCGAAGAAATCCCCGTCGGCGGCGGTCTGTCCTAAACGCGTCAGAGAAAACTGTTCGTAATGTGTCCCCACGTATGTCATAACAATGACGGCATCGGCCCCGAGATGGAGTGCATCCTGTACACTATAGAGCGAATTAAAATCATCGGGTTCGGGCGTATAGCCGGTGAACGTACCGTCAATCCGGAGCATAACACCGAGATCTTTTACGATTGGTGCGATTTTCTTCAGGACTCCCGGTGTAACTAAAATTCCATCTGCGGGAGATGCTGCCACTATTTCCGCCAGCCGTTCCGGTTGCTCAAGTCCCTTCACGACACCTGAATGCAATCCGTGATCGAACGGTATAATGAGCGTACGATCATGCTTCCAGAATCTGTGTAATCTTATTTGCTTCCCGGTATTCATAAATCTCCTTTATAGTCTTTACATTGTTTTATCATACCAGTGCCGGCAAACACTTGACAATCTTTAAATGGTTTGTTGTAACGTATTCATACTCACCGATTCCGGCGGGTATAAAGAGACGTCTTCCTCTGCCGATCGGCGTCTCTCCGTTTTGGTGGATGATCTTTCCTTCGCCGTTCAAGACAACCGCAATGCTGTACCGGTCGTTCGTAGCATCGGACATATGTCCCTCGATTTCGAGTCGCGTAGCCGCGAAACAATCCGTCACGTCATAACCGAGCAGCTGGTATTCGATACTATCCCCTTCCTGCCTCAGCATCTTTGGTTGGATAAAGAAATTTCCTAGTACTTCATCGTGTGTATACTGTGTCATATCGATCGCCTGAAGAGCGAGTTTTTTCTCAAGACCGAGATACGCCTCATCTTCTCTTATTTTAAAACCACCGCAGCTTCGTTCGAGGAAAACGTTGATATCGGAAGGCTCCTGGAGTTCCACCATATATGTTCCCTCACCGATACCGTGCGGTATACCCCCTCTCACGTAAATGACATCCCCCGCTTTGATGGGCAGGCGGTGCATACTATTCAGAAGTGTATCGATATCCTGGTTGTCAAGTATCGTTGTCAATCGTTCCGGATCCATAGACTCCTTAAAACCGAACAGGATATAAGGATCGCTTATATCGGGACGAATATCCAGGATGTACCATGCCTCTGTTTTCCCGAACCGGAGATTAAGGTGCTCCTGTGCAAAAGATCTATGTGGATGGGCGTGCACCAGTAACCTGATTGAAGTATCCAGCAATTTTACTAATAATGCGGGATTGGTACCGAATTTTTTGATATGAGCATCGCCGAGCATCTCCAGCGGGAACTCATCAAAAATTTCGTTCAAAGGTATCGGAGTGGGGAAACCGCCCCGTAAAACGGAAATTCCTTCTCCCTCGCGATAATATTCATCCGGATTATCGGCTTGTACGGTAGAGCCTATCCAGTCTTCGGGGAAATTACTGTCATCCGCGCCATATACCCCGTTCAGATCTTCTATCATTTTACCGCCGAGATAAAACCGCCACACGCGATTTTCATCGAGCGGTATAGGTGCATTTACAACATTCCTTAGATGTTTCATATCGACCTCCGCACAATTGTTAGTATTTATTTATTTGTACGACGAAGATTCTTCAGTGCTTGAATTTTGGTATTCGGATCACATAAAATTTTATATAATTCCGGACGCCGCGAAGCTATGACTGCCAGTGTTCGGTCAAATTTTTCAGTAAAATGAAATCCGGTGATCCGACGGGATGCGATATCGATATCCGCCGTTATCACTCCGATGTGCCGTCCGATATCTGCGATGATCAAACCGTCGCGACCCACAATTCCGCTCCGGCCTATCATCATACCGGGTACCCAGGTGCCGTCTCTGTAACCATACGACGAGGAGATGAGATATAAGCCCGTATCGATTGCGCGGGCACGATATCGTATCTCCCAGTCAACTTCGCCCCACCCGGCCTGCACATGCGGAAACAACAGCACCTCGGCACCCTGCAGCATTAACATCTGTGCAACCTCCGGATATTCAATGTCCATGCATGTCATACACCCGATCGTACAGCAATCGAGATGGTAGACGGGCAGGACGTCCCCCGGTATCATACCGAGACTTTGTTCCTGTTCCGTTACATGGATTTTCCGATAACATCCCGCGATCCTTCCATTGCGGTCGATGATAACCGCATAGTTTGATATCTTCCCTTCATATGTACCGAACATCGGGAATACTACATTCATTCTGAATTCTTTAGCCATCCCCGCAACCATATTCGTTATTTCGCCCGGAATCTGCTCCGGATTATACTCAGCCGGATCGTTCGATGCCGAACGATGATATATATTTGAATACTCGCCGAGCAATACCAGATCCGATTTTCTTTCACCTGCCGTTACAAGCATCGTCCGGATTTGTTGTAGATTATTCCACGATTTTTCTTCAATCGTAGCTCCTTCGACGACGGCAGGGAGTTGAATCGCACTTACCCGGACAATTCGATGTTCAGTATTTTTATGTGATGTGATCATCCTGCTTTTTAATATTTTTCGTAAGTCGGTGAAAATAGAATAGCACCCAGACTCCTACCGAAGTTGTTCCGATCCCGATGATGAGATTTAAACGATGCACTTCAATAGATGCGGGAAAGAGATACAATACCATCAGCACTGCACCGATGATTGCGGTTAACCAGCCCACGATCCGGTATGAATCCAACGCATTCCGGTCAAGCTGTTTTCCCGTATCGGTAACCGGTGTACGCATATCCTGCCTGAATGCTTCAATCCGTTTGATATGTTCGATCTTACGGTCTTTCCAGAAAGCCGATATCCAGAAGACCAATCCGCTGGTGAGAACACCGCCGAATACGTTCACCTGATACTGATATGCCGAGACATCAAATGCAACATTCGCCAGCAGCACAACGATGAGCCCTGCGGTAACGGATGCAATACCCGACCACGAAGGAGTTTTTGTGTACACGAACCCCAGCATGACCGGCGTAAGAAGCGACGGCGCAAACCACGAATAATACATCAGTGCGAACTCAAAAACACCGTGTGTCCGTTGCACGATTAATGCGGTGAATATTGCGCTCACCCCAAGCGCAAATGCCGTAATTCTTCCCATCCGTAATTGTCGCCCTTCGGAGGGAATCTCACCCGTGATATTTCGTCTCGCTTTGATATATACATCTTTTACCAGAATCGACGCGACATAGTTTATCTGTGTGTCGACAGAACTCATTGTCGCGGCAAGTATAGCGGAGATCGATATGCCAATTAATCCGTTCGGAAGAAGGACAAGCGCAAGCGTTACGAATGATGCTTCGGACGGATCAGTTAACTCAGGCCAGATCGCATTCATATCGGGGAAAAGCAATCTTGCAGCCATAGTCGGGGCGATCCAGAGCAGCGGCAGTATGAGACTTAAAATCCCTGCCAGCACCGCCATTTTCCGTGCATCGCGTTCGGTCGGCACGCTGTAGTAGCGCTGTCCGACATACCACGCGGCATTATAACCCAGCATTGTATTCGTTATGTATGCCAGATAAAAAACCGGGTTCTTCAATACATCGATAAAACTCAGATATCCGGGAGGTGAATCGGCAATCAACGTACGGATTCCGCCGATAACTCCCTCACCCGCACCCAAAGCAGCAAACGTAAGAGGGAATATCAGAATCGTTATTATTATAATAACTATAAACTGCAACACATCGGTTATGACAACCGCCCACAATCCGCCGGCACTTGTATAAATAAGTAATACGAGTCCTGCGACAACGATAGTAAATTCAAGTCCGCTCAATGTCACGAAACCGAGATTAAACTCCAAAGAAACGATACCCAATGCAGTAGAGATAAAAATACACAGGATATAAATGCTTAGTCCGAGTCCAAGTATCGCAGGAATGATCGACAGCAGCGTATAATAATACGTTGTAGATTGAGAATACCGCCGGGTCAGAAATTCCATGGGGGAGGAAAGCCGTGCCCTGCTCCATTTCCGGGCATAGACATAGTAACCCAACCAGTAGCCCCAGAACGCCGATGTAAACATCAGGACGGCGGGTAAACCGTTTGCATACGTATACCCCGCCGCCGCGACAAACATAAACGCCGAAAATCCGGAAACGAATGTCGACAACCCGGCGATCCACCAGGGTATCTTCCCGCCTCCTTTAAAAAAGTCGTCGGATGTTTTGTTGAACCGGGTCAGATATACACCGACCACACTCAGCATAACGATATAAACACCGATGACTATATAGTCAAGTTGATTTACATGTTTAATTTGTTCTATCATAGAACGACAATTTCCGGGACATCACCGATATCATGTATTGTGACCTGTACCTGCATTCCGTCATGTTCACCCGAGATATCCCATCGGTTTTGATCTCTTTGGATCGTAATGGTGCCCGCCGCTTTCCCCGTCTTTTGCGCCGCACATACCGTTACCATTGCGTGATTCAGGTCAGCCGCATTTTCCGCCTGTATGAACGGATATTTACCGATATCCGGCTTTTCTATCTTCTCCTGACCGATGTACAGATCGGCGGTCGTATCGCCGACCACATCTATAAAATCAGACGTGAGCACAACGTCATTGTTCCCTTTACACACACCCCGTATAAACGCATTCGGACGCTCTATGGTAAAGCTATCGGGACCGACGATTCCTCTGCCTTTATGGTCATCGTTATTTATCTGAAAACGTGCCTGGATGGGCACGGGATTATTCAATAAAGAGACCTTATCAAAGATAACAAGAACATTCGGTTTCAGGAAGACGATCGTGCGCAATACTTTACCGACATTATCATTCACCAACCGGTAAGCATCCGTAGCATCGCTTGTCGCTTTGACGTATTTATCCGATGCGGCATAATTAATGATCCATGCCTCTGCCCAGGAGGAATTCGTTCCTTCGCTTCCATCATGGTATTGGTGTCCTTTTCCGTCGATCAATACCGCCGTGTGTGCTTCCGTATGTCGCAGGACCCAGAGAGGAAGCGTGTTTGAATATGCCGCATTAAAGGGATCGTGTAATAATCTTTCACCGTAAGCTTTTAAAATAATGCTGTTTCTGTCGGCATGCTCGTGATTTGCCGGACCGCCGCTCCTGAATGCAAGCACTGTACTATCTGTATCCCATCCTGTTCTGGATATCACCCAGTCATTCACGAAGCGAACATCATGTAATTCTTTACCCGGTTTCTTGACCGGTACTTCTTCACGATACCAGATAATACCGAAATGGCTCCTGATGTCTCCCATTTCTTCGATAACATACTGCGCGACACCGTCGTCCTTTAAATGCGCAATCCATCCTGCAACCGAGGTATCTCCCATATTTCGCGCATCGCCGAAGTTAACCGCATCGTTCGGATTACCGATTGTCGGCATCGACATCTGCAGGGCGTGACGAACGGTACCGGGGAAATTTATAATCGCTCTCTCGTCGGTTCCGAATGTCCGGTACAGTGCTTCAACAAACATTGTCATATGCAGCGTTGTATAGCCCCAGTATCCTACGCCCTCATCATAACTGCCGTCGGACCCGTACATCGGTGCAAAAGCGCGAGCGCTTTGTAATGCCATATCGAGCCATCGGGATGCCTGCGGGTGTTTGTCATGCAACAGGCAAGCTGCCATACCAAGCCCGCATATCGGTATAACTTTCAGATTTGTAGCATTTAAAATTATCGGCCATCGGCTCAGGTCATACCTGAATGCATAATCGCTTTCCGGATCGAAGCTCCAACCACGGACACGGTCCGGGTGGCGCATGCCGAAAAGGGTCTGGTAACACGCAGGCGCACCTTTTTCTGCGATTTGTTTCTCCATTTCCGCTTTGGTTGCGTTGTCCAACGAGTCGCCGATCCACTCAAGAGCACAGCTCATTGCTATTGTCGTTTCCGGTGCGCGCTGTAAACCGATCGTAATCTCCCCTCCTTCGAGGAAATAATCCCATCGTTTGTACTGCAGAATACGGTCTATTGCCCTTTTGGATACCTCGAGATGCCGCTCATCTTCTGCCACCATCGCAACGAACGATGACCGTTCAAGCATTCTCCAGGTTCGCAGGAGATGAAATACATGATTGTAAAGATCGATCTCGTCACGCAAAAACTTTATATCGGCATCGAGATCCGCATTGAGCATGCTCTTCCAGAAATCCTCAAAACGCGGATGATGTATTGTTTGTCTGATTCGCGGCAGATCCTCTTTTCCCAGCAGCAAACCCATTTTTGGTTTTTCATCGGCGGCATACAGCGACTGTGATCCGATATACTGCCACGGTTGCAGCATGACAGATGCACCAATGAGAGCTGAACGATTCATAAACTCACGTCGATTGGATTTCATAATGCTATACTCCTCTTAAATTATACGTTGTTTATTATGTGACATATTTTTCAAACGATTCAACGGCGGTCGAAGCACCTAAGGCTGTAATGCAATCAGCCGCCACATTATTGCCTGTTTTTGCCGCTTTAAACGGATCAAAGCCATGAAGTGTTGCCGCGATGAAACCCGCGACAAAGGCATCCCCGGCACCGGTCGTGTCCGTTACTCTGCCGACGCGCTTTCCTTTTATATGCTTCAATTCTTTTTTATCCGAGATAATACAACCATCTTTTCCCATTTTAACACCGACGACTCCCGGTGCACCGGCGTCATAAAAGAACGCTATAATATCTTCCGGATCATCGTGACCCGAGAGCATAACGGCTTCCTCATAGCTTGGAATGAAAATATCAACATACGGCAGGAAAGATTTTAACCTTTCAACACTGATATCCGGTTTCCCTCCCGTATCGAGCAATATCATGACACCGGTTTTCATTTTCATTGTTTTTAAAAGACTCCGGTACTGTTTCTCCAACTCCGGCAATAAACCAAGATAGCCGAGGACAAATATTTTTGTTTTTTTAATCAAAGTGATATTTTTAAGAATATCGCCGGAGGTAAAATTCATCAGACAACCACGCGTGTGCAGAAAAGAACGTTCACCGTCTTCCGCGACACATACAATCGTTGAGGAAGTTTGTTTTTTCCGGTCGATAATAATACCGGAGACATCGATTTTGTAAGCATTAAATTCATTCGTCAGAAACCTGCCGAGTTCATCATTTCCGATGCGGGTGATTGCTCCGACCCGAAAACCCATCTTGGAAAGATCGATTCCCACGTTCGACACATTTCCCCCGCTGGTAAGTTTTATCGAATCGATCACGGATAAGCTACCCGGCCGGGGAAAAGAACCGGCCTCAATAACACGACCGATGATATCAACGACTGCCAGGCCGGCAATCGTCACATCGAGCGTACCGGAAATTTTTCTTTTTTTTGAATTCATTTATTCGATGATTTCCAATGTTTCAAAATTTAATATCCGTTTCATATCTCTATAACGTATTGTAAGTTGCCGGCTTCCGACATCCGCCTGTAAATACTTGCCGTCAAATAACTTATACTCGTCCAGGTTTACCGGAGACTCATTGATATATCGTCGGTCCGGGAAGGTGAACTGTAAATGTTCGTCATCCGGATTCCGGTATGTCAGCTTTACACCGGTTCCCTGTATATTCAAATAAGGTATATGTTCTCGCAATGCATTCCTGAATTCCGTAAAAGTATCATAATCACCCATCGAACGGACTTCAATGATATAGCCATTTTTCCTGAAGGCGCTATGTAGTCTCCAGTTTATTTCCTCCTCGATCCATTCATACTCCCGAAGCGGATACCAGCCAATGAGGGTATTCCCCGCACGTGCGGCAATCCATCCCGAATCGTCGATTAAGATTTCATCGAGCGTTTTCGGGAAAAAACCGCTTATGTGTCCGCTGTCGGTACCATCCGGAATATCATAAAGTACAATCAAAGTATTTTTGTACTGAAATGTACGCTCGTATGGCGAGCCGCCTGTCCATTTATCGGGTTGATTGTATGTCGTTTTTGACGGAACGACATCCGCCACGAGTGTTTTTTTCCGTTGCGGAAAAAACATCCCAAGTTCTAAACCCGACCAATACGGATGTAACCCGAATATTGCCGTGTTAGGCCGACCGGCCGTAAACCGCAGACTCCATGTTTGCTGTTGTATCGGTTGCAGAATTCCGCCCTGTAACGATCCCAGAGCGTAATCACGAGTCATATACGTGTATTTATAGACCGGAGGATTCATCTCATCGCCATAGCGGATAACATTCCGGACACGTTTCCTTTCTTTATGCACATAAGCCTGCTCACGGTCGGTTGCAATGTGATAAAGTATTTCAGGGAGACGGTAATTGGAAAGTGCCGGAAATAATATCCAGCCCGAGGTACTCGTTACACCGGTACCGAAGTAAAGATAAGCATACGCCGATGAATTCGATCGCAGCGGTTCATAAACTCCCGGTTCGGTAATTCGACTGAAACCACCCACGTATTGACCATCGAGGTGCTCAACGGCAAAATCCGCAAGCAGATAATCGGCCATCATATTTCCTATCGTACGCATATCGGGATCTTTAGCGAAATCGGCGAGCAGCACCATCGGTATCATGTATTCGGGAAGATAATCGGGAGAGTCAAATTCTCCCTGTCCGATAGTGGTTGTAATATCCACCCAGTGTAAAATATATTCTCTTGATTCGGTCAGATTTTCTTCCGATGGCTTTCCGTTAAACCATTCCGCACCTGATAAACCGGGCCATTGCTCGGCGGCAAGATAGAGCGACACATAATACATGCACCAGTGGTTTTCGGTATCGCCGCGGTACGGTGCGTATGTTTTCCACGCATTTCGTACGGCTTTTTTGACTTCCGGCGCCATCACCTCTCGACCATGCAGATATGCACCTATGACGGGAAACATCCAGAACATATCGCCTCTCGGTTCTTTCAATAATTCGAGAAACATACTATCTGCCTCCGCAATACGTGTACCTCTTGCGTACTTGGCGGCTACCACATAGTAATTAAGGTTCGACGAGGTATCGAAAGCAGTTACCACATTATCCGCGCGATATGTATAGCTCTCCAGATAATCCCCATAAATATCAACAACCGAAGACTGTAATTGAGAACTGTTGAGACAGCATAGCTGAAAAATAAGTATGGTACATATGTACACTAAATACTTCATAGAAGATAACTCGAATATGAAAATGCGTTTCTTATGACAACGACTATTAACAAAATCAGTAACGTGGTATAAATTTAATTTGCTGAACGTGGGCACCGAATAAACCTGCGTGTTGCCACGTTAAACCTCCGTCGAATGATTCATATAATCCGTTCCCGTTCGTTCCCGCAACAATATATTGATTATTATCCGGGTGAACAGTTAAAGCATAGATCGCTTCGACGTCTTCATTATTCCAGATCATCGCCCAGGATCTTCCATTATCGGTGCTTCTCCAGAGGCCCGTTTTATATCCACCCGCGTAGACATACCTGCCATCACCAGAATACGCGAGACTGTAAATCGCTGTTTTTGGAAGATTTTCGGCTGTAATCCAGGATTCACCCCCGTCACGGCTGACTACGGCACCGTGATCTTCCGTGCCTGCAATCAGTATTTTACTATCGACCGGATGTTGTACGACGGAGAGTATTTCCGGTACACCGGTCTGTAACGGTTTCCAGTACATTCCTCCATTGTAGGAGACATAGAGATCATCTTCCGCGGCGGCATATAATGTTTCAGCAAACTGAATATCTATTATAATTTTTTGGACGTACCATCGCTTCATTCCCCCCATCCTTCTCTGCCATGTTCTTCCGTCATCACGTGTCCCGAAAACCCCGAATGATGTGGAGACATAAACAATCGTGGAATCGTACGGATGGGTTGCCACTGATAAAATATCCTCGGCCTGCCAGCCGGTCAGCACTTTCCAGGATTCCCCCCCGTCGGATGAACGGTGTAATCCGTTTCCGCCCGCTATATAGAGCCGGAAAGTATCTCCATGCCAGGAGTAATCCAGCCCATTCGAAAAGAGATTAGGATGATGCATATTTACCCAGTCATCACCGCCGGTTCGTCTGAACAATCCGACCGAACGCGCCGGATGTGCATAACCAAGCGACGACGCCTCCTTCGGCACGCTGAAAAGAACCGCACAGTGGAGTATATAATCATCTTCCGGCGTACCGACGGTATGAGTTATTGTGTTCTTATTAAAATCCAGAACCCGGGTCTGTTCGCCGTATGTAATCTCAACGATTCTGCTTCCGGTATGACTTCGTAAAAACGGACTATTTAAAAATCCGTAATCTTCGAACCGTAATTGCTCTCCGTTGATCCGTCGTTCCCCGTCATAGATAAACTCCATGCTATCGTTATTCCGGGTAGTATATACAACGCGGATTTTTTCATCGGAGGTCTCATATTCCACTGAAGCCGCAGAAAAGTGATCGATAAAATTATCGAATGAACCGTACTCGGATTTGCGTCCCACTTCGACGACAACCCCGTTTTGTAATTCAAAACTTCGCCATCTGTCATAGATTTCCCCCTCTATCCAGACATAATCTCTCAACGGGTAAAATGCGATGTATACATCGCCCGCTTTAGCAACTATCCATCTGCTAGGTAATTCAACCCGTTGGTCGAGATTTTTCGGAAAGAATCCATCGATGTGCTGATGCTGCGCGCCCGGTTCAATGTTGTAGAGCACAATGATGGCATTTTTATGTTGCATCGTTTGTTCGTAGGGAGAACTCGAGTTCCATTTATCGGGATCGGTATACACCTTATGATAGCGATCTACTTCATCGGCAAGAAATTTTTTCTGTTCCGGAAAAAACATAGCAAGCTCTTTACCCGAATAATATGGATGCAGTGTAAACAAGGTATTATATGGTTTATCCGAAATAAAAGTCACATCCCAGGTGTGCTGCTGTATCGGTTGCAGAATGCCCCCGTGCAGTGAACCGAGCACATAATCTTCCGTCATATAGGTGTATTTGTATACGGGTAGATTTCGTTTTTCTGCAAACCTGATGATATTCCGGGTTCGCTTCGTTTCCGTAAGTACATATGGTTCACTCCGGTCAGTCGCAATATGATAAATCAGGTCGGGTAAACGATATGAGCTTAGAGCAGCAAAGACGATATTCCACCCGGAATGCCTCGGTTCGCCCATCGGATTATCCCATGGCAGGAAATCCGGCTCGCCGAAATACAGCCATGACCATGGTATGTCCGGTGCCGTTAACGGATTAATGATATCCTGCGGGTAATCCCTGCTATGGCCGCCGCCGTAGTTTCCCCGGA
>Ga0209498_1001713_pt1 | contig 13371 bp, 8 predicted proteins | sample WalLakDeSediment_FD_184131 | JGI IMG/M metagenome (GOLD analysis project Ga0209498, IMG submission 184131) | Lake sediment microbial communities from Walker lake, Nevada to study Microbial Dark Matter (Phase II) - Walker Lake 11/02/13 Deep... | ecosystem: Environmental > Aquatic > Freshwater >...
TGATCGCTGCGCACGGCTCCGACCTGCTGACGGTTTCGCTGCGCCCGCACCTCATCATCGGGCCGCGCGACAATCACCTGCTGCCCGGCCTGCTGGCCCGCGCCAAGACCGGCCTGCTGCCCCAGGTGGGCGACGGGACGAACAAAGTCGATCTCACCGGCGTGGAGGACGCCGCCCGCGCGCATCTGCTCGCCGCCGATGCGCTCGCCCCCGGTTCCGCACTCGATGGGCCGCCGGGCCACGGGCGCGTGTACTTCATCAGCCAGGGCGAGCCGGTCAACCTCTGGGCGTGGATTCGAGACCTGCTGCGTGCGCTCGACCTGCCCGAACCGCGCCTGCGCCTCTCGCTGAAGACGGCGCGCGCGGCCGGCGCCGTCCTGGAAAAGCTGCACACTGCGCTGCGCCGTCCCGGCGAGCCGCGCCTCACGCGCTTCATCGCCAGCGAATTGGCGCAAAGCCACTATTACGACATCTCTGCCGCCCGGCGGGATTTCGGTTACGTCCCGCAGCGGAGTATGGCGGAGGTGACGGCGGGGGTGGTGGCGTGGGTGAAGGGGCAGGGGATGGCAGACAGTAAACGGTAGACAGAAGGCCCTTGTTCTCTTAACCGCTTGTAGCCACTGAATGGAAATGTAACCTAGACATCTGACATATGTTACACGATTTCGGAAGAACTGCCCTGGCGTGCTAACGCACCAGCAAGCTGGCGCGGTTCCCTGAACCACAGAGCCAAAAGTAGCCCTCCTAAACCGGTGCAGCCTGCCGCAACCATAAATGTAGGGATATAGCCCAGGCTATCAATTAGCCCGCCGCCAATAATAGGGGCAAGGAGGGTTGTCGGTGCAAGAAGAGTGTTGGTCAATCCGATGTAGGTAGGCCGTTCTTCCGGGCGACCAAACTCTAGCACGATGCTCATCGCTGATACCGAGTTCGCCGCAGCGCCGGCGCCCAACAATAAAAAGGCCGGCCATATCCAACGATATGCGCCGCCCACCCAAGTCAACGTGATCGCGCAGGCTATACAGAGCGCGCCACAAGATAGTACTGTTTTGTGTCCCACACGGTCGCCGACCATCCCCCAAATCAGGTTAGCGACGGCCTGAGTTCCGACCAGCAAGGCGGTGAGCGCACCTACCTGCGATCCAAGCAAGCCATATGTTTCCTGAGCATAGAGGATGAGAAAGCCCGTCCCAGTACCCGCCAGCGTCGCCATCCCTTGACTCACCAAATAACGCACATAGTTGGGGTTGTGTTTGAGCAGGGCTGGCATGTGCCGGAGGTAGTTCCCAAGCCGTGTTGCCGCTTTGGGATTAGAACTGCGCGGTTCTCGAGTCAATGAGACACCAACCCATGAGATGGTCAGTGCAACGAATGCCAGCAAGAAACAAAGCGCGAAGTTAGCAGGGAAGGCCAATGTAGAAAGAATGTGCCCGGCCAGGAGGCCGCCCGCTACACCCAAGAGTGCGCCGAGACCATTCCCAATGCCGAAGAACAACCCGCGCAGGCGCAGCGGGATCACCTTGGCAATCAGATCAAGCCATGCAGGAATCACAATACCATTCGAGAATCCTGCGATCGCAAACAATAGGTAGATCAATGCCAGCGTCGCGCCAGGATAATCCACAGCTCCAACCCACACCACACCTGCGATCAGAAGGTAGGGCAACCGTCCACCAAGCAACGCAAACCGGCTCACAAAAGGCCGTTTGTAAGGCAACGATTCGGTATAATTGGCGGTGAAGAGTTGCGGCACCATCGTGCCTACCATAAAGATCGCAGGCGCTAACCCGATCACCACTTTTGACGAAGTCAACTCCATCAGTAGCAGTGGTAGCAGCGTGGTGACTGAAACCATACTCATCCCCAACGTGACAAAGGCCCGTTCCACTAGATTGACGACAAAGTTCCACTGCTGATCGGTTGGTTCGGGATCGGTTGTTCTTTTCATCACACGCCTCCTTTGTGGGGGATACCAGCGCAGTCCACTACATCGGTGACCGTGAGGTATCCGATGAGCGCAACGGACAGCAGTCCCAGCGCTACGAGGTATTTATGAGACGCCCATTGCCAGGGTATGTGTCTACCGGCGAGACTGACCATACTGATCAGCCGATCTGGCGTACCCGCCAACGTCAGGCCCGCAACCGCGACGAACCCGTACAGCCCTGGAAGAGGCGCGCGCATTCGGGGAAGATCGGCAACGAGCGCAACGCATAACGGAAGTACCCAGATCACATTCATGACCCATGTCTGGGGGGCCGAGAGTAGAATGATGATGAGAACAAGCTGCCAGTACAGCAAGTCGGCTGGCGGTGCGAGGTTTCGGTGATTGGGACACCAAACACTCTGCCACAGAAACAATGCGCCAAAGAGCACAACGAAGATGCCCAAAGACACTTGTGAAAGACTGAGCCTTATCCCCCATTTAACAAAGTATGGCATAAGATAGCGGACGAGTGTGGCATTGGCAAAAAACGAGAATGACTCGCGTTGATAGACCCGTCCACCCTTGTGTGTCATCCCCTCCGGTATCCCCGCTAACAAGCGATCTAATGGCTCGGACGGCAGCCTCATATCTGCCTCGCCGCTCTCGCCATAGCGTGAAATCCGTGGGAGCTGGTGCGTTACGTAGTCCATAGAGGCTTCTGGGGTTACGAGCAGAGAACTCAACACGAGGAGCGCAAGACTAGCGGCGTAGCCTATGGTCACAGTGAAGCGTCGCCGCACGACCAGAAAGGGCAAAATCAAACCAACGTGCAACTTGAGCAACGTCGCGGCCCCAAGCAACATACCAGCGCTCCAGTGATGCCAGCCCCGCTGTCCTTTGAGCTGCAAAGCGAAACTTGCCATTAGGATCAGCAAGGTTAGGCTGTCGATCTGGCCGCGTTCGAGGTGTGTGAGGAGTGGATGAAAGAAAGCCGTCGCTGCTCCAATGAGCGCCCATCCTGACGGCTTGATCCGGTCTGCACCCACAATCCACGCGGCAATGGCGAGGCTGGCGCCTATGCACACCATACCGAGGAGCGTCCACACGGTTTTTGCGGTGGAATAGGATAGGCTCGCCAGTGGACTGAAAAGGTATGCGGTGAGCGGAGGATAGAGGAAACGGCTATGCATATAGCTGGCGACGCCATCCCACAGCGGCGGCGACGCGGCGACGTGATTCTGATAAAGGCTCAGGTTCCGGTTGAGCGCCTCGCCGGCGGTGTAATAGGCAGCGAAATCCATCTGTAAGCTGGACCGGGTAAAGTCAGCCACGTAAAAGCCCAGCCGCGCCAGCGCCAGGAATAGGAGCAGCCACGGCAGAGCCGTCAGGATCACGCGACGTGTCAACCTGATGCGATCAACTGTTGCCATAGCGCCAACGTCTCGCGTATATTCATCACCGTAGCCCCCGAAGGCCAGAGGCCGCCTAGCGGCGCGGTCGCGCGTGCGGCGACCTGCGTGTAGAGCGCCATCTTCTGTGCCGGGTCAGTCGCGTCAATGAACTGCCGGTAAAGGACTAAGAATTCCGGATCGTGCGCCAACAGGTACTTGACTGCGGCCTTATCGCCCGTAAAAGACAGGCGGCGCACGCTGAAATATCCGAACCAGAGATCGGCCGGAGCGTACACCGCCAGACGAATGTGAAGTGTCGTCTGGTAGAGCGGGTCCTCGGCCTGGGCCATCCGCTGTGCTTGCGCAAGGTTGTAGTTGATAGCGAACCACATCCCATATGCGGCATCGTCATCTGGGGGCTGCACCCAGTCCCCCTGCTGCACATGGTGCTGCGCCTGTTGTATTTGCCCGGCGCGCTCCCAGAGCAGATAGCCCTGTTTGAGCCAGCGGACGACAGGCGCTAACGAGTGGGTATGGCTGATTTGAGCAACCAACGCACCGGCGCGGGCGATTTCCGCCGTCGCAACGAAAATCAAGTCGGTAAACCGGTGGTCTATGTGCGTGACACCGACGTACCAGGGCTGCGGCGCATCGCGCAGCACAATGACCAGGTCATAATCGCTGGCTGCCGTCAACGCGCCTTCTGCCAGCGACCCAATTTGAAGCACACCTTCGACCTGTTCATGACGGCTAAGACAAGCGACAAGCTGCGCCAGCGACCAATTACGGGTAATAGCCGTTGCAATGTCTTCCATAAACTTATCCACCAATAATGTGCTCTATCCGTACAACACGATGAGTTATACATCAAAACACGGTTCATACAACTATCCACATCTGTTGATTGTCAAGCCGAGATTTCTACGCTATAATCTTGTGTGTGGACAAAATATCAGAATACGTTAGCGCGTATCATAGGAGCATACCCAGGGCGCAATGTGAAGACTGCGGCAATAGCCCCCCTACGCGCACTCACATCAACTATACCTTATAGGAAGTGACACAGTATGACCCTATCTTTTCTACGTTATCCATTGCACGATGGCTATATTCACAATTGGTTAGTCGCTGGACCACAACTAGTGTCCACGGAGCAGTCGGAATGGCACACCGACACCGCCTCCCGCGTGCAGATCTGGCGCGCTGCCCATCTGGAGGCCTCAGGGATCACAGAAATGCCTGTGGAACGCGCCGCATTAGGTCAAGGGGTTTTTCGTTATCCAGGAGCTGTTAACGACGCTGATCAAGGCGTATGGGCTTATACCCGTGTCCTCGAGGACCATTTTGTTGACGTCAGCACGAACACGCCAAGACGCCAGGTCGCGCGCGCGTGGGCTTATGCGCAGGTGGAATTGCCAAGCGCGTCTACACTCACTATGAAGCTTACCACGTATGGCGCGGCGGATGTTTGGGTCAACGACTATCACGTATGCCATCATCCTATCACCGAAGACGCGGGGAAGGCGCAGCATATAGCTTTTCCGGCAGCTTGCAATGCGGGTACCAACTCCATTCTGCTTCGTTTCGAGCAAGTGGCTGAAGCGGGCGTAGCGACGCTGGCAGCAGCTTTAAAGATTACGTCCAGACAGCCGGGAGGTAGTTCCCGCGAAGTTATCCCAGACATCAGCGTACTCATTCCGACGATGATCGAACCTTTGGAACGGCGTAACGGGCTGGAGCAGACTTTCGCGGCGGCGCGGATGAGCCAGTATGTGTACGAACGTTTAGATGACATCAAGATGCAATTCGATGAGGTGCAAGGGGAATGGAGCCAAGGCTTCTCTATACGGTTGCAGGCATTGGCACAGCAAACCGCGTCGTCACATCAGACAGCACTAGGGCGTATTTACGCCCAAACAGAAGTGGGCATTCAACCTGATGCTGAAGGAGTAACCCTCGGGCAAGCGTTCCGCTATCCCGACAACGCCTATCACGCGCTTCTGCTTCCCCCAATGGATGAGTACGCAGTGAGTAATATGCGCATCAGCCGGGTACTACCGTTGTGGGCATTGAATAACAATAGCCACTCTGAAACACTCTATGATGAGTTGGTAGAACGCCGCTCTGAAGCACTCATACACGCCGCGCGTTACTCAGGTGATGTATGGGCTGAAGTAGCAAAAATGGCTGTACAATGGTGGACGGTGATTGAACCGCTCGTCATCCTGCAGGCCGTAGCACGTGTCCAAGCGCGTGCGCCGGGAAGTGGGCTCGATTTGCTGGCGCTGCTCGGAATGCTAATTCGTTTTTCTGACAACCCAAAGTTTCCTGAGACGCTTAAAGCATCCCTGGACGAAGCCGTGCTTAACTATACATTCCCGCTCACTGATGTATGCGGTGAAACTGATGTATGCGGTGAAACAGAGACCGAGAGCTTGATCATCTATACGTGCGCAATTTTGGCAGGACAACGCTTCCCAGAACGGCTATTTGGCGACTCTGGTGAAACCGGGACTACACTTCTCAAAGAGGGGCAACGGCTTGCTTTGGCATGGATGCGTTACCGAGCGACCAACGGTTACACGGCTTGGGATTCCGACATCGTTTACGCCGAAGCGGTTGCAGCCTTGATCCACCTGATAGAATTCGCCGAGGATGACGAGAGCTGGGAGATGGCGACAGCCTTGCTCGACAAGACGCTCTATAGCCTGGCACTCAACACATTCAGGGGCGTCTTTGGCTCCACACGAGGGTTGACGGAAGCGCCGCAGCTCTTCCACGGGATGTTGGACGCAACAGCAGGCATATGCCGGCTGATGTGGGGCATGGGCTCGTTCAATTACGCGACACCAGGCTACGTCAGCTTGGCGTGTGCGGAAACTTACGGCTTCCCACAGATCATTCAATCCATCGCCACAGATACGACGTTACAGGGACTCGGAGCAATCTGGAGCCAGGAAAGGACCTCGCGGGCGAGTGAGACGGACATCGCACCTGCGGTGCACAAGGTCATGTACCGGACGCCGGATTATATGTTGAGTTCAGCGCAGGATTATCGCCCTGGCGAACGCGGCAACCGCGAGCACATCTGGCAAGCGACTTTAGGACCGGCAGCGCGCGTCTTCGTCAATCACCCTGGCTGCGCTAGCCTATCGGAGGCGCGACGGTCCAACTTCTGGCGTGGTAATGGGATCCTACCCCGAGTCGCACAGTGGCAAGATGTATTGATTGCACTCTACGCGCTGCCAGATGAAAGCAGCATACCAGGTATGTTGGATTTCACACACGCTTATTTCCCCCTGCATGCTTTCGACGCCTACGCCATACGGGAAGACGCGTCCGGACGGCTGTGGGCCTTTGCACAAAAAGGGGCGGGCTATTTGGCGCTAACCGCATCAGAGCGATTGACCTTGACCGAAACGGGAATGCACACACGCCGCGAACTGCGCGCTTATGGGCGGCAGGCCACCTGGCTGTGCCATATGGGACGGGCTGCTCAGGACGGCGACTTCAACACATTCCAGGAAGCCGTACTAGATTTATCGCCAGAGTTTGGGGAGTTGACGGTGCGTGTGCCGACACTGCGCGGCGACATCTTAGCTTTCGGCTGGGAAGGACCACTGCTGTGTAATGGCGTGCCGATACCAGAACAGGCCAAGAAAGACGATCTCCTGCACTTCGACAGCCCTTATGGCGTCGCCGCATGGCCGGCAGATGAGTTATACATCATCTACGATGAACAAGCCCTGCGGCTAAATCTAAAGTGATCTCAAGCGTATAAAAGGCAACTTCACTACAGTCTGAAGTTTGGGGCGGGATCTGGCTGTCCCCCCCTGCTTCTTGCTCTACCACCCACTACTATTGTCGCGCTTGACAAAAGAATGTAATCAGTTTATTATGGTAACGATACCACAGCGTATCTCTCCTCCACTACTGGTGTTTGGTAATTAGGTAAATCTTTCGATTTGCCGTCTGGTACAATTGACAAACGAAAAAGGGACACTATACTTTATCGCATCCCCGACTAAGGATATGGTGTGAGTACAGAAGGATTCACAATGAAGTACGCTTTGCGTGTAATAGCCGGTTATGCGCTATGGTTAGCTTCGGCGGCCTTGTCGCTTGTCGTGATGCTCTGGTGTCGCCTGCTGTTACTCATTGATATCCCCTTGCGGCTGCGCGGAATTAACCCCTGGGCGTTAGGTGCATTGGACAAGTTTGGCACCTTCGTTTTTGGTGTGATATGGTTGATCTTTTTGATTGTATCCGAGGCCTACTTCCGCAAGTTTATCCGGCGCAAAGTGACGATGTTTAATGTAGTCAAAGTTTTTGTCGTTGAGGGATTGCTCTTGGGGATCGTTTTTGCAATACGTCTTCTATTGTAGCATCCCAGGAATCACTTATATTACATTGGCAAGAAGCAGGGTTTGTGGACGGATATCCCCGTCTCCTCAATGTGCAGGAGGAATCTCGGAGTTAATCGCAGGAAAGGAGGTGGTTGGCTAAACAACTCGTTATGCAACTTAAGGTTCAGCAATAGCGGAAAACGACAATCACTAGTTAGATACCACTTTCATAACCTTTTGAGGAGGAGTTAACGATGAATACGCTACGTAAACTGACGCGCCGTGAGTTCCTCACGGTATCGACTCTGGCAGCAGCCAGCGCTCTTGTAGCAGCTTGCAGACCACAGACGCCGCCACCAACTGTAGAAGCGCCTGTGGTTGTAGAAAAGCCCGCCGCCACGACCGTTCCGGCAGCGCCGGATACACCCGAGGCAAAGTACAAAGAAGCGCCAGAACTAGCCGCTCTAGTCGCTGCCGGGCAACTTCCGCCCGTCGATGAACGGCTGCCACTGGAACCCTTTGTCGTCGGCCCGGGCGTTCTTGTGAATCCGGACCATCTCGATTGGGAGGTCGGGGATTACAGCCGCCCGGGTGAGGTGCTGCGCTCGGTCACCATATCACCCACATGGTCATATCCTTGTCAGCACGCCATAGAGCACATCCTAAACACCTGGACGCATCATACAGGCCCCATCACCGGCAACCTGTGCAGCTCCTGGAGCGTGAACGACGATTGTACTGAATACGAGTTCACGTTGCGGCGCGGCCTAAAGTGGTCTGACGGTGTCCCGGTCACAACTGAGGACATCCGCTTCACCTACGAAGACTTCCTTATGAACGAAAGACTTACACCGGTGATTGGAGCAAACTTACGGTCCCGCTTCAATCCGGCAGGCGAGCCGATGAAACTGAAAATCATCGATGACTACACCTTCACGATCTCCTTTACCGAGTCAAACGGACGTTTCCTTACCAGCATGGGAGTGGGCAATCTCTGGAATCCCTACAACTTCCTGCTGAAGCCCAAACACTACTTGGAGAAGTTCCACGAAGACTACGCCGATGATGCTGAACTCAGCAAGCTGTGCCAGGACGCAGGGCTGGGCCGGGATGAGTGGCACCGCCTGCTCCTCGATGAAGGCGGCGGATGGTGGGGAGGCGGCTGCGAAAAGATGGCCGAAGAAGGCCGTATGCCGACCCTGCGAGGCTGGACAATCAAACCGTCGCCGGAAGAGCTGATCATCATGGAACGCAACCCCTACTACCACAAGGTCGACATTGAGGGTAAACAGCTACCTTATGTTGGACGTATTGAGGGTGTCGTGGTGTCGGATCCTGAAAGTATCCCAATGGCGATCATCAATGGTGAGGCTAACTACGTGCGCGAGCGGCTTCAACACACCGACATTTCACTATACTTGGAGCATGCAGAAGCAAATAACTATAAGGTAAAGATGGACCTGGTCTACCACAATGCACCCGTGGCGCTCTACTTCAACATGAACAACCCCAACGAAAACTGGCGACAGATTGTTTGGCAGAAGGAATTCCGCCACGCCGTCAACGCCGCAATCGACTACCGGGAAATCATCGACGTTCTCTTCCTGGGAATGGGTACTGTCTGCCCCTGGATTCCCGACATCAACGATAAAGCTGAGGCCAACCGTTTGTTAGACGCGGTGGGGCTTGATCAGCGTGACCGGGACGGCTGGCGCCTCTACCCGGACGGCAGCAGGTTCCAATTCGAGATGGATATTGCGATCAACCCACTGTTTGGGAGACCCGCTGAGGTGATCAAGACGCACCTGGAGGAAGTGGGTATTTATTGCACACTGCGACAGATGGAGGGCTCGCTATGGACTGCAAGGCGCGATGCTAACGAACTCTACGCAGCAATCGACTGGTGCGATGACTGCAACTGGCCATACCTGATCCGTGACTATCATCCCACTGCAAGAATCCGGTGGGCTCAACTATGGCATTTATGGATGCAGACCAGAGGCGAAGAGGGGGAAGAGCCGCCTGACTGGATGAAGGAACTCTATGACCTCGATCACGAGATGTCATCGATCAACCCCGATACCTCCAGGGCAGAAAGGGCCGAGGAGCGCTTCGCTGCGTGGTTTATGGAACACGTGCCCATCCTGCCGCTCGCCCGGGATGTCGTCGATCCATGTATCGTGCCGGTCAATGCAGCCAACGTCGGTCACGCCGGGAGATCGTCAGCGATCTGGTTCAAGCAGGAGCAGGTCTTCTTCAAGCACTCGTGAGCATATGCCTCTAAGTGTCTCACTAGATAACGGATTTCCTGGGTGTTGCCTTTCGAGGTGACACCCAGGAAATGGATTTAGTGATTGCAGCGCCCTGGCGAAGAAGTCAGATCTTCAGGGGATGTAATCAAACGGAATACTGCAGAAAGGAGAGAGACTTCAATGATCTCGTATATCATTCGTCGTGTGATCATCGCAGTTCCTTTGCTGATCTCGCTGTCGATCGTTGCCTTCATCATCATCCAACTACCGCCAGGCGACTACCTGACGACCTACATTCAGGCGCTGGAAGCCGGCGGTCAGATTGTCACTGAGGCCGAGGTCGCGCGCCTGCGAGCGCAATACGGCCTTGACCAGTCCATCTACGTCCAGTATATGAAGTGGATGAGCGGTATCTTCCGAGGCGACTTAGGACGATCATTCCACTGGCAAGCGCCTGTCATTGAGGTGATTATGGATCGTCTCCCGGTCACCCTGCTCCTTTCTTTTGCCAGCCTGCTAGTCGTCTATATTATCGCCATCCCAGTCGCCATCGTGTCGGCGGTTTATCAGTACTCCCTCTTTGACTACTTTGCGACGCTTTTTGGATTCATCGGTTTGGCGGTTCCCGATTTCCTGCTGGCACTGGTCATATCGTGGCTCTTCTTCCTGGTCAGCGGCACGATGGTCACCAGCCTTTTCTCACTTCAGTTCCGAGATGCGCCCTGGTCGTTCGCCAAATTTATGGACTTGTTGGGCAACGTCTGGCTGCCGATCCTCATCATTGGCATGGCGGGGACAGCGGGGCTGATCCGCACGTTGCGTGCGACGCTGCTAGATGAATTATCCAGGCCTTACGTGGTCACAGCGCGTTCAAAAGGGCTTTCTGAGACGCGATTGCTGTTCAAATATCCGGTACGCATCGCGATGAACCCAATCTTTAGCACAATCGGCTGGCTACTACCCTCGTTGATCAACGGCGGAGTGCTCGTGGGGATCGTGTTAAATCTACAGCTAATCGGACCCGCACTCATGGAGGCTACGCTGTCTCAGGATATGTATCTAGCAGGAAGCATCGTGTTGATCTTAAGCGTGCTTACAGTAGTCGGGACACTCATATCGGACATCCTGTTGGCGTGGCTCGATCCTCGGATTCGCTATGCGGAAAGGGAGTAAAGAACAATGACAATCGTAAGCACTGATATTCCAAGCATTTCGAAAAAACGCTTGACAACGCAAGACAGCGAGACCCTTTATACTGCCACACAGTGGCAGTTAATGTGGTGGCAGTTCAGGAAGCACCGCGCTGCACTGATTGCGATTGGCGTACTGGGGCTGATGTACTTTCTGGCGATCTTTGCAGAACCGTTCGCTGTCTACGGACCAACAGAACGCTTCCCGCGCTTTGAAAACGCTCCCCCTACACGGGTCCGATTTATCGACACGGAGGGCCGATTTCGCAGCCCCTTCATCTATAGCTTAAAGCGGTCGATTGATCCACAGACAGTGCGCGTCATGTTTATCGAGGACACAGATGAGATCTACCCGCTCAAGTTTTTCAATGCGGGCACACCCTACAAACTACTCGGTGTTGTCTCAGCCAACCTCAGACTGGCAACTGTACCAAATGGCGGCCCACCCCTCTTCCTATTTGGCTCCGACCATTTGGGGCGTGACATCTACTCCCGGACGCTGTACGGGTCTCGCATCTCACTGTTTATCGGCTTTGGCGGCGTATTTCTGACCTTCTTCTTCGGCATCACCTTAGGCGGGATCTCCGGTTATCTCGGCGGCGTCACGGACGAGGTGATCATGCGCGTCATCGACTTTATGGTCGCAATTCCCCAGATACCGCTGTGGATGGGATTGGCGGCTGCCGTTCCACGTGATTGGCCCGTGATCCGTACTTACTTTGCCATTACGCTAATTCTCTCGGTCATCGGATGGGGTGGACTGGCGCGTGCTGTACGAGGAAAACTGTTGTCCTTGCGCGAGGAAGATTTCATTATGGCTGCCCAGGTCTATGGAGCAAGTTCGAGGCGCCTGATCTTCAGGTATCTATTACCTAACTTTATGAGCTACCTGCTGGTTAATGTGACGATCTCCATCCCATTTATGATCCTGGGCGAGACGTCCCTCAGCTTCTTAGGTCTGGGAATTCAACCCCCAGCAGTGAGTTGGGGCACCTTACTGCGAGATGCTCAGCGGCTCACCGTCGTGGCCCAACGCCCTTGGCAGATGATACCGGGCATCTTTGTTGTATTAGCTGTAATAATGTTCAACTTCATCGGCGATGGTCTGCGTGACGCCGCCGACCCCTACGCGCGGTTGTAAACGCCGTTCTATTCAACAGCCGAGCAGAAAACATGCAATCAAAAGATAATCTTAGGAGAAAGCCATGGAACTAGAAGCTTATATGCAACAGACTGCGGCGACGCGCCCGGAGCGCATCCGTTGGTGGCAAGAAGCGCGTTTTGGGATGTTCATCCATTGGGGCCTGTACGCGCAACTGGGCCGGCACGAGTGGGTGATGAACCGCGAGCGCATCCCGCTGGCGGACTATGAAAAACTGGCCGCTACCTGGCATCCGAAGCCGCGCCCGGCTCGCGAATGGGCCGCGCTCGCCAAACAGGCAGGGATGAAGTATATGGTGATGACGACCAAGCACCACGAAGGCTTCTGTTTATGGGATACCAAGATGACGGATTACAATGCCGCGCAGCGCGGCCCCGGGCGCGACCTGGTGCAGGAATACGTGGACGCCTGCCGGGAATTCGATCTGAAAATCGGCTTCTACTACTCACTGATGGATTGGCATCACCCTGACGGCGCGTTGTGCGCCAAAGACGAAGACGCGCGCCGGCGGTTTGTCGATTTCACCCACGGGTGCGTGCGCGAATTAATGAGCAACTATGGCAAGATCGATATCCTCTGGTACGATGTCTCTTGGCCGCTGCCGGATGCAGCGGCGTGGGAGAGCATCACAATGAACCAGATGGCGCGCGAGTTACAGCCCCACATCCTCATCAACAACCGTTCTAAGCTGGATGAAGACTTCGGCACGCCAGAAGAACATGTGACGGCGGCAGAAGAAGGCCGCAACTGGGAGGCGTGCATGACCTTCAACGGTTCGTGGGGCTATATGCCCATTGCGCCAGATTGGCGCCCGGTGCGTGAGGTGATCGACATGTTGCGGACGGCCGCGGCTGGCCAGGGTAATCTACTGCTCAACATTGGCCCCGCGCCAGATGGTTCAATCCCACCTGAGGCCGTGGAACGGCTCACCGCCGTAGGGGCCTGGATCGTCAAGAACGGTGAAGCGCTCTACGGAGCCGTTGATCGCGCGATGCGGCCCCGTGTTGAAGGGATGCCGACCGGAAAATGGACGCTCAAGGGAAATACAGCCTATTTTTGGTGTCACCGTTGGCCGGGCAATGAATTGGTCATCGGCGGACTAC
>Ga0209498_1001714_pt1 | contig 13368 bp, 8 predicted proteins | sample WalLakDeSediment_FD_184131 | JGI IMG/M metagenome (GOLD analysis project Ga0209498, IMG submission 184131) | Lake sediment microbial communities from Walker lake, Nevada to study Microbial Dark Matter (Phase II) - Walker Lake 11/02/13 Deep... | ecosystem: Environmental > Aquatic > Freshwater >...
CGTAGTCGGTGATCCGCTCGACTTGATCCGGCTCGATCAGCAGCGGTCGCGGCTGAATTTTGGGGATCAATTTAGTCCGCAACCACTCGCGGGTCTCGGGCTCAGGCGAGACCACGGCGAGCAGCGCCTTGCGCCTGTACTCGGCCGCGTAGGCGGCCACATACAGGCCCCAGTTCCACTGTTTGAGGAGGTCTTCGCTGAGCTGGGCCTCGAACACCCAGACCTCGATGACCCGGCCGTCTTTCGTACGGGCGGTGAAGACCAGATCCGGGGTGTAGCTCTTGGCGGCCTTGTTGAGGCCAGCAACTTCGAGCTTGGGCGTGCGCTCGAGGACCTTGACGATCTCGCTGATGGCGATGCCCGCACTCGCGCAAGCCATGCGGATCAGCAAATGGGGGTCGATGGCCCGCAAAAGCTCAACGAGGCTCTCGTGCGTGCTAGCAAGGCTCTCAGGCTTGGCGTCGATCATCGCCATCGAGCCATCGCAAGTACCGAGCCCAAACGCAGATCGGTGCAATCACCCGTACTTACGTCAATTAACCCCTCACAAACCGGCCCGCCCCTCGGACGGCGGCCCGCCGGCGGGCCACCAGTCGCGGCCCGCCCACGGGCCGCGAGCGTTCACTCCGTCCGCCTGCCTGATCGGGAGTCACCCCCCGCCAAACGAGTAGCGCGCGACGGGCCGCCCTTGGGGCCCTCCCGGTTAATGTGCAGTGACACGCCGCGTCGAAGCCCCACCCGCCGCCAACACCAACGCATACGAGGCGGCAGACGGTCGGTCTGAGAAGACTAACCGGGAGGGCCCCAAGGGCAGCCCCGCGAGCGGAAGCCCCAACAGCACAACACCCGTCTCAAACAACCTCGCCTACCTCCGCGAATCCGATCCCGAATTCACCCCCAAAGCCCGCCGAATCCACCCCGCCACCCAATGCCAAACCAACTTCGACCGCACATCCGTCACCACCCCCATATGCCCCGGCCGGACCAACGCCAGCTCCCCCGGCGCGTCATCCCGCCCGAGGACCAACAGCTCCCGAGTCTGCACCGGCGCGCTCAGCCGGATCGCCGCCGCCGGCCGAGCATAGAGGCGATCGCCCTCGGACATGACATGCAGCATCGGCGCCCGAATGTTCTCGAGCCCCGCCCAATAGTCGATCTTGCCGTCGCAAGAGCCCCACCGATCGCCGCGGATCCCCGCGTGAAATTGCCGCCAAAAGCTCCGCGATTCATCGGCTGTGCCGATCCGCAGCCGTCGCGCCGGCATGTAGCCTATCAGCTCGGTCACGATCACCGAGGGCCAAAACACCAAGCGCTTGATCAGCCACCACACCCAGCTCGGCTCGAACCGCTTGTTCCAAACCGAGGTGCTCATCGCGACCAGCGCGCGCACGCTCGGATCGGGGTTTTGCCCGAGCCAGGCCATCGCGGCGTGGCTAAACAAGCTGTGGCCGAGGAGCGCGAGGGGCAGCTCGGGCTCGAGGCAGCGGGCGAGGTCGACGTAGTGGCGGACGTCTTGGACGAGCTCGTCCATGGTCCAGTCGCCGGCTTGGCTGGCGAGCGGGCCGCTCTCGCCGTGGCCACGTAGGTCGGGGACCAGCACGCGGAATCCGGCGGCGACGAGCACGGCGACGAGGGTCGGGCGGTCGGGTCGGCACAGGGTCCGGCTGTCGACCATCATCGCGTGGCCAGCGACGACGATCCCGACCGGGCGCCGCGCTACGGGCGAGAAGTCCCAAACGCGTAGGAGCCAGCCGTCGTCGGCGGTGAGCGAGTGCAGCACCGGGGGCGGGAGAGTCTCAAAGTCGCTCACAGGGTCCGGTTTTACGGTGGTTGCCGCCGACGAACCAGCATCCGTGGTATCCGCTGGCGGTGCGCCCCTTCGTCCGTGGAGACATCGATGGTTTCTTTGGGCTCGCCCTCGACAACCTCGTCCAGCTGCTGTTGATCGACGCCCTGTGCCGGTCGCCCTACATCCTTGGGTTCTCCGATGAGCTCGTGCGCGGGACCATCTTGCCCGGCGCCGCGGTCTCGCTCGTGGTCGGCAATCTCTTCTACGCCCGCCAGGCGCTGAACCTCGCCAAGCAGACCGGCCGCGAGGATGTGTGTGCGCTGCCCTACGGCATCAACACGGTCTCGCTGTTCGCCCACGTGTTCCTAGTCATGCTCCCGGCCAAGCTCGCGGCCGAAGCGGCCGGGCTCGACGATCCTTCGCGGGTCGCTTGGCAAGCGGGGCTGCTCGCGTGCCTCGGCTCGGGGTTGATCGAGCTCGGCGGATCGTTCGTGGCCGAGCGGCTGCGCCGGATCACGCCGCGGGCGGCGTTGCTCTCGACGCTCGCCGGCATCGCGCTCGGCTTCATCTCGCTCGGGTTTTTGTTCCGGACCTTCGCCCACCCGATCGTCGGGCTCACGACCCTAGCGATCGTGTTGCTGGTCTACTTTGGCCGGGTCAAGTTCAAGGGCAAGCTCCCCGGGGGGTTCGTCGCCGTCGCCGTTGGGACCGCGCTGGCCTGGGCGATCGGGCTCGCGCCAGCCGGCGAGGCGCCGGTCGGCAGCGCCGGGCTCATGCTCCCGGTCCCGGTGCTCGGCGATCTGTTCGCGGCCCTGTCCGAGCCCGGCATGCTCGCCGCCTACTTTGCGATCATCGTGCCGATGGGCCTGTTCAACCTCGTGGGCAGCCTCCAAAACCTCGAGTCGGCCGAGGCCGCCGGCGATCGCTACCCGGTCGTGCCCTCGCTCGCCGTCAACGGCGGCGGCAGCATCGTCGCCGCGCTGTTCGGCTCATGCTTCCCCACGACGATCTACATCGGCCACCCCGGCTGGAAGGCGATGGGCGCCCGCGCCGGCTACTCCGTGCTCAACGCCGTATTCGTCACGCTCGTCTGCCTCACGGGCACGCTCGCGTGGATCACCTGGGTGGTCCCGGTCGACGCCGGCATGGCGATCGTCTTGTGGATCGGCATCGTGATCACGGCCCAGGCCTTCCAGGCCACGCCCTCGGCCCACGCGCCGGCGGTCGTCATGGGGATCTTGCCAGGGGTCGCGGCTTGGGGCGCGGTGATGGCCAAAAATGGCCTGCGCGCGGCGGGCTTTGGCAACCCCGACTCGCCCTTCGATGCTCAATTGGTCGAGGCCTTTCAAGGGAGCGACACGTGGATCGACGGGGCGTTCGCGCTCGAGCAGGGGTTTATTTTCACGGCGATGATCCTGGCGAGCGCGACGGTGCTGATCATCGAGCGCAAATTCACGATCGCGGGCATCTGGCTGCTGGTCGCAGCGGCGCTCGCGAGCACGGGCTTGATGCATGGCTATCGCTGGACCGTCGGCGACACGGTGCTCGACGTGTTCGCGCCGTGGAACCACCCCGAGCGCATGGGCTGGGCGCTGGGCTACCTGGCGATGGCGGCGGTGCTGTTCTTGGCGCCGAGCGTGACCGAGCCCGATGACGCGGGGCACGGCTAGTCGTCGACCGCGAGCGAGACCCACAGCGCGTCGTGATCCGAGCCCCGGCTCGGGAACACCTCGACGTCACGAACCACCAGCCCGCGCACGAACACGTCATCGAGGCGTCGCCCAGGCACGTCGCGAAACAGCGACGCGAGCCCGTGCCGCTGAGCGAATTGCTCGACGACCGCCCGACGTCGGCGACTCCAAGTGTTGAAGTCGCCAGCGACCACCAGCGGACCCGTGTGCGTGGCGATCGCCTCGCCGATCTCGAGCAGCTGCGCGTCGAGGGCTCGGGCCGGGCGGAAGTTGACGGCGTGGAGGTTGACGAGCAGCAGCCGCGAGTCGCTGCGCTCGAGCTCGACCCATGTCAGCAGCGCCGACTTGGGGGTCCGGATCAGGGGCTCGCGGACCGGGGACAGCATCGCCTGCTCGCGGACCGGCTCGGCGGTGCTCGCGGTGGCGACACCGTGCGGGGTCCGGTCGCGGCCGTGCTCGAAGGCGACGACCAGCGCCCACTCGCGTTGGTCGATCTCGAGCGTCCAGATCGGCGGCTCGTCGGTCGCCTCTTGCAACACGAGCAGCTCGACCTCGGTCGAGAGCTGCTCGAGCTCGGCCTCGAACCGGCGCCGGCGCTGCTTGTAGACGTTCCAGCACAGCAGCTCGAACTCGGCCGGGAGCTCGCTGTCGCGGGCTTGGCCGGTGGTGAGGGTCCGAGGCTGGACGCTCGGATGCACGCAGCCGAGCGCGAGGGTGAACAGGGCCAGGGCCAGGCCCAGGCCCAGGCTGCTAGAACCGGCCGCTGAAACCCAGGCCCATGTAATCGGGCCCAGCGACGGGCAAGACCATCGCTTGGTTCCTGGCTTGCTTGTTCTTCTTGAGGCCGATGATCAGCAACGCGACGCCGGCTCCAAGGGCCAGCGGCGCAATCACGCCGCCCACGATCGCAAGGGTGTTCATGGTCTCGCCGCGCTTTTTGAAGTCCTCGCGCTCGCTGGTCCCCGGCTCGGCGCTGTTGAAGTTTGTTTGGGCGCTCAAGCTCCCGATCACGCCGCCGAGCATCAGCCCGATGGCAGCACCACCCACCCCGAGCGCGACGGCGCCGCCGATCACGAGGCCCCGACCGGGCTTGTCGTCGGTGACGGGCAGCGGATCGCTCGGGGGCGGCTCGACCACTTTTGCGGCTTCGGCGGCGGCGGCGGCTTCGGCTTCGGCGTCGGCCTCGGCGATGTCGGCCAGGATCTCCTCGATCTGCCGCTTCTCGTTGGCGATCTCGTCGCTGAGCGTGACGTTGGTACCCTCGAGCGCGGCCTCGTAGCTGTCGAGCAGGTCCTTGGCGCTGTTGATGTGCCTGCGATCGCTGTCGCCGCGATAGGCTCGCAGGTAGGCGTCGAGCGCCAGATTCATGATCGTCTGGCGGGTCGCCGAGTTGTTCTTGTTCTGGGGCAGCAGGTTGACGGCCTGACCCCATAGATCGCCAGCGTCGCCGTACGAGCCGGCATCGAATTTTTCCTGGCCTTGGGTGTAGAGATCTTCGACCGACGGCGCAGCGAGGGCGACGTGCAACGGCGCCGTCACGAGGGCGGCCGAGAGCAGGGTGGCGAAGAAACGCGATTGCATGCTCTTGAAGCGGCGCATGAGCGGGCGGGACCATAACACGGGTGGCGCTGCCAACGATAACTGTGCACCAAAGCGGATAGCCGCGGTCGCTGCGCGCCGATCGTCCGCGGGTTGTCCGGGTACCATCACCTCGATGCTTGGTGAAGGTTCGGCCGGGTCCCGCTCGCTCGTCGTCGCCGCTCTCGTGGCCGCGCTGGCCGGGGCCTGGGCAGCGACGGCCGCTCCGACCGAGCCAGGCGCGCTGCAACAGCCGCTGTCGCCGAGCGAGGCTTGTGCGACTTGCCATGATTTTTTCACGCCGCAGTCGCTCGCGAGCGACGGGGGCAGCGTCGATCCCTGGGCCTGGCGGGCGTCGATGATGGGCAACAGCGCGCGCGATCCGGTGTTTTGGGCAGGGGTCGCGCTCGCTTCGCAGGACTACCCGGCCGAGACGGTCGACTGCGTGCGTTGCCACGCGCCGCGGGCCTTCTTGGACGGGCAGGGGGCGGTCACCGAGCTCGCGAGCCTGAGCGTCGAGCAGCGTGAGGGGGTCGAGTGCGACGCTTGCCACCGGATGATCGACGACGGCGAGGCGCCGATCGGCAACGCCCGCTACACCCTCGCCGACGCCCCCGAAGGCCAGCCGGTGCCGCGCTTTGGCCCGTGGGACTACCCGATGTTTGGACCCGAGCCCCAGCACCCGTGGGCGCAGGATCTCGAGTTCCTCCCGAGCTCGCGCATGTGCGGGACTTGCCACGACGTGACCACCGGGCGCGAGCGGCTCGACGCCGACGGGGTCGGGCTCGGCGTGCCGTTCAACGAGCAGCGGACCTACAGCGAGTGGCTGAGGAGCGCCTACGCGGATCCCAACGCGAGCGAGTTTGCCAGCTGCCAGACCTGCCACATGCCGGCGATCACCGCACCGATCGCCGGCTGCAACATGTTCGCCGGGCCCTTGCACGAGAGCGGCGGCACCCGGCACGTGCTCGTCGGCGCCAACGCGACGACCCTGCGCGTGCTGAAGTCGCTCTACGGCGGGGCCGGGACCGGCGAGATCGCCGACGCGCGGTTTGACGAGTCGATCGCCTGGACCGAGGCCTTCGTCGCGACCGCCGCGACCCTCGAGGTCGAGTTCCCCGCCGCCGTCGACGCCTCCGTCGGGATCGCCGAGCTCGGCGTGCGCGTGACCAACGAGACCGGGCACAAGCTCCCGAGCGGCTACTCCGAGGGCCGGGTCATGTGGCTCGAGGTCACGGCCCGCTACCAGGGCGAGCGGGTCTGGAGCTCCGGGCTGTGGGATCCGAGCGCCAAGACCATCGAGGCCGACGACCAGGTCCGCCGCTACGAGGCCCACGCCGAGCGCTACGCCGACGGCCGGACCCTGCACTTGCTGCTCAACGATCATTGGGTGCTCGACAACCGGATCCCGCCCAAGCGCCTCACGCCCGACCTCGAGGTCGATCCCGTCGGCGATCGCTACCAGCTCCAGGACGACGGGACCTGGCCCCACGTCGACGCCCACAGCTACAGCTTCGCCGGGGTCGCGCTCGCCGACCTCACCCCCGGCGACGACGATCAGCTCGAGCTCTCGGTCCGGCTCTTGTATCTGATCAACACCCCCGAGTACCTCCAGCTCCTCGTCGACGACAACCACAGCAACGACGCGGGGATCGTCGCGCACGCGGCGTTCGAGGCGATCGGCGGGCCCGCGCCGATCGTCCTCGCCGAGCGCAGCGTGAGCGTGCCGCTGCATGGGTTGATCGAAGCGGGCGACGGCGACGGCGACGGCGACACGAGCACCGACACGGGCACCGACACGGGCACCGACAGCGAGGGCGAGACGGGTGCACCTGCGACCGACGACGCAGGAGCCTGCCGCTGCAGCGCCGAATCGGACGGCTCGCCGGGCTCGCGGCCATCATGGTTGTGGTTGACGGTGCTGCTGTTGCCGGCGCTCAGGGCTCGCGCAACGGCAAGGCGCCGCGGGCCGAGCTCGGCAAGGGCGACACCGGCTCGCCCGCCTCGGCTTTGAACTTGGTGGGGATCAGGCTCATCGCCCGCTCGGCCAAGGCGGTGATCGTCAAGCTCGGGTTGACGCCGGGGTTGGCCGAGATCGCCGAGCCGTCGATCACATACATGCCGGCGTAGCCAAACACCCGGTGATCGGCGTCGATCACCCCCTCGTGCTCGTCCGCCCCCATGCACGCGCCGCCGAGGATGTGCGCGGTGGTCGGGATGTTGAGCGCGGTCTCGGTCACGATCGACGCCGGGAACCCGTCGACCTTGGCGGCCATGGCCTCGGCGAGCTCGGTGGCTTCGGGGATCGAGGCGACCGGCGCCTGGCCGGACTCGACGTCGCTGCCCATGTGCTTGGCGAGCAGGCCCTTTCGCCGGAACCGCAAGGTCCCCTCGGTCGAGCGCATGTACAGCAAGATGATCGTGTATTTGGCCCAGTCCGGGACCAGGTAGCTCTTGAGGAAGCGAATCGGGCTGGTGATCGCGCGGGCCAACGCCTGCACGAGCTTGATCGGGGCCGGGGCCGAGCCGCCGATGTGCGGAGCCATCAGCAGCCGAAAGAAGCCCGAGCCCGCGCCGTAGCGGACGACCTCGAGGTGCGAGTGCTCGTCGGTGTGATAGATGGAGCCGATCGACACGCCCTTGCTCAGGTCTCGATCGCGGCGCTCACTGACCACGCCGATCAGCGACTCGGAGTTGGTGCGGATCCCTCGGCCAACTTGATCGGAGAGCCGCGGGAGCGAGCCCTCGCGCAGGCGCAACAGCAGATCGACGGTCCCGAGCACGCCGGCCGCGAACACCACCTGCTTGGCGGTGACCCGCCCGCGCTTGCGCAGGCGCCCGAGCACGCCTTGGCCCTCGAGGGTCGAGATCTCGTAGCCCTCGCTGCCGTCGGCGGCCCCGAGCGGGCGCACGTCGACGACCTCCGCGTCGGCCCGCAGCTCGAGCCCGAGCTTGCGCGCGAGGTAGAGGTAGTTCTGGTCGAGGGTGTTCTTGGCGCCGTGCCGGCAACCGGTCATGCACGCGCCGCAGCGGGTGCAGGGGCTCCGCGGCGGGCCTGAGCCCTCGAAGTAAGGGTCGGGCACTTCGCCCGCGTCCCGCTTGCTCTCGTCGCCGAAGTAGACCGCGACCTCGGTCGAGGCGAACGCCTCGGGGGTGCCCCGCTCGCGCGCGATCTGCTTCAACAACCGATCGGGCGTGGTTAAAAACGGGACCTGCGTGGCGCCCAGCATGCGCCGCGCCACTTCATAGTGGGGCCGCAGCTCGGGCTCCCACTCGCGCAGCGACGCCCACGCCGGGCTCTCGAAGAACCCGCGCTTGGGGATCGGCAAGGTGTTGGCGTAGACCAGCGAGCCGCCGCCGACGCCGGCGCCCGCGAGCACGGTGACGTGCTTGAAGAACCGCATCTGAAACAGCCCGCGGAACCCGAGCTTGGGCATCCACATCCACCGACGCAGGTTCCAGTTGGTCTTGGGGAAGTCCTTGGCCCTGAGCTCGCTGCCCTTTTCGAGCAACAACACCTTGTAGCCGCGCTCGACTAGGCGCAGCGCCGACACGCTGCCGCCGAAGCCCGAACCGATCACCACATAGTCGTAGTGGATAGCCACGAACCGCGTTTTACCACGGCTTTGCTTGGGCGCTTAAACCAACGAAGCGGGCGTCGGCCTGCGCCGACGCCCGCGTTAGGCTGCTCGAGCCGGTACCTTAGTCGCGCCGGCGACGGATCAGGCCAAACAGGCCGAGGGTCGCGAGCCCAAACAGGGCCCCGCCAGCCGGGCTGCGGTCGTCGGTGGTGCAGCCGCAGCTGCCCGCTTCATCGGCGCCGAGCTCGCCGCCGGTCTCGCTGTCGCCGCCGTCGGCTTGGCCCTTGCCCTTGTTCCACTGGTCGAGCAGATCGTTGATCTGATCGGTGTTGTCGACGAGGCTGATCAGCGGCGCTTGAGCGGCCATGCCCTCTTGATCGACGGCCTCCTCCCACGGCATCTCGTCTTGGAACGCGGGCCAGACCAGCGGATCACCGGCCGCGAAGTAGACCTCGCGCCCGTCGGGGATCTGCACGGTCGTGCTGCCGTCGCAGTGCAGCCGTTGGTTGGCCATGCGCAAGGACGCGACCTCGGGCAGGGTCGGGTTGGCCCGGAACATCGGATCGGCGTTCATCTCGTTGGGCGAGATGGTCGTGTACATCCGGGTCAGGTAGGGGTGGGCGTCGAGCAGGCCCGTCGCGACGATGCCGGGCTTGATGATCCGCTCGTCGATCGCCTGGGAGAACGCCGCGGCGTCCCACGCCTCGAGGTCGATGAGATCCACGAAGCAGCTCATGCAGCTGTAGAAGTCGACGGGCTCGACGCCGACGGGGACCGGCACGTACTGGTTCAAGAGCGGCTGAAGCAGGGGGTGGAAGGTCGTGCAGGTCAGATCCCAGTCGAGGTCGCAGGCCATCAGGTTTTGCGCGGTCAAGGTGTCGACCACCAGGACCGGGCTCTCGACCATGGCCGCGAACGGGGCGGCGTCCCACGCCGCACTGAACACACCCGCGCGGCTGACCACGTTGCTGGCTCCGGCGTACTCGGTCACGAACGCGTTGCCATCGGCCGCCTCGGCGTCGACGGCCATCGAGATGACCTCTTTGTAGTTGCTCGCGTTGTTGAACCAGTCGATCTTGAGGGGGTTGACGAGCACGTGCCGGTAGGTGGTCGGCACGACCCGCGCGTCACCCAAGAAGAACACGCGGATATCCATGTCCTCGGCCGCGGCGATCTGCGTCAAGCGGATCGGCACGCAGGGCTCGACGCCCTCGTAGCGGATCACGATCGGGTGGACGTCCTCGACGCCCTCGTCGACGCCGAGCTTGAGCGCGACGAACAAGAAGTTCTCGGCGAGGTACTCGGCCAGCAGCGGCGCCGCGTTGGGATCTTGCTCGTAGCCGTTCTCGCCGAGCCATGTCATCACGCCCTCGACGGTGCCGCCGTCGAGCACCGAGATATCGTAGGCGCCGACGCTGCCTTGAAAGACGACGTTGGGCCCGCCGCCGGGGGGCTCGTCGCCGTCGCCGTCGCCGCCAGCCCCGTCCCAGCCGTCTTCACCGCCGGTGCTGAAGCCGTCGTCGCCGCCGCCGTCGCCGCAAAAATCCGTGGAGTTGTTGACGCCGTAGCTCGGGACCGAGCCGGCGAGCAGGTTGTCAAACAAGATCTGCGATCCAACCTCGAACTCGGGCAGCGCGGTGACCGGGATGACCCACGCGAACTTATCGGCCGTGGTTTCGGGGTCGATCTGGATCTGGATGTGCGCTTCGACGCTGTTGTTGCCGATGTGGAACAAGATGTTCTCACCGGTCTGATCGACGGGCATCGAGGTCGGCCCCACGTCACAAAAGCTCCCGCCGCAGGCTTGGGCCTGGCTCGGGATCAGCATGGGGGCAGCGAACGCCAGCGCGGAGCCGGCGAGGATGGAAGCGAAGTTAAGTTTTTTGGACATGGTCTGGGCTCGCTCGTGAAAATCGGGCGCGTACGGCCATCATGTGCCATCCGCCCCGCGATCCGATCACGGACGCGCCAGGATCGCATGGGGCCCCGCCAAATAGCTACAAAACGGTGTCCTGGACGCCCCCAGCGGCGCGCGTTTTCGAGCGTCGCCGCGTCGCGCCCTTCACTCAGCCCGGAACAGGCACGCGCTTATAGGTGCAAAAGCTCGAGAGGGTGTCGGCGAGCAGGGCCGGGTTGTTGCCGAACTCCCACATCAAGGTGCTCGTCGGCGTCTTGCCGTAGTCGTGGCCCGGGTACAAGCGGGTCTGCTCGGGCAGGCTGCCGAGCTTGCGCTGGAGCGTGTCGAGCATCGCCGCCGGATCCGAGCCCTCGTAGTTGACCCCGCCGCACGAGCCGACGAACAGGACGTCGCCGGTGATCAGCGCCTCGGTCTCGGGGCCGTACCAACACACGCAGCCGGGCGTGTGGCCGGGCGCCCAGATCGCGCGCATCCGACCGCGGCCGATCGCGACGTCCTCGCCGTCGCCCACCGGCTCGACCTTGCTCGCGAATTGCCCGGCGACCGCGAGCTCGACGGGATGACAACGGACGACCGCGCCGGTCTCGGCGAAGGCTTCGTCGAGGCCGGCGACGTGATCGTCGTGGGTGTGCGTCAGCAGGATCGTCGTCACGGTCCAGCCCTTGGCGCGGACGATCTCGAGCAAGCGATCGACTTCAAAGGCGGGATCAACGAGCGCGGCCTCACCGGTGCTCGGGCAGCCGATCACCTCACAAAAATTTTGCAGGAGCCCGACCTCGAGCTGGATGACCTCGAGCCCCGTGTGTCCGGTGTCGCTCACGCCGGCAACACAGCACAGCCGCACGCACGGGACAAGCCAGGCGCCCGCTCGCTTGCGGCGGTGATCGCAAACTCGTAAAAGTCCGGCCCGGCCGTTCGCCCGACGGTGTAGCGATGGATCTGTCCTCACTCAACCCCGCGCAGCGCGAGGCGGTGCTCCACACCCGTGGTCCGCTGCTGGTCCTCGCTGGCGCGGGCTCGGGCAAGACCCGGGTGATCACCCACCGCATCGCCTACCTGCTCGACCAGGGCGTCGAGCCCGGGCAGATCGTCGCGCTCTCGTTCACCAACAAGGCCGCCGACGAGATGCGCGAGCGGATCGCCAAGCTCGTCGGCAAGCAGCGCGCCGACGGCTTGGTGCTCGGCACCTTCCACAGCGTCGGGGCCTGGATGATGCGCGAGGATCCGCAGGGCTTCGACATCCCCAAGCGCTTTCAGATCCTCGACCAGGGCGACGTCTACGGGATCGTCCGCTCGCTCCTGCGCGAGCACGGCTACCACGGTCCGGCGAGCAAGCGTCGGTTCGATCTGGGCGCCGTGGTCCAGCGCATCAGCTTGTGGAAGAACGACTTCAAGACCACCGACGAGGTCAAGCGGATCGTCTCGTCGAACGACTACGACGACATCGCCGCCGAGCTCTACGACAGCTACGAGGATCGGCTGCGCAGCCTCGCTTGCGTCGACTTCGACGACCTCGTGTGCCGGATCGCCAGCCGCCTCCAAGAAGACCCGATGACCAAGACGCGCTGGCAACAGCGCTTCCGCTACCTGCTCGTCGACGAGTACCAAGACACCAACACCGCGCAGTTTCAGATGCTGCTCGAGCTGCTCGGGCCCGAGCGCAACTTGTGTGTGGTCGGCGACGATGACCAAGCGATCTACGGCTGGCGCGGGGCCAAGGTCAGCAACATCTTGGGCTTCGACGTGTACTTCCGCGACGCCCGGGTCGTGAAGCTCGAGGCCAACTACCGCAGCGTCCCGCCGATCACGACCTGCGCCAACGCGGTCATCGCCAACAACAGCTCGCGCCACGACAAGCAGCTCGTGCCCCATCGCCGCGGCGGCGAGAAGGTCCAGCTCGTGGTCACCCGCGACGGCCCGATGGAGTCCAAGTGGGTCGCCGACAAGATCCTCGAGCTCATCAACGAGCGCCGGGTCCCCGGCCAGGAGATCGCCGTGCTCTACCGCAGCACCCGCCAGGCCCGGACGATCGAGCAGAACCTGCAAGAGCACGGGATCGCGTTTCGGGTCCTGGGTGGCCAGCCCTTCTATGACAAGAAGGAGGTCAAGGACGTGACCGCCTACCTCAAGCTGCTGGTCATGCCCTCCGATGAGATCGCCGTGCGTCGGGCCCTCGACACGCCGGCCAAGGGGATCGGGCGCAAGACCGTCGAGCGCCTCGCGATGTGGGCCAGCTCCCACGACAAGCGGCTGATCGACGCGGTCCACCACGTCGGCGAGATCGAGGGCGTCGGCGGTCGCCAGCAGCACGCGATCGAGCGCTTCTCCCAGCAGATCAAGTACGCCCAGGGCCAAGCCCATGTAAGCTCGGTCGCCGACGCCCTGCGCAACTTGTTGGGTGAGATCCGCCTGCGCGACGACGTGCTCAAGGACACGGGCTCGGGCAAGGCCACTCAAGCCCGGTGGGACTCCGTCGAGTTCCTGCTCAACAGCGTCGGCAAATTCGAGCAGCGCGCCTGGGACCAAAAAGGCAGCGCCAAGAACCCCTCCGGCCAGCCCAAGTGGCGCGAGTACCTCGGCAACCTCGACCTCAAGAAGAAGGACGACGACGAGGAGTCGACCGGGCTCGTCACCTTGTCCACCTTCCACTCGGCCAAGGGCCTCGAGTGGGGGGCCGTGTTCATCATCGGCGTCGAAGAGGGGATCTTGCCGCACAAGCGCAGCGAGGCCCCGCGCCTGTCCGATGCGATCGCCGGCGACATCGAAGAAGAGCGGCGCTTGTTTTATGTGGGGATCACGCGCGCCCGCGAT
>Ga0209498_1001715_pt1 | contig 13364 bp, 10 predicted proteins | sample WalLakDeSediment_FD_184131 | JGI IMG/M metagenome (GOLD analysis project Ga0209498, IMG submission 184131) | Lake sediment microbial communities from Walker lake, Nevada to study Microbial Dark Matter (Phase II) - Walker Lake 11/02/13 Deep... | ecosystem: Environmental > Aquatic > Freshwater >...
GGGCGTTTATGATATGGATGAGAATCAGCATCTGTCCTTCATTCAGGGCAGTGGTCATGGCGGTTCACATCCGCATATGGCCCATGAATTTCTGATGGCGGTTTTAGAAGACCGTGATCCATTCCCAAATGTATTTCAGTCTGCCAATTGGACATCTGTTGGCATTTTAGCCCACGAGTCCGCTATGCAAGGCGGAAAGATTATTCAATTACCTAACTATCAATAGAAAGGATGTTTAAAATGTCGAGACCAATCACACTTTTTACAGGCCAATGGGCTGATCTGACCTTGGAAGATTTGGCCAAGAAAGTCAGCGCATGGGGTTATGATGGACTGGAGTTGGCTTGCTGGGGTGATCACTTTGAAGTTGATAAAGCCCTAGAAAGCGACAAGTACATTCAATCCCGCTGGGATATTCTCAATAAGTACAATCTTAAATGTTATGCGATCAGCAGCCACCTGGTTGGGCAATGCGTGGCTGATGATCCAATCGATGAACGCCATAGAGCGGTTCTCTCGGATCGTTTGTGGGGAGATGGAACGCCTGATGGTGTCCGCGCTCGTGCACAGCAAGAAATGAAAGATACGGCTGTTGCCGCCAAGAAAATGGGTTTGGAAGTGGTCAATGGTTTCACTGGAAGCCCCGTTTGGAAAAACCTGTACTTTTTCCCGCCAACCACACAGGATATGATCGACCGTGGATATAAATTCTTTGCAGAGATGTGGCTGCCGATCTTGGACGTCTTCAAAGAAAATGGCGTGAAATTTGGATTAGAAGTTCACCCGACGGAAATTGCCTATGACCTCTATACTACACAGCGTGCAATTGATGCTGTCAATGAACACCCCTCTTTTGGTTTTAACTTCGATCCTTCCCACTTTATTCATCAATTTATTGACCCGGTTGAATTCATCAATGAATTCGGTGAGCGAATTGTTCATGTTCACGTCAAAGATTCTCGCCTGCAATTAAATGGTCGGGCCAGTATTCTTGGTTCTCATTTAGATTTTGGTGATCATCGCCGCGGTTGGGATTTTGTCTCTCCTGGACATGGCGATGTAAAATGGGACCGCCTGATCCGAGCCTTGAACCGTTTTGGCTATCAAGGACCGCTCTCCGTTGAGTGGGAGGACAGTGGTATGGATCGCGAATGGGGTGCTCCTGAGGCGCTGAAGATGATGCGGTCTCAAGACTTTGCGCCTTCGGCAGTAGCCTTTGATGCTGCATTTGCTTCCAAAGAATAAGTCAGATTTTTTAGACGTATGTAAGCGTAATCGATACGGAGGATAATATGTCGGAAAAAGACACTGGTTTTACCACAATGGCAGGTCCTAAGGGGCAAGGTGAAGTACCTGAAATTGGTATAGGTATGCTTGGATATGCGTTCATGGGTAAGGCACATACCAATGCTTATAAGACGCTGCCTTATATGATGTACCCACCACCCGCAATCCCAAGACTTGTTGGCGTTGCCGGCTCAAACCCGGAAGGTGTTGCTGAAGCAGCTAAACGGTATGGCTATGAAAAGGCTTATACCGATTGGCGTGAACTCTTGAAAAACGATTCAATTCAACTATTCGATAATTGCGGTCCGAATGCCTTGCATGCTGAACCATCGATTGAAGCGATTAAAGCAGGTAAGCATGTTGTATGTGAAAAACCGATCGCTCGCAATGCTGAAGAATCATGGAAGATGGTAGAGACAGCCAATAAGTATGACCTAAAAAACATGGTTGCTTTTAACTACCGTTTTGTTCCTGCGATCAGGCTGGCACATGATCTGATCAAGGGCGGCAAGCTAGGTCGGATCTACCACTATCGTGCGATGTATTTACAGGAATGGATTATGCCTCATTATGGAACGCCGGCGATCTGGCGTTTGGATAAGGAACAGGCAGGGTCCGGCGCCCTGGGAGATTTGGGAGCGCATATCATTGACCTGGCGCATTTCCTTGTGGGTGATATCAATGCGGTTAGTGCTATGGACAAGACCTTCATTGACCGACGTGATGGACCGGATGGTCCAAAAACCTTCAAAGTTGAGGTTGATGACGCGTTTGTGGCCTGTGTGGAATTCGAGAATGGAGCATTAGGCACCTTGGAAGCCTCTCGTTTTGCTGGTGGCCACAAGAATTACGAGGTTTTAGAAATCAACGGTGAAAAGGGATCCATTCGATTCGACCTGGAACGGATGAATGAATTGGAAGTTTTCTGGATTGACGATGAACCTAAAGAAACACAAGGTTTTCACACGATCAATGTCACGGAAGGTTACCATCCCTTTATCAGCAATTGGTGGCCGCACGGCCACATCATTGGATGGGAACACACATTTATTCACGAACTCACACATCTTTTGGATTGTATTGTTAATGACAAAGATGTGGCACCTTACGGCGCTACTTTCGAAGATGGATACCGTGCTGCAGTGATTTGCGATGCTATCCTTAAATCTGCGGAAGCGAAAAAACAGATCGACATAAAGTATTGATGGAGCATATGGCGAGATGGGGAAGAATCCCCATCTCGCCAATTAAGTTTTGGAGTTTATATGTCAGAGAAAAAGATTAAACCACCCTATGTGTTACTCATCATTGCTGCGCTGTTGGCTGTATTTGGCCTGCTATATGATCAGTTCATCCTGGTGTCCATCCCAGTAGAATTACAGATTGATAATGTTATTCTTACGGCCATTACTTTTATAAGCATTTTTGTTGCTATCTTGCTGGTTTATATCTTCCTGATCAATTTGGTCGGCCAGCTGCTGACCAATCGTATCCCTGAGAAGATTTATCGCATCATCAATATGGCCTTGATTGTTGGCATTGTCGGCAGCATTATCATGATGTTTCAGCCCTTTTCGATTTATTTATATCGAAGGGGTTTTCCAGTTTTACTGTTCTCAATCCTGGGTTTTATTTTGTGGAGTCATATCATTCCCCGCCAGTTACCAGAAGAGGAAGCGAATTCGATTTGATGTTTCACCGATGAATTCATTCGAGATTTAGCATAGATTGTTTATCAACAATCGTTGGAACATCGAAGCATGGGTTTATGGAAAGAGTCAGCTGGTTGTTGAAATATTTATTTAGAAAGAGGTAAAGAATGACTGATAAATTTGCTCCAAAGCCTGAACATAAATTTACATTTGGTCTGTGGACTTTATCCAATGAAGGGCGGGATCCGTTTGGTGGGCCAGTGCGGGATGAAATCAGCCCCGCAGATGTGGTCTATATGGCAGCGGAAGTCGGCGCATACGGGGTCAATTTTCACGACAATGACCTGATCCCTATTGATGCCACACCATTTCAAGCGGAAGCGATCAAAAAGGATTTTCGTATAGCATTGGATGAAACCGGTTTGGTTGTTCCAATGGCCACCACCAATCTTTTTTACGACCCGATCTTCAAAGATGGCGCATTCACTGCAAACGATCCCCAGGTGCGCGCCTACGCTTTGCAGAAAACCTTGAAAGCAATTGATTTAGGTGCAGAATTTGGCGCAAAGATCTATGTTTTCTGGGGTGGACGTGAGGGCGTTGAAACAGATGCAGCCAAGAACCCTGCAGAATCTGCAAAACGCAACCGTGAAGCGATGGATTTTGTATGCGAATATATTATTGATAATGATTACGGCATGAAGATTGCTCTTGAAGCCAAGCCCAATGAACCACGTGGTGATATGTACTTTGCTACCACGGGCCACATGTTAGGTTTTATTGCTACCCTGGCACATCCTGAAATGGTCGGTGTCAACCCTGAAGTAGCCCATGAGCATATGGCAGGACTTAATTTTCTGCATGGCGTAGCCCAGGCATGGGAAGCCGGTAAACTGTTTCACATCGACTTAAACGACCAGGCTTTTGGCCGCTATGACCAGGATTTCCGTTTTGGTATGGTGAATTTGAAGAGTGCCTTCTTCCTGGTGAAATTCCTGGAGGATGTAAACTATGCTGGCAGCCGCCACTTTGATGCTCATGCCTATCGCACAGAAGATTATGAGGGCGTAAAGGACTTTGCCCGCGGTTGTATGCGCACCTATCTGATCCTGAAGGACAAAGCACAACAGTGGAATGCTGACAAGGAAATTCAAGATATTCTGGCTGAGGTCAACTCGGATAAAACCGGCGCGACTGCATTACTTGGTTCATACAGTCAGGAGCGTTTGTCGAATTTGAGAGCAGCCCAGTTTGACCGTCAGGCATTGGGTAAGCGCGGATTGATGTATGAACGGCTGGACCAGTTGACAATTGACATTTTACTGGGCGTCCGCTAGATCATCAGAGTGTGAATATTATGAAATATTTTCTTGGTTTAGATATAGGCACAAGCGGCGCGAAAGTGTTGCTGTGTGATGATCAGGGACAGATCATCAACAGCGCAATGGCGGATTATCCGCTGTACACGCCCTTCCCTTTGTGGAGTGAGCAGGACCCCGAAGATTGGTGGCGTGGCGCGTGCCAGGCGATCCAGGAAGTTGTCCTCAGTGCTTCTATTCCGCCAGCTGAGATTGCCGCCATTGGATTAACCGGTCAGATGCATGGTGCAGTCTTTCTTGACCGGAACGATCAGGTCATACGCAGGGCATTGCTTTGGAACGATCAGCGCACTGCGGCAGAATGTGAGCAAATCACTGAAATCATTGGCTATGAACGCCTGATAGAAATCAGTGGGAATCCGGCATTAACGGGTTTCCAGGCACCCAAAATCTTATGGTTGCGAAATCACGAGCCTGAAAATTATGCTCGGCTTGTAAAAGTCTTACTTCCGAAGGATTACATTCGTTTGAAATTCACCGGGGAATATGCCAGTGATTGTTCTGATGCTGCTGGGACGTTGCTATTGGATCTGCAACAGCGAGATTGGAGTTCAGAGCTGCTGCAAAAACTTGAAATACCGCGTGATTGGTTGCCCACAGTTTATGAAGGGTCACAGGTTACGGGCACACTTCGATCAAAGGTGGCTGAAGAGCTTGGGCTTGCAGCAGGAATTCCAGTTGTAGCTGGTGGTGGTGATAACGCTGCTGCGGCAATCGGTACGGGCATCGTTCGGACGGGTTTGGTCAGCAGCAGTATTGGTACCAGCGGTGTTATTTTTGCCCACAGTGATGAGATCAGTCTTGATCCAGCAGGGCGGTTGCACACTTTCTGCCATGCCGTCCCTGGAAAGTATCACCTCATGGCTGTAACCCTCTCAGCTGGGAATTCCTTACGTTGGTTACGTGACACCCTGCAATCTGCCGGGCGCAGTATGGCTGGTGTGGAAGACCTTGTGATGGATTACGATGCGATGACAGCCCAAGCCGCGGAAATTCCAGTGGGAAGTGAGGGCTTGATGTTCTTACCTTATCTCACTGGGGAACGTACACCGCATTTGGATCCCTTAGCAACTGGCGGTTTCATCGGCCTGACTGCCCGACACACGCCTGCGCACTTAGTGCGGGCTGTGATGGAAGGCGTAACATTTTCGATGCGGGACGGCATTGAAATCATGCGCAGTTTGGACGTGCCCATTCACCAGGTGCGTGCAATTGGCGGCGGCGGAAAAAGCTCACTGTGGTGCCAGATGCAGGCGGATATCTTTAATTGCGAAGTGGTCAACTTGGAAGTCGAAGAGGGGCCGGCTTATGGCGCTGCTTTACTAGCCATTGCTGCTGATCAGGATGCTGATGGTGTTTCGGCAGTTTCCGAGAGCTGCGTCAAAACAAAGGGTGTTCGACTACCCGATCCTGCAAATCAAGAACGCTATGATCGCTATTATGCAATTTATCGAGATCTTTATACCAATCTACAAGAGAGCATGCACGCTTTGACGAACCTGGTCATGACCCCATAACCAAGAATTTGAAAAGGTGTAATTCGAGAAGATAATCAGCACGATACCTTCCGTAGGGTGCCAAATCTAAATCTGGCATTAAGGAAGGTATCTGTTTATATTTTCATTAATAATGGATCATCTATTCGTTCTTTTCCAAAGGAGCAGCACATGGAAAATCAAGACATTTATCGGGCATTAGCGGATCATTTGGATTCCTTCCCCCAGGGGTTTCCCGCGACCAAAAGCGGCAAAGAATTGGATTTACTGGCTTATTTATTCACTCCCGATGAAGCGCAATTTGCCGTGAACCTGAACCAGTTCTTTCTACCATTAACCACAATTGCTGATACTGCTGGTTTAGCCCTCCCTGACTGCCAGGGATTGGTTAAAAGTATGGTGGGAAAGGGTTTGCTTAATATGCAGCGGGGAGACAGCGGCATTGAAGTCAACCTCCCGCCGTTCATCGTCGGTTTTTACGAAAGCCAGGTCTTCCGGATCGATGAGACTTTTGCTCAGTTATTTGAAGATTACTACCAAGAAGCTTTACAAGAAATCGTCTCGAGCAAACCCCAATTCCACCGGGTGATTCCGGTTCATGAATCCATAAACACCGATATTGAGATTTTACCGGAGGAAGACGTCACCGCAATATTATCCAACAAGCAGGCTTGGGCGGTGATGGACTGCATCTGTCGTAAACAGCAGGCGTTGCTAGGCCGGGCTTGTGATCACCCTTTGAAGGTGTGCCTGGCGATGAGCAACACGCCCGGAGCTTTTGACCGCGTTCCCCAAATGGACGCCTTGGATTTGGCCTCGGCGTTGCAGGTATTGGATATGGCAGCTCAATCCGGATTGGTGCACACGGTTTCAAACCGTAAAAGCGATATCAGCTATGTGTGCAATTGCTGCACCTGTGGTTGCGGGTTGTTACGTGGGATCGCTGAGGCGCATATGGCGAATGTGGTTGCACGTTCCTCGTATTTTGCGGTTGTCGACGAAGAACTGTGTATTGGCTGCGGGGAGTGCGAAATGGGTTGCCAGTTCGACGCCATCACAATGGATGCGGTTGCAATAATTGACCTGTTTGTTTGTGTAGGATGCGGGGTGTGTGCCCGGGTCTGCCCGGAGGCAGCCATCAGTCTGGTTCAACGTGACCCCGAGGAGATAAAACCTATCCCGGAAAGCACTGACGATTGGTTGACACAGCGACGCCAGGCACGTGGCATGAACTGAGCCAAAGGAAATCAAAACTTGCCATGAACCAGCTTGTCCTGTCAAAGCAATTACCGCCTCTACAGGTCACGATTGTGGGGAAGTCGGGGATGGTAATGGGTTGATGGAAAAAAACCATGATTGAGATAACCAACGAGTTGATTTCCGGGTGAACGAGTACGGGCCTGTTTCGAGTAGAATTACAGCTGACAAAATTACATCGGAGGTGTTATGGAAAAAGCACAATTTGCTGTGGTCGGTTTAGGCGTGATGGGCCAAAACCTGGCTTTGAATATTGCTAGCAAAGGTTACCCTGTCGCTGTTTATAACCGTACGGGAACAAAGACCCAGGAATTCTTAGCAGGTCCTGCCAAAAACAATGCTGTGATCGGCACATACACCTACCCGGAGCTGGTGCAAAGTTTGGAGAAGCCCCGCCGCATCTTGCTGATGGTTAAAGCTGGACCCGCAGTGGATGCGGTGATCGCGGATATCAAACCCCATTTGGAAGCCGGCGATATCCTGATCGATGGCGGCAACTCCTTTTTCGAGGAAACCGAACGCCGAACCAAAGCGTTAGAAGAAGAAGGGTTAATGTTCTTCGGGGCAGGTGTATCGGGGGGTGAGGAGGGCGCTTTGCATGGTCCCAGCATCATGCCCGGCGGAAGCCGCGAAGCCTGGACTGCGTTAAAAGAAATCTTAACTGCGGCAGCTGCCAAAGCTGAGGATGGCGAGCCGTGTGTCGATTATATGGGTCCGGGAGGTGCTGGTCATTACGTGAAAATGGTGCACAATGGGATCGAATATGCGATCATGCAGTTGATTGCGGAGGTGTACGACCTGCTGCACCGTGGTTTGGGCATGGGAGCAGGAGAATTGGGTGACCTGTTCACAGCATGGAATGCAGGGGAACTGGCATCGTACCTGGTCGAAATCACGGCGGATATCTTCAAGAAGGTTGACCCTGATACCGGCCAGCCTATTTTGGATGTGATATTGGACGAAGCCCAGCAAAAAGGGACCGGCAAGTGGACCAGCCAGAACGCATTTGATTTGGGGGCTGCGACCCACACCATCAACGCTGCGGTTGCCAGCCGGATCATCTCCGGCATGAAAGCGGAGCGGGTTGAAGCGAGCACACGCATTACTGGACCTAAACCGACCTTTTCTGGTGATCGGCAGCAATTGATTGATGCCGTCAAAGAAGCGCTGTATGTTGGTGTCATCCTGTCTTATGCGCAGGGTTTTGGCTTAATGCAATTGGCTTCCGATGAATATGATTATGCCCTCGACATGCAGAAGATCGCCAAGATCTGGCGGGCAGGCTGTATCATCCGAGCGGACCTGTTGTATGATATCATGCGGGCTTACGATCGGCAGCCAGCGTTACCCAACCTGCTGATGGACGACTTTTTCGGTGAAGCGATCGTTAAACGCCAGGGCGCACTGCGCTATGTTCTGACAACGGCGATTGGGATGGGCATCCCGGTTTACGCGTTGAGCTCAGCATTGGCTTATTTTGATGCTTATCGAACTGCTCGTTTACCTGCTAATCTGACACAGGCCCAGCGCGATTATTTTGGCGCGCATACCTACCGACGTGTGGATCAAGAGGGCTCATTCCATACTGCATGGTAAATATTGGCCAATTGTTTTTTCTTTGATAACCACTCCCGCAATTCTCTGAGCATCTGCGGGAGTGGTTTTTGATGTATGTTGAACGTTAATCATCAGGTGTGATGATCTCCTCCCAAATTTTGATTCTGAATTTAGTGATAGATTAAGCCGAATTGGTCTTGCGGACCTTGATCAGGGGGTAATTAACAAACTTAATGTCTTTTCGGGAAAGAATTAACAAATGTTCATCGAAAGTTAATTTCGGGTTGCAGTGTTGTTAAAGCCTACCTGATAAGCTTTATATGTCGGACAATATCTATATTCATTCTCAAAAAGGAGAAATATGCGTCGTAATAGTTTAATCGTATCCATCCTTGCTCTGGTCATAGTCATGCTTTTTTCAGCCTGTACTCCTGACCTGAGCATGGAACCTGCAGTGCAGGAACCCGCAGTGCAAGAACCTGCGGTAGAAGAACCTGAGGTTGAAGAACCTGAGGCAGTTGAAACTCGACCCGGAACAATGCTTCCCGAGGTCAATCCTCTGGAGCTCAGTGGTGACGTCATAACCGCTGGCAGTTCCACCGTGTTCCCGCTGGCCGAACGCATGGCGGAACGCTTTGAAGACGAAGGCTTTGCCGGTAACATCACGATCGACAGCATTGGCTCTGGTGCTGGTTATGAACGCTTCTGTGAAGCGGGAGAAACCGACATTGCCAACGCCAGCCGCCCGATCAAGGACGAAGAAGTGGCCAGCTGTGAAGCCATCGGCCGCACACCGATTGAATTCCGTGTGGGCACCGATGCACTGGCCGTGGTTGTCAGCGTGGAAAATGACTTCCTGACCGATGTGACCATGGAAGATCTGGCGATGATCTTCGGTGAAGGCTACGAGACCTGGGCTGATGTTAATCCCGAGTGGCCAGCACAAGAGATCCTGCGCTTTATCCCCGGCACAGACAGCGGCACCTTCGACTTCTTTGTAGAAGAAGTATTCGATAAGAACAAAGAACCGCACCTGTTGGCTAGCAACACGCAATTGAGCGAGGATGACAACGTGCTGGTACAGGGAATCCTGGGTAGTCCGTATGCCATTGGTTATTTCGGATATGCTTACTATGCTGAAAACCAGGCCACCTTAAGAATATTGGCGATTGACGGTGTGGATCCGGTGCAGGAAAACGTTGACGACAATTCCTATCCGCTTTCCCGCCCGTTGTTCATGTACTCAGATGCTGGCATCATGCAGGAAAAGCCGCAGGTGGCCGGATACCTGAACTTCGTGCTGACCTACGTCAATGAAGAAATTGTGGACGTCGGCTATTTCCCCGCCAATGATCAAGCTCTGAATAATGCCCGCCAGGCTTGGTTGGACGCAATGAAATAACCTGGTCTTAGGAAAAAACAGGAAGAATCTTATTGATCCAATGATGCAAGATTTACCTTGACGAACAGTGGTGACCAGTAAGTTTCAACTTACTGGTCACCGTGTCATGTTTCGATGAGAAATTGATAACATATATTAAATCTAGGTTTATTAATCAAGAATATACTGCGAGTTTAACGATGAATCTTAAAAAGAAAAGACGCCTCGGGGAATCAATAGTTCAAGGATTTTTGTTCCTATCTGGTGTACTATCAATTTTTATAACTATTGGAATTATTTTTGAACTTGGGACTGAATCCATGCTTTTCTTCACTCGTGTTCAATGGGAAAGAAGCAATAGATTGATTACCCAGGAAATAGAGCCTGGGTTGACAGAGTTTGAAGTCAGTGAGTCCGGGGAAACCCTTAGAGAAGGTGACTTGATTCGCTTACGAAACGAAGAAATGCGTATTATTGAAGTTCAGAGTGGACGTTTGTATGTTGAACGGGGTGCAAGGGATACCGAACAGGTGTTTCACAGCGAAGGCACCGCGATTGAAAAAGCCACCCAGGTAACATTTTTAGAATTCTTTGGAAAAACTGATTGGAATCCACAAATTGGCAGGTTCGGAATTTGGGCTTTGGTCAACTCGACATTGATGACCAGTCTGTTTGCAATTGCTGTTGCTTTTCCAGTTGGTTTAAGCGTAGCCATATTTTTGAGTGAATATGCAAGCCCCCGATTCCGGAGCGTCTTAAAACCAATTCTGGAAGTTCTGGCGGGAATTCCTACAGTTGTTTATGGGTACTTTGCACTGACCTTTATGACACCATTATTGCGGCTAATTTTTGGAAATAATGTGGTTGAAATCTATAATACTGCCTCTGCGGGAATCGTGATCGGTATTTTGATTATCCCGATGGTCAGTTCGATGAGTGAAGACGCCCTCAGCGCGGTTCCCAATTCCTTGCGAGAGGCAGCCTATGGATTGGGAGCGACGAAATTCGAAACTGCTTTGCAGGTGGTTTTACCGGCAGGTTTTTCGGGAGTTGCAGCAGCCTTTATAGTGGCTACATCTCGTGCAATAGGAGAAACGATGATTGTGGCGATTGCCGCTGGTGCAGGAAGCAATTTTACATTCAATCCCTTCAAAGCAGCCGAGACGATGACCGGCCATATTGTTCGTATCAGCGGGGGAGACCTCAGTTATAACTCGCTGGATTACAATAGCCTGTTTGCAATTGGTTTGATGTTATTCTTCATGACACTTGCTCTTAACATTTTTAGTCAACGAATTGTTAAAAAGTTCCGGGAGGTTTATCAATGAGTGCAGTACCGGATATTGAAATCAGCCGTACTACAGAAGCAGAGGTTGATCATTTTGCCGAAGCGGAAATTTTATCCAAAAGGCATGCAGTCGGCAAAATCTGGCGGGTTGTATTTGCATCATCTACGCTGGTTGGTATCATTGCACTAACTGCTTTGTTATTGAACATCATCAATAGTGCCTTTGGTTATGTTGCCTTTGAGAACACAATTCAACCTGAGCAATTGGCAATAAGTGGCGTATCAATTGAGGAAATGTCCAGGGAAGACCTTGTTATTGTGCTTGGTAACCATGTTTCACAAGGGCTTATGCGTCGTTTTGAAGATGAAATGCCTTGGGAGGAACGTACTCGTGAAGATGTGTACGATCTTGTACAGGAACGGGTCGTAAAACCAACAACGGTTGCACAGTGGTCTTTATATCAATCCTTGTTCAAAGTTGATGAGATCCGACAGGAGATTGCAGAAAAATACAGGGGAGCAGATGTAATTTTTAAAAGCTGGATCACCGTCGATTTCATTACTTCTCCACAGTCTTCCAACGCATTGATTGCGGGCGTAAGAACTGCAATTCTCGGTTCTCTGTGGACGATTTTAATTGCGATAAGTTTTTCATTTCCGATTGGTGTAGGTGCAGCAATCTACTTACAGGAGTATGCAAAAGATAATTTCATCAACCGGATCATTCAAACAAATCTCAATAATCTAGCTGGTGTTCCGTCAATTATTTATGGTATTTTAGGGTTAGCTTTGTTTGTACGCACACTCAATCAATTTACCAGCGGTGCAGTATTCGGCTATGCGGACCCGATGACAGCCAATGGACGCACAATTTTGTCCGCAGGGTTGACTTTGGGATTGCTTATCCTGCCTCTTATTATCATAAACGCTCAAGAAGCGATCAAGGCTGTGCCTAATTCATTGCGGGAGGCAAGCTACGGCATGGGTGCGACTCGCTGGCAGACTGTCTGGAATCATGTGTTGCCCAGTGCTCTACCGGGAATTTTAACGGGGACAATTTTGGCAATTTCCCGCGCGATTGGAGAAACCGCTCCCTTGGTGGTTGTAGGGGCGTCAACCTTCATTACTTTTGACCCGACCGGACCTTTTTCTAAATTTACCACCTTACCTATTCAGATTTATCAATGGACATCACGTCCACAAGATGTATTTCGCAATATTGCCGCAGGAGCAATTATTGTCCTATTGGTTATGTTGCTTTCTATGAATGCCTTTGCAGTCTTGTTGCGAAACAGATATTCACGGAGGATTTAAATGGCCAGTTTCAACCCAGAATCCAGTAACGGCCGCTACGCTATCGAAGCCAAAGACCTGAATTTGTATTACGGGGATTTCCGAGCGGTAAAAGATGCCAACATGAAGCTGGAAAGAAACAAGATCACAGCAATCATCGGGCCTTCCGGTTGTGGAAAAAGTACGATATTACGCTCTTTGAATAGAATGAATGAACTGATACCGATATACCATGCTACCGGGGAAGTAATCTTTAATGGAATCAATATTAATGATGCTGATATAGACCCGGTTGAAGTCAGACGGCATATCGGTATGGTTTTCCAAAAACCAAACCCGTTCCCGAAAAGTATCTATGAGAACATTGCCTGGGGGGCTCGAAAGGTGACCCAGTACAAAGGAAAAATGGATGACCTTGTAGAACACTCTCTCCGCCAGGCTGCCTTGTGGGATGAAGTAAAAGATATTTTGGATCAAAGCGGATTGGCTTTGTCCGGTGGACAGCAGCAGCGGCTGTGCATCGCTCGCGCCCTGGCGGTAAAGCCAAACGTTATTTTGATGGATGAACCCGCTTCTGCCCTGGACCCAATTGCGACACTCCGCATTGAGGAACTGATCCAGGAATTAAAGGAGAATTACACAATCATAATCGTCACGCATAACATGCAGCAAGCGGCGCGCGCTTCAGATTTTACGGCTTTTTTCAATATGGATGATGACCGGGCGGGCTACCTGGTGGAATATGATGTCACCTCCAAAGTGTTCACCAACCCT
>Ga0209498_1001716_pt1 | contig 13360 bp, 11 predicted proteins | sample WalLakDeSediment_FD_184131 | JGI IMG/M metagenome (GOLD analysis project Ga0209498, IMG submission 184131) | Lake sediment microbial communities from Walker lake, Nevada to study Microbial Dark Matter (Phase II) - Walker Lake 11/02/13 Deep... | ecosystem: Environmental > Aquatic > Freshwater >...
GATGTCACGCGTCGTTCGTGCACGGATGCATGCGGACGAGATGTTTGGACTCCTTTACCGTTGGGTCAGTGCCTCGTGTCTCAGTGGATTAACGCTTCGTACCGACGCTGAGTATTCGAATACACTAACCGTGTCGTTCCATCCGCGTCCTTTCTGTACCTTCTTCGCGGATTTTCGCGGACATACTTCCACACCATTTACGGTGGATGCGATGTATTCACCCTACCGATCGATCTTTCTCCAACCCGCTTCTCCCAAACATCGTCATTACGAAGTGCTTCGCGCGCGATTCGTCGAGGAGCTTTCTCACGCGGACATTGCTCGGCGCTTCTCCATCAGCACCATGACGGTTCTCCATCATCCGCGATTTCAAGCATGATATCGACAACGACATCCCCGTCGAGTTCTTCCGCAGGACATCCCCGGGACCAAAGATCGACCGGAAGAAACGTCTGCTCCGTGAGCATATCCTACGATTGCGTGACCATGGCTACGCCAGCACCGACATCCATCGCGCCCTCGTCCGTCAGGAGTTGCCCGCCAGCTTCTCCCTGATCGACCAGGTCTTGTGAAATGCCGGGCGGTCCGGGCTCGTCAAACGCAATCATCGGACGTGCGAGCGCGTCTTGATCAGGATGCTGCACCAATCCTTTGGTTGCACAACAAGCGACTGCGCTTCGAGTTTGCATGACTCGAATACGGTCTGACTCTCGACGCGAACATCGGCGGTACAAGCGAAGCGCTAACCGAGAGATGCATCCTAACATGCTAGTGAGTATGTACAGTGTGATGCTTCTTCCAAGAAATTTCACATTTCTAATTCCTTTCCGGTCTTCCTCGCTATATCCCCTTAATTTTTGTTAATCCGCAATTCAGAGATGTGTAAGACGCTTGATCTAATTTGCATCAGAGTGTCGAGCATGATATCGGCACGGATTAATCGAGTGATAAGGTGAGCGATGCAGAAAAATACCGAAGCAGAGAACGCGCAGGTGAAACAGCAAGATCCGCAGATGGCAATGTTGTTACAGGTCGCGAATCGTCAATTCGGTATCCCGCTCGATGCCGTGACCGAGGTGTTTCCCGCTTTTACACCGATTCATCTCCCTGGCTATACTGGTGCGATACGAGCGGTGATCAATATCCGAAGTGAGATACTGCCGCTGCTCGATATGCGGAACATTCTGACGGGCGAGACGTCTACGCTCGCTTCGCATCAATGCTTCGTGCTCTGTGCATGCGCGAAGAAACGTCTTGCCTTGCTCGTCGACAGCGTCGGCGAAATAATTTCCCTCGACGAGACTTCGACCAGACCACTACTACTCGGCAGCGCGAGCAGCGCGATATTCTCGTCCTTCGTACTGCTGGAAAACGAAACCGTACCGATGTTGAATCCAGATGCGATATCCGATCTCGTATCGGACACATCGCCCCAAATACATCCCGATTGTGTTCATCAACGTGTATTTCAGGAAATCACTACGTGAAAAGCGAAATACTATCTCGTAACATCGGTAGGCACGTTCAACCCCAGGCAGTGCTCGACAAGATCGAAGGTCTTCTGGGATTACGATATCTACCTCATCAGTGGAGCGATCTGCTGCGCTTACTGAAGCCCGCAATGCGCGAGTTCGGTTTTACCGATACGCAGGAATGCCTCGTCTGGCTCGAACGTCAGTCGCAAAGCGAAGAGGATATTCGCATACTCGCGAAACATCTGACTATTGGAGAATCGTATTTTTTCCGGGAAATCGTGGTATTCAAAATCCTCCAGGAACACATCCTCCCCGAAATCATAGAGCGGAAAAGGAAGAACGGCGATACGAATTTGCGCGTGTGGAGCGCCGGCTGCAGCACCGGTGAGGAAGTGTATTCCATCGCCATCGTCTTGGCGGATATGATCGCACAGCACGACGACATGAATGTCAGCATACTGGGTACCGACGTCAATCCCATCAGCATTGAGCGTGCGAAACGTGGACGTTATAGGGAGTGGTCGTTTCGCGATATGAATGACGACTTCCTGAAACAGTGGTTCACGGTTGATGGTGAGAGTAGATACTGGGTGTCCGATGTGCTTCGCGATATGGTGGAATTTCGCGTGCTTAACTTGGTGAATCGATCCGAGTTCCCATCGCGTATTGACATCGTGTTTTGCAGAAATGTACTCCTGTATTTTACCCGAAAAGCAGTTAAGGATATTGTATTCGGTTTTCGACGCTCCCTCTGCGATCATGGTTGGCTGCTTCCGAGTATGACCGAAACATCGCTTATCAATCAACCGGGCTTCGAGGGTGTACGTTTCGGAGATGCCACACTGTTCAGAAAGCAGCAAGGTTCCGAGTTCATGTTCCGCCGCTCGAGCAGTAAAGCTAGGGAAGTCGAACAATCCGGCCTCTCCAATATCCGCAGTACCACCATCAACGAATTCTCCGGCAACAGTACGGATCCCGAGCCAACCGCTACGATCGACGGGCATCCGGATGCATCCTCCTCTGGGCCAGAGCGAGTACAGTCGGAACAGTCTGCTTCCATAGCTGACGCGAATGGCGACATGAGCAACGTCCGCGATGCGGTCGTTGATCGTGAGAACCCCTGCGCTGTGTCACTACCGTCGACAGTGTGCAAGTCCTCCGCCTCGCTGCTTGCCGAGGATGCGCGACGGCTTGCCGATCACGGAAAACTCGACGAAGCCCTTTCGCTTGTCGAAGAGGCGGTGCTGAATGACAAGATGAATGCGCACAATCACTTCATACTCGCAACCGTGCTGCGTGAACTCGGAGAGACGACGCGTGCACTGAAAAGCTTCGAGCATGCGCTGTATCTCGATCAGGATATGATCTCCGCTCATTTGGCTATTGCCGCGATCTGCAAACCGCTCGGCCGTCGGGAGAGAGCGAAAAAACATTTGCAAGTCGCGCGTGAATTGCTCGAACACATCGAGGATCAGGATGCTATTGTCGAGCATAGCGAAATGAGCGCGCGTTTGATGGCGAACTATCTCAAAACCATGGATAAAGTGGGGCATGATGACAACACATTTGCCGGAACGTACTGAAACGCGCTGGGATGACATTCTTGCGATTCTGCAGTACGCGAAATCATCGAACGGTGGTCCTCGAAACGGAGAAGCCGAGACCGGAGATTCATTGCTTGAAAAACGCGCGAAAGAGTACGCCAGGTGTGTGGTGGACGACGACGGTAGGACGACGGATGAGATCGAGACGCTCACTGTCGATCTCGGTGCTGATACCTATGCTATTCCGTGTTCCTCTATCGAGCAAATACGTCCCCTCGGAAATCTTGTACCCCTACCCCTTGCCCGCAACGGCATCATCGGAATATCCAGTAACAGAGGCGTCGTCTATGCCGTACTCGACCCGAAGCTGCCTCTGCGCATTCCCGGAAAAAACCTTACCACGATGCATAGGATAGTGTTTCTTCGTCATCCGGAATATCGCATCGGTATGCTTGTCGATGCCGTACATGGAATGACAAGCATGCGCCTATCGGATATGCAGCCAGTACCTGATCACATGGCTTCCGGAAAAAACAGATACATCCGTGGACTGGCTCCCAACCGCGTCTTTCTCATGGATATCGACGGAATGTTGACCGATCCCACAATAACAGGCGAATCAGTATGAAGCAGTTATCCGAATGGAGAAAAACACCATGAAGTGGTTTGAAAACCTTCGTACCAAGAACAAACTGTTCGTTGGTTTTGGTATTGTAATCGTGTTCCTGCTGGCTCTTATCGGTGTGGAGAATATGCAGTCCACGAAATCGCTGGCAGAATATGAAACCATCACGACATGGCATGTACCATTGCAGGAAACAGGAAGGGATCTGACTATAGGATTGCTGCGCGAGCGTCTGTTATTCAATGAACTCCGAGTGCTTGCGCTCGAGCAACGCATGCGTGCGGATGGTATCGAAATGCAAGAGCGGTATGCTCAACAGCAGAGAATAGTGAAGTCCGACGTTAACCGCGTTAAAACCGCGATGCAACATTTGCGTGAACGCGTCGTCGCCGAGGAGGTACGCATCGCACTTGAGAATGTCAACAGGGAATTCGGCAAACTCGTGCGTCTGCATGAAGAGTGTGTGCAGTTGTCTGCACCCATCGTTGCTTCGTTCAGTCGTGGTGAGATAGCAGGGATGAAAGACGAAAGTCTGCGACTCGATGAAAAGTACTCGACATTCTGGGAATTGCTGGACGTGTACAATTACGAGTTGAGCAATTTGTTCGATTTGGCGAAACAAAGAATCGAGAGCATAGAACAAACGGCAACCATCGCACGGGTGGTGATTTTTTCCATCGGTATTCTGCTTGTCATTTTTTTCGCAACACTGATTTCCCGCCTCATCTCAAAACCTCTCAGCGAAGCGACGCTAATCGCGGAACGACTTGGACAAGGCGATACTACCGTGCCGATACGCACGGACAGAACCGACGAAGTGGGCGATTTACTGAATACGTTGGAGAAACTCCGCGCCAATTCGGATCATGAGGCGCAAGCAGCGGCACGAATCGCTGACGGGGATTTGACCGTCGAAATCACGCCGTTGTCGGACAAGGATATTCTCGGCAAGGCGCTCTCCACCATGGTTGAGCGGCTGCGTACGCAAATACGCGAAATGCTTGAAGGTATCAATGTGCTTGCATCCGCGACTGCCGAACTTTCTTCTACCATGGTACAGATCGCGGCAGGGGCGCGAGATACGGCTTCGGCGGTCAATGATACGGCATCAACTCTCGTCGAGGTCAAACAAGCTTCGCAACTAAGCGATCAGAAGGCGAAAATGATCTCGGACAACACGCAGCAAACCCTGCGCGTGTCGAAGGATGGAGTGGATGCCATAGAACAAAGCATTCAGAGCATGGAGAACATCCGCGAGCAAATGCGCGGCATTGCGGAAAGCATCATCAAACTGAGCGAACAGAGCCAGGCGATAGGCGATATCGTCACGTCGGTCAATGATCTTGCCGAACAATCGAACATTCTTGCCGTCAATGCTGCCATAGAGGCCGCGAAAGCCGGGGAGTATGGCCGCGGATTCACAGTCGTAGCCAGGGAGATACGAAATCACGCCGAACAATCAAAACAGGCAACATCCAAAGTGCGCTCCATACTTGTAGATACGCAAAAGGCCACCGCCTCCGCCGTCATGGTTGCCGAACGTGGTACCAAACTCGCCGAGGACGGTGCGAAACTCTCCGCTAGTTCCGGTAACGCCATTCAGACCGTTATGCAGGGAATCAACGAGGCGGCTGAATCCATGTTGCAAATCGCGGCATCAGCCAAGGAGCAGCTCGTGGGTCTCGATCAAGTCACGACAGCCATACATTACATCAAATCTGCAAGCGATCAGAACGTAGAGTCCATACATCAGGTTGAATTGACAGCGCAAAATCTCAAGGAACTCGGTACGCGTCTTCAGCGCTTCGTGGAACGCTACAAATTATAAGTGATGCCTTGAAGTAGTCGGCGGATTACAATGAACGAGTCGGAATTTCTCAAGAAGTTGCAGGAAGCCTTTGCGATGGAGGCCGAAGAGCATTTCGCTATGCTCGGCAAGACGTTGGCTGAACTCGAACAGTCGTCCGTGAGCGATTCGACTCCGTTGATCGAACTGATCTTTCGTGAAGCGCATAGCCTGAAGGGTGCTGCACGCGCAGTGAATAGAAGCGATATCGAGGCGCTGTGTCAATCGCTTGAAAGCCTGTTCGCCCTGTGGAGACGCGATCCCGCTCATCGACAGACTGATCATTTCAAGCTCTGCAGCGAAGCCATGGAATTGCTTGAAGGCATGCTGAGATTGGATCACGAGATGTCAGTGAGTAATGGTCCCGTTGCGGATATTCTTGAGATGTTCAAAGCCGTCACATCTCGCATTCGCGAAAATGTACACCCTCAACGAATACATGTTCAACAGGAAGAACTTCCACGAAAATCGCAGAACACAGCACCTGAAACTCCTATGTCAGCGTCTCGTCTGGACGTTTCCGAAGCTCAGTCCGTGAAATCGGAGGAAAATACTTCCGCTGAGCCGATGCCGGAGTCCAGAAACACCCGTGCCGGCGCCGATGAACAACGTGCTGCCAACGTATCGACCGCAACGGAATCACGTCCTATTCAGGATGCCCCACTTCGTAGTTCGTTAGCAAGAGACCAGCGCGTTGTCAAAGACACCGTGCGTGTGCCAGTCAAGGAACTCGAAGCAGTGTATCGTCAAATCGAGGAACTCGGCACGGTACAGTTCATGCTTGGTGGGAGCAACGGAGATTTGCGTCGCGTCATTGATCAATGCCGGGCTTGGCTGCACGAGTATCAACTTCTGCGGCAGCAAACGCTTGACTACAAACATGATGACCATGCTACAGCAGTGCACGTAGAGGAACGGTATGAAAAACTGCTGCATTTCGTGAAGTGGACGGTTCGACAAATAGAAGGTATAGAACAGACCATCACCAGCAGCATAGAGGATGGAGCGGCCACGATGTATATCATGGATTCATTGTCGGAATCCCTGATGGAACACGCCAAACAATTACTGCTGCTGCCATTTTCCTTACTCACTGATCCTTTGCAGGCAATGCTTGCACGGCTCGCACGAGATGTCGGAAAACGCGTCGATTTTCACATACATGGTCAGGACATACGCATCGATAAGCGAATTCTTGAGGAACTCAAGGATCCACTGATTCACTTGCTACGCAATTGTCTCGATCATGGAATAGAAGAGCAGAGCGAACGCGTACGGATGGGCAAGGCACCGAACGGCACACTGCGACTCGACATACGCACTGCACGTGACAATCGAATCGAGGTGCTGCTATCCGACGATGGTCGCGGTATCGACGTCGAACTGCTCCGGCAATCCGCTGTGGAAAGCGGAACAATCAGCGAGAGGCAGGCTGCAGCATTATCAGAGCGCGAAGCATTGGAACTGATGTTTCATCCCGGAGTTTCCACCAATTCGGAAGTTACGTCGCTTTCCGGAAGGGGAGTCGGCATGTCGGTGGTTCGTGAGAATATATCGACGCTCGGTGGTGAGATCACCGTGAGCACCTCTCCCGGGCAAGGATCGACGTTCTGCATGCGCTTGCCCGTATCGCTGTCGAATGCGCGTGGTGTCATTGTTCGTGCGTCCGGTAGATTGTACATCGTTCCCCTGCAGTATGTCGTTCGCGGAATCACGCTGCATCGTGATGACGTTGCCGTGCTCGACGGCATGGAAGTTGTGGAATTCGAAGGCAAGACCATAGCGCTGCATCGGCTTGAGGATATTCTCGAGATGCCGGCGTCCGCGAACTCCGACCACTCGTCACGTGCAACCATATTGCTTCTGTCGCACGCCGCGAATACTCTGGCGATCGATGTCGGAGAGATTCTCTGGGAGCAGGATGTCGTCGTCAAGCCCTTGCCCGCTCCGATATCTCGAGTACGCACCATCGCCGGTGCAACCTTGCTGGGTACGGGCGAACTCGTACCCGTACTGCACATCCCCGATCTTTTCGATTCGGCACGCGGCACGCAGCGTTCCGAGGCTGCTCATTCTCAAGCGATCGAGAATTCGCGCGTTTCGCGTCTGCTCGTCGTTGATGATTCCATCACCTCCCGAGTACTGCTCCACGACATTCTTGTCGCCAATGGATACCACGTGCAAACCGCGATAGATGGTATCGATGCACTGACGCATTTACGCGAACACGATTGGGATTTGCTTGTTTCCGACGTCGAAATGCCAAGGATGAATGGTTTCGAACTTACAAAAACAATCAGAAACGACGAGAAACTGCGCGAACTACCAGTGATTCTTGTTACAGGTCTTGAATCCCAGGAAGACAGAGAGCGCGGATTCGATGTCGGCGCGAACGCGTACATCACGAAAAGCGGTTTCGACCAAAGTAATTTGCTCGAAACCATATCCCGCCTGTTGTGACGAATGGTGCGGCTATACGTCATAACGAACAACATTACGCTGACCGAGCGAATACGAAAGGCTCTGCCCGAAGCATCTTCGGTGCGTCTGACTGGCGTGGCCCAGTTTGATCATGAATTCTCAATGACGTTCGACGGCATCGAGGCCGATATTGTAGGAATTGACGCGACGGAAAATACCGTGCAAGCGCTGGACCTCGCTTCGCGAATCATGCGTCATCGACCTATGCCCGTTGTCCTTCTCGCTGAACACTCCCACCGCTCCGATGTACAGTCGTCTGCGGACGACCACAACAACGTGGCACTGACGGTTCTTGAATTACCTTGCCCGGCCGATAGTGAATGTACGGTTTTTGCCAGGAATCTTGCTTTGCTGGCCGAGGTCAAGGTCATACGCCGCTGGGAAGGAGATAGATTCGACGTCCATACCAGAATACACGGTGGAATTCAACATGTGACGCAATCTCCGGCACCACGCGTTGTCGCCATAGGTGCCTCTGCTGGTGGGACGAAAGCGCTTCAGGAAATACTTTCGAGATTGCCCGGAGATTTTGTTCCTCCGATTCTCGTCGTGCAACATATAGCCAGCGGGTATGTCAATGGTTTCGCACGGTGGTTGGACGAACAAACCGCACTTCGAGTCAATGTCGCGCGGAACAACGAGGAAGTTGTGTCCGGAAATGTGTATCTTGCTCCCGATGATGTGCATCTGACGGTTGTTGAACCAGGGCGCATCGAACTGACTCATGATGAAGCAATATCCGGATTCAGACCGGCGATCGCACGGCTGTTTTCAAGTGTTCTCGAGACGTACAAACAAGATGCGATAGTCGTGCTTCTATCCGGAATGGGTGTTGACGGAGCGGCTGAAATGCGTGCTCTCCGCGATGCGGGTGCCATGACCATCGCCCAGGACAAGGAAACATCGTTGATCCACGGTATTCCGGGTGAAGCGATAAAAATGGACGCTGTGCGTTTCGTCCTGCCGATTCAGGAAATTGGTCCTGCAATGATTACGATGGCGCTTTCATCAATGCATAAACCATAGAACACGTGCTCCGGGCAAGAACGAGGTTGTTGTGAAAGGCATAGAAATTCTTATCGTCGAGGATAGTCCGACGCAAGCTCTTAAACTCAAGTACATACTTGAGAAACAGGACTATCTTGTACGTTTGGCAAACAACGGTGTCGAGGCTATTACCGCTGTGGCGGAACGCAAGCCCACGCTGATTATTTCCGATGTGCTCATGCCGGAGATGGACGGGTATGAGTTCTGCTCGCGCGTCAAGGCAGATGAGGAGACGAAAGACATTCCCGTTATTCTCCTCACAACCCTGTCCGATCCACAGGACATCATTCGTGGCCTTGAGAGTGGTGCGGATAACTTTTTGAACAAACCCTACAGCGAGGAAGCGCTGCTTTCACGCATCAAGTACATTCTCGTCAATCTCGACGTCCGCTCTGGTATGCGTACGGGCATGGGTATAGAGATTTACTTCGCGAACAAGAAGCATTATCTCACGTCCGAGCGAATACAGATCATTGACCTCCTGCTCTCCACCTACGAGAACGCTGTCGAAAAAAATGCCGAATTGGAAGTCGCCAATAAAAGACTCCGCGCCGTACAGGAAGAATTGGAACGGAACAACGAGAAATTGACCGTTCTCAACGAGCAGAAAAACATGTTGCTCGGAATGGCCGCACATGATTTGCGCAATCCGCTGTATCTCATCGATGGTTACAGCGATTTTCTTCTGAACGATCCCGATTCCGCATTGATTGGTGAACAACGGGCTGTGGTCACAGCTATTCAGAATAGTTGTGCCTTTATGGTGCAAATGATCAATGATCTGCTCGATGTTCAGAAAATCGAGACCGGAAGATTCGAGATGAATATGGAGTTGGCGGATTTCGTCACGCAGCTCGACAAAGTAATTGCGATGCATGCACTGAGTGCAAAAAAGAAAGATGTGGAAATCAAACTTTCTCGCCCACCCGCTATACCGCAATTCCTGTTCGATACTGGTCGTATCCAACAAGTGATGTCAAATCTTGTCGACAATGCCGTGAAGTTCTCCTTCAAAAGCTCGCTTATCGAGGTCGTCGTTTCACGTGACGACGAATACGTGCGTTTCGCCGTCACCGACCATGGCCCTGGTATTCCTGAAAACGAACGGTCCAAACTCTTCAAACCATTCAGCACGACAAGCATCAAACCTACGGCGAACGAAAAGAGTACGGGATTGGGCTTGGCTATCGCACGCAGCATAGTGGAAAAACACCATGGTCGCATCTGGGTCGAAAGTGAATCCGGGAAGGGAAGTACGTTCAGATTCACACTTCCCATACGACGACCGGACGCGGACAACGCTTGAAGCATGACATGAACGAACAGCGACATTCGCTTGCACCGCTTGCATTTTGCATTGACAAACACTATACTGCAATCGTTTCCTGTCACACAGTCAACAGGCGGCGATGCGACTTCTGATTGTCGAGGATGAAGCAAAAGTTTCTCAGTTTCTCAAGAAGGGATTCGAGGAAGAACTTTTCTCCGTGGATACAGCATTGGACGGCGACAAGGGGCTGTTCATGGCTCTCACGGAAAGCTACGATTGCATCATTTTGGATTTGATGCTTCCCAGAAAAAATGGTGTGGAACTTCTCAAGGAACTGAGAAAGGAAAAATCCACTCCCGTGTTGGTACTTACCGCGAAGGGACAGCTCGAGTCCAAGGTGGAGGTGCTGAACATCGGTGCGGACGACTATCTTACAAAACCGTTCGCGCTCGCGGAATGCATTGCTCGCGTCCGTTCGCTGTTGCGGCGCGCGCAGATGGAAAAACCCACCAACATTCTGACCGCTGATACGCTCGAACTCGACCTCATTCAGCACTCCGTCCGGCGTGCCGGTAAAGTCATTGATTTGACAGTCAAGGAATACAAGCTGCTCGAGTACTTGCTACGCAACAAGAATACGGTATTGACGCGTACAGCGATAATCGAGCATATCTGGGAAATCACCTTCGACAGCGGCACCAACGTTCTTGACGTGTACATGACGCGTCTGAGAAAGAAAATCGACGACGATGCCGAGGTGAAGCTGCTTCATACACTTCGCGGAATCGGATACGTTCTCAAGGACGAGAGCGAATGATTCTCAGCCGCCGACAGCGGGCTGTGCTTTTGTATGGTTCCACCATTTTCGGTGCCTTCTCCCTTATCCTCCTGCTCATCATCACCATTTTCACCAAGCACTTCTATACACTCAACGTACTTGATGCTGGAATCATCGAACGCTACAAAACGATGTTTACCGGTATAGGCATTCTATTCATACCTGCTGGTCTATTTTTCGCATACGCCATCGGCTGGATTATTTCGCGCGAGCTGTATCCCCGCAACGAGCGTGAGGATTTCGCGATCGATCGGGAGATCACCCCGGTCGAGGATCCCAAGGATATGCGCTACGATGTGCATAGCACTATCAGCCACATGCAGGCCGCTTACGAGCAGATACAGAATTTTTCGGCGAATGCCTCGCATGAGTTGCGGACCCCTTTGACCATCATGCGTGGTGAAATCGAGCTGGCCTTGCGTCACACGAAGAGTGCCGAGGAGTATCAGCATTTGCTCGGTAGTCTGCTGGAGGAAATCATGCGTTTGGCGCGTATACTCGATGACTTGCTGCTTATTGCGAAAACCGAAATCGGCGAGCGGCCCATTGAGTTGCAACCCGTGGACCTCCGTGAACTGGTCGAGGAAATCGCGGATGAAGCATCGATGTTCGCCGAGCAGAGCGGCATTGTTTTCGAGACGGAGCAACTCGTCGACGCTTGGATCGACGCCGAACCGCTGCGCATACGGCGCGTCATGCTCAACCTCATCGACAACGCTGTCAAATACAATAGAAAAAACGGCACGGTGCGCATCGGCATGCAGCACGAGGGTGATATGGTGACCGTTTCGATTATCGATACCGGCATAGGCATACCTCGCGAGGCCATACCGCGGCTGTTCGAGCGCTTCTATCGCGTCAGCGATACCGAACGACATGGCCCGAAGGGCACAGGTCTCGGTCTGTATCTCGTGCAATGGATAGTTAAAACCCATGGCGGCAGCATCGCTGTGGAAAGCGAAGTCGGCCGAGGCAGCACGTTCGCGGTTCGCTTCCCTCTGCGTAATAGTGGAGTATAGGGTGTGATAATCGGTATAAAATCATTTCTCCTCCGTCAAGCCTGATTCCAACCTTTCTTTCTTGTAATGATCATTTAAGACTCCTGTAAGGAACTGCTCCTAAATTGCATCATGTGATTCATCATGAACCAAATGGTAAACATTCGAGCTTCCTAACAATCCACTTTCTCTCCATCACCTCACAGGAGTTTTTTCATGGGTACTCAACAGCTTCTTCTCATCGTCCTCGGCGTCATCATCGTTGGTATTGCGGTGGTCGTCGGCATCAACATCTTCGGCTCCAACGCCGAACAGGCTAACAAGGATGCGATCACGCAGGACTGTCTCCGTATCGCGTCGGCAGCGCAGGGCTACTACCGCAAACCCACCATGCTCGGTGGCGGCAACAACTCGTTCGATGGCATCGAAATCCAGGACTGCGGTATGACTGCCGATGAAGGCAGCACAACCGACGGATCGAATGTCAATGGAACCTATACGATTTTGGGTAACGGAGACACCTTCACTGTCACTGGGGAATCGGCGAACGATCCGGATAAAACCGTCGAAGTTACAGTCGATATGACGCAGACCACAGATGAAGATCGCGTGACGGTCGTGTACGACGGCTGGTAAGCCGAAGCATGGGTGACGGTACGGGGAAATCTTTCCGCACCATCTCCTCTCAAGCAAACCTGTATACGCCGCTACCCGCAAGGTGGCGGCGTCTTTGTTATTTCACTTCAGTAAATATCAGTAAATACTTGTGAGCACGTGAAAGCACGATCACTGTTACCGGACGACACAACCACTGCTGTCTCGTCCGTTCGCATCCGGCAGATAGGTGAACATGCGTCAAACCCCGGTAATGCTACGCCGCATCGCATCCCATTTCTCATTTACCGAACGTCGCCCACGAAGCACGGTCTTGTATGTAGCGAAATTCCGTGCGAGAATGTCCTCATGCAGCATGTCCATCTCGCGCTCAAGCGAGCACTCCAGCAATCTCGTCATTTCTGCTACACGTACGCTCTCGTCCGAGCGTGTTTGCAAGGCCCGGCCGCATGATATGAACACCTCGGGCCGCTCGTCGTCAATGAACTCGTATCGAAACGCCACTGGCACGGCTGCGGCCTCTCCGATGTCGCGGAGTAATCTCGAAACACCCGAATAGAATCCGAGTGGACGACGATGCGGTGAAACGATTTCGCCCTGTGGGTACATCCATAATGCTCT
>Ga0209498_1001717_pt1 | contig 13352 bp, 8 predicted proteins | sample WalLakDeSediment_FD_184131 | JGI IMG/M metagenome (GOLD analysis project Ga0209498, IMG submission 184131) | Lake sediment microbial communities from Walker lake, Nevada to study Microbial Dark Matter (Phase II) - Walker Lake 11/02/13 Deep... | ecosystem: Environmental > Aquatic > Freshwater >...
TGGCCTCGGCCTTCACGGAGCGCGCCATTTCGTACCAGCGCCACCACGGCATCGACCCGCTGGAGAGTGCCGTGGCGGTGGTGATCATGAAAATGGTGCGTTCCGACCTGGCTTCATCGGGGGTGCTCTTCACCATGGACCCGGACTCGGGCAACCCGAACCTCATCCACATCACCTCCTCCTACGGCCTCGGCGAATTCGTGGTGCAGGGGACCGTGACCCCGGACACCTTCCTGGTCTGGAAGGAAGGGGTGCGCCGCGGAACCCGGGCCCACGTGCACCGGACGCTGGGTGCCAAGGACCGGAAGCTCGTGTACTCCATGCAGGGAGGGACGCGCACCGAGTCGGTGGACGTCAGGGCGAGCCTGCGCCGGGACTGGTCCATCTCGCCCGACGAGGTGATGGAGCTGGCCCGCATGGCCCTGAGCATCGAGGAGCATTACGGTCGCCCCATGGACGTGGAGTGGGCGAAAGACGGGATCACGGGCGAGATCTTCATCGTGCAGAGTCGCCCCGAGACCGTCCACGGGGGCGAGGGCGAGGGATCGGTGCTTCGAACCTGGCGCATGGACCCGGAGCTCACGGATCGCCTGAAGGCGGAGGGGAAGGTCCTTCTCGAGGGACTCGCCGTGGGGACCCGGATTGGCGCCGGCCGAGTTCGCATCTACCGGGACTACGAGGAGGTCATCGTCCGCAAGCGGGCCCTCCGGGAACGTCACGGGACCGAAGGGGACCTGGCGAAGCTTCCTCCCCAGGACCGGATCTTCGACCCGGGAGATGTTCTCGTCACCTCCATCACGACGCCCGACTGGGAACCCCTCATGAAGGAGGCCTCCCTCATCGTGACCGAGCGCGGAGGACGTACCTCCCATGCCGCCATCGTGGCCCGGGAGTTCGGTATCCCCGCCATCGTGGGAGCCGCGGGGGCCGTGGAGAAGCTGCACAACCTCCAGGAGGTCACCGGGAGCTGCGCCGAGGGGGATGTGGGCGTGGTGTACAGCGGCCTCCACCCCTTCGAGGTGGAGGAGGTCACGCTCGAGGGGGCCGACCTGAGGACCGGCGTCAAGCTGAACGTCGGCTTCCCGGGGAACTCCCCGGGGGATGCCATGCTCCCCTCCGACGGGGTGGGTCTGGCCCGCCTCGAGTTCATCCTCACCGCCCAGGTGGGGATCCACCCGCTGGCGCTGGTCTGGTACGACGAGCTCCAGCGCTTCGTGGAGACGGGAGAGCTGGCCCCCGAGCTCCTCCCCTTCCGTGAGCATCTCCTGGCCGAGGACCGCTTCGAGCTGGGGACGCTGCTGGGGGCGGTCCAGCGTCGCATCCCCGGGTACGCCTCCCCTTCCGAGTTCTTCGTGGACCGGATCCGTTCAGGTGTGGCGCTCATCTGTGCCGCCTTCCACCCGCGCCCGGTGCTGGTGCGGCTTTCGGACCTGAAGTCCAACGAGTACCGGGACCTCCTGGGCGGACGGCTGTTCGAGCCCCGGGAGGAGAACCCCATGATCGGCTGGCGCGGTGCCGCGCGCTACGTGGATCCCCGGTTCTTCCCGGCCTTCCAGCTCGAACTGGAGGCGCTGGCCCGGGTGCGGGACCAGGTGGGGCTGGACAACCTCCAGCTCATGATCCCCTTCTGCCGCACCCCGGCCGAGGGCGCCGAAGTGGTGAAGGCGCTGGATGCGGCGGGGATCGGGCCCGCCTCGGGCACCCCGCTCTTTCTGATGGTGGAGATCCCCTCCAACGTTCTGGAGGCCGATGCCTTCATCGACGCCATGAGCCTCTCCGGCGGGTCCATCGGCTCCAACGACCTGGTGCAGACGGTCTATGCCGTGTCCCGCGACGACCTGGAGGGGTATGCTCACCCGCCGGACGCCCGTTCGCCGGCGGTGCAGACGCTGATCCGCCAGGCGGTGGACACGTTCCGCCGACGGGGGCTGGAGATCGGGATCTGCGGCCAGGCCCCGTCGGACTATCCCGACGAGGTCCCGCCCTTCCTGGTGGAGTGCGGCATCAGCTCCATGTCGGTCACGCCCGACACGCTGATCAGGGTCCGCCGCGCAGTGCAGCAGGCGGAAGGGGCGTAACCGGCGCGAAGGGGAGAAGGGCTCCGGGGGTCGTCGCGAACCGGCGCCGGGTGCGCCGCAGCTCCAGGAGTGCCCCACCCCCCAGACGCAGCTTGGTGGGGAACCGGGTCCAGGCCCTGCGGGTCAGGGTGTCGTGGCCATTCCTCCGGATCTCGCCATGGATGCCGGCGTACACGCGGGCCGCCACGGCCACCGGTCGCTGGAAGAAGACCGGTAGGGCGGGGATCGCCTCGAAGGCCAGGTCGTAATCCGCCTCGGCCTGGGCAAGGAGTTCCTCCATGAGGGGGACCCACCCGGCCGGAAACGAGCCTCCCGCCACGGCCTCCCCGATCTGGTCCCGTGTCACGCCGTGGGCCGCCATCCGGTCCAGGGGGAGGTAGAGACGACCCCGCGCCCAGTCTTCTCCCACATCCCGAAGGATGTTGGTGAGCTGCATGGCATGGCCCAGTGCCTCGGCCCTCCGCAGCACCGTGGGACCCCGCGTCCCGAAGAGCTCGGTGAGCCAGAGCCCCACCACCGACGCGACGCGGTAGGAGTAGCCCCGCAGTGCTGCCAGGTCCGGGTAGTCCCGGGGCTCGAGATCCATGGCCACCCCCCGGATCAGTTCCTCGGCGTAGAGCACCGGAACGCCGCGGCGGGCCGTCTCGCCCAGAACCTCGTCCAGCAGGGGGATGCCGGTGTCCTGGTGCAGCCACGCCTGGCGGACCAGCGACATCCAGATCTGGATCCTGGCGTCCAGGACACGGGGATCCGGGTTCGGGGCCTGGTCCACCAGGTCATCGGTGAACCGGCAGAAGGCATAGACCCCGGCCACGAGTCGACCGGGCTCCGGGGGGAAGAGCCGCGCCGCAAACCGGAACGAACGGGCGTGGTGGGCGAAGAAAGCCTCCCACCCCCGGGCCTCGCCCAGGGCCATGGCTTCCCGGCGAACCGCCTCCTCCTCCGAGGCGAGAAGCTCCGCATCTTCCCCTTCCGCATGCGGCGAGACGAGCCCTCCCACGGGGGCACGGGAACCCCTCGACGGGGGCTGATGCTCATCCAGTTCCCGCTCCAGCGTGGCACGTACCAGCGTCATCCAGCGCTCCAGCAGCTCGGGCACGCGGGGATCGTCCGGATGGGCCCGGGACCAGTCCCGCGTCAGCACGCCCACCTCGCCCGCAAGGCGATCCCGGGCGCGGGCCATGGGGGAAGACGTTCCCGCGGGGCCAGCCCGGAAGAGCGACGCCACGAAGGCCTCGTGATCCTCCGCCTCCGGAAAGGCCAGCGCCCCCGTCTCGGCCAGCGGCCAGGTCCACTTCCGCTGCCCGAGGTCGAGGAGCGGAGGCTTTCCCAGTTCTGCCGAAGGGCAGAGGTCGAGGAAGTCATCCACCATCTGGTAGACCTGTCCGATCCTGGACCCCAGTGCGAAGTCCCGTGCCGCCGCCAGGGCATCGCCCCGAAGGTGAGCGGCGAGCGCAGCGGCACATCCGAAGAGCTCCCCCGACTTTCCGGCGATGATCTCCCTGTACTCGGCCTCGGTGAGCCAGCGGCCCACCGCCCGGGCCTGGGCCTTCTCTCCCGCCACGGTTCGCTCAACGGCCCGGGTGAAGCACTGAACGAAGGAAAGGGATCCCGTGGAGGACGCCACCCGGTACGATGCCGTCAGGAGATGGTCCCCTTCCACGAGCGCCACGGCCAGACCGTCCCGTGCTGCCAGCGAGGTCTGGCCCCGCCGGACGGAACAGTCATCGAGGATGTCGTCATGGAGAAGCGACGCCTCGTGAACCATCTGAATGGCGAGGGATCCCCGGGCCAGTGCATCGTCCCCGGCGGCCCGGCCAGCCGCGGCATGGGCCACGAGGGGTCGAAGGAGCTTGCCCTCAACCCGGGGCCGGGGGACGCCCATTTCCGCCTGCACGTCGAGGGCCACCCCGCCCAGGGCCTCCCTGAGGGATGCAAGGGCGTCGCCGCCGGTGCCGGCCCCCTTCATGCCCGTTTCTCCCGGCCCACCATCTCCTGGGACACGGCCGCCTCCGAGACGGTCGGAGTCACGGGGTCGGAAGACGGGGCCCGGAGTCCGGGAGCCTCGGTCTCACGGAACGCGAGATGGATCCCCCAGGCCACAAGGCAAGCCCCCAGGGTGACCCCCACGGCCAGCCAGAAGCCCTTGATGACCAGCATGCCCAGCGGCATCAGGAGCGTGATGCCGTAGTACGCCGCCGCCCAGCCGGCCGGCAGGGAACGCCCCCAGGTCCGGGCTCCCAGCGCCTCCAGGGCCGCCATCAGGATGATCCCCGTACCGAGCCATCCGGCGAGGTTCACGAGGGGCATCCCGTAGTAGGGTCCCGACTGGCCCCACATCCAGTAGAAGGGGGCCTCGAAGCTCATGGCCGGGTCCAGCGCCAGATCCCAGATGGTGAGGATGAAGGCGGCGAAGACGATGCGGGGAAGCCACTGTCGGTCGGCAAGGAAGGTCTGCCGCGCCAGGACCCAGGCGGGGAGAACCATCAGGTACCACGAGAGTGGAATGACCCACGGCACCTGGTCCCCGATCTTCCAGCCCAGGAGGCTCGTGTACTCGTAGGCTCCGAAGGGGATGCCGTAGCCGGTCCCCACGTACTCGGCGAGGAGCGCCAGCACGTAGATCGCCACCAGGGACGGAATCCAGCGGAGGCCGGCCCAGCTGACCAGGGCCATGGCGATGGCCGCGCCTCCCACGATGATGTGAAACCGGGCGAAGAAGGCGTAGGAGACCTGCCAGAACCCGATGAGGGCAGGGGGGATCAGCTGGGGGTTCTGACCAAAGACCCCGTATCCCGCCAGCGCCACCACCGTGAAGGCCAGGAGCGCCCAGACCCCCCAGCCACCCGGAGTCCGGAGCCAGTTTGCCGGCGTCCCGGTCCGGGATTCCGTCACGCGCTCTCCCGCCACGGGGCCGACGCGCGCTCCTCCACGCCCTGGCTCAACCACCGGTCGAACGCCTTGACCGACGAGTGGATCGCGAACGAGGCGAAGGGACCATCCACGGCCTCCGATTCGATGAGGGGACTGCTCTGTCCCCCGAACACCAGGTGATAGGGAAGGGTGGGACGGTAGAACTCCGACAGCACGCCGAGGCTTCGGCGCATGTGCGCGGCGGACGCGGGAGGCGAAAAGGAGATGCACACGAGTTCAGCCTTCCGGGCCCGCTGAAGCGCGGCGAACTCCTCCGCCGGCGTATCTGCTCCAAGGTAATGGACATTCCATCCCCTCCGCTCCAGGAGGATGCGCACGCACATGGCGCCAAGGTGATGCTGATCCCCCGACATGGCCCCCACGACGGCCTGCCGGCGGGGAGCCGCCGGGGTCTCGGAGGACTCCCTGTCGGACCCCGTCGAGAGGCGAACCAGGGCCTCGAGGACCGCCTGGCTCGCCATGTGTTCCTCTCCGATGCGGAGTCGTCCCTCCCGCCACGAGGTTCCCACATCTTCCATGAAGGGCTGGATGGCTCCGTCGCACACCCGATGGAAGCTCAGGTCGGTCCGGGAACCGAGATAATGGAAGAGGGAGGTGATCCGCTTCGGGTACCCCCGCACGAGCCACCCCATGGCCAGGGAACCCGTGCGTCGAAAGTCATCATGGCGAATCGCGTCCCGAACCGCCAGCCACACATGCGACTCATACGGCTCGAAGGGGTCCAGGAAGGTCTCCTCTCCCCGGGCCCGGGCGAATTCCAGCACGGCCTGCAGGTAGATGCGCCGATGCCCCCCTTCGGTCTTGTGGGAGCCCAGCTCCTCGGCGTCGGTCCAGCGCTTCACGGTGGACGAATGCACGCCGAGCAGGTCCGCGACTTCGGAGGTCGTCAGAAAGAGCTCGGAATTGAAGGCCTGCATGTTTTCGCTCCTGGCAGGTGAGGTCGATCGGGTGTCGATACGACCTTCGAGCAGTATAGGGTCGGAACCCGTGAGGGTCAACGTTAGTTGGACAAAGCCTGTACACACGATGGACACCCCAGATCCTCTGGGGGGTTCCGGAGTACTCATGATCCTGCCCGTCCCCTCCTCCGAACGCCTGGTGACCCTTACGCCCTCCGGCCTGTACGTGCCGTCGGCCATTGTGCACATCGACCTGTGGGGCCCCTCCATCCGCGCCGTCATGACCCGCGGGCACGCCGACCATGCCCGGGGCACCGCATCCCACCTGCTCTCGGCATCCCGGCGGGCCCTTCATCCGGCGGGGCACATTCTCGGCTCGGCCCAGGTCCGGGTGGAGCACCGCGGGGAAGTCCCGGTGGTGACGGGCGACGGCAATCGACAGGAGGATCCGTCCGCCGAGACGCTCAGGGAACTGGTGTTCCATGACCCGGGCACACGCAACACCTGGGCACTGGAGTGCAGGTGGGACGCGATTCGGGCCCAGATTCTCCCCCGGTCGGGCGAGTTCCTCCCTCGGCCGTGACTTCCGGGGCGCGGCGTGGCCGGATCGCTACCCCGTACCGGGAACGGCAGCGGGGACCGGGGGCCGGACCAGCGTGTCCTCTCCCCGGCCTATGCGCTCGCCCAGCTCCCCCACGGCATCCACCATGTCGGAGAAGATGAAGGCGTGCGCGAAGAAGAGGGAGTACCAGTAGAGGACCCCGGTCAGCCCGGCTGGCGCAAAGAGGGCGGTCTGCACGAGGCGCGTGCCATCCTCCTCGGGGATCGCCTCCCACTGGAGCCATGCCCGCCCGGGTACCCGCATCTCGGCACGCAGCCGAAGGAGCTTCCCGGGCTCCATGGCCTCGACCCGCCAGAAGTCCACGGCTTCGCCGGGCTGGAGTTCGGTGGGATGCCGTCGCCCCCGTCGGATCCCGGGGCCGCCCACCAGCTGGTCCAGGATCCCCCGGGCCCACCACGCCACGTTCCAGACCAGCCATCCCCGTTCTCCGCCAAGGGAGGTGAAGGCGCTGAACACGGCCGCGGGAGGCGCGTCGACCTTGCGGGTCCGGACCTCGCGGACGATCCCCTCCCGGTCCTCGTACTCGAAGGTGGAGCCGTCGCCCAGGGCTCCGCTCCACCGGGTGGGAACGGCTCCGGTCTCGATGCGCTCCAGCGCCAGCTCGACGGCACGGTGGTAGGAGATGGGGCGGATGTCGGGAAAGCGTTCCAGGGCCCGCGTCGGGTCCCCGATCACCGGCTGCACGACCCCTTCGACCAGGGGGAGGGCAATGTCATGGGGAATGGGGGTCACAAGGCCGACCCAGAGCCCGGCCAGCCGCGGCGCCAGGATAGGGACCGGCACAATCCACCGCCGGAGCCCACGGACTTCGGCGTACCCTTCCATCATCTGCTGGAAGGTCATGAGCTCCGTCCCCACATCCAGGACCCCCAGGGGCTCCCCGCTTTCGGCCGACTGGATCAGGTAGGCCAGGATGTCCCGCACCGCGATGGGGCGAACCTGGTTGCGGATCCACCGGGGGGCCACCATGGCCGGAAGGCGCTCCGTGAGGTAGCGAACCATCTCGAAGGAGGCGGAGCCCGACCCGATGATGGGGCCGGCCCGAAGCTCGGTGGTAGGGAGGCCCTCGCGGAGGATCCGCCCCACCTCGGCCCGGCTCCTCAGGTGCTCCGAATGCGTCGTGGCCTCCGGGCCCGGCAGAATCCCGCCGAGGTAGACCAGCAGCGGAATGCCCTGCACCGCTTCCACGAAATACTCGGCCGCCTCCCGGTCCTTCCGGGCAAAGTCGCCGCCGGCATACATGGAATGCACCAGGTAGAAGGCCGCCTCCACCCCCTCGGCGATCCCCTGGAGGCTGGCCGGATCCGAGAGGTCCCCGATCCGCACCTCCACCCGCCCTTCCCAGCTCCGCCCCACGATGCGGCGAGGGTCCCGGACCAGGACACGGACCTCGTGCCCCCGGTCGAGGAGGCGCTGGACGAGTCGACCGCCAATGTACCCGGTGGCGCCGGTCACGAGGATTCGCACGATGGGCTCCAGGTGCTGGAATCGAGGGGGGCGAGGATGCGCAGTGCGAGCACCCTGCGGCGTCTACTCCCGCTTCGTCCGGAGGATCCCGGTGAGGAAAGGCAGGAGCTGCTTCTTGCGACTCACGATCCCGTCGAGGCGGAAGACTTCTCCTTCCTCCACCGCCGGATAGGGGATCTGGCGGATGACGTCCTCGTCTCCCTCCACCATGAGGAGGGAGTCCTGGCTCTTCACATCCGTCACAAAGAGGGCGGCAAAGTCCAGGTTCTCGGCGGCCCGGCTCGCCTCGAGCGCCTCGGCCAGGCGATCCGACTGCTTCCAGAACTCACCGAACCCCAGCTCCTCCACCTGCGAGACCGCGAAGCGGTACTTCCCTTCCTCGTAGAGCTTCCGGTCCAGCGCCACGACCTCGGGCGCCGGCTGCGCGGCCACCACCGACCCCGACGAGAAGATGATCTCCGCCATCTCGCTCCCGGTGACGCCGGACCGCGCCTCGAGCCACCGGAGGATTTCCTCGTCCACCCGGGTGGTGGTTGGGCTCCGGAGGTTCAGGGTATCGGAAACAAGCCCTCCCATGAGAATCCCGGCAAGGGCGGGGGAGACGTCCAGCTTCTCCTTGCGAAAGAGATCCGCCACGATGGTGCAGGTGGACCCTACCGGCCGGTTGAGGAAGAGAATGGGCTCCTGGGTGCGCAGGTCCCCGAGTCGGTGGTGATCCACCACCTCCACGATCTCGGCTTCCTCCGCCCCGGGCACCGCCTGCGAGAGCTCGTTGTGATCCACCAGGATGAGCCGGGTCTCGCTGGGGCGGAGAATGTCGCGTCGGGAAAAGACCCCCACCAGTCGGTCGTCGTCGTCGGTGACCATGAAGACGGCAGGACCCAGGGTGGCGGTCCGGCGGCGCACGCTGCGGAGCGTCTCCTCGGGCGGAAAGGTCTCGCCCGCCTCCGCCATGATCCCGTCCACTCGGGCGGCCGACCGGATGGCCCAGGCCGTGGAGGCCGAGTCGAAGGCGCAGGTGATGACGGAGACACCCGCGTCCCGGGCCTGGCGCGCCACATCCGCATCCACGTCCAGTCCCCCGCTGATCACGAGAAGACGAACCCCCCGCTCGATGGAGCGCTCCTGGATGTCTCGCCGATCTCCGACCACGATGATGGTCTGTTCCGGAGGGATCCCCTCCCGGTCCTGAAGACCGTCGAAGGAGGCCAGGTCCATGGCCGCGACGCGGACAAAGAGCGGCGCCACGTGGTCCGGGTCCACCAGGTGGACAACCCGGGCGTTCAGTACCTGGGCAATGGCCTCGAGACTCGTATCCACCCGGCGGACGTCTCGGGCCGGCCCCGCCTTGGGGAGGAAGGACTGTCCCAGCTGGTAGATGGAGACCGAGCCCAGGAGGCTGCGGCCCGGCCCCACCACCGGAACCACCTGGATGTCGTGGCGCTCGATGAGGTCCAGCGCCTCCGCCGCCGTGGCCGAGGGGCCCACCACCACCGGGTTCTGCGTCATCCGGTCCCGGAGCCGGGGCGTCACGTCGCCGATGAAGCGGGGAAGGGCCACGCCGAACCGCTGCAGGATGGCATCGATGCGGACGTTTGAGTTCCCGCATCGGGCCGCGATGAATTCGCCGTCGGCGGTCCGCCGCTTGAACTCGGCGTAGGCGAGGGCCGAACAGATGGCGTCGGCATCGGGATTGCGATGCCCGAAGATGTAGGTGGGACGGTCCATGTCGTGGCTGTCGCCCCGGGCTCGAGGCTGGGAGGGGAGGGGGGATGGGTTCCGGGCGATTCCCGGAGGATCTGGCGTATCCCCGCCGGATGCGAAAGGTTACCTCGGAAGGTTATCTGATTGGCCTCGCCGTTGAAATGGGTTCTCCCGCCGTCGCCTGTCGGCGTCCGGGAGCCCGAGGCCCCCTGCATGCATCCCAGGCCAAGGACCCGAAGCCCCATGAATCTGCCCCGTTACGCCTCCTCCTCCACCAGGCTGGCCCTGGCACTGATCTTCCTTCTGGGACTGGGGACCGCGGCCTGCGACTCCGGCGCGTCCTCCGATGCAGCATCCGGGGCGGGATCCGACGCCGCCGACCTCATTCTCGTGGGCGGCACGGTGATCACGGTGGATGCGGAGGTTCCCGACGGCGAGGCTGTGGCCATCCGCGGCGGCCGGATCCTCGCGGTGGGAACCGACGACGAGATTCGCGCGCTGGCGGGATCCGGTACCGAGGTGGTGGAGCTGGCGGGTCGCACGGTGATCCCCGGGTTCATCGAGGGCCACGGTCACTTCCTGGGGCATGGGCAGGCGCTCATGACGCTTGACCTCTTCCCCACCACCACCTGGGACGAGATCGTGGCCATGGTCGCCGAGGCGGCGGCCGCTGCCGAGCCGGGGACCTGGATCACCGGCCGTGGATGGCACCAGGAGCGCTGGAGTCCGGCGCCGGAGGTGACCTTCGACGGGGTGCCCACGCATCACGCCCTGAGCGAAGTCAGCCCGGACAACCCGGTCTTCCTTACCCATGCCAGCGGACACGGGTCCTTTGCCAACGCGCTGGCGATGGAGGCCGCCGGCATCACCGCCGCCACCCCCGATCCCGCAGGGGGGACCATCGTCCGCGACGCCGAGGGCAATCCCACCGGGTTCCTGCGGCAGGCCGCCCAGGGAGCGGCCCGGGCGGCCCTGGTTCGCTTCGAGGAAGGCATGACGGCCGAGGAGCGGGAGACCCGCTTCCGGAGGCAGGTGGAGCTCGCCGGCGAGGACGCCCTGCGCCACGGCATCACCTCCTTCCACGACCAGGGATCGAGCTTCGCTGTCGTGGAAGGCCTCCGGGCCATGGCCGACGCCGGCGAGCTCCCCATCCGTCTGCACATCGCCATCCGCGGAGAATCCAACGCCGCCATGGACGAGCGCCTGGGCGAGTTCCGGATGGTGGGCCACGGCGACCACTTCCTCACGGTGCGCGCGGTCAAGCGGGGGATCGACGGTGCTCTGGGCACCCACGGCGCCTGGCTCCTGGATCCCTACACCGACATGCCCTCCACCTCGGGCCTGCCCCAGGTGACGCTGGAGAGCCTCCAGGAGACGGCCGAGATCGCGCTGCGGCATGGCTTCCAGCTGAACACCCACGCCATCGGGGACAGGGGGAACCGGGAAGCGATGGACATCTACGAAGCGGTTCTGGCCGAAGCCGGGGGGAACGGCGCCCTCCGCTGGCGGATCGAGCACGCCCAGAACCTCCATCCCGACGAGGTGCCCCGTTTCGCCGCGCTCGGCGTCATCGCCTCCATGCAGGGCGTGCACGCCACCTCCGACGGCCCCTGGGTCCCGCAGCGCCTGGGCGAGGAGCGGTCGCGGCGCCGGGCCTACGTCTGGCGTTCGCTCCTGGATGCGAACGCGGTGATCTGCAACGGCACCGACGTGCCCGTGGAGCGCATCTCCGCCATCGCCTCCTACCACGCATCCATCACCCGGGAAATGGCCAACGGCGAGCGCTTCTACCCCGAGCAGGCCATGGGCCGTCTCGAGGCCCTGCGCTCCTACACCCTGGGGTGCGCCTACGCCGTGTTCGAGGAGGACCTCCTGGGCTCCGTGACGCCGGGCAAGCTGGCCGACCTGGCGGTGCTGGACCGGAACATCCTCACGGTCAGCGAAGACGAGGTCCGGGACACCCAGATCGAGATGACGCTCGTGGGAGGAGAGGTCCGCTACCGGCGGTGACGGAATCGTGACGGGCGGGGCATGGCCGAAGAAGGGAGAGGGAATGATGATTCAGCGTCAGGCGGAGGCCGCGTGCGCCTCGGTGCCCGATGCCACTCCGCTTGTTCGCTCCTCCCACGCCTTGCCGCCATGCCATCCCGTCCCCATCCCCTCCCGGGCGCTGCCCTCGGCCTGGTCCTCCTTCTTGCCCTGGGGCTCCCCGCGCTGGGGCTCCCCGCGCTGGGGCTCCCCCAGGTGCAGGTGCTGGAGGGCGGGTCCGCCCGGGTCCCCCTCATGAGCGGGACCCCCGAGACGCCCGACCCCGCCAGCCCCCAGGTGATCGCCCACCGGGGAGCCTCGGGGCACGCCCCGGAGCATACCCTGGCCGCCTATGACCTGGCGGTGCGCATGGGGGCCGACTTCCTGGAGCCCGACCTGCAGATGACGGCCGACGGCGTCCTCGTGGCCTTCCATGACGCCACCCTGGACCGCACCGCCCGGGGCCCGTCGACCTATTGTACCGGCCCCATCCGGGAGCGAACGCTGGCCGAGCTTCGGGACTGCGACGTGGGGAGCTGGTTCAACGAGCGGTTTCCCGACCGGGCCGACCCCGCCTTCGTGGGGCTCCGGATCCCCACCCTTGAGGAGCTCTTCCAGCGCTACGGCGCCTCGGTGCGCTGGTATCCCGAGACCAAGAACCCTGACGAGCGCCTCCCGGGCCAGCCCCCCATGGAGGAGGTTCTCCTCGATCTTCTCCATGCCCACGACCTTCGGGATCCTGCGGTGGAGCGAGGGCAGGTCCTGATCCAGTCCTTCAGCCCGGCCTCGCTTCGAAGGCTCCAGGAACTGGATCCGGAACTCCCCCTGGTCCAGCTCCTCCGGGCCTCGGATGCCACCCCCGAAACGGTAGATGCCGTTCTGGATGCGGTGGCAGAGTATGCCGTGGGGGTGGGGCCCAACCGGGCCCTGGTGAACGAGGCCTTCATGGACGCCGCTCGGGCCCGGGGCCTCGTGGTGCATCCCTGGACGGTGAACGACCCCGTCGAGATGGACCGACTCCTCTCCTTCGGCGTGGATGGGATCTTTTCCGACTTCCCCGATGTCCTGGGGGCGCGGATCCGGGCCTGGGCGGAGGCAGGGGACGGCTGAGGGGGGAAGCGGCCGGACTCACCGGTCGGACTCACCGGCCGGATTCAGCGGCGGGACTCAGCGCTCGGTCAGCAGAACGAAGTCGCCCTTTCCTCCATGCCGGCCCAAATCGAACGCGGCCCCCGGCGCCTCCGGGAAGGCCACCACCACGAGAACGGCAGCCCCCGGCAGGTAGCGTTCCAGGTGCTCGGGGATCCCGGTTCGGTCCTGGACATGAAACGAGCCGGCCACGTGGACGATGCGGGCCTGCGGGTGGGCCTCGGCGGCGCGGGCCACGGCCCAGGCCATCCCGGCATCCCAGACGTTCTGCGCCTGGAGGACGGGGTCGAGCGGAGGCGCGGGAGCTTCGGCCCCGTGGGGTGCGGGAGCTCCGTGGGGTGCGGGAGCTCCGTGGGTCGGAGCCGCCCCATGCCCGGCCCCACCGCCCATGAGGGCATTCCACTGGGCCCGGTACCGCTCCGTCGGAGGGGCCACCGGGAGAGGAGGGAGGGTGGCCAGGGCCTCGGGCGC
>Ga0209498_1001718_pt1 | contig 13350 bp, 12 predicted proteins | sample WalLakDeSediment_FD_184131 | JGI IMG/M metagenome (GOLD analysis project Ga0209498, IMG submission 184131) | Lake sediment microbial communities from Walker lake, Nevada to study Microbial Dark Matter (Phase II) - Walker Lake 11/02/13 Deep... | ecosystem: Environmental > Aquatic > Freshwater >...
TTGTGCTCGGTTGATGGTTTTGGCTTAATCCCATCAAAAGGGAGAACCTCTTATTTTTCAAGAGGAAATGTCAGATCAAATTGAAACTATCTCAATTCAACCCTTAGCGCCCAACACTTAGTTCCTAACGAAAAAGATCAGAGGAAAAGGTTCGTTTGTTTTAGCCTGATCAGGAACTGTTTTTTGTTGGGAACTCTATATTATAAGTTCAAAAAGTTTTCGCAACAGAAGGTACTACGCGAGCTTTATGGACCGTATCTCGGAGGCTTTTCCCAATCCAACTTTTGAACTCCCTGAAAGGTTAAACACTATAGACTCAATCGTTATCTGCAAAAATACGTAATGATCTTTTGAGCCCTTTTTTCCCAGGTATACTCACGGGCCTTCTGCCTTGCGTTTGCGGACAATTTTTGGGCTAATTCAGGGTTATCATGTAAGGTATTCAGATAATTAACCCACTTTTCAGGATTTTCAGGATCAAGCAGAAGCGCATCATGTTCGTGAATAAAAATTTCCCGGGAAATGGGTATGTCAGATGTCAGAATGGGCTTCGCGCAGGCCATATATTCAAAAAATTTAAGTGGAGAATTACCAATGATCCTGTTTTTGTCCCTGACTGTTTCAAGATGTCCTTTTCTCTTGTCCCATGATGCCTGCTCATAAGGGGCCAGAAGGACGTTAAACGCCTTCTGATATTTAATTGCGCTCTCCGGACTGACTTGGCCATAAAAAAACACATTACTCATGCTTTCTGCCTGCTTGCGCCAGAAATTCAACTCATCATTGTTTCCTCCTACCAGGTGAAACTCCATTCCCGGCATCATGCCGGCAATGCTGAGGATAAGCCCAATGCCTTTTTCAGGCTTGAGTCCTCCCACATATCCCACCTTGAAGGCGTCAGGCCTGCCTGCAATGTTTGATAAAGTCTCAGGGCTAATCCTGCTAACATGTTCCAGGTCAATGCCGTCATGCGCTACCATGACTTTATTCAAAGGCAGGTCAGGAAATATATTCAGATAATTTTCCTGAAGCATACTGCTGATGAAGACCATGCCTGCGAAATGCCTGCTTGAGTATATATTCCTGATGAGAATTTTCTCTGCCTGGGATTTGGGGACTTCATGAGCTTCGTAAATGATTGGAAAGCCCATCCTGCCCGCCAGGACCACACTTTTCAGGTGTCTTCCAAAGCAGAGTTCCGGTTTTTTCAGGACAAGCATTTTAAAAAGAAACACATAGCCAGCAATTGAGCCCAAGAGCTTGAACCTGACACCCCATGGAAAAATAATATTAAACGGCCTGGAAATGCCGTAGTATTCATAAATCTCACTGACACAGCGGGGATCGCCAGGAGCATTTCTGGCCAGTAAAGTAACCTGGTGTTCAAACTTGAATGCCTGGCACATTTGCATAACCTGGATACTGTTGGCAGATGCGGACGGGACTTGAGAATGGGTAAGGTAGAGGATATTCATAAACAAAGTGACCTTTGCAGGAAGAGCAGATGTTCTATGGGAACATAATTTTTTATATGACCGCCCTTTTTAATTTCTTCTTAATTTTTGTCACCAGTTGATGCGGAAAGGCAGAATGTGTTGGCCGTGTTTATACTTCCTGAAGATTTTTTTGACCTTTTGCAGGTTGCCGGACACAAACGCCGATCCTGCAAGTCGTCCCAGCCAGGCTGATGAAAGCAGATCCAAATCATCTTTTTCCAGTTTAATTTTGTTTTGGGCAAAGTACATTGAAGCGAACTTTTGTCCTTCTTCTGCCCTCATTGAATGAGCTGTATTACAGACGTCAAACAGAGGCAGACCTCCAGAACTCATGAGTTCGTTGTCAATAATAATCCAATTTCCTGATTGAGAGAGCACCATATTGGAGTGAGTCAGATCAGGATGCATAAGGTATTGTCTGTGGCCGAACCAGGAGAGATCGACCTTATGGATAGCCTCTCCTGCCAGGAGCTGTTCTCCGACTAGTTCCGCTGCCAGCAAAAACCTCGGCTTGATAAAGTCCTGCCAGTAATCATAGCCGGCAGGAGGAAATCCAGAAAGTGAAGTCCTGTGCAGCCTAGTTTGAACCGTTACCAGATCATCATGCGAAGGCCTGGACCTGGTGTCACTATAGACCCATTCACAAAGAACAAAACGTCCTTTAGTGGTGAGCACTTCAGGAAATAATTCCCTGATCTCAGTATTATCTGAAGCTGCCAGAATAAATGCCGCATGATCCGCATTTGCCGCCTGATATACCTTAACCTGCCGACTGTTGCATGAACCTTTGAGTACAAGCCTGCCCGCCTTGTTCAGGGCATTGCCCTGATGGGAGCGCTTACACGGCTTTAATCCGACAACAATAAAGTCAGAAAAAGCAATTACTTCATCGTATTCTGAATCAGTTTGCTCTTTGTGAGCATGGGTGAGGCTTATTTCAGGGAAAAAACATAACATCCTGGTTAGTTTTCTGCCGATCACGGCAGCTGTATTTTTTATGCAATCCCAGCTAGTCATTATTACTTCTCGCAGAATTTAACAGTGCAACAGCGAAGCATGAAGAGTTTTTTGAAAACTGGAGTCAATGAGCATTGCTGTCCCGATACCAGCCGAGATGCTTAATGCCGTCTTTGTGGACATAGCCCAGCATGGCTGGAATTTTTTTAAAACCAAGACATAGTGATATGGCTAGTCTCCTGTTACCGGCATTTCCATGATACCATTCACCGTCCGGCCCTATATGAGCAACAATTCCATTTTCTTCACGAAAGTTCCAGGGGTTCATCTCCCTGCACGTCCGAAGCCGTCCTTCTCTGTACATTGTTCGGTACATTTCATCATATTTAGCCCATGAATCAACTAATTCCTGCTCTGTTTTGCAATCTTTAAAACTCCCCTTGGAATGGATAATCTTCAGCTTTTCTCTAAAAAAGGTGGTGTCCTTCCAGGGAGTCCCCTTAAGCCAATGATCAAAACAGGCGTCAATCTTAAGAACTTCAGCAAGAGGACTTATGCAAGTGTTCTTATCTGGGGGAAAACTGGAAACAACCAGGCCGGAATTAAACCTGCCAATGAGACAACTTATTAGCAAGACACCCCTACATTTTGTCGGCTCTACCCAGATCCTTTCAGCGAACCTGGGTGCGCCTTGACCATATAACAATCTATTTTTTACATCACGTGGTATGCCGAATATCCATTTCCAATTTTTTCTTTTAATATTAAGCTTATTGGCAAATTGGAAAGTATTAGACATGACGACTATACCTTAGACCTGGTATTTGACTTGAGTTATGAGCTGGCTTTAAATCAATCGTAATTTTTTGCGCCTTTTGGAATAAGCTCTGTATGCCTTGAAAAGCTCAAACCATGACATTTTTTGCCAATGCTTTCTTATAAACATAATATTACCATGGACAATTCTGTCCCTAACTCTCTCACTATCATGACCGCAAAGCACTGCAACAGAAAGAGGCTGCGGCACAATATTTCCCCCGGCTTCAATTATTTTCGCCGCCAGATCCCGGTCCACCGAAGCCGGCATCTCTTCATCAAATCCGCCAACCTTGAAAAACAGCTCTTTCTTAATGATAATATTCTGACCACCAAACCCAGGGCTTCGAAAATAAACTGACCTCTGCATTTTTATGTCCGAGGGGAACATTTTGTAAGGAATAGTCTTTCCGTCAGTCCCGATCTTTTTAAGTTGCCCAACAACAACGTCAGCGTTGGTGTTCTCTAATGTGTGCCGGCTGTGTCTCAGATAGTCCGGTTCCCAGATGTCGTCATCATCCAGGAATGCGAGAAAGCTTGAATTTGCAGTCCTGGCCCCTAAATTACGGGATCTGCCCGGCCCTAACCTTGGTGCGGTTCTTATCAGGTGTATCTTTTTCCTGTAATAGTGATCAACAAAAGCATCATTTACCCCATTATCAACTACAATAATCTCTTGAGCAGGAGATGTCTGCTGTAAAACAGAGGAGATTGCCCTGCTTAAAAGCTCACTTCTGTCAAATGTTGGAATAATTACAGATATGTTAACCACTATACAATCCTGGACTTAAGATTATGCTGCATCAAACATCATATTCTCTAGAATTGCTTTCCAAGGGAATGATGGTGTAGTCATTACCTATCAGGGAAATCAATTGATTCCAATCGGATAAGTAGAGATCATCCAGCTTTTTAATGGTATCATTCTTGAAAATTCCATGGAAGCTATTATTACCGAAAAAACCGGACAGAGCCAGGACAAAGCTTCTATAGCGCTTGTATCTGTTTCTGCTGCGCAGTTTTATCCCGTCAGGCGAGTATTCCGTCCGCACATACTTATTCAGGATAAGCATATTTTTCAGTTGTCGCTGGGACAGACTTACATTGACCCTTTTGGAACCGTACCTTTCAAAGTCGATATTATCCTTTGATCCGGCAAAGTCTAAAAAAATTTTTCCAAACTTATTTTTGTCCTTCCTGAAGAGTTCAAATGAAATTAGAAGTATTTTGCCGTTGAAATGTGTTTTAATCTGCTTAAGCAAAGGCATATAATACAGGGCTTCTCTATCCAGAGAATTGCTGAGGTTTCCAAAGCAGTAATCATCAAAGCTTATGCACCCACCCACTTTGATATATTGATTGTATATGGATTTGATGAGGTCAGATTGCTTTCGAACAACTAGAATAATGTTTGCAGACGGGAATAACGAGCTCAGATTTCGGAATGATCTTGACCTTGTAGCCATCCAGCCATCCAAACCTCTGGCTGCAGATATATGAGGATATCCTGCGTAATTTTCATAGCTTAACAGGAGTCCTTTATCCTTCCACTTGAGCATGGAATATCTGAAGCTTTCCTTGTAGCAAACATCAATTGTTTTAATGAATGGCAGGATAAAATTTTGAAGCCAAGTTGAGCCTGTCTTAGGCATGCCAACATGGATGACTACGTTATTTTTCATATTGAACTTGACAGTAAAAATTAACTTTGTATTATTTTGAATTTATCCGTCTTTTTTTATTCGAAATGTGTTTGAGGTTAAAATAGTTATCTATCTGTGTTTTATTGATTAATTTCCTTAAACAGAGAACATAGAACCAAGAACCTTTAACCCTCAACATATTCAAGGCATGACATTAAATTAATCCTTCAGAGTGCAGAAGTAAGCCTATGAGTTCCTCGAACTGTTTTCTTTGCTTTATGTGACCTTAAAATTGAAGCAAACATTATCCCGGCAATAAAGGGAAGAAAAACATTGATTCTCAAAAGAATATTAGTAAAACCCAGGAGCAGAAGATATGCTATAGTCACTATAAAAAAAACATAGTAGCCAGACGATATGGTATTATTTTTATGTCCTAAGTGAAGCTGCTTTATTAAAAAGAACATGATAAGAGCTACAACAGAAAAACCAAAAACACCAGTTCTGAACAAGAGTGCCAGATATTCACTGTGCAGATGTTCTAGATTCAGGTTCCAGTTGTATTGTTCGCTTAGATCACTGTTGCGGCTGATGGCCTGAACAGTCCTTGGCCCCCATCCAAAAATAGTAATAAAAGATTCTGTTTCAAAAGCCCAAAAGTAAATCTCGATTCTTTTGCCAACTGATTTTTTTTCAGCTTCTCTCATCTGCCCCTTCATAAGGTCGGTAAAAACTAAACTTTCACGCAGGATTCTCTCTTTAATATTTGAGTATTGACTGCCTGCAATAGCTGTGATGAGGCAGAACATCAGAATTGGAAGCGCCATTTTTTTTATTGAAAAACTACTGTCTCGGTCAAATATGCAATACCTCAGGATCAGTCCTGGGGGAATTGTTAGGGCAACAGCAATCCACACTGCCCGACCTTGGGGCAGAATAACTCCAAGAACAAGGCAGATAATTGTCAGGAAAAAAACTGCATAACCAATAATGGCCGTCTTTCCAGTAATGAAATAATCTGGAAAAAGGTCGCGGCCAAGAATTATAACGCCTATAAGCAAAAAACCTGCCCAATTTGCATAATGAAGTGTTTTCATGCCAAGGATATTTGTTCTTGCTCTTGCTCCTTCCAGCAGGGGGGCAAGGGTATCCCAACTTAAAAACCATGGAAGACTTGACAGAACAAAGCCTAGACATACAAGGACAAAAGCATTCCTGATGGAATCATTGTTTGTTCCAATCCACCAGGCCAGAGGAACAAACAGGGCAAAGCGGATCATTTTTTTGGCTTCTGACTGGTGTCTGACTTCTGGAAAATTTTCTATGCCAATAATGGTTGAGACAATAATAGAAGCTATGAAAGCCAGCATGAGCCAGAAAAGAGGTTGTCTCAGAAGTGCACCCCAATAACGCCAGGTCAGGAAAAAAGCTATAATAAGCATTGTCTCGCCGTTGCGGTGCAGTTCCCAGGACAGATTGATATTTGTCAGAAATAGAAAAAGTCCAGCGAGTCCAAGGGTTTCTACATAGATATTGTCAGTTCTTTTGAGGTTTGAACCCGAAGGAAAAATGATCGTGAGCAGGCTGTGGATGAACTTAATTGATCTAGCCGGCAAGCCTTTTATATTGGACAATTGTTTTGATTTTATCTTTGCGATCATACTTTGTAGTTGAGTGCATTATCAGTACTTAATGGAAAAATTTGAAAGTATATCAGGCTATCCCTCGGGGAAGTCTAAACTTGTACCCATTTGCAAAATATAGTTATTCAAGGTAGATATTAAATTGGGCAGCCTCAGCGATCTTCGAGGAAAACAAGCAAAATTTCCTGCTGACGCAAAATTATGCATACTTAAAAAAATACCCAGCGACACAAAGTTTAAAGCCCGCAAAAATAAGCCTAATGCTATCTTCTGAATGCTTGCGAACTGGCGCCTTATTCCTGAGAATACAGTGCATACCAGAATGTTGCAGAGATCCAATTCCAGAATAAGAACTATAAGATTCGTTGAAGTGTTGTTTCCAAGCTTTAATAAGAAAAAACCTTCCAGTAATATTTTTGCAGCTTTGCATGTTAAGACAAGCCTTCAGTGATTGCAGTCAGAGCAAGGCTTGATCTGTTGCGATTGACTTCTAATAATGCGTTGAAATTAGCCCTTTGTTAAGCAAGCTTCAAATATCTTTTCCAGGGATGAGGTCATCTCAATCAGAGAAAACCTAGCTGGGAATGTTTTTCTGGCTCTGCTCCCAATCATGTCTGAAAAATTATCTATATTATTATAAACTTCTAGCATAAGCCCTGCAAGGGCTTTCTCATCACCGTAATTAACCAGGAAACCGTTTTCACGATTCCTGACAACTTCTTGAGCACCTCCGGCAGGCGTTGTTATTACAGGAATTCCCAGGTACATGGCTTCCAACAGTGAGTTTGATATGCCTTCATTATGGGAAGTAATTATGAAAAGGTCAGCCCCGGCAACATATGGATAAGGGTTATCCATAAACCCCTTAAAGATTGTCCTGCTATAGATGTTCAGCTTTTGAGCAAAGCTTTCCAGCTTTTTCCGATTCCTGCCCTTGCCAATCAGGACTAAACCTGCTCTAACGCCTGGATTGTCATTTAAAAAGTCTGCAAAGGACTTTATGATAAATTCATGCCCTTTTCTTGGAACCAGTTCGCCGCTGGTGACTAGGGTAAAGTCAAACGGCTTAACGGTCTTGACTTTCATTGCATCATCCAGCTTTTTTGTGTCCAGCCCGTTATAAACCAGATGAATTTTATGTTCATCAATAAATCCGGTCTTCAAAAGCTCATCCTTTATGGAACGGGCATTGACAATGATCCCATGGATCAGTTTATTAAATAGCAGGCGATAATATATGTTTCTGGGGATTCTCCAAACTATTCCGCATCTTACAAAATGTCTGCAACCTCCAAGCCGTGCTGCCATTCCCCCCAAAAGGTAGTATTTTCTATTGGTTGAAACCAGGATATCTATTTTGTTCCTGCGGATAAGCCTCACCAAAAGGAAAAGAGTGACCAAGTCAAACCTGTTCAAAAACAACATTTTCTGCTTATCTTGGGCAAAACGGTCCCCAAGGTGTCGGCTCCGGTATGCGAGAAATACATTGTTTTTCAGACTGAGCTGGTGCGATGCCATATGGGTCCATTTCTCATTACCCCCCCATATTTTTGAAGTATTGACGAACAGAATGTTCATGGATTTAGATTTAAAGAGGCTATGTTGGAGCCATATTTAGTCTTATGCTTGGCTGCAATTTTCCTGTGGTAGGGCCTAATGAAACTGACAAGGACATTCGGAGATACACCGGTCGCTCTGGAATAGGCCTTTAAAAAGACAGGAATATACTCCCGGTCTGAAGTTTTATCGGCAATATCAATGCAGAACCTGGCCAAGTCCATGGCAAAACGTGTATCCCTAGTTGAAAGTAACTCTCCGGCCGTGTCAAGATCAATATAGTAGGGTTTGCGCTCAGGCTCTGGAACAAGTATAATGTTTTTCCAGTTCATATCTCCATGAAAAAAGCCTGACTTATGGAACTGGCCTATTTCAAAGGCAAAATACTCGATAATATTCTTAAGTTCCTTATAGCTTCTTATAGCTTTAATATGATTGCTCAGGGTCAAGCTGCTGGATAATGCTTCACAAATATAGTAAACAGATCCTTGACTGAAATTCCTTATTATTGCTGCAGGATAAGGAACAGATATCCCAGCTTTGATAAGTTTTAAGGAAAGTCTGAAAGTCCTTTCGGCATGGTTTCTGAAGAAAAGACAAGCGAATTTCTGCAGAAAAGAATCTACTGGAAATTTTTTATAAAAAAAAATCCGTTGATCAGGCCAGACTATTCTTCCGGATTCTTTTTTTTTGTTTGATTTTACTGTAGTCATGTTTTCTTCAAGCCATTTACGGTAGTCAAAACCAGACCCGCGTAAAGCTCCGGACAGCTCATCACTGCAGTAGATCTGAAAACCTTCATGCCTGCGCCATTTTAGATTGCTGAATGTTTGCATAAGTTAGATATATATGCTGAAAATTTTATTCGGGCTTTTGTGACGTTGATTATTGTGCTGGCTCATCAGACAATGTCCGGGATTAAAATTCGTATCCGAAACGTTCCATCTCAAATTTAAATGCCTTTTCACATTTTTTTTTTAACTCAGCATCATAGTATTCCCGGTAATTCCTTTTGGGCCGAAATCCGCCCTTAGTATGCAGCAAGTTCCCGTCCCATTTAATCCCTTTCATGGAGAAAAAATCCGCTATTTCATCCTGAAGGTTTTCAAATCGACATACTCTATCCACAACTATCTCCCCATTAATCTCATAAAACGGCCTGTTGGAAAAATTGCTGGCCTTTAACCTGGCCTGCTCTTTTCTGCTTCCTTGAACAATGGAAAGAGCGAACTCTTTGAAAGAAGGAGGGTTTTCAAATTTTTTTGTCCGCCAATGGTAAAATGAAACCAGGCGGTCAAATGGATTTCTTTCAAAGCAGAATTTGTAATATGAATTCCAGATTTCAGAACCACAGACTATTCTAAGGTTTTCCGCGTTATAATGACTACTTTTAATGATCCTGAACATCTTCTGCCAGGATTGATTGAATTCGGGTTTACCTTTTTTAATGTTTTTAAAGATTGAAGCACAAAAATTTCCTAAGTCCCTGCCATTTAGCTGGGTGATTTTCTTTTTATTGTTTTGTTCCCCCAGCCCCATATCCTTGCCATCGCCTGTAGGACAAAGCCAGTCTTCAGGTCCGCATACTTTTCCTAAAGCCACTTCCATACTGCCGCTAGCTGTCTTTCTTGTTTTCAAAAAAATAAATTTGTGTTTATGTGAGATAATAGCCATAACTATGTCTAATTATTGTTCTTCCAAAAAACTAGAAGGCTACTGACTCAAACCATCTATAATCTTCAATGAAGCAGTTTTGACTTTATTAAACTCCCTTGGCCAGCGTTTTATTGTTTTATGTCTTGCCATCCATGGGATATGTTGACGGAGAAAGAATACCAAGTCTGGCTTACGACCTCCAAGACCATCTATAATCACAAGGTGATCCACGGCCTTACTTTTTCGGTGCATAAGATTTTTAACATTCAGTTCTGATATAACAACCGCGTATTCAATGGCCCATTTCTTGAGTGAGCTTAGCATATTTTCAACCTGTTCCCAATTCAGGTTGCCTGCCTCAAGGGACTGTTTCAAAGTCAAAGAGATTTTACCATCATAATCAATTATCTTTTCAACCAAAATAGCTGCTCCAATATTTGTTTGCACCCATCCGTAACATTGAGCTGCAAAATGCATTGGAACGCCCCTGGATCTCAAACGCCTCGAGCTGTAAATATCAACCCTGCATTGGGGACAACTCCTTTCGGATTTACCATTGATTGGAACTTTAAGACAAAAATCCGACAGTTCCGGGTGAGCATAGCACTTACGTTCACTCCCCTGGCTAATTAGCAAACTGTCATCAATTATTATCATATAAGAATCTTAGCGATTATTCTGATTGGTTGATTTATAATGTCTTATCTACTGAAATTTATTTATCTCAATAGGGAGATCTTTTCCACCGATCATGGAGCCATAGCCATTCCTCAGGGTGCTTGAGAATATACTCTTCAAGAAATTTTGTATATCTGAGGGCAAGCTTTTTTATGTCGCTCTTGTTATAAGTTAAGTCACTGGTATTAATTTCAGCTAGTTCAAGTAAGTATTTTCCACTATCAAGCCTTTTGCAGGTTTCAACAAAAACAGGGACGTTAGCCTTTAAAGCCAGGAAAGCTGGGCCCAGAAAAATTGTCGATTTGCGGCCCAGGAAATCAATATAAAAGTTTCCTTCACGATTGGACTGATCACCAAGAATTCCGACAATGCCACCACTTTTAAGGACTTTCAAGCCTTCACGAAGGGCGTTATCCTTGGAAATAACTTTGTTGCCATGCATTGTCCTCAAATTATTTAGATATCGATCGAGCTGGCTATTTTTAAGTGGTTTGATAATCAAATTCATAGGCGACAGAAGAATGCCCGAACAAACCGCAAGTATCTCCCAACTGCCAAGGTGAGCTGAAATGAAAACAGCGCCTTTATTTTGCTGGATAGTTTTTTCAAAAAAATTGCCAGAATCAATTTCAACCAGATTTTTCGCGTCATCTATGGAAGAAATCAGGGGTATGCGAAGCATTTCAAAAATATTTAAAACCTGATTGCGATAGACTTCTCGGGCGATGCTGTTTAACTCGCCAGATGTTTTCCCCGGGAAAGTTATGGAAAGATTTTTATTTACCAGGCCTCGTCTAATTCTCAAAAAATCATAGGCAAAGTCACCCAGCCGAAAAGCAAGTATTCTGGCTTGATTTCTGCTTATCTTTCTGAGCAGGATTCCCCAAAGTATAACTAAACGGCATGTAATTGGATAGCTTAGTCTCTTAAGCTTTCTTTTGAAAGATTTCTTTTGTTTTTTCATTAATTGTCAGATTTCAACACTATGTAATTTATTTCTCTTTAATATATAATTTTTTCTAATAATTTCAATAATATGTCTGGATTTTGTGAGCAAATGTGTGTAATTTTTGGTTCATGTAAAAACATCCTCATATTTTTAACAATTTTTTATGAGCATTTTTTAACCCAATCTTCAAAATGATGTTCAGATCCCAAAACCACTGTTTCGAGGAATAGGATAAGATTTTTTTCCTGTTTTGGCGAATGCCTCTCTTTGACCAGCTTTTTCAAAGTCCAGCCAAGGAGGCAGAAGTTCAGCTGAAGTTTGAAATTCTTGTTGATTATTTTGAATTCTGGTCGACGGCACAACAAATCCTTCCAGAAGTTTTCCAGCAGTTTAATGTAAAACCTGGGGAAACCAGCATAGGCAACATCACTTGCCGGGAAAAACAAAGGTTCTGCCTGAGCAATTTTCAAAGCATCAACAAACACCCAGCGTTTTTCAATGCCCATCTTTTCAAAGTCAATGAAATAAATTCTGCTCTCGTCTGGACCCAAAATATTAGCCTTAAATATGTCCCGATGAACCAGAATAGGCCTTTTCAATTTTGTGGAGTTAAAATAGGATTTGTTCAAAAATAGAATAGTTTTTAAGAATATAGAAAAAGGTATGTTCCTTCTTATGATAAAACCTTCCAGCAAGTTGCGTAGCGTTTTGGTTGTCCTGGAAAATTTCCAGCGATTGGTCTTCTCCCAATACCAGCCAAGTCCACCTCTGTCAGTGAATGGAAAGTCAATTGAGTTTATCTCCGCGAGGGCTTTCATGGCTCTGGAAAAAAACGCATAATCTCTAAACAGTGAAGGGTCATTTTTGATGAATTCAGTGATGATGAAAGATTTTCCATCAGTATGCATAAGCCTGGGATAATGAAAAAACAAAAAACTGGTATTCTCAAGCCTGGAATAAATAAAGGTTTCCTTTTGAAACCTGAAATAGCTTCCAGGTTTTTTCCAGGAAGTGTTTTTTTTTATTGCCTTTAAAAGGCAGTTTTTCCCATTGAGTCGAATATGTAGAGCCATTCGGGTAGGTTTATTTTTGTAAATCCTGACAACCTCAAAATTTGGATCAAGTTCATGAATATACCTTTTGATTTTCAGTGGCAGCTCACCCATTACCTCTGAATTTTTGGGGCTTTTTGATGGTCCATCATTCCATTTATATTTGTGCACAGTTGTAAACTTTGGTGTGTTACTCAAAAATAGATCCCAAATAAGGATTAATTTGAAATTTTTTATTTAAAGGGCTGCTATTTGGATTTTCTGAAGTCAATTTTTTAAATAACTTCAGTCTAACCGGAAAATTGTTAGTAACATATGCATATCATAATGATATCTGTTTTCATCCTAGCTAATGGAAAAATTTAATTATGGCCTTAGAAGATCAAGCTAATTGTTCAGACTATAATTAATTGTCCTCTGGTTCATTCCGGCCATATTTATCTTCAAAACGGACAATATCGTCTTCGCCCAGGTATGGTCCGGACTGGACTTCAATGAGTTCCAGAGGAATGGTTCCCGGGTTTTCCAGGGAATGGACCTGACCTACCGGGATATAGGTGGACTGGTTTTCTGTTACCAGGATGACCTCATCCCCGTTTTGGACCCTGGCCGTGCCTTTGACCACCACCCAGTGCTCGGCCCGATGGTGGTGCATCTGAACTGAAAGTTTGGCTCCGGGCTTAACAGTGATCCGCTTGACCTGGTATCTCTGGCCGGTGTCAATGCTGTCGAAAGAACCCCACGGCCTGAACACCTCCCGGTGAGTGATATGCTCAGTGCGGCCGGCCTTTTTGAGCTGTTCAACCAGAGACTTGATTTCCTGGGCCTTGTCCTTTCCGGCCACAAGAACCGCATCCATGGTTTCAACAACCACCAGGTCATCGACCCCCAGAGTGGCCACCA
>Ga0209498_1001719_pt1 | contig 13340 bp, 7 predicted proteins | sample WalLakDeSediment_FD_184131 | JGI IMG/M metagenome (GOLD analysis project Ga0209498, IMG submission 184131) | Lake sediment microbial communities from Walker lake, Nevada to study Microbial Dark Matter (Phase II) - Walker Lake 11/02/13 Deep... | ecosystem: Environmental > Aquatic > Freshwater >...
GCCACCGTCGGCTCATGCGGCTTCGACGTCAGCACCGGTCCCTCGGGAGAGGCCAGCGCCGCCACCCCTTCTCCGCCCCGCTCCTCGCGGCGCAGCACCCCCACGGTGCGCATTTTCCGGGGGAGGTAGCTCCGGACGACGCGGGCCAGGTCCTCCGGGGTCACGGCGGCCCAGAGCGATGGCAGTTCGTTCAGATGTGCCCACCCGTGGATCACCTCCATGGCCCCCAGCTGCACAGCGCTAGGTCCGACGCGCTCGAGCCCCCGGGCCATGGCCAGCACCATGCGGTCCACGGCGGCAGCGAGGCGGGCCGGGTCCACATCGGCGGCGGCGACGCGGGCAAGGACGGCATCGATGCCCTCCTCCGCGGCGGCCAGGTCGTCGTTGGAGCGGGCGTTCACCCGGATCATCATGTGCGACGGATACTTGGCCGGGGTCGCCTGGGCCTGGGTCCCGGTGGCCAGCCCCCGGGCATCCACGAGTTCGGCCTCGAGGAGTCCGCGCTCGGCGCCCAGGAGCTCCGCCAGGACCTGGAAGACCGGGGCGTCGGGATGCCCCACCGCGGGCATGGGGGCGTGAATCACCACCGAGGGGCCCGCCGCCGCCGTCACCTCGAGGCGCTTCTCCCCCACCGGGGGCGGCTCCACGGTGCGAAGCCGGGGGCCGGGGCGTCCCGGAAGCCAGCTCCCCCAGTACCGCTCGGCCTGCCGGAAGACGTCCTCGGCCTCCACCTCGCCCACCACCACCAGGACGGTGTTCTGCGGGATGAAATAGCGGTAGAAGATCTCCCAGTGGTCCTCGCGCGTGGCCCGGGTCAGGTCGCTGAACCAGTGGGCCCAGCCGTAGGGATGCGCATCGTACGTCATGGAGCGCAGCACCCGCTCGAAGGGGCCGTCGGGGCGGTTGTCGGAGCGGCGGATCTGGTCCACCACCACTTCGCGTTCGGGTTCGAAGAAGCGAAAGACCGGATTCTCGACCCGGCTCCGCTCCATCCACATGAAGAGTTCGAGGGCCGAGGCGGGCAGGTCGATGTCGAACTTCATCCAGTCCCGCCCGGTGGAGGCGGTGAGCCCGGTGCCGCCGGCGGGCTGGTAGATCCAGTCGAAATCGGTGCCGCTGGCGTAGCGCATCTGCTCGGCGAAGGCGGCGTCGAGGGCGGCCTGCAGGGAGTCGAGGCGGGGGGTGGTGCAGGGCACCTCGACCTCGGCAAAGACGTCGCGCTGGAGGAAGCAGCCGGCGCTGCGGTTCCGCTCGTCGGTGATCTCGCGCTCGATGCGCTCCACCGCCTCGGCGAACGGACGCTCCGCATCCCAGTCCGAGGTCCCCACCCGGAACGACCCCATGAAGAGGTAGTGCTCCAGCATGTGGGTAAGCCCGGCGGTGCCGGGGCGCTCGGCGGCCACGTCCACCCGGTAGAAGACCCGGGCCCCGATCCGCTCGGCACTTGGCCGCTCCCAGACCAGCACGGTGAGGCCGTTGTCCAGTACCCGCTCCTGGACGTCGAGGTGGAGAGGCGAGGCCTGGGCGGTGAGCGGTGCGGCGTCGGGGAACGCCGCGAAGCACGAGGCAGTGGCCAGGAGCACGGCGAGCCGCGCCCCTCGAAGTGGCGCCCCTGAACACGGCGCCACGGGAAGGCATCCCCTGCCCGCGGACGGGGGTCGGAACCGAAGCTTCGGGAAGGGGAGCGGCATCGGAGATCTCTCGAAAGGGAACCGTTGAGTGGGAACCGATGGAAATGAATGGGAACCGATGGAAACCGTCAGGGTCGGGAACCGTCACGAACGTGTGCGCCCGGCGTGGTGCGCCCTCAACTCCCCAGCACGAACCCCAGGGCAAGAAAGCCGGCGTACCAGGTAACCACCCGGGCCGTTCCGCCCAGGGCCGGAAAGAGGTCCCGGGGATCGTGGAAGGTGAGCACCGCCTCGAGGGGACGCATCACGAGCCCGAGCCCCACCACGGCCAGGAGCGTCCACGGGCTCCACCCGAAGACCCCCATCCCCACCGGCGGGACCGCGGCGGCGGCCAGGATCAGCGCCACGTAGAAGACCCGGGTCCCCGTCACCCCGAAGCGCACCGCCGTGGTGCGCTTTCCGGCCAGTGCGTCGGTCTCGCGGTCCCGGAGATTGTTCACCACCAGGATGGCGGTGACGAGGGCGCCCACCCCGACCCCGGCCAGCACGAACTCCGGGTGGAAGAAGCGTCCCTGCACCCACACGGTCCCCGCCACCGCCACCGGCCCGAAGAAGACAAAGGCAAAGAGGTCCCCCAGGCCGTGGTACGCCAGGGGAAAGGGCCCCCCGGTGTAGGCCACGGCGCAGACCAGGGCCAGCAGCCCCACGACGAGGATCGGCCAGCCTCCCATCCACACCAGGTAGAGGCCCACTCCCAGCGCCGCGACCAGCGTCAGGACCGTTCCGCGCCAGACGGCCTCCGGCGAGAGTAGACCGGCCTGAACCACCCGCACCGGGCCGATGCGGGCCTCGGTGTCCGTCCCCTTGAGGAAGTCGAAGTAGTCGTTGGCCAGGTTCGTGGCCACCTGGATCAGGAGGGCCGCCACCAGCGCGGCCGCCGCCGGACCGAGGGCGAAGAGCCCCCACGTTCCGGCCAGGGCCGCCCCCACCACCACCGGGGCCACGGCCGCCGGAAGCGTGCGGGGTCGGGTGGCCAGGAGCCAGGCTCCCGCAGAGCCGGGGGCCGGACTCACCCGGTCACCACGGCAGCCACGGGTACTTCCGGAAGTCGGGCTTCCGCTTCTCCAGGTAGGCGCGCTTCGCCTCCTGGGCCTGCTCCGTCATGTAGAAGAGGAGGGTGGCGTTGCCCGCCAGCTCCTGAACGCCGGCCTGCCCGTCCACGGCGGCATTGAAGCTGCTCTTGAGGAGGCGAATGGAAAGGGGGGACTTCTCCATGATCTCCCGGGCCCAGACCCACCCCTCGCGCTCCAGCTCCGCCACCGGCACCACCTTGTTCACGAGCCCCATGTCGAGGGCTTCCTGGGCGCCGTACTGGCGGCAGAGGTACCAGATCTCCCGCGCCTTCTTCTGCCCCACGATGCTGGCCAGGTAGGAGGCGCCGAAGCCTCCGTCAAAGCTCCCCACCTTGGGGCCGGTCTGGCCGAAGACGGCGTTGTCGGCGGCAAGGGTCAGATCGCAGATCACGTGGAGCACGTGCCCTCCGCCAATGGCGTATCCGGCCACCAGGGCGATCACCGGCTTGGGCATGCTCCGGATGTAGCGCTGCAGCTCCAGCACGTTGAGGCGGGGGAGTCCGTCCCCGCCCACGTATCCCTCGTCGCCCCGCACCCGCTGGTCCCCACCGGAGCAGAAGGCATACTTGCCGTCGGCCGCGGGGCCGTTGCCGGTCAGGAGTACCACCCCGATCTCCGGGTTCTCGCCGGCGTCCTTGAAGGCATCCTGGAGTTCCAGCAGGGTCTCCGGGCGGAAGGCGTTCCGGACCTCGGGGCGGTTGAAGGCGATGCGCGCCACCCCGTCGGCGTGGTGGTAGGTGATGTCCTGGTAGACCCTGACCTCCTCCCACTCGGGGGCCGGGACGGAGGCGCGGAGGTCATCCATGGAGTTGTAGGGTCCCGTGATGGGGGCGGATCCGTCGGTCATGGTTCTTCGCTCTCGGGTTCTGGAAGGGAGGCGGGGGCAGGAAAAGACTCTGTTTCGAGGAGGGCGAGGAGTGCCGTGCGCACCCGCTCCACCATCTCGACGTGCCGCCTCCGGTTCTGGTCTCGGTCGGTCCGGATCTCGAGGATCACGGACCCGGGTTGGCTCCGGGCCCAGGCAAGCCCCTCGCGGACCCGCTGGAGGGCGCCCGGGGAGCCGGGGTCATGACGCCCCTCCACCTTCCGGAACGCAAGCCCGTGGAGGGCGGCGATCCGCTCGGGTTCGAGGCCGTGGGGCGTGGCCACGAAGCGCGTGAACGCGGGCTCGAAGTCGCGCACCGGCAGGAGGTGGAAAATGCCGCCCCCGTCATTGTTGACGACGACGAAGTCCACCTTCACGGGGTCGGCACGGCCAGGGGCGCCTGGGTCGGCAGGGTCCGCAGGGTCACCGCGCTCGCCGCGCTCGCCGGGGTCCGCAGGGTCACCGCGCAGGCCGGGGTCGCCGAACCCCCGGGCCCGGAGCAGGCCGTTCATGTCGTGCACCAGGGCCAGGTCGCCCACCAGGGCGGTTACCGGGGCCTCACTCCCCCATGCCACCCCCAGCGCCGTGGAAACGATCCCGTCGATGCCGCTGGCCCCCCGGTTCCCGAGGATGCGGAGGGGGGCGGAAGCGCCGGCGTCGCGGCCCTCGAGTTCGCGGATCTCGGCGTCGCCGTCTTCGGCGTCGCTGGCCACGGCGTCGCGGCCCTCCCCCGCGTCGGATGGCCCATGGCTTCGACCCAGGGGCCAGAGGGCATCCACATCCCGAATGGGCATGGAGTTGGAAACGAAGAGGATCCCCCGGGCGTGGGTGGCGGCGTGCTCCGCCGCGGCCACAGCCGCTGCCCCCTCGAAGAAGTCTGCCTCGAGCCCCGGGAGCAGCGCCTCCCGCACGGCGGCGTCCACCCGGCTCCACGCGGCCGCCCACGCCTCCCCTCCACCCCACCCGGCCGGAAGCCGCCGCACGAGCTCCGTGGCCACGCGCGCAGGGTCGCCGGGCACGACCTCGGCGGCGACGGCCAGGTGGTCCTTCCAGCGGTCGCCGCCATCCACCACCACCTGGGGCACCTCCCGAAGCTCGTCGAGCCAGGTGGCCAGCGACGCCGACGACGGCGTGGTCCCGAACCGCACGACGAGATCGGGAGCCAGCTGCCTCCGCATCTCGGGAACCCGAAGCGCCAGGTCGTATCCGCACCCCGATCCGCACCCCGGCCCCGCGGTGCGCCCACCCGACTCCCGCCCACCCGACTCCCGCGCCCCCGACAGGGGATCGGCCAGAAGGGGAACGCCCCCGCTCCGGGCCAGCGCGACGATGGCCGGGCCGCACTCCCACGGCCGGGAGACCGGCCCCGCCACCAGAAGGGGACGCCGGGCCGAGGCCAGCCGCACGGCCAGGGCGTCCAGGACCTCGTCCGTCGGAAAGAGACGCCGGGGATGCACCCGGGTGAACGGATCCGCATTCGGGCGCCCCTCAAGCGCCAGGGGCGCCGCCTCCGTCAGGCCCGACGGAAGGTCCCCGGGCACCGGCACCGGCTCCAGCGGCTTCTCGAAAGCCACGTTCAGGTGAACGGGCCCCGCCGGGTCCCCCATGGCCGCCGCCACGGCCCGGTTCGCCACCCCCCGCAGGTGCCGGAGGGTCGGGTCCGAGACATCGGCCGGCGAGAGCTCCTGGAACAGCCGGGTGGCACGACCGAACAGGTGAACCTGGTCGATGGCCTGGTTCGCGTCCGCCCCCCGGAGCCGGGGAGGCCGATCGGCCGTGAGAACGAGAAGGGGGACCTCGGACTGACTCGCTTCCACCACTGCGGGCAGGAGGTTCGCCACCGCCGTCCCCGAGGTGGTGATCACCGCCGCAGGAACCCCGGTGGCCTTCCCCACCCCCAGCGCCAGGAACCCGGCCGAACGTTCGTCCACCTGCACCGTGGTGCGGAAGCGGGAGTCCGAGGCCACGGCCAGGACCAGGGGGGTGGAACGGGACCCGGGCGCCACCACCACATGCCGCACACCCGCCCGGGCCAGCTCGTCCAGGAGGACCCGGGCCCAGAGTTCGTTCCGGTTATGGGGGGGCCCCTTCGACCCGCCTTCGTTCTGCCTCGCGATCATGCCGCCGAATCTAGCAGGTGGGGCGGAGATGCCGTAGGCGGGGAGTTCCACGCGGCCATGCGGGTACCCCACGCACCCCCGCGCGCAGCGGAACAGGCCAGTCCCCATGCCAGGAGCAGGCACGTGACCCCCGACTGGCCGCCGCCCGGGAGGGTCTCTATCCTTCGGCACCGTCACCGTTGCCCCGCATCCCCCTTTCCCACGTCCCCGTCCCGGTTCTTCCTCCGGCCGCCAAGGTTCTTCTGATGCCGCGTTTCCTCCCCCAGTCCCTCCTGATCCTGGCGCTCCTCCTTCCGGCCTGCGCCCCGGGCTCGGTGGCCCGCGGGGATGCCGCGGTGGGTTTCGGGGATGCGACGGCCGCATCCGAACGCGCGCCCCGGGTTCTTCCCTCCCCTCCGCCCATCGTGGCCGACCTGGAGGCGCTCTATCCGGAGGTGAGGGTCGACGGGCTGGAGGACCGCACCTTTTCCCCGGAGGCCTGGTGGGACCGGGTGCTGCCGCTGGTGGCGGGCCGCGGCCCCGTCGGAGCCGGCGGGATCAACGGGGCCGACGGAGCCGCGGCAGGGTGGCGCCTGGAGGAGATCGGCCGGAGCGCCGAGGGACGCCCCCTTCGCCTCCTGAGCTTCGGCACCGGCCCCACGGGGGTACTGCTCTGGTCCCAGATGCACGGCGACGAGAGCACCGCCTCCATGACCCTGGCGGACCTGGTCAACCTCTTCGCCTCCCGCCCCGATGACCCGTGGGTCCGGCGCATGGGCGAGGCCCTGACGATCCACCTCTTCCCCGTCATGAACCCCGACGGCGCCGCGCGCTTCCAGCGGCGGAACGCCCAGGGGGTGGATCTGAACCGGGATGCCCGGACCCTGGCCACACCCGAGGGGCAGGCCCTGAAGGCACTCCAGGAGCGTCTTCGGCCCGTTTACGGCTTCAACCTCCACGACCAGGCCGTGGGGACCCGGGTGGGCCGGACGGACCGGGGGACCGCCATTGCCCTCCTCGCACCCCCCTTCAACGCCGAACGCGAGGTGAATGACGTGCGGAAGCGGGCCATGGAGATGGCGGCGCTGATCCGCGTGGCGCTGGAGCCCAGGGTGGGCGGGTACATGGCCCGGTGGGACGACACCTTCAACCCCAGGGCCTTCGGCGACCTGATGCAGGCGTGGGGCGTGAGCACGGTCCTCATCGAGTCCGGAGGCTGGGAGGGGGACCCCCAGAAGCAGTTCCTCCGGGAACTCAACTTCGTGGCCCTGGGCACGGCCTTTGATGCCATGGCGCGGGACGCGGACGGGGAGGCGGACAGGAGCGGGGCCCGGGACGCGGACAGGGGTTCGGATTGGGGCGCCGACAGGGGCGGGGCACGGGGCACGGACTGGGGCGGCGCTCAGGGGATCGACATCGCGTTCTACGAGGAGCTCCCGCAGAATGGCCGCCGGTTCGGGGACATCCTGGTTCGGGGCGCCACCCTTCACGCGCCCGGCATGGCACCGCTCCGGGGGGACCTGCTGGTCAACTTCGACCACCCGCTGGCCGAGCTGGGGGGGCGGATTGCCGACGTGGGGGACCTGGCCGAGTCCGAGGTCCGCCACACCGTGGAGGCCGCCGGGCTTCACCTCTTCGTGGAGGATCTCACGGTGGGCGCTCCGGCCCGGTTTCGCCTGGCCCGGGATGCGGAGGGGCGGGAGGTGGTCTGGCAGGTCAGGGACGACGCCGAAGGGAGCCGCCCGAGGCCCTGAGCGCCACCCGTGCCCGCGGGAGCAGGGCGGATCCGCATCCAGGGCCCGACCTCAGCCACCCGACCTCAGCCTTCGGCCCCGGCCTCCGGCAGGAGCCCCGCGCGCAGCGCCCGGTGCGCCGGCTCGAACTTGAGCGCCGTCTCCTCCCACTCCGAGTGGGGATCGGACCCCTCGACGATCCCGGCCCCGGCGTAGAGGCGCCACCGCGTCCCGCCCCCCACCCCGACCCGGAGCGCCGGCACGAAGTCGCCGTCTCCGTTCGCGTCGAGCCACCCCACCGGTCCGGCGTACCACCCCCGCTCGAAGGGCTCGGCCTGTCGGAGCAGGGCCAGGGCCGCCTCCCTGGGGCGCCCGCATACCGCCGGCGTCGGGTGAAGCGCCTCCACCAGCCCCAGGATGTCCTCCCCGGGGGCCGCCTCTCCATGGATCGGCGTCTCCAGGTGCTGGATCCTGGCCAGCGTCAGAACGCCCGGAGCCTCGGGAACGGTGAGGGTGCGGAGGCGGGGCCGAAGGGCGGCCACCATCTCCTCCAGCGTCATCCGGTGTTCGGCCCGGTCCTTCGCGGAGGCCAGGAGCCCCCCGGCGAAGAGCTGCTCTTCGTGGCTCGTGCGCCCCCGGGGGGCCGACCCCGCCACGGCGGTGGCATGGAACCGGCCGCCGCGCAGCTCAGCCAGGACCTCCGGCGCCGCCCCGAAGAGGACCCGCCCCGGGTCGGGCTCGAAGATGAAGACGTGGGCCCTCCGGTTCTCGTGCCGCAGGAAACGGAGGAGCCGGGGGATGGATACCGCCCGGGAAAAGGACACGTCCCGGGTTCGCGCGAGCACGGCCTTCTCGAGTCGCGTCTCCCGGCTCGCTGCGTCGTCGCCCGGTGGGCCTTCGCCCGCTGCCTCTTCGCCCGCTGCCTCTTCGCCGGGTGCGTCGTTACGCTGGGCCGCGAGCACCGCCTCCACCGCCTGGGTCCAGCCCTCCTCCCCCCGCTCCTCGCTGGACTCTCCGGCGCGGGCCATCGGCTCCGGGGGGAAGGTGGCGGGACCACGGAGGGTCGAGGCTTCGAAGAGCCGGGCCACGATCCGATCCGCCTCGGCGGCCGCTTCGACGGCCTCCCCCTGCACCCGGAGGCGACATTCGCCGGGGCCGCCCTCCAGGACCACGCGCGGGAGGACGAAGCGAGCCGCGGGAAACCCGCTCCAGCTTCCGTTCTCCGCAGGGTCATCAAGAAAGGAGAAGCCACCGAACAGGCGGGAGGCCTTCCCTGCCTTCCCCCCTCCGTCGATCTCGGCCAGCCGAGCCACGCCGGCCCGAACCTCTTCAAAGCGGTTCTCCGGGGCATGCTCGGCCCCGGCGTCCAGTCGAACTTCCGCCACAACGCCGCCCCAGGCCACCCAGCGATCTCCCCGCCCCCAGAAGCCCCTGGGCTCCCCCTCGAAGCTGGCAAGGAGGTCCGCAGGGTCCGCCTCGCCCATCACGACGCGCTCGACCGGGGCCACCGGGCCTGCTGCGGCCACCGCGCCGGCTGCGGCCAACGCGTCTGCTGCGGCCCCGGGGCCTGATGCAGCGGTCGGCGCCGACACGGGCGGGATGGCAGAGGGTATGGAAGAGGACACGGGCGAGCGCGGGGCGCGGGGGGGAGTCGGGGCGTCGGGAGCGCGATGCGCTGCCTGACCCCCGGTCGCGGGGCGAGTTCCGCGGGGCGAATATAGCACGAAAGCCGACGGGTGGCGGACCCCCATCCTCGGTGTCGCGTCGGACCCACAGGCAGGAACGTTGAGCAGCCGACAAGGTAGCCGTAGATTCGCCGACCACGGTCCAGTCGCCAACCCTGCAGGAGCATTCGGCAGGCAACCCCGGGCGATCCCCGGTCCTTCCCGCGTCGGAATCGAAGGTCTGCATGCCCACATCCCTTCCCATCACCGACCCGGTTCTCATTTTCGCGCTGGCCATGGGGATCTTCCTCCTGGCCCCCGTGATCTTCGAGCGCCTCCGGATCCCCGGCCTCATCGGGCTGATCTTCTTTGGGGCCGTGGTGGGTCCGAACGTGCTGAACCTCCTGGCCCGGGACTTCACCTTCGAGCTCCTGGGGCAGGTGGGGCTCCTCTACCTCGTGTTCCTGGCCGGGCTCGAGCTGGACCTGAACCGGTTCAACGAGTACCGCCAGCGCAGCATCATCTTCGGGTTCCTCTCCTTTGGCATCCCCATGGCGCTGGCCGTCGGGGTGATGCCCCTTCTGGGATATGACTACCCGGCGGCCATCCTGATCGGGGCGATCATCGGGTCCCACACCCTTCTGGCGTACCCGGTCGTCAGCCGGCTTGGCATCGTGAAGAACCCGGCGGTGATCACGGTGATCGGGGGAACGCTGGTCACCGACACCCTGGCCCTCACGGTGCTGGCCGTGGTGGCCGGATCCATGACCGGCGACCTCAACGCCCTCTTCTGGGTCCGGCTCTTCGGGGTTCTGGGCCTCTACGTCGTCATCGTCATGGTGGCGGTGCCCAAGGTGGGCCGCTGGTTCTTCCGGAACGTGCCGAGCCAGGCCCCGGCCGAGTTCATCTTCCTCATGGTGGTGCTCTTCGCCGTGGCGTGGGCGGCCAAGCTGGCAGGGGCCGAGCCCATCATCGGGGCCTTCCTGGCCGGTCTCACGCTGAACCGGCTCATCCCCCTGAACTCCCCCCTCATGACCCGGGTCCGGTTCGTGGGGAACGCCATCTTCATCCCCTTCTTTCTCCTCACCGTGGGGATGCTGGTGGACCCCCGGGTCCTGGTGGAGAGTGCCGACGTCTGGATCTATGCCGCCGTTCTCACCGTGCTCGTGCACGTGGGAAAGTTCGCGGGAGCATGGAGCGCGAAGATGCTCTTCGGCTACAATCGGGAGGAGGGGCTCACCATGTTCGGGCTCTCGTCCCCGCAGGCGGCCGCCACCCTCGCCGTGACCTTCGTGGGGCTCGAGATCGGTCTCTTCGGCGAGGCCGTGGTGAATGCCGTGATCATCATGATCGTGGTCACGGTGTTCGTGGGCCCGTCGCTGGTGGAGCGATTCGGGCGTGAGCTGGCCCTCCAGGAGGAGCGGAAGCCCTACGATCCCTCCGAGGCGCCGCGCCGGATCCTGATCCCGATTTCCAACCCCGCCACGGCCGATGCCCTCATGGACATCGCCTTTCTCCTCCGGGGGAAGGACTCGGAGGAACCCCTCTACCCTCTGATGGTGGTTCGGGGAACGGAGCAGGGCTCCGAGGCCCAGGTGGCGGAGGCAGAAAAGATGCTCTCGCACGCGGTCCTCTACGCCGCGGGCGCCGACGTACCCGTGTCTCCCCTGACCCGGGTGGACCAGAACATCGCCACGGGGGTGACTCGGGCCCTGGCCGAAACCCGCACCTCCATCGTGGTCGTGGGGTGGGACGGCCGCACCAGCAGTGCCCGGGGCGCCGTGTTCGGATCGGTGCTGGACCAGCTCCTGGAGCAGAGCCGCCAGACGGTGATCGTCTCCAAGATGGGGCATCCTCTCAATACCACGGGGCGCATCGTGCTCGTGGTTCCCCCGGCAAGCGACCGACACCCCGGGTTCACCGCTGCGGCCAGCCTCATGAAGCGCCTGGCCTCGGAGGTGGATGCGAGGCTGGAGGCCATCGTGGTGAGCGAAGAGGTGGACCGCTACCGGGACACGCTCACGGCCCTCAGGCCGGAGCACCCCACCGACGTCACCGGCGTGGAGGGATGGGGGCCCCTTCTCTGGGAGCTTCGTTCACGGCTCGAGCCGCAGGACCTGGTCGTGGTGCTCAGTTCGCGCAAGGGAACCCTGGGGTGGTCCCGGGAGCTGGAAAAGCTTCCGGGCCAGCTCTCGTCGCTGGTGCCCGAGAGCTTCCTCATGGTCTACCCCTCCGAGGTGGAGGCGGCGGCATTGCCCAGCCTCGAAGGGGAGGAGCCCCCCCCCAGTGCCTCGAAGCTTCCCGCCACCCTCGCTCCGGCGCGCATCGTGATCCCCGCCGATGGCGCCACGTACCGCGAGGTACTCCGAAACGTCCTGCTCAGCCACTTCCCCCCCGGGGCCGACCTGGCCGGCGTCCTGGAACGACTCTCCGCCAGCGAGGAGGAGTTCTCGTCGGAAATCCGTACGGGCGTCGCCCTTCCCCACGCGCTCCTCCCCGGACTGGAAGATCCGCTCATGTTCCTCGGCATCTGCCCGAGCGGAGTCCGGTTCCCCAACGTCGAAACCCCGGCCCGCGCGATCTTCATCCTCATCGGGGCTTCGGAGAAGCGGTTCGATCACATGCGCCTGCTCACCCGGACGGCTCGGCAGCTACGAAATGCCTCCAGCGTGGCCGATCTCCTCGAGGCCTCGGGCGTGGACGACGTCGCCGCCTGGTTCGCCGCGGCAGATGCGGACGCCCCCGAGCCCGCGTCGAGGCCAGGGGGGCGGGGCGGACGGGGGTAGCCCCGGGAACCGACTCCCGCTACAGGTTACCGGATCGTTGCTCCCCCGTGACCCGTCCCAGCCGGAAGCGGCCGGGCCCGACCTGCTCCAGGGACCATGATTCGACGCTTCACCCTCCTGGCCCTCGCGCTTCTCCTCGCTTCACAAGGCGGGCTCCCCGCCCCTCTCCTGGCCCAGCCGAGTCCCGTCCTCTCGGCGGGAGAGAACGTGCGCATCGGCGTCTGGATCCAGCCAGCCTGGAGCTACCGGGGCATCGACAATGAAGAGGACCTGCAGGGATTCTTCCTCCGGCGGGCCCGCCTCGACCTGAACGGCCAGCTCCTGGGCGGGCAGGTCCGCTTTCGGCTTCTCCCCGATCTCACCCGGTCCCCCGAGCTTCGGGACGCCTGGGTGGAGGTTCGGGGCGGAATCGGGGGAGGCGAGGCGGAAGCACCGGCGATCCGCGCCTCGCTCCGCATGGGGCAGCAGACCGTCCCCTTCGACCTCCAGCGCGAACGGAACATGGGGCTCGCCCACTTTGGCGACCGCGCCATCGCCGCCCGCCGTTTCGAACTCTCCGGAGGCCGGGACGTGGGCATGGTGGGAATGCTGGGAACGCCCGGGGGCCGGATCCTGCTCTCGGGCGGGGTCTTCACCGGGGAGGGGGCCAATCGAAACACTCCGGGACGCTCCCCCCTCGTGGGCGGACGACTCTCGGCCTCCCTCGGTGGCGAGGCCGCCCGGGGCGAAACGGACCTGGCCCGTTCGCCGACCCCGGTGGTGACCCTCTCCACCGGCGCCATGGCCCACCGCCACAGCTTCCTCCGACCCCGCCCGGGCTTCTCGGCGGACCGGACCACGGACTGGCACGGGTGGACGGCCGACGTCCATGCCCGGTGGCGCGGCGCCTCCCTGGCCGGGGCCTGGTTCGAGCAGCAGGTGGAGGCCGGAGGAAACGACGAGCGGGGTGACGGGTTCTTCCTGAGCGCGGGGTGGGTGCTGCCGTCCGGATGGCTCCCCTCGCCGCTGGACGTGGAACTCGGGATCCGCCACTCGGAGGCCGTCTGGGACGCTTCCCGGGATGCGGGGCCAGACGAGGAGTCCTCGGTGGGGCTCACCTTCTTTCATCGAGGACACGAGCTTCAGACCCGCATCCAGTTTTCCCGGGAGCGTCTCTTCGCCGGCTCCGCCGCCGAGCGTCGCACCCGTATCCTCACCCTCGAACACCAGCTCCTCCTGGGAGGCTGACGCACCCGGATGACCGACGTCGAGATCCTGCGGGACCTGGGGTTTATCCTCCTCGGTGCGACGGCCATGGCGCTTATCGCCCGGGTCCTCCGCATCCCTTCCATCCTTGGGTACATCACCGCAGGCCTTCTCCTCGGGCCGGGGTTCGGCCTCCTCGAGGTTTCCCATTCGGTAGAGATCATCTCCGAGGTCGGAATCATCC
>Ga0209498_1001720_pt1 | contig 13339 bp, 11 predicted proteins | sample WalLakDeSediment_FD_184131 | JGI IMG/M metagenome (GOLD analysis project Ga0209498, IMG submission 184131) | Lake sediment microbial communities from Walker lake, Nevada to study Microbial Dark Matter (Phase II) - Walker Lake 11/02/13 Deep... | ecosystem: Environmental > Aquatic > Freshwater >...
ACGCGCGCGCGCTGCGACCGGAGCACGTCACCGGGCGCGACGCCCTGGTCATGAGCGCCTACAGCCTGATCAGCGGCCCGCAGCGCACCTACGCGCTGAGGGCGCTGCAGCTCGCGAAGGACGCCGGAGTACGCGTCTTCGTCGACATGGGTACCGGCGCCGTCAACGCCCTGCAGGAGGGGCTGATCTCCCTGCTCGAGGGCGTCGAGGTCGTATTGATGAACGAGCGCGAGCTCTTCACCCTGACCGGCGAGTCCTCGATCTCGGACGCCGTCTCCGGCCTGCGCGCCCGCGGCATCGACCAGGTCGTCGTCAAGGTGGGCGAGATGGGTTCGATCGTCGTCACGCCCGAGCGCTCCGAGCTCGTCGAGGCCTTCGCCATCGATGGCGTGGTCGACACGACCGGCGCGGGCGACGTGTACACGGCGGCTTTCGTCGCCTCGGTGTTCGAGGGCCGCGACCTCCTGCAGGCGGCCTGGCTGGCGAACGTCGCCGGGGCGCTGACGACGCGCGAGATCGGTGCGCAACGGGTCGTGATCGACCGCGCCACACTGCTGCAGCAGGCCCGCGTCGCGAGCGCCGCGTCCGCCAAGAGCGCCGCCGCAACCGCAGCCGCGCGTCGGTGAGCCGACCGCAGCCGCCACGCGCGGCCCGACGGATCGGTTCGCGCACCACCGCCCTCCGTCTCCTGGCCCTCACCGTCGCCATGGCGACGGCCGTGGCGACGGCGGCGGCGACCGCCGCGGCGTCGGCCGAAGCCACTCCGGCGTCCTCTTGGCCCCGCTTCGAGCTCGCCTGGAAGGTCGTCGACGAACGCTACTGGGACCTGAGCCGGAGCGCGATCGACTGGCAGGAGGCACGTAGCGTCTACGGCGAGCGTCTGGTGGCCGACGGCGACGAGCTCGACGCGCTGATCGAGGCCATGTACGCGGCGATCGGCGACGACCACACCCGCTACGTGAGCGCCACGCAGGCGGCCGAGGAGCGCGAGCGCTTCGGTGACCTTCCGTGCATCGGTTTCTTCGGGTCCGCGCCGACCGGACTACACGACGGCATCACGGCGAACGCGCCCGACGAGGTGGCGCCGCCCGACCTCCGCGCGATCGGCCCGGTGGAACTCGGTAGCTGGAGCGATGGCGTCGGTTACGTGCGCGTGCCCGACCTGGTCCGGGCCGGCACCGCCGAGAGCGTCCGGCAGGCGGTCGTCGAGCTGGAGCGGGGCGGCGCGATCGCCCTGGTGCTCGATCTGCGGGGGAATCCCGGCGGGCGGCTCGTGACCATGATGCAGGTGGCCGGCGTGTTCACCCGCGGGCTGCTGTGGCGTGCGCTGACCCGCTGGTCGCTCCCCCTGCCCTACCCCGCACTCGGCACGCCGGCCACCGACCTGCCGCTGGCCGTGCTCGTGGATGCCGACGTGCACAGCGCCGCCGAGGGCCTCGCGGGCGCCCTGCAGATGCGGGGCCGCGCCGTGATCGTCGGCGCCACCACCGCCGGCAACGTCGAGGCCGTGCTGCCCTTCTGCCTGCGCGACGGCGCCCAGGCGTGGATCGCCACTGGCGTCCTGGCTCCGCTGAACGGACCCACCTGGGAGGGGCGCGGCGTGGAGCCCGACGTCGCCGTCGACCCCGCCGACGCCGCGCGGGCCGCGCGCAGCGCGCTGCTCGACCGATGAACCCAGGCGAGGGCGCCCGGCGCTGCGCCGCCGGCCTGTGGGGCATCAGCGTGCCCAGCGACACCCTGGCGCCCTGGAACGGCACCCACGCCTTCATCGTCGGCGACGGGGGCGTCGGCTGGCTGGTCGACCCCGGCGGCGCCGGGGCCGAGGCAGACGCGGCGATCGACGAGCTGCTGCGGGCCGCGGGCGTGCGCACCCTGAAGGGCGTCCTGCTGACGCACACGCACCGCGATCACATCGCGGGGGTGGCCGGCTTGCTGCGGCGGCACGGCAGCGTCGACGTGTGGGTCCACCCCACAGGGCTCGAGCGGCTGCCGGCGGGCGTGAGCGGCCGACCGCTGCAGCCCGACCGGCGCCTGGTCGCCGGGGCGTGCTTCCTCACGACCGTCGCGACCCCAGGACACGCCTCGGACCACCTGGCGTTCTGGCTTCCCGAGGCGCGCGCCCTGGTGGCCGGCGACCTCGTCGCCGGCCGCGGCTCGACCTGGGTCGGGGCCCCAGACGGTGACGTAAGCGCGTACCTCGAGTCGCTGGCGCGCGCTGCGGCGCTGGACCCGCTGCTGGTCGCGCCCGCGCACGGACCCCTGCGGTACGACGGCCGGCGGGTGCTCGACGACGCTCGCACGCACCGCCTCGAGCGCGAGCGCGCCGTCTGGCTCGGCCTCGCGGACGGACCTGCGACGCTGACTCGCCTGCGCGAGCACGTCTACCCCGGCCTCGAGCCCGCCGCCCACGACCTGGCGGAGCGCTCCTTGCTGGCGCACCTGCACAAGCTCATGCGCGAGACGCGGGTCATGCACCTCGGCAGCGACGCCGAAGGCCCGTTCGCCCGTGCCCCCGGGGCGTGATCCACGGGGCGCCGGCCAACGCCAGGTCTCCCCGGTCGCGCTAGTCGGCCAGCTCCCGCAGCACGCGCCGCAGCGCGTCCAACGAGGGGGCGAGCGGTGCCGCGCTCCCGGGCTCGGCCAGGTGGGCCGCCAAGATCGGGTCGTCGACGGCCACGCCCGGCAGCGCCTTCGCCACGACCTCGGGGAACTTCGCCGGGTGGGCCGTCCCCAGCACCAGCCACGCGCGACCGGCGGGTCCGGCGCCGCGTCTGCGCCGCCCCCGGTCGCGCTCCGCGGCCTCGAGGCCCACGGCCGTGTGCGGGCAGACGACGACGCCGTAGCGCCGGTGGGTGTCGGCCATCCGGGCCAACGTGGCGTCGTCGTCGACGCTCTCGGCGCTGAGCGGCGCCGGCGGGGCGTCGTCCCATAGCGCGTGGATCCGCTCGAAGTTGGACGGCGCACCAACATCCATCGCGTTGGAATGCGTCGCCACCGTCGGCGGGAAGTCGAACGGGGCGCGACGGCCCGCCAGCCGCTCGACGAGGTACGCGTTGGCGTTGTGGGCAGCGACGAAGCGCCCCGGGGCGGCCCCCATCGCCGCGGCCAGCATCCCGGCAGCCAGGTTGCCGAGGTTGCCTGACGGCACCACCACGACGGCGTCGGACGGCTCGACGCCCGCGTGCGCCAGCTGCGCCAGCCCCCAGGTGTGGAAGGCCGCCTGCGGCAGCCAGCGACCGAGGTTGATGCTGTTGGCGCTCGTCAGCGGCAGGTCTCCGAGATCAGCGTCGCGGAAGGCCTCCTTCACCAGGCGCTGGCAGTCGTCGAAGCTCCCGTCGACGGCGAAGGCGGAGACCCCGGGCCGCACGGCGGTCAGCTGCGCGCGCTGCACCGGGCTCACGCCGTCGCGGGGGAACAACACGACCACCCGCAGGCCGGAGACGCCAGCCATGCCGGCCGCCACGGCGCTGCCCGTGTCGCCCGAGGTCGCAACCAGCACCACCGCCTCCCGCCGGTGCCGCGCCAGGGCCCGCGCCCACCAGCGACCGAGGGTGCGGGCGGCCACGTCCTTGAAGGCCCGCGTGGGTCCGTGGAACAGCTCCAACACGTAGGTCTCGTCGTCGAGCCGGCGAAGGGGCACCGGGAAGTCGAGGGCTTCCCGCACGTCGGCCAACCAGTCGGCCGCCTGGTCTTCGTCGAACCACGGCGCCAACGTCGCCTCGGCCGCCGCCGTCAGCGTCGCTGCGTCGCGCCAAGCGGAATCGATCGGCGGCACCCAGGTCGGAACGTACAGGCCGCCGTCGGGCGCCAACCCCTCGAGCAGCGCGTCCTCGAAGCCCACGGCGCGACCCTGCACGTCGCGTGTGCTCACGAACCGCGGCCCGGGCGTCATGCGGGCTCGGGGAGGCGCGCATCGGCGGACGAGAACGGCTGCGCGGGCCGCGGCCCCGGCTCGCCCCGGGCCGCCTGCAGGACGTCGGCCAGAACGGCGCTGGCGGTCACGTAGGCGCCGGCGCCGGGCCCGGCGATCCACACCTCACCGACCGCGTCCCCGCGGTACACGAGCGCGTTGCGTCCGTCGGCCAGGAAGGCGAGCGGCGCGTCGGCCGCGAGGCTGCGGGGTTCGACGCCGACACGCCAGCCGCCGTCGCCGTCGGGCTCGACGTAGGCGACGAGCCGCACCGCCCGACCGGCTGCGCGTTCGGCCCGGACCCACTCGGGGGTCAGGCCGCGCACGCCACGAACGTGCGGCGCCACGTCGGTCCAGGCGAGGTCCGGGTCCACCGTCAGGCGGGCGAGGAGGGTGACCTTGTGGGCGGCGTCCCAGCCATCGACGTCCAGCGACGGGTCCGCCTCCGCGTACCCCAGGCGCTGCGCCTCGGCCAGGGCGGCGTCGAAAGCCACGCCGCGCTCCATCTCGCCGATCAGGTAAGCGCACGTCCCGTTCAGCACCGCCTCGAGCGAGCGCATGCGCGAGCCGCGCAGGGCGCCCGCCAGCGGGCCGATCGCTGGCGTTCCCGCCATGACCGCCGCCTCGAACCCGACTCGCCCGGCCTCGACCCACGGGCGCCAAGTGGTCCAGGCCTCCGCGAGGGCGGCCTTGTTCGCGGTCACGAGCCGCGCGCCGCCGTCAGCGGCGTGCGCCATCCACGCGGTGGGCTCCTCCACACCGCCCAGCAGTTCCACGACGACGTCGGCACCCTCGATCGCCTCCTCGGCGTCGGTGGTGAGCCTCGGCGGGCGCGAACCCAGGTCCCGGGGGCGGCCGGGGTCGCGGACCAGGGCCGCGGTGACGGTGAGCTGCGGGTGGCGCGCGAGCAGGCGCAGGAAGGCTGCGCCGACGGCTCCTGCGCCCAGGACGCCGATGCGCATGCGGGCCTCCGTGACGACCGACATGGCCGCGACGCTACCACGGGTTGCCGCCCGACCCGGAACGGCGGAACGCGAACGGGACGGGGCGTTGACCTGCGGGTGCGGCGTCCCCGGCTCTGACGTCCGGCGGGCACCTGCGGGCACGCGACCCTGCTAGACTTACGCGCTCGAACCGTGCCGCGCCCCCGAGGCGCCGGCGCCTCGGCGAGCGTCCCACCTCCCCGAGGAGCCAAACATGTTCGGAATCGGCATCGTCGGCCTCCCCAACGTCGGCAAGAGCACCCTGTTCAACGCGATCACCCGCGCGCAGGTCGAGGCCGCCAACTACCCCTTCGCGACCATCGATCGCAACGTCGGCGTGGTCGCCGTCCCCGACACGCGCCTCGAGGCACTGGTCAAGGTGTTCAGCAAGGGTGACCGCGTCCCGCCGATGGTGCCGACCACCGTCGAGTTCGTCGACATCGCGGGCCTGGTCTCGGGCGCCCACCGCGGCGAGGGCCTGGGCAACCAGTTCCTCGGCCACATCCGCGAGGTCGCGGCCATCGCCCACGTCGTGCGCTGCTTCGACGACCCCAACGTGGTCCACGTCGGCGGCCGCGTCGACCCAGTCGCCGACATCGACACCATCGAGACGGAGTTGCTGCTGGCCGACCTCGCGACGCTGGAGCGCCGCGCGGAGCGCCTGAAGCGCGGCGCCAAGGGCGGGCACGCCGAGGAGGCCGAGAGCCTGGCGCAGGTGGAGGCGCTGCGCGAAGCGCTCTCCTCGGGCGTGCAGGCGCGGGCGACGGACCTGCCGCGACCGGACGACCTGAGACTTCTGACCGACAAGCCCGTCGTCTTCGTCTGCAACGTTCCCGAGGCTGACGTCGTCGCGGGCAACGACTACGTGGCCCGGGTCCGCGAGCGGGCCGCGACGGAAGGCGCGGCCGTCGTGGTCGTGTCCGCCAAGATCGAGCAGGAGCTGTCCGAACTCGACGACGACGAAGCCGCCGCCTTTCTCGCCGACCTCGGCCTGAGTCAGCGCGGCCTCGACCGGCTGATCGCCAAGGGGTACGAAGTGCTCGGCCTCGAGACCTTCCTGACAGCCAGCGAGAAGGAGGTGCGAGCCTGGACGGTGACCCGCGGGACCAAGGCGCCGCAGGCGGCCGGCACGATCCACAGCGACTTCGAGCGTGGGTTCATCCGTGCCGAGATCGTCACCTTCGAGCGCCTCATCGAGGCCGGCAGCATGGCGACGGCCCGCGCGCGCGGCTGGCTGCGGACCGAGGGCAAGGAGTACGTCGTCGTCGACGGCGACGTGATCCACTTCCTGTTCAACGTGTGAGCGAGGGCGCCGCCGCCGCGACGGGCCCCCGCAGTGACGTGGGCCCCGTCACCGCGGGGGCCCACGCGGCCGCTAGAAGACCGGGCCGACCCTGAACGAGAAGACGCCTCTCGGGTTGCGCGCCGAGAAGCCGTAGTCGAAGCGCAGGGCCGGCAGCGACACCCCACCGAAGCCGAGGTTGACCTGCACCCCGGCGCCGACGCTGCCGTACAGCGACGCGCCGGAGAGCACCGCGCCGGTGGCCTCGGGCACGTAGCCGAGGTCCGCGAAGACGATGCCGATGACCGTGTCGGTCGCGACGCTGGAGAAGCCGAAGTCGTAGCGGTACTCGACCGACGACGTCACGTAGCTGCGCGTGAGGTCGAAGTCGGTGTCGAGGAAGCCGCGCAACTCGGTGGCCTCGGTCGGAACCCGGCCCACCCGGAAGCGGCGCTTCGCCGGGTAGTCGTCGCCGAACTGGTGTCCCACGTTGAGGCGCACCGCGAACACGTGGTTGCGGTCATCCACCTCTTCGAGAACGTCCGCCAGCGTCAGGTACGTCTTCACGCCAGCCTGGACCTGCTGGAAGACGTACGGCGCCCGCTCGCCCGTGATCGCGTCCCGTTGGTCGCTGCCCCATCCGACGCCGAAGGAGACGCTCGCGGCCACGCCGTCGCGCGGGAATGCCTCGCTGTCGCGGTCGTCGTAGGAGAGCGTGGCCGAGGTGAAGGCGCTGAGGCCGCCGTCCGGCAGGTAGGCGGCGGCGTCTTCGGCTGGCAGCGCGCAGCGCGCCGAGTTGGTCACGTTGCCGTCGTCGTCGAAGGCGCACGCCTCGCGCGCGGGCTCGAGCCGGTAGCTGTCGTAGGCGCCGCGCGCCGCCACCACCAGGTCGGTGTTGGGCAGGACCCTGCGACCCACGGAGAAGCTCGCGCCGGTCGAGCGCACCAGGTACTCGCCCACCGGTACGCGCGTGCCCTCGCGGTCGGGAAGCCCCGGATAGGGCACCTCGAAGCGGCCGTCCGCGGTCATCGGCTGGTTGACCTCGACCCGCGAGAAGACCGAGAAGGTCACGCTGGTCGGCACCTCCTGGAGATCGAAGACCGGAACGTCGAGCCAGGGAACGGCGTAGCGCACGCTGAACCCCACCTGCAGACCGAGGTCGCTGGTCAGCGCCTGGAGCTCGGCGGAGAGGTTGTGGGCGAGCCCCCACAGGTTCGACTCCGCGTACGAGATGCTCGCCGAGAAGCCCGTCTCGGTGTTGTACTGCGCGCCCGGCTGCAGGAGACCGGTCGTGTTCGAACGCAACACGACCTCGACGATCACCTCGCCCGGCGCCTCGGCCGGCACCAGCAGGCGGTTGACCGGCGTGACGATCCCGAGGCGCGCCAGCCTCCGAAGGCCCTCGTCGAGCCGCCTCAGGTCGACGAGGTCACCAACGGGCGGGAGGTAGCGCGTGACGACGCGCTCCTCCGTGCGTCCGGGCGCGCCGTCGAAGACGACGGCGTAGCCCGCGATCCGGAGCTCCGTGACGCGCTGCACGTAGGTGCCGTCGAGGTAGTTGTACGAGGGCCGACCGTCGATCACCACGCCGGCCGCGTCGTAGGCGGCGCGCAACCGGCGGAAGTCCTCGTCGGCGAGGGTCGACGTGAAGGTGTCGCCGACGCCGAGGGCGAGCAGATCCATCAGGAGTGCGTCGTCGAGGACCGTGTTGCCCTCGATCACGATGTCGCGGACCGGCCCCGCGGTGTCGGGCGCGCCGACGGCGAAGCGCACCCGCACGGCGCCGGCCGCGGTCGCAAGGGTCTCGATGCGGACATCGGACGAGCGCCCGCGCGCCAAGCGCCGGACGTCCTCGAGCAACACGTCGTAGTTGAACAGGTCGCCGACGGAGAGGCTCAACGACGACGGGGGGACACCCAAAGCGACGGTGTCGAACGCGGCGATACGCAGCTCGCGGAAGCGGACCGTCAGCTGACCGTTCTCCAACGAACTGCGCTCCAGGTCGATCCCGCTCTGCCGGAGGCCAGCGGCCCAGTAGCGCTCGCCCACCTCGTCGACCGCCTGACGGTAGAGCGCGAAGACGAACGTCTCCTGGTCGGACAGGCGGCTGAACAGGGACTCGAGCTCGGCCTCGCTCAGCACCGTCGACGGCTCGAACACCACGCGCCGCAGCGGGACCGACTCCTCGACGACGTAACGCAGCCGGACCGGCGTCCGTCCACCGAGCGACACGGCGCCGGGCTCCTGCAGGATCTCCAGCGTGACGTCGATGTCGTAGGGAACCCCGACCGAGCGGTAGATCCCCTGTAGGGTCTCGATCGCGCGCTCGGCCCGCAGGGCGTTGAGCGTGCGCCCTGGATCGAGCAGGTGCTCTGCGACGATCGCGTCACGGAGCTGCGGCCCATCGAGCAGGGCGGTGCCGAAGACCTCGACCACAGCGACCGGCGGATTCTCGCGCACGCGTACGATCAGCACCGGCCCAGCGCCGCGGTCCTCGAGCGTGACGCTCACCTCTTCGAAGGTGCCGAGGGCGTAGACGCGGTTGCGCTCGGCCTCGAGGTCGACGCGCTCGGCCTGGGTGCCGGCCCGAGCCGCGACGATCGTCCGCACGATGTCCACGAAGGTCGTGGTGCCCTCGACCCTGACCTCCAGGAGCGGCCCCTGAGCCGTAGGGGGCGCAACCTGGGCGAACGCAACGCTGAAGAGCCACAGGAGGAGGACCGGCAACATGCGAGGACTCGACATACCGCGGAGTCTACCGAAGCTCCCGTGAGAAGCCGTCGGGGCCGAGGCAGCAGGTGCACGGCCGCCCATGGCGCGCCTGCTACGATGCCGGCATGCGTCACCGTCAAGAGCCGGCGCCCGCCGACACCGCCACGCTCCACGTGGGCACCGCCGCCGTCGCGGCCGCCCGCGCGGCCGCCGCCGCCCTGCGCGGTGCCGACGGGATCGCCCACGACCTCCGCGACCAAGGCGTCGAGCTCGCGCTGATCCTGGGATCGGGCCTCGGGCCGCTTGCCGACGAGGTGCAGGACGCCATCAGCGTACCGTTCGCCGAGGTGCCGGGCATGCCGGCCTCGACCGCGCCGGGGCACGCCGGCCGGTTCGTGCTCGGCCGGCTGGCGGGGCGCCGCGTCGCGCTGATGCAGGGCCGCCTGCACGCCTACGAGGGTTACGCGGCGAGCACCTGCGCCTTCCCCGTCCGCATTCTGCACGCGCTCGGCGCCGAACGCCTGGTCGTGACGAACGCCTGCGGCGGCCTCGATCCCCACTGGCGCGCAGGTGACCTCATGCTGCAGCTGGACTTCATCAACCACACCTTCGACCACGCGCTCTCGGGCCCGTCGGACGGCGTCGGTCCGCGCTTCCCCGTTACCTTCGATGCTTACGACGAAGCGTTCCTCGAGGCGGCGCGGGCAGCGGCCCGTCGACTCGACCTCCGGCTGCGCGAGGGCGTCTACCTTGCGATCGCCGGCCCGGCGTACGCGACGCGCGCGGAGCTGCGCGCCTTTCGCGCGTGGGGGGCGGACGCGATCGGCATGTCGACCGTGCACGAGGTCACGGTGGCGCGTTCGCTCGCGATGCGCGTCCTGGGCCTCTCGGTCATCACCGACATGGCGCTGCCGGACGCCCACGAGCACGCCACGGGCGACGAGGTCCTGCGCATGGCGAACGCCGCCGGCGAACGGTTCCGCGCGCTCCTGCGCACCCTGCTCGCCGAGCTCTGAAGCCATGCTGGCCGACGTCCGCGAACGCATCGAGCGCGCCTGCGCGCGTTCCGCGCGCGACCCGCGCGACGTGCGGCTGGTCGCCGTCACCAAGGGGCACGACGCCGCAGCCGTGCGCTCGATGCTGCTCGACCGGGGGCACCGGGTCCTCGGGGAGAGCCGCGTTCAGGATTGGCGACCCAAGGCGAACGTGCTCGGCGCCGACGTCGAGTGGCACTTGGTCGGGCACCTGCAGACGAACAAGGTGCGCTACTGCCGGCCCTTCGCCCTGCTGCACGGGGTGGACTCGGCGCGGCTCGTCGACGCGTTGGAGGAGGCTGGCAGCCGGCACGGGCACGTCTTCCCCGTCCTGCTGCAGGTCAACGTCGCCGGTGAGGCCAGCAAGTACGGGGTCGCCCCCGAGGGGCTCCCCGACCTCGTCGCGCGCGTGCGCGACTGCGGGCACGTCCGCCTCGAAGGCCTGATGACGATGGCGCCCTACGACCCCGACCCGGAGCGTGCCCGCCCCGTCTTCCGCGCTCTACGCGCCCTGGCCGAACGCCACGCGGACGGACGTACGTCGATGGGCATGAGCGGCGACTTCGAGGTGGCGATCGAGGAGGGGGCGACCTGGATCCGGGTCGGCGCGGCCCTGTTCACGCCCGGAACCGTCACCGGATCGACCCCAGCGGAGGTAACCCGATGACCCTGACACCGCTCGACATCGAACACGCGACCTTCGAGCGCGGGCTCTTCGGGTACCGCGCCCAGGCGGTCCGGGCCCTGCTGGAGCGATTGGCCAGCGAGCGCGAGTCCACGGTGCGCGAACTCCGCCATCTGCGTTCGGAGCTCGCCGAGCGCGACGAGGAGATCGCGCGCCTGCGCGAGGCGGAGGCGGAGCTGCAGCGCGCCGTCATTGCGGCGGAGCGCATCGCGACCGAGATGAAGGAAAACGCCCGCGAGGCCGCGCGGCTGATCGAGTCGGAGGCGCGCGCGCTGGCCGCATCGCTGCGACGCGAGGCCGAGGCCGAGGTAGTGGCGGCGCATGCCGAGGTCGCCAGGCTCGAGCACTCGCAGGCGTTCGTTCGGGAGCAGATCCGCGGCCAGCTGACGGGCTTCCTGCGGGCGCTCGATCCCGTCGGCGAGGCGCGGCAGGCCGCGGGCTGGGGCGGGGCCGACGCCGTGCGTCCTGCGGACACCGTGCGCCCTGTGGGCGCCGAGCGTCCTGCGGACACCGTGCGTCCTGCGGGCGCCGAGCGCCCGCGTGACGACTGGGCCATCGGAGAGGAGGACCTGCTGGATTAGCGGTCTCGGGCCTCGGCGCCCGGCGGCGCCCCGGGCGGGTGCGTCTTGAGCGCAGCTTCCAGCGTCGTCCACGCCAGCGCCGCACACTTGACCCGGGCCGGCAGTCGGCGGACACCCTCGAGCACGGCCACTTCGCCGAGATCGGGGTGAACGCCCTGACCGTGGATCATCGCCTTGACGTGAGCGATCAGCGCCACGACCTCGTCGCGGCCGCGACCCTCGATCGCCTCCGCCATCAGCGACGCGGAGGCCTGCGAGATGGCGCAGCCCTTGCCGTCGTAGCGCACCGCCGTGATGGCGTCGTCGCTAAGGCGCAGCGTCAGCAGCAACTCATCTCCGCAGGAGGGGTTGATCCCCTCCTGGCGTGCGTCCGCCGGGTCGAGGACGCCACGGTGCCGGGTGCGGCGGGCGTGCTCGAGGATGGCCGCCTGGTACATCTGCGCGAGCGCCGTCACGGCGCCACCCTCAGCGGTGCGAAGAACGCGTGTGCGCGGACGACTGCGTCGACGAAGGTGTCGATCTCGGCCTCACTGGTGTAGAGCCAGAAGCTCGCCCGGGCGGTCGCGTCGACGCCGAGCGCCCGCATCAGCGGCTGGGCGCAGTGATGGCCAGCGCGTACCGCGATCCCCTCGGCGTCGAGGAAGCTGGCGACGTCATGCGGATGCACACCATCGACGTTGAACGCCACGATGCCGCCGCGATCCGGTCCCTCGGGCCCGTAGGTGGTGACGCCGTCGACCTCGGCCAGACGGTTCAGCGTGTAGCGCGCCAGTGCGCGGTCGTGGTCCCAGATCGCTTCGAGCCCGACGGCATCGAGGTAGTCGAGCGCCGCCGCGAGCCCGATCGCCTCGGCGATCGCCGGCGTTCCCGCCTCGAAGCGCATGGGGATGTCGGCGTAGGTGCTGCGATCGATCTCGACCCGCCGGATCATCTCGCCGCCGCCGAGGAAGGGCGGCAGCGTCTCGAGCACGTCGGGCCGCATCCACAGGGCGCCGATGCCCGTCGGCCCGCCGACCTTGTGACCCGAGAACACGTATGCGTCGGCCCCGAGGGCGACGACGTCGACCGGGACGTGCGGCACGGCCTGGGCGCCGTCGACGACGAACAGGGCACCGACCGCATGCGCGGCGTCGGCCAGCGCGCGCAGCGGCTGCAGGTTTCCGAGCACGTTGGAGACGTGGTAGGTGGCGACGATCCGCGTGCGCTCGGTGATGGCGGCCGCGAAGGCGCCGTGGTCGACGCGACCATCCGCGCCGAGGGGAACGCCGCGGACCGTGACCCCACGCTCGGCGGCGAGCAGGTGCCACGGCACCAGATTGGCGTGGTGCTCGGCTACGCTGACGACGATCTCGTCGCCCTCGCGCAGGCGGTGTCGGCCGTAGGCGTGCGCCACGAGGTTGATCGCTTCGGTGGCGTTGCGGGTGAACACCACCCCACGCGGGTCGCCGGCACCGAGGAAGCGCGCCACGCGCGCCCGCGCCGACTCGTACATGTCGGTGGCCTCGGCGGACAGCGTGTGGGCGCCGCGGTGGACGTTGGCATGGTGGCGCCGACGGTAGCCATCGACCGCCTCGAGAACCTGGCGGGGGGCCTGGGCGGACGCGGCGCTGTCGAGGTAGACGAGCGGTCGGTCGTTCACGCGCCGCTCCAGGATCGGGAAGTCGCGTCGGAGGCGGGCGACGTCGTGGTCGGTCATGGCGCAATCTACCACGTGCTCGGAACGATTCCGAGTTGCAGCCGACGGTCGTCCGGCCTGTGGGCGATCCTGCACGTCCCCGCGACCGCCGCGGCCCCGGGAGCGACCGGGTAGACTCGACGGGTGCGCGTGCGCGCCCTGCGACAGCTCCACTTCCGCAACCTGACGACCACTGACGTGCGCCTGCCCGACGGCGTCACCTGCGTGGTCGGGCGCAACGCTGCCGGCAAGTCGAACCTCGTTGACGCCGTCTACCTCGGCTGCACCGCTTCGCTGCCGAGCGGCACCGTCGCGCAGACGCTCCGCTTCGGCGAGACCGAGGGGTTCGTCGGCGTCGAGCTGCAGGCCGGAGACGTCCACCACACGGTTGAGCTCGGCCTGGCGGCGGGCCGCAAGACCGTCCGTCTCGACGGCCAGGCCGTGCGCGCGGCCGACGTTGCCCGGCTCGGCGGCGCG
>Ga0209498_1001723_pt1 | contig 13334 bp, 11 predicted proteins | sample WalLakDeSediment_FD_184131 | JGI IMG/M metagenome (GOLD analysis project Ga0209498, IMG submission 184131) | Lake sediment microbial communities from Walker lake, Nevada to study Microbial Dark Matter (Phase II) - Walker Lake 11/02/13 Deep... | ecosystem: Environmental > Aquatic > Freshwater >...
AATCAGCAAGCACGGCCAGGCTGTAGGTGCCAATCTTGTTAGCGGTGTCACCGTTACCGGCAATGCGATCGGCGCCGACTACTACCAGATCGACTTTTCCCAGGGCCATTAAGTAGCCGGCGCAGCTATCGGTAACCAGGGTCGCGGCAATTCCCTCATGGGTCAGTTCAAAGGCGGTAATGCGCGATCCCTGCAGGAGGGGCCTGGTTTCATCTACATAAACATGAATAACCTTGCCCTGTTCCACCGCGGCCCGAATCACCCCGAGTGCGGTTCCGTAACCGCCGGTTGCCAGGGCGCCGGCGTTGCAGTGGGTCAATACAGAACTTTTCTGCGGCACCAAATCCGCACCATGTTTACCAATTAGGCGGTTATTGACCAAATCTTCTTCATGGATCAGCAGTGCTTCCTGCTCCAAACCCTCAACAATATCGTTCTCAGAAGCATCCTGGTGCTCTCTCAGCCATTTTTCCACCCTATCAATAGCCCAGGTCAGGTTTACTGCGGTCGGCCTCGCCTGGCGCATTTTCGCACCTTCATTTTGAAGGTGCCGACGCATCTGCGCCTGCCCATATCCTTTAGCCATGGCTTCACGGGCAGCAAGGGCCAGCCCAAAAGAAGCGCTGATGCCAATCGCCGGAGCGCCGCGTACAACCATATTGCTGATTGAGTCAATCACTTCAGAACAGGTACTGCATGACCGAAACCTTGTTTCTTGCGGCAGCAGCCGTTGATCGAGCAGATACAGCCGGCCATCTTTCCAGTAGAGAGTGGGCAGAACTCTTTTATTGTTCATCTGATTTTTACTCCTTGGGCCAGTGACTACCGGCTTCACTACAGTTACAAACATGCTTTGCCTTAATTCCTTCAATGCATGAAGCAAGAAGCTTATCGAGTTCTGGTTTACCCCTTTCCATCTCTTCCAGAACTTCCCCGTGGGTTAAAGGAGTAACCGACATGCCGGCGGCGTAATTGGTAGACAGGGCTATTGTGGCATAACAAAGACCGGCTTCGCGGGCCAGAACAACTTCAGGAACATTGGTCATTCCCACTAAATCGCCACCCCACTGTCTGATCATTTTAATTTCAGCAGGTGTTTCAAACCGGGGTCCTTCACAGCAGACATAACATCCTCCGTCAACCAAATCAAGGTTAAGCTCTGCACCCGCTTTCAATATCACCGCCCTGAGTGCGGAACAATAAGGCTCTGAAAAATCTGTATGCACAACAAATCCCTCGTTTCCTTCATAAAAAGTCAGGGTGCGGTGTTTGGTAAAATCTATAAACTGATCAATCACTATGCGGCTGCCCGGCGGCATCGCTTCCCTAAGGGTGCCGACAGCAGCAGTGGCAATAATCGCATCAACTTCCAATTTTTTTAAGGCCGCGATATTGGCCCGGTAATTGACCAGGTGCGGTGGCAGTGAATGTCCGCCACCGTGACGCGCCATAAAATATACGGTTTGACCTTTATAGCCTCCCTGATTCATTTTTACAGAACCAAACCTGGTATCAACAGTAATCTCTTTTTCTTTTTCTAAAAGAGATTGGTTGTAGACTCCTGTTCCCCCGATAACAGCAACTTTGGAATTTGTCATTTAGAAGTCTCCTCTCTTATTAAAAAAGCCAAACAGAGTTTGTATGTGGATATATATTCTTCGCGAAATAAACAAAAAAATCCTCTCACAAATTTCGTTCTGCCATTTAAATAAACTGCTTAACCGAACTCGTTAGCATTTCCTGAAGCCAAAATATTTCCCCTCATTAGTAATTATACCTTAAAGTATTTTTTTTGCAGTAGAAAAAGGGCGCTTTTGGCGCCCTTTAAAATCAATAAACACTTCGGTGAAAAAAAATCAGGAACCGGAACAAACCTGCTTTACAGCCCAGCGGGTGATATCGAGTCCTTCTTCTATATCAGATAATGGGACGTTGAGAGCCGGGCGGAACCGGATAGTTTTTGTTCCGCAGGGGATGACAAGCATATACTTTTCCCAACATTTTTTCAGGACCTTATCTCTCATTTCCTTGTTTTGCAAATCAAAAGCGCACATGAGGCCCTGGCCACGTGTGTTGGAAACAAAATCGGGGAATCCGTTCTGAATATTCATCAGCCCCTGGATAAGAGCCGGCCCGGCTGTATTGGAAACATAATCCAGAATATTATCGTCCCGGAATATTTCCATGTACCTTGTCGACCTGACCATGTCAACCAGGTTTCCTCCCCAGGTGGAGTTATTACGGCTTGTAACCACCCAGGTGTTTTGTGCCACTTCGTCGATTCTGCTGGAGGCAGCTATGCCGCATATCTGAGATTTCTTACCAAATGCAAATATATCAGGTGCAACTCCATGGTTTTCCCATGCCCACATTTTGCCTGTAATACCCATGCCGCACTGAACTTCGTCATAAATAAGGAGCAGTTCGGACTCGTCGCAAATCTGGCGAAGCTCCTTGAAAAATTCGGTCCTGAAGTGATTGTCTCCGCCCTCACCCTGAATTGTCTCAATAATAATTGCACAATGACCGTGAGGATCTTTGGCAATTGCGTTCTTGATCTGTTTTATGGACAAGGCTTCTGTTCCTTTGATGCTTTCAAGATTTTCATTTAGGGGAAAGGTGATTTTTGGGTTTATAATGCGGGGCCAGTCAAATTTCGAGAAATAGAGAAATTTATTGGGATCCGCCGTGTTGGTCATCGAAAGAGTATATCCTGACCGTCCGTGGAAAGATTCTACAAAGTGAATTACCTTGGTGCCATATGTACAGTCACCTCCATGATATGTAACGCGTCCTTCCTGAATATTTTTCCTCACTTTCCAGTCCATAGCGGCTTTAAGCGCATTCTCAACAGCAAGCGTTCCATAATCAATAAAAAAGAGATGTTGACGATGCGATTCAGGAATGGCAACTTCGGCGAAGGTCTTAACAAATTCAGCCATCTCGAGAGTATATATATCTGAATTTGCCACTTTGTTTATGGCTGACCGGAATATTTTTTCCTTAAACTCATCATTTGCAAGCTTTGGATGATTCATTCCAAAAGGAGATGATGCAAAAAATGTATAAAAATCAAGCCATTTTTTTCCGTCCAGCATGTTTACTATTCTGCTTCCCTGTGATTTCTCCATGTCGATGACAATGTCAAAACCATCCCGGAGCATATACTTTGCTATAGACGGAAGAACTTCTTCCGGTGTTACAGACCAAGAAATTTGAGCCATAAATACGAAACCTCCTTAAATTTTGCTTTAAAATAAAAATATGTTCTTGTTGAAACAATAATATCATAATCCTTAATTAGCGGTCAAACTGTCAAAACAACAAATTAAATTTTGTTGCTGTCGATCGTGTTGACGTCTTTTATAAAATAAGCTATACTATTAATGCTTTAAAGGGCCGAGATTGTTCGGCCGACGTAGCTCAACGGAAGAGCAGCTGATTTGTAATCAGCAGGTTGCGGGTTCGAGTCCCACCGTCGGCTCCAGTAGAAACGTGGAGAGGTACCCAAGTTGGCCAAAGGGGGCAGACTGTAAATCTGCTGGCATCGCCTTCACTGGTTCAAATCCAGTCCTCTCCACCACTTAAGGGCCATTAGCTCAGTTGGTAGAGCACCTGACTTTTAATCAGGGTGTCCCAGGTTCGAGCCCTGGATGGCTCACCACCCTAAAAACGCAGTAACGGCAGGGGTCTCAGGCTCCTGCCGTTACTCATTTACGGGTTGATTTTAGGGTCAAAAATGGGCGATTTACACACGATCTACTGCCTATTTCACACTTTCAGGTTTTGGGAACACAAATTGATACCCTCAAGCAGGTTTATTAAAATTCTGGATACTGTGCTGCAGACATAAGACCGCATAATAATGATACCCCTCAGGACAGATTAATTTGAAATTCCGGTAGTTTTTGTTTACAGCTAACAGGAACGGCTGCTATTTTGTAGAATTAATTTATGAATTCGTAAATTCAGGAGGGATCTCGAATGTTTCTGGCCAAGGATATCATGACTAGTCCAACAATATCTGTAAGCAAGGATCATACAGTTAAGGAAGCGCTGGATTTACTTGCCAAGCACAGTATCAGCGGACTTCCGGTCGTTGATGCCGAAGAAAAAGTGATCGGTATTATTTCCGGCACCGACATTATGCGTTATTCTCAGCAAAAAAAAGTAGTCCCGCTAACCAGTGGTTCTTTCTGGGTTTCACCATACACCGAGTCAGATGATATAGCAAACATACGCAGGGGTTTCGAAACTTTGCACAGGACTATTATCGAGATGGTTATGACCAAGAAAGTCTATTCTGTCAGCGAAGATACTGCGACAACCGAAGTGGCGCGGTTGATGAATCGGCGCAAAATAAACCGTGTTCCGGTTGTTAACGAAACCGGTAAACTGGTCGGTATTGTAACAAGGGCTGATATAGTCAAGTGCATGGCTGATACTGAGAGATAAATAACCTGAATTAGATGCACTAATCGTTTGGCGGCTATTCCGGTTTCAGAGGGTTTCGTCTCGTGTTCAGGAGTTTCCGGTATTGCTCAGGTGTGTCAAGATCGCTGATTACTGCGGGATCAGCTGTTTCAACCAGGTCTGTTTCAGACTCATCGATCATATTTAAAAGTGCCCGGCCACCCTGGTCACCGCTTATTTTGAGAAGATCCGGCCAGGTTCGTCGGTCGAAAATAGTCGGGTTGCCTCTTTGCCCCCGATATAGCGGACAGGTAAACAGTTTCAAATTTTGCCTGTATCTGCTTAGGAGCATTTTACAGGTATCCGGCAAAACACGCGGCTGGTCTGCCAGGGCGAAAAGAAGACCCTGCGCCCTCCCCTCCACTGCCTCCAACCCGGCTTTCAGGGAACTTGAAAGGCCCCTTTCGTAGAACTGGTTCTCTATTATTTTGCAGTTATGCTTACCAATGACCTCAGGCCATCTGCTGTTGGGTTGTGTGACAACAATTATATCTTCAATTCCAGCTTTTATGATCGATTCAAGGGTGTGCTCAAGAATAGTCTTTCCATCCAGGATCAGAGAAAGTTTATCAAACCCCATGCGTGAAGATTTGCCGGCTGCGAGAATTACACAGGAAACGTTAACCGCAGGCTTTAATGCATCATTGCTCAGATTTATTTTGACAGGGTTTCGGTCGTCGGCCCGGGTAATAATGAAACGTGCAAATGTTGATTCATCCGCCAGTATGCGGTCGATTTTAAGTGCTGTCGGACCGACTGTTTTGAGTAAATCGGCCTTGTTAAGCAGACAAATAGCAGTGGACCGGGGAGCCTGAGAATGCCCCAGGGCGAGCATATCGATATAGGTTCTGGCAACCAGATTTTCTGTTATTGCCTCCCCCTCTTCACTCCCGGTTGTTTGGAGCAGTTGTTGAAGTCGATGGACATTTGCAGGGGTTAAGGTTAAAAGAAGGGCGTCGGCACCAATAACCGGGACGATCAGGTCGGAACATGCCGGAATAACCGGCTCGTATTCAGCATAGCCTTTAATTGGTTTGCCCCCGGCCCCATCTGCTTCAATGATAATCGAAACCATCAGGTTTTCAAACAACTCTTCAACCGCCGCAGGGTCAATTCCTTCAACTTTTCCATTCGGCATTATTCTCCGGCCAAGAACGGCCAGATTATTCTGCTTGTAATGTTCTTTTAATATAGCAGAAGCCTGTTTGACATCATCAGTACAAATAAGGGGCAGATCTTGATAGGGGTAGATTTTGGTTGTTGTGGTTAATAAAGCTTTTTGGCCCGATGCGGCCATTTCGGCACCCAGGCGGCCCGACAGAGTGGTTTTACCACCGGCTCCATAGAAAGATATAACAGAGGGAGGGCTAATCTCCAAGCAGCGGAAAAGTGAAAGCTGTTCCATTCTAATCGCTACTCCCTGTAGGGCACGGAGAAAGTTTCATCGTCCGCCCGCAAAAGATATGAACCATACCTCCTACCGAAGGAGTGTTCCTTTCTAAATACGATTAACCCTGGCGAACACGAAAGAAACAGCGGTCGGTGCATTCCAGACCGTTTTCATGATCAATGATCCCCTTGCCGGCTCGGGGGCATTTTACTGAAGTCAATTTCTGATGGGGGCAGGCTATCCAACCCGGTTGATCAATATCGTAACCGCCGCACTGACGGCACTTTAGTCCCTGTACGGTCATTACTATCTCAGAACTTTCTTTAATCCGTTTACAGTTTTGACAGTAGCAGTATTCCATTGAGTTAAGCATTTGTGCATAGTTTTCTGCAAGCATTAATATTCCTCCGGAAAGCGAAATTTAATATATATCTAAGCATACCATTTATTACTGAATCGTCAATTCTCACGGCTATAGTAAAAGTGATGCATAATCGCCTCGAGCACTCCTCCGCCGATGGCCAGTGCTTTGTCCGAGATTGACCGGTAATCAACTTCCGCTCCCCGGGGGTCAATATCCCCCACTTTCATTCCTGCGTTAACAGTCAGTCCCGGGTAAAGCATACCGCGAATCAATCCGTCGATGGAAGAAAAGATCTTTGTTTGATCCGTGTAAGCAACAATTTCTCCGGCTTTAACCAGTTCACCGATCTCTTTAAGCGGTTTAAAGATACCGTCAACCGGCGACCTGATCAGTCTCTCTATGCCATAGCCGGCCACCTCACCGGGCACACCTGTATCAGGAGAAGCTGATCCTTCATAGAAAACCCTGCCGAGGTGATGGCCCCGCTGCGTTTCGACGGCGGCATGGACATCCTGGCCGGCGGTAAAACCGGGGCCAAGTCCTACGACTAATTCCGCATCGTTTATGCTGGTTGCGATATTTCTTTTCGCCATGATTGCGTCAATCAAGACTGCGGGTTTTAGCTTACTGATTGAATCAGCCAGGGGATCAATTAAAATCGGTATTATATTCTTTTTTAGATATTGATCAGCCTGGTCAGGAGAAAGGCAAAGCATCGCTTTAACCGACTCAACTTCAATGCAGTTTTCATAGACAGCTGCAGCAAAAGAAACAGTTCTGCGGACAACCATTGGTTTAGGCAGCTCCAGCATAACCACATCAAAACCGGATTGCCATAGGCGGTAAGCCACCCCGCTGGCAAGATCACCTGCTCCCCGAATCAAAATAAGGCGTGGAATCATTTCATAATGATGCTCCTTAAATAAAACAAAGCAGGGGTACGGATTACCGTACCCCCTTTGCTTAATCTAATTTTACAGCTTATCTTTTATTGCCTGCCAGACTCTCTCGGGTGTGAGCGGGAAAGTATTAAAATCAATACCGAGAGCGTCACAGACGGCATTGGCGATGGCCGGGGCCACGCCGATCATCGGCTGTTCACCGATACCCCGCGCCCCGTAAGGTCCTTTTTCTTCAGGGGTTTCGATGATAAAGCTATCTATATGCGGTGTATTATCAATTGTGGCGATTTTGTAATCAGTAAAGTTGCGGTTTAGCATGACGCCTTTGTCAAAACGCACTTCTTCATAGAGAGCAGTAGAGAGCCCCATGATCGTGCCGCCGTGCAGCTGGGCTGTGCAAAGTTGGGGGTTAATCGCTTTACCGGCATCAATTGATGCTGCAAGCTGCAATATTTTGACTACCCCTGTTTCCGGATCGACTTCAACTTCAACCGCAGTTGCCCCAAAGCAGTAAAACATACCGGGGTTGCCCTGGCCGGTTTCCGGATCGAGATTGGTCATATTGGAGGGAACAAACGACCCCCTGCCGATAATCGGTCCGGCGATGCCCTCTCCGGTGCATTTCTTACAACTATCGGCAATTTCTCGAATAGTTGCTGTAATTTTTGGATCTTTTACCGAATAGACTTTTTTACCATCAAAGCTCAGATCATCCGTTGAAACTTCCAACAGATCCGCTGCAGTGCGATAAATCTGGCCGAGCGCATCTTCTGCAGCACGCTTTACAGAAGTGCCACAGGTATAGGTGATCCTGCTGCCAACACTCTGCCATTCATAGGGAGTGAAGTCGGTGTCGGGTACCTTGATATCGATCTTTTCAACCGGGATATGCAGGGTTTCTGCAGCAATCTGGCTGATCGCTGTCAGCATACCCTGGCCCATTTCTGTAGCTCCAACCATGACATGAGCCGTACCATCTTCATTTATCCTGATAATGGCCGACGAAGATGCGTTACTGGGTTGCGCCGGACATTTGACTAAACCGGCAATACCCTTGCCGCGATATTTCCCTTCTTTTTTACCCCAGCCAATCTGTTCGGCAACAACTTTTAGGCATTTATCAAAACCCACATGCTTCACTACCTGTCCGGCCGCCGTGGACGATCCATCCTTCATACCGTTGATCAGGCGAACCTCAAGGGGATCTCTCTTTAACTCTTTAGCAATTTCTTCGATCTGGCGTTCGATCCCCCACTGCATCTCACACATCCCAAAACCGCGGACAGGGCCGCCGATGGAGTTGTTCGTATAAACACAGTATGAATCAGTCTTAACATTCGGAATATCGTAAGCCCCGGTTGAGCTGTAACCTGCGGCACGGACGATATTGACACCATATTCAGTATAAGCCCCGCCGTCCCAGATCATCTTGTATTCCAGAGCGGTGATCCGGCCGTCTTTGCGCACTCCGGTTTTTAAATGTGCATAAAGAGCTTGTCTGGTAAAGGTTCCCTGCATATCTTCCTCACGGTTAAAGACAATCCGGACGACGTATCCGGGGAACTTCCGGGCAAGAGGCACAACCAGCCCTTCAAGCGAAGCTCCGGCCTTGCAGCCAAAACCACCTCCGATATAGCTGGAGATGACTCTGATCTTATGCATTGGCATTTCAAAAGCTTTTGCCAGCAGCTGACGCACTACATTGGGTGATTGGGCTGTGCTCCAAACTGTCAGTTTACCATCCGGACTCCAATGAGCCGCTGCTTTGTGGGTTTCAATCGGCACATGCTGCATCTGGGGGACGTAGTAGTCTCTTTCAATGACCAGGTCTGCTTCAGCAAAACCTTTATCAATATCACCCTTACGCAGCTTAAAGTGATTGGCAATGTTTGTTCCCGGCTGTGGATAGAAAATCGGTACTATATCGTAGTTAGCCAGGTCTTCATGTATTATTGGGGCATCCGGCTTCATAGCTTCAAGAGGGTCAAAAACACCGGGCAGCACCTCATATTCAACTTCAATCAGCTCTACCGCTTCCGCAGCTGCCTTTTCAGTGACGGCAGCGACTATCGCTACCGGTTCTCCCCAGAAACGCACTTTTTCTTTGGCTATAAAGTCCCTGTCGACAAGGTAGAGGCCAATTTTATTGGGATAATCTTTTCCGGTAAGCACTGTTTTAACCCCGGGATGCTGTAGCGCTTTTGATATATCAAGTCGCTTGATTTTACCATGAGCAACCGCGCTTTTTTTCATCTTGGCATAAAGCATGGGTCCCAGAAAGCGATCTTCTATAAACTGGGCTGAACCGGTTACTTTTTCAATGGCATCTTTACGCGGTACCGAGGTTCCAACATATTTTAATTCGGCCATATTTTTATCCTCCTTTCCCGCTTACTTTTTGGAAGAGGCTTTGATTGCCTCTCTTATTTCCTGGTATGCCCCGCAGCGGCAAAGATTGCCGCTCAGAGCTTCATTAATATCTTGATCAGTCGGATTCGATTTACGTTCAAGAAGCGCTTTTGAAGCCATGATCATACCCGGTGTGCAGTACCCACACTGAAAAGCGGCGTGATCAATAAAGGCCTGCTGGATCTGATCAAGCTTGCTGTTTTTGGAGAGAGCTTCGATTGTAACGAGATCCTTGCCATCAAGCTCAACCGCTAATACCAGGCAGGAGTTAACCGGTTTGCCGTTGAGCAGAACTGTACAAGCACCGCATTCACCAATCTCGCAGCCTTCTTTTGTTCCGGTCAGGTGCAGTTCATCCCGGATGAACTTGAGCAGGGTTTGACCGGCGACCGCTTCACGCGTTTCCTGATCGCCGTTAACAGTAAAATGTATGGTCATTTTTTCAGGCATATTCACACCCCCATCGTCTGTTCAAGGCCGCGCCGGACGAGCACTTCAACCATATGGTAGCGGTATTCGCGAGAGCCCCTTAAATCAGTAATCGGTGATATGTCATCATGAACCAGCTTCGCTGCCCTGGCCCAGTCTTTCTCACCGTTTTCATTGACAGCCTTTTCAACGGTAACGGCTCTGACCGGTGTCGGTGCGACCGCTCCGATGGCAATCTTGGTCCGTTCACCCCAACTTTGCACAGCCACACCAACCGTGGCCAAATCAACCGAACCGGTTCGGGAAGCTTTTATATAGACACCCTTCCCTTGTGGATATGGTTTGGGGATAAAGACCGAAAGGACAAGTTCACCCTTTTTCAAAGCAGTCTTACCGGGCCCGGTAAAGAATTCGTCAATGGCTACGGACCTGGTTCCGCCTGATCCGATAATATTGACTGTTGCATCAAGGCAGTATAACGGTGCAGCTGTATCAGCTGCCGGTGAGGCATTGCATATGTTTCCGGCTATCGTGGCCCGGTTGCGTATTGAATAACTGCCGACACTGTGACAGCCCTCGGCCAAAATTGAAATATTTTTAGCAATCGGGGCATAGTCAGCTGCTTCATTTAAAGTAATGCCTGCACCTATAGTAATGCCTTTTTCATCTTCTTTTAGAACTTTCAGTTCTTCCAGCTCTTTTACATCCAGGAGCACTTTTGCGGAAAATTTACCGCCGCGCATGCCAACCATCAGATCTGTGCCGCCGGCTAAGGGATAAACCTGCTCGCCTTTTTCCATAAGCTGGAAGGCCTGGTTAAGGTCTTTACACTTTACATATTCAAAAGAAAGCATTTACCTGGTTCACCTCCATTTACAAAGTAAACAGACCCGGCATTTTGTGATTATTTATTTTGCCAGCTCTTTGATTGTTTATTTTGCCAGCTCTCTCAGGGCAGCGATAAAGATCTCCATCGGTGGTTTGACAATACCCGCGCCAACCTGACCAATGCCCGGTTCTTTGTGAGCAATACCTGTATTGATCCGTGGAAGGATATTCTTTTCGACCACTTTGCGGACATCGATGCCTGTCGGGGTACCCTTAAAATCCATCGCCGGTATATTGAAGTTATTGTTTTCAGCAACTGTAATTTCATACATCTCATTGGTTGCTTCAAAAGCATCGGCAGGCTTTCCACCAATAAAATTGACAATCGCCGGTGCAGCAGCCATGGCGAATCCGCCGATCCCGGCAGTTTCAGTGATTACGCTGTCGCCAATGTCCGGGTTTGCATCCGTAGACTTAAAACCGGAGAAATAAAGCCCGTCGGGAACATTGGCCGGTGCAGTGAACCACTGATCACCGGTGCTGCTGACCCGGATCCCGAAATCTGTTCCATTTCGGGCCATAGTTGTTACAACCGTCGAGTACTCAACCCCATGCGCAGCCAGGGCCATTGTTTTACACGAAGCCATGATAGCATTAAGCGATGTCAGGTCGTTACTGTGCATGAAAGCAAGAACTTCGGCTGCGGCAGATGCTTTATTCCCTTTAAAATACTCTGATACGTTGGACAAATCGAGGCGCGGTGCGTCATATTCAACTTTCTTGCCCCATTCTGTTTCAACAATAAATGGCGCGATACTGCGAATAAAAAGTGATGTAGTAGCCCGGTTACGGTTGTGACCATCATCACCCATGTGCAGAGCCTGGGCAATAATCGATTTCATATCAATACCCTTTGCCAGGTGGACTGCTTCTTTGATAACGGAAGCATAGACCTCATCAAGCCAGCGCAGACGGTTTAGAACCTCATCGTCAAAAGCACCGTAACGCAGCACCTTGCCGTATCCTTCGTTCATATTTGAAAAGGTATAACCGCCCCATTCTTTATCTTCAATTATAAAAACCATCTGCGAAGGGGTTGTTACACCGGCCATCGGGCCTACTGCATTGTAATGATGACATGGTGCAAACTCAACGGCGCCCGATGCAGCAACCTTTTCAGCTTCTAAGGCATCTTTTGCTTTTCCTTCGTAAATCAAACCACCGATAATCGCACCTTTTAGGGGTCCGCTCATCCGATCCCAGGTTATCGGCGGACCGGCATGAAGAAAGAGGTTATCTTTCATACCTGGGATTACATCCCGGGCCCGGCCAACATCAACCCAGACCGGTCTTGACAGCATCATCTTTTTTACGGCTTCCTGGTTCGCTTGATCAATCTTACTCATTACTAAACGCACCTCCCGTTTATTATTTTAATTTATCGAGCAGACTGAGCAAATCATCATCGCCCATGGCAGGCGGCTGCCAGCGCACATGCATTACTGATGTTCCGCGTTCTTTCAAGGTTTCTGCAAAATCTTCCAAGCCCATATTGATCACTTTCAGCTCGCTTGTAAAAAGGTTATCCATTTATATGAACCTCCTTTACCAGTATATCAAATGATGTGCTACAGAGATAAAAGGCCGGCTAAAAATAAGGCGGAGTCAGCGTTGCTGGGAAAGACCAGCACTCCCTCACTCTTAAGCTTGGCAACCTGTTCGTTGCGTTTTTGGAAGTCTTCATCAGTACCACAAACAGTGGTTACAAAGGTCAGGTGACGTTTATCTTTTGCGGCGATCTCTTTAGCCTCTCTGATCGCTTCCAGGGCTGAACCGGCGGGATCCGGATGAGCGTTGTAACCAAGGACCAGGTCGAGGGCTATGACTGCGGTTTCAGGGTCTTTGCCTTCGGCGACAATGCGGCTGTTACGCAGGGACGGATCAATCATCGGGTGCAGGCGGCCCTGGGTAAATTCGTCTTCACCAAAGTCTATTACCGTATGCTCCTGGCTTTTATAGACATCGGCGATTTTTTCAGCCAGATCGGAACTGAGATTGGTATAAATAGTACCGATCTCTTTCTGTAGCATGACCAGAGCTTCATAAGCCAGGGTCCCCCCGGAATAGAGAGCTCTCAAGTAACGCTGCCCGCTTTTATAGCGGCCTTTTTCCGCTGCAGCCAACTGCAGATCAACAGGATCAGACTCTTTATCATCTGCTGCCGGCAATCCACGGGCAAGGTTAACCGCTTTATGGGCGGCTTCCTTGAGGTTCCCAGCCGGCTCACAGCCTGCTTTACGGACCTGGTCAGGATCGCCCCCTATAAAGTTTACCACTACTGGTTTTTCACTTTCGCCCGCCACTGCCAGGACTTTTTCGGAAACTTCAGGATCGGGCGGTTTTGAAACGATTACGATCACCGCAGTCTCCGGGTCCTGGATCAGTGCTTTTAAAGCCTGGATCATTGTGATACCGCCCACTGATTTTTTAACATCACGACCCCCGGTGCCGATACCCTGACTGATTCCTTCGCCTAGAT
>Ga0209498_1001724_pt1 | contig 13332 bp, 9 predicted proteins | sample WalLakDeSediment_FD_184131 | JGI IMG/M metagenome (GOLD analysis project Ga0209498, IMG submission 184131) | Lake sediment microbial communities from Walker lake, Nevada to study Microbial Dark Matter (Phase II) - Walker Lake 11/02/13 Deep... | ecosystem: Environmental > Aquatic > Freshwater >...
CACGTCATTATCATCGAATATTTCAAACGCCAATAGATCATCATGCAAATTATGCAGCTTATTCGGATCGGTTTCTTCTTCCAGAAAGATGGTCTGGTAGTAATCCTGAAATGATTCCTGAATTTCCTCCACTTCATTCACAAAATCCAGGATCATGGTGCTGTCTTTGCCATCCCTGGTTCGATTCAATCGGTTCAGTGTCTGTACCGCATGAATGCCGCCCAATTTTTTATCCACATACATGGTATGCAGCATCGGTTCATCAAATCCTGTTTGAAACTTCTCCGCACAAATTAATATTCGAAAACCAGGCATTTTAAACGCATCCTCGATACTGACTTTTGGCGGCAGTTGATTTAAACTGTTTTCAGTATATTTTCGGCCCGTATCTTTATCGACAACTTCTCCAGAAAATGCCACTAATACCTTAATTGGCAGATTTTTTTCTTTAATAAGCTCCTGGAACTTTAAAAAATATTTGACCGCATGAAGCCGTGACCGTGTCACCACCATTGCCCTGCCTTTTCCCTGGATAGCATTCATCGTTTTGCTGAGAAAATGTTCCAGCATGATCCTGGCTTTCATGTCGATCTCATGCGGATGGATGTCCACATATTGCATCAAGACTTTCAGCGCCTTGTTTCGTTCATACTTTTCATCATCCGGCACTTTTTTGATCAATTTGAAAAACCGTTTATAGGTGGTATAATTTTCCAATACATCCATGATCATGTTTTCTTCGATTGCCTGACGCATGGAATAGATATGATGCGCCATAAATTTCTTCTCCGCATCGGGATCGGGATTCCTCATGCCAAACAGCTCCAGGGTCTTATTTTTCGGCGTGGCAGTGAAGGCAAAATAGCTGATGTTTGGCTGCCTCCCTCGAAACTTGATCTCTTTGATGATCTCATCCTCATAATCGAACTCTTCCTGATCTTCCTGCTCCGCATCTTCCAGGTTGGCAGATAGCACTTTTTTCACATGTTTGGAAGACTCCCCGCTTTGCGACGAATGCGCCTCATCCACAATGACGGCAAAGCTTTTTCCCTGCAGCTTGCTCATATTTTCGGAGATCATGGGAAATTTTTGCAGCGTGGTGATAATAATATCCTTGCCTTTTTCCAGCGCTTCCCGCAATTGCGCCGAATTAATATCGATGGGCTTGACCACGCCAGGCGTCTGTTCAAATTGTGTTATAGTTTTTTGGAGTTGCCGATCCAAAATGCGACGATCGGTGATCACAATGATGGAATCGAATAGCCGCTCGGTATCGGTTTCCTGACGGTAAAAACTTGCCAGTTGATGCGCCAGCCAGGCAATGGAATTGGACTTGCCCGACCCTGCGCTATGCTGCACCAGGTAGTTATGTCCTGCCCCGCAATGTCTGGCATAATTTAGCGCATCTCGCACCACATCCAATTGATGATAGCGTGGAAAGACAAACATCTCATGTTCCTGCTCTTTTACGCCCTTGCTTTTTTCATCATAATATTTCTCGGTTTTGATCTGTACGTGGATATAGCTTTGAATCAGGCTTAATAGGGTTTCTGGCTGTAAAATATCCTTCCATAAATAAGCCGTTTTGTGACCATTGGGATTGATCGGGTTTTCGGTGTCTTTGTTAAAGGGAATAAATTTTGTATTTCCCCCTTGCAGTTTCGTGGTCATGAATATTTTTTCATTGCCCACGGCAAAATGCACCAGGCATCTTTTAAATCTAAACAGCGGTTCTTTCACATCTCGACTTCTATACTGTTTCTTTGCATTTTCAACAAATTGCCCTGTCAATGAATTCTTCAGCTCCATGGTAATAACGGGAATGCCGTTCAATAAAAGAACCATGTCGATGGAATTCTCATTCTTCAGGCTGTATTTCAACTGGCGTACGACACTGAACCGATTCTTTTTATATAGCTCCGCATGTTCAGGATTCATGCTGCTGGCAGGCTTGAAAAACGCCAGGCTGATTTCGGCGTCCCGATCTTTGATGCCCTTGCGAAAGAGGGGCAGACAGCCTCGTTTGTAAATCTCCTGGGCAAGGCGGTAACAGAACCGCTGCTGGGCATCGTTGCCATATTGTTTTTCTAACTTTTCCCATTCCTTTGGCTGCGTATTCTGAATAAACGTGACAATCTCATCGGGCATCAGACAAAGCTCTTTATCATAAAATGCTGGCAAGCCCATGTGATAACCTGAATTCAACAGGTTTTCCTCAATGTGCTCTTCAAAATCCTGTTCGGTGTAATGTTTTGTGGTCATTTTTTATCACCTAAATTAGTTCTTCTCGAACCATCTTTTCAGTTAAAATTCCACTATACGAGAAAAGTCTTTGGAGTCCATCAGGTCCAAGAGTAATCTGCAAGGATGCTCTCAACTTTAAATCAACCATAGCAACCAAAGCATCTGCTTCCACAAGATTGACCTCGTTTATATCCGTTTCCATTTTAATATAACGAATGAGATCGTCGTAATCATCAGCAAATCGACTTGAAACAATCATGTAATATATATTTCTCAGCATCCGTTTTCTTTTCATCTCACGACTTTGGGTCATGATATATTCACGAATGGTTCTATCGTCTGTCCCAATAGCATATTTATCTGAACGAATTTTTGCATCCCAAATAATCGCATAATTTTCGTCATTCGCAAAAGCTATTCCATCAGGCACTCGACCCTGTCCCTGTCCCATTAGCTTGCTCTCGTAACCAAGTATGGTCAATGCAGCATCAATATATTTTTCAAATGCTCTTTCAAGTGATGTTCCAGATTTCTTTGCTGCTTTTACCAGTTCATTATCGTTGATTGCTATTCTTGGCAATATAGCTATAATTGGTGGAACATAGCTTTCTGGTAGCAATCCAGATTCTTCTTTTGTCAGAATATGTTCGTAGTCGGCTTTTCGGATTCGTTGCGATTCCTTCTTATCTTCACTGGTTATAGCGACATAAGGATTCCCACCTTTAAACCAAAAGACATGCTCGACTCGATACAGATCAAATTTAGTTCCCGAAGCTTCTGTAAATAATTTTTCTAACTCCTCATGAATTTTTTTAAATGTTAAATAATCTTCGGCTAAATCTTCTGAAGGCTGCCAAAGATTTAAATCCTTCATTGTATTAACACCATTGGTATAATATACTGGCCATACATCTCGATCTTGAATCTGCCAAAAATAGGATAAAAAGTAAGGCACACTTCCTATTTTGGGGCGTCCATATTTTGTATTTCCAGCTTCCACCCATTGATCACCGATGCGCTTTATGTAACTACCAAATGTCTTAATTCGGCTGGATGCGATCTGCTCATTTGTAGGGACGGTTATGGCTGCTTTAATTTCTTGATCACATTCTTCAAAATCATCAGCAACATTGATGATCATATTAAAAAACATTTGACCTTTGATACCTTTAAATCCCCAAAACTCATTGCGTTTATTGATACTATCAATTTTTGATTTGAAATCATCTAATTTTTCTTTTCCGTATAAATAATTTTTGAGCAATGGTTTTAATTCCTGCTCTACAATTTCAATTCGATTTTCATCCAGTTCCTTATCTTCATCAACAAGCGTTATTCCTTCATCATTGGGTGGATAGGATAGGTATTGCTTCATGACTTCAATTGCTCGCTGGCGCTGCTGTTCATTCAGAATTGGCATTGTATTTACTCCTTTTCATTTCTTACGTCTATTTTTCCTGTTACGACTTCGGAAATTAAGGTTGTGCGGTATTCTTTCTGTAATTCTATCTGCTTTTTAATTGATGCTATAGATTTATCAATACACTTTAATTTTTCATTTAAATAAGTCACTATCTTTTCTTGCATATTCCGGTGAAAGTTGCCACCTAATAAGCTATTTAATGCTTGTAAAGAAAGCGCAGGCTGAGCAGTCATATTTACGAGCAAATCAAATGCACCTTGAAATTTCAGTGATAATAATTGAAAGTGAATGAATTCTTTTAAATTTTTATCAGCATCCACCGTTAATTTAAGAGAGTTACCTGATACTACTGCATCTTTATCCAATTCTGGTAGGATACCCGACATACCAAAATTAGCGCCAATTTTTGCAATAATTATATCGCCAGCTTTGCACTCACTTCTTTTAATTGTTTCAAAATGTTCTCTTGTGATTGTTTTAAATTCTTTTATTTTGAATTCACCCGATGTAATGAATCCGCTTTCTATAACATATACATCACCATTAGCAATAAAATGAATGGATTTAAGATTTGAACCAAAAGGCCCATCTACAAATGCATATTTATCTTTAGACTTTATAAATTTTAATGGTTTCACTTCCCAATGTTCAGGTATCCTCCCCAACCACTCAATCCCCGAATCCTTCATCGGCACATTCGGATCAAGCCCTTTGGTCACTGCCTGGTTAATGATGGCAGTGCGTTGTTCTTTCAGCAGATCAATTAGTTTTTGTTTCTTTTCAATGAGCGTGTCGATTTGTTTTGTTTTTTGGTCAAGGTAATTTGCTATTTCTTCTTGTTCCACTTTTGGTGGTAGAAACATGGGTATTTGGTTCAATTCAGGTATTGTTATAGTTTTGATAGTAGTTTTTGGTGAATATTGATCTAATTTTTCTTTAAAATATTTGCTGAGAAGCACTATTATCAAATATCTGCTATGTACAATATCTTTAATTGGATTCATTCGCAATAGGTTTGCTGTTATGTTTGCTCCGATATATTTATCATCTACCAAACCAACTTTTCCCATAGTTCCTCTAACTGACATTACAATATCATTTTTTTCAAGTATGGTTAGAGGGTATAAAGCATTTGTTGCTTCTGCAATATATCTTTGGTCTTTTAAATTACTAATCGTACCATCATTGTTTAATGCTTCTCCTCTTATTTCAGGAATACCTGAATTGACATAATCAATATTATAATAAGTCGGATATCTATATAAAATTTTAAATAGCCTTTTAAAAGGCATAACATTCCAATGTTCAGGAATATCCCCGATCCATTCAATTCCACTATCTTTATATTTCGGATATTTTTTCATTTTATCCATAAGGTTACTTATTGTTTATTGTCTTTATAATTAATAAAAATTATACCTTATTTCATATAATTTTTTTTGTGTGTCCCATTATGAATTTATTTAAATTCTTATACGTTTTAACAACTTGTGGATTTTTCTGTCCCCAAGCTTGTCCCCAAGCCCGTACCTAAGCTCTTTCTTTTGAAATTTTTAATCCTGCTGGTGTCGTTACATATTTCTGATCAGGATGATTGGGTTTGTCTGGATGTGTACTTGAGAGCCATCCATTTTCCATTAATGGGAATATATGTCTCAAATAACTTTTCCGTTCATTTTTTAATCCAATAAAATTTAAAACTTCCCCTCTTTTCCTTGGTGTTTTGCAATATTTTAAAATTCGTGTAACCTGTTCACTAACCTGGATGCTAACCGCTTCACTCCTTTCATAATTCTCATCTTTTTCCGATCGTGCTCCGGTCTTGATTAAAGCTTCAAACATTGATTGGATATTTAATATTGTAAGAAAATATATCCGCTCCTCATCTGTTTCATATAGTGCCGGGGGTGAACCGTTTGCCGCTAACGCCTTTTTAATTTTGGGAAACCCGGTATTCCTGCCTTCTGTAAGATTGAGCTCCTTAAAAAAATCCCCAATCCGTCGGTTGCGGTATTTGCGGGCGGTTACTTTTCCGGTATTCAGATTATCTTTGTTCAAAGGCGGCATGGGACCGGGATAACTTAATATTTCGATTCTGCCAGGGAAAATACGAACCTCGACCGGGGATTCATCCTGGTAGCTGCGATGATAAACAGCATTTACCAGTGCTTCCTCTACGGCTTCATAAGGATAGTTAAAAAAACGAATTGCCTCCGCCTGACCGGGTACTTTTTGAATGGTTTCAGCTATGACGCTGTTTTTAATATATTGTAATGCTGTTTTGATCTGATGGGGAAGCGGACCGGTAAATATTTTTTCAATAAAACGGTCACCGACTTCATCCTCAAATTCAACAATATCAATACGAGCGCCGCGGAAAAAGCGTTCTGGATGTTCGCTGAAAAGCAACAAACCAATGTTTTTCGGCTTCAAATATTCATCAGGTCCTTCCACAATTTCCATTCGCCGGCACAAATCAGGAAAAGGAAGTTTACTGGATTCAGATAAAAGTCCGCTGTTAATTTCTGCCAGATGTGCTTGAATGAGGGTAAGATTCAGATCGGTTATATTCGCTTTATGGTTAACCTGGTCATCAAAAGGTACCTGGTTTGCCATAGAAAAAAGCTCCCGTTCTTCCTCAGCATTAGCCTTTTTGGTAACAGAATAACGCCTGATAAACGGAATAAAAGCAGCATGACGTTGGAAACGCTCCGGCGCTTTATACGGTCTGACCGGCCCACCTGGCGCCCAAATTATCAAAATCATCTTATTTTGAAAATTGACTGGTTCAACAATTGGAAAATAGTGAGGTTGTAATTTATGACAGATTTCCACCAGCTCCTTTTGGATGGTATCAATTTGTTCTAATGGAAATCCAACCGGTGGAAAAACCGGTTTTCCTTTTTCTTCCTTTATCCCGAGAATAATATATCCACCACCCCAATTATTGAGATCGTTTGCAAAAGCGCAGATCGTATGCAATGTTTTCAGCGGGTTCCAACCGGCTTTGAATTCAATTCGTTCCCATTCAACGATCCGTCCGTGTATCAATTCTTTAATATTCAAAGGTAATGCCATTAGTCTAAAATCTCCTTCAACAAACCTTCAGTTTCTCCTTCAAGTGCGAGAATATTCGCCTTGATCTCTTCCAATGACCGCAATGGCTGATACATGTAGAAATACTTGGTAAAATTAATCTCATAGCCAGTTTTATCCTTGCCCCGATCCATCCAGGCATCGGGGACGTGCGGCTTCACCTCCCGCTCAAAATAGGCATCGATATCCTGTTTCAATGGGATTTTCTCATAATCTCTTAAATTTGAATCAGGCTTCGGATTTCCATTGCCATCCAGTTGAATTTTTCCATCTTCCATCAATGGTCGTTCCACGGTAACCTTGGTAAAGCCAAAATCGTCATTATCAAAAATCTTGCAATATTCCCCTTCTTTGAATTGCGTATAAATATTGCTGATCTGCTCAATCTGTTCATCAGTAATATAATTGCGCTTGTTGCCCAGACTTTTCCGCATCTTCTGGTAAAAATCCACCGCATTAATGAGTTGCACCTTGCCCTTTCGGTGGGCGGGCTTGTTATTGGTCACGATGAAAATATATGTGGCAATGCCCGTATTATAAAACAGCTCGGTTGGCATGGCGACAATCGTTTCCAGCCAGTCATTTTCAATGATCCATTTGCGGATATTGCTTTCACCACTGCCCGCATCGCCTGTAAATAGCGGACTGCCATTAAAAATAATAGCAATACGGCTGCCAGTCGGCTCCATTTTAGAAATCATGTGCTGCAGAAACATCAACGCCCCATCACTCACCCGTGGCAATCCTGCATGAAACCTGCCGCACGGGTCATTGGCTTCCTCCCTGATAAAATCCTCTTCCTTTTTCCAGGACACACCAAAAGGCGGATTGGACAACATGAAATTGAACTTTTTCCCCTTCAACTGGTCATTGCGAAAGCTCGATCCCAGCTTGATATTATCAGGATCGTTATCTTTATCCCCTGAAATCAGCACATCTGATTTGGCAATGGCATAAGTCTGCTCGTTCAATTCCTGCCCATAAATCACTACCTCCATGTTGGGATTGATGGTTTTATGGATGTGCTCTTTGGCAATGGTCAGCATACCGCCCGTGCCGCAGGCAGGATCGTAAATGGTGCGGATGATGCCTTTGCCCTGCAGCTCCGCCTTATGCTCGGCAAACAGCAGATTCACCATCAAGCGAATCACCTCACGAGGCGTATAGTGCTCCCCAGCCGTCTCATTGGACATTTCCGAAAAGCGGCGCAGCAGGTCCTCAAAAATATAACCCATCTCATGATTCTTTACCTGCTTGGGATGCAAATCCACCTCGGTAAACCGATCTACCAGCATGAACAGCAGGTTATTTTTCGCCAGTTTGATTTTTATTTTTTCCAACTGGAAGTTCTCGATAATCTCATAGACATTCTTGCTAAAACCATTGACATAGTTATTGAAATTGATTTCGATATTCGGCGCATCCTGGGACAGCCGCTGCAAATCAAATTTAGATGTGTTATAGAAATTCAATCCGTTCGCCGCCTTCAGCAAAACAGGTCGTAATTGATCCTCTTGCAGCACTTCTTTGAATTTGGTGTATGTTTCAAACACTGCATCCTTGTGCGACTCCATCACACAATCCAATCGCCGTAACACTACAAACGGCAAAATTATATCACCATATTCATGTTGTTTGAAAGTCCCCCGCAGAATATCATCAGCTACGGTCCAGATGAAGTTTGCTTTGTCCTGGAAGTTGGTCATAAATCATTAATCCATTATCTTATAAATCGTCTAAATTTCTTGTGAACTCTTTTACTTGTTGGTTTCTTTGCATACAATACAAAAAAACAAAAAAATGTCGCTATCAACATCATATCATATAATATTGATTCTTGTACCTCAATATGTGTAATATTTCTCTTGCCAATTATTTTTTGATAGCTATAAATAATCGGTATAAAAGGTTTTAAAAAAATATGAAATTTTCTAATTTCTTTTAAGCTCACAGTTGCTTCATCATTAATGCTTTTTGGAAAACCAGACAGACTATCAGATGTAAAATTAAACTCTATAGGAATTGAATTATTTTCGATTGTTTTGAATATATATTTGCTTGACGCCGTTTGAAATGAAGCATCACTAACAAGTTGTCCAATTTGTTGATGAACAAAAAAGCTAAATAATAATAATGTCATGATTAAGAAAATTGAAATTATTCTTTTTTGTTTCATTGATAATTTTGTCTTATGAAAGATGCCAGCTAGACTAGAGATAATTGCAAAATATAATAAGGTTGCTGACCAGGCTGCTATTTCTTTTCTGGCTATCCAGGATGTGCGTGCGATATTAGCTTGAATTAATACATCTATAAATATTTCTTTATTCACTCGATAGGCTGTTGTATCCTTTTTTATATTACTCTTCATCTCAATTAAATTGGAATCTGGGCTTTTTTCATGATCTTTTTCTTCGATATTTTTTCCAAAAATGCTTGGAGTAACAAACATTCCTATTACTACTATCAATATAATCTCATAAAGCAATTTTGGATGCTTTCTTTCTTTTAATGCAAATTTTAATAACTTGTACATTTTTTATCCCCTATATATTATTTTTCAAAATATATTCCCACAACTTATCACCCGAATCCTTATCCAGCGCAAACATGGTGGACATGAATCGATAATTGATGCCCGTGATCTTTTTGATGTCTGCTGCTGATAAAGGATTTTTCAGCAATTTAAATCTCTCTAATTTCATAAAATATTCTTCATCCCGATATTGTTTTTCGTGATGATAATCTTGCTTTTGCAATTTGCCCGATGCCAGTCCCATCGCCACAATGCCTGTGCCAGAGCGATAAAGAAATATCCTGTCATTCTTTTTCAGCTTTTCGATATTCTTTTTCCAGGGATCAAAATAGGCGGCTGCCTTGTTATGTTCCAGCATATCCGCATCGTCTATTTTATCATTGCTGTAATTGGTATTCAAAATATAATAGCCTTCTTCGATGTCGTCAAACGGATCTTCTTTGATTCTGAAGGTATCGAACTCGATCAGGATATTATCTTCGCTAATTTTATATAATCGGTAAATCCAGCTTTTTACATCAATGCCGCTCTGATTCCAGTACAAAATCGACTGCCGGGTCTTAAAATCTAGACCATTGGTGATGACAATAAAGTGCTGCTTCGTATTTATGTTGCCTTTTTCTAAATCGACCTGAAATTTATTATTGATCGCTTCTATGAGGCTTGCGCTTTTTGGAAATGATCGTTGAAAGAGATCGTTCAATTGTTCATAAGCATACTGTCCGTAAATCTGCCCATAACGAAGCACTTGCAAAAGATTGTACTCATGGGATTCCCAGGCTTTTAATTCAAAAATATAGAGATCGCCATCGCCGTCAATCGCCATCAAATCAGGCTCTTCCTGCCATTTTCGGGATTGCATGATCAGCAGCAATTCTTCATCCTGCAAAACCTTTTCCAGGTTTTCAAATAAGAGCGTTTGAAATTTTTCCTCATTCCAGCCAATATCGCATAACCGAATTCGGGGAATGCGAGAGAGATTGTTGATTTCTTTGTTCAGTTGAAAGATCATGACATCAATTTCCTGATTGCATTTTTACAGATCGATAATGAGCAATATAAACGTGAAAAGAATGATTGATACAAAATATAAGAGAGGTAACTCTGGAAAAGCTAAAATTGAATCTAAAAAATAAAACGATAAAAAGCAATAAAAATGAAATAAAATTAATGGATATTTTCGATTATGAAGAAATAGCTGTGCTCAATCGTTTTTGTCTCAAAGTCATTATCCACAAGCCAATTTCTTAATTATTCAATTACCGATTTCCCCAATTATCCAATTAATATCCAGGCAGCAGCGATTCCGTATCCCCGGCCTCGAAGGGGCCAGTCAGACCTCCAATCCATACCGTTTCAAATCATTGTCTCAACGTCACCCACTCACCTGATCGCCCACACTCAAACGGGCGTAGGAGCGGAAAATTGTTGGTTTTTTTTGTTCATTAAAAAACTTACCATAACCTACTTTCCATTGGGGGCGCTTTTTTAACAATCTGATGGTGATAAGACCTGAGCAAGCGTTAACGAATAAATTCGAGATAATTATCCTGATGAATCACCTCAAACGAAGCGTCCGTGTATTCTTTTAGCCACTGATTGGGCGCTTTGATCTTGAGAGGCTGATATTTCATTTCATAACCATACAATCTCCCATTGATCTCCTCGACCAGATCAATTTCCTGTTTATCGTAAGTCCACCAGAAAAAAGAATCAACCGTCTGGCGCAGGTATTCCAGTTTCTTCATCCGCCTGTCCTGTGCGGCGCAGGTATTCCTGCAGCGGCTCGGTAAAATTATCATCGTACACAAAATCATTGCCCGTGTTATACGGCGGGTCGATGTAAATCATCTTTATTTTTCCTGCATAAGCCTTTTGCAGTATTTTCAGTACTTCCAGGTTTTCGCCTTCAATGAAGATATTGCGGCTGTCATTAAAGCCATCGCTATCAGGCGTGCCATCGGCTTTCAAGCCTTCGCCATAAACAGGAACCAGCGTGCCTTTGCTGGCAATAGCCACAATCCGCCGAGCCTGCCGTTTGCCAGGCCAGAATAAGCCAAAATGCTCCTGCGCCTCATCATCTTCCAGGCATTCCCCCAGCGCTTCTTTCAACGTCTCCCAATTGATCTTTCCATCGGCAAACGCTTCAGGGGCAATCTTTTTCAATTCATTAATTCGATCTTCATCGAGCGTAAATGATGGTCTTAGCTTTTCGATTGGCATTGTTAATTTTATCCTGTCAAATTGAATTTACAAATAATTTCCAGATAATTTACAACTAATTTTGGTTATGATTTTCAATTAGTTATCTAAATTTGGATTAAACTCATTCAAAATCTCCCAATTAATCATATCATCGTCAAATGCTTCAGGAGCGATCTTTTTCAATTCTCTGGTTCGATCTTCATTAAGGGACGTAAATTAAATAACTGTCCCATTTACAAATGATCCTTGCTCATAGAGAGGCAAGATTACTTTATCAAATGAGTAACTTAATTAATTCACAGTCCTAAAAGTGAACGCTGGTCTCAATTTTGCGATGGGCTTGTTATTTATTCATTTTTAAAAAATACCTTAAACTACTTTACAGGTATTTTAAAACTAAAATGCAATTTATTTATCAATAAGTTATAGCAAATTTATCATTAATTTTAAAACTAATCTATTGAAATATAAAAATATTTTAATGATAATTTTTAACAAGTTATCTATGTTTTTAAAACTTGTCATTGAACAAAAGAATTATTGAGTAATCAATTGTTTTATTTATTTTATTAAACTCCATTCAGGATATTTCTTTGTTCCTTTATTTTTAATAGTATGGTCCTTTTGGGACATTTGAGAAAGTAAATTGGCAATTTTCTTCTTCTTTTGTGTTTCATCCAGCGCATCGGATAATTTATTCATCAATAATTCATCGATATCTGTTCGATTTGCTGAGCCATACTTTTCTATATAAGCAATGATCATCTGTTTATAATAAGCATCATCAAAGGCTCTGTTCTTGATGTATCTCGTTTTCTCTCCAGTGACTGATGCGATTTTGGCAGCGACAAATATTTTTGGGTACCTTCCTTCAATCAAATTTTGTTTTTTTAAAATCTTTAATTCATCTCTTGTTAAATGAATCTTCTTTTGAACTTTATCCAATAAGATCACTGTTTTAAGGTCAAGATCAGTATGCTGCATCAGCAATCGAGTATTATTTTCATCGAGAACTTTTCCAGTTATCCTTACTGTTACTTCATCAGCAATATCGAGCTTATAGGTTGGCAATGGGAAATATCGGTTTCGTTGCAACAGGAACATTTTTCGAATTCCTCCGCCTATTGTATCAATCATATTTAATTGAAACATGGCATTCGCTAAAAATTGATTTCGATAGTATTTGGGAGGCCTGTCCTGTTCAATGACAGCTTCGATACTGCCAGGAAGAAAAATTCCTGCATTAGAGAATAACAACTCATCTGACTTTTCAATTACGGTAATTTTGTTTTGTTTTTTATAATCTTGATGTGCGATACAGTTGTGCAAAAATTCACGAATAACCCAGTTTTCATATTGCGTTAGTTCTATTGGGAACAATGTATTGTCTGGTAGATAACGATATTTCAGATTTCTTATTTTTGTAGCTATGGCATCTGTATTTAGAATAAACGGCGGGCCAAAATGTTCATAATCTTTATCTTTATTATTTTCGTCTTTTAATATCCAGCTTATTCTGGCTATCGAAGGCAATAAAAAATGCTCTGATTCTTCCTTACCGAGTAAAACAATTGCTGTATTGGTGATTTTGCCCTGCATAGTCACTTTCGCTTTATTAAGAAAAGTTGTAACTACTCAGCCACAAAGTCTCGAAGGCACGAAGAAACACAAAGAATAATATATGAATTTAATTAACTCTGCCTCAGGCTCTAAGGTTTGCTTTGTATTGAAACATCATAATTTAAAAATAGAAAAACATTGTTTTTGGGTTATTGCTTCGTGGCTTGGTGTTTTCGTGGCAAAAATAGCCCAAGCTGAGTAGTTACAA
>Ga0209498_1001726_pt1 | contig 13325 bp, 13 predicted proteins | sample WalLakDeSediment_FD_184131 | JGI IMG/M metagenome (GOLD analysis project Ga0209498, IMG submission 184131) | Lake sediment microbial communities from Walker lake, Nevada to study Microbial Dark Matter (Phase II) - Walker Lake 11/02/13 Deep... | ecosystem: Environmental > Aquatic > Freshwater >...
CCGATGTTGGTGGTTTCAAAACTCATGTTAAGCACGGGCGAGCCGGCACCGGAACCGGGAGCGGCGCCCATCGCTTCACGAAGACCAGTCGCTTCAACACCAAGCTTGCCGTCTGCACCGCGCTTGAGGGGCATGATCGCCTCAGGGCCAGCTTCACCCATGACGCCTGACTGCATGGCGCCACCGTTCGCAAACTTGAACAGAGTTGGGCGATTGACGACACCACCCTTGGCAAATTTGGCAGTGCCATTGACAAAGCTGGCACCATTGGCCGCAGGTGTAAGGCCTGCAAGTGCCTGTGTATTCATAAAATCCCCCGTAACGGCACCACCCCCACCCCCACCCCCACCCCCACCACCGACGACAGCACCCAGCGCCTTCAAGATGGTCTGCAGGATGATCATCGTCATCTGCTTGGCAATAATCTTGGCCGCCATATCCAAGAAATACTCAGCGGTGCTCTGGAAGAAGCTACGCAGCGCCTCTTTCGCGCTCATGCTTCCGCTGATCAAGCCTTTAAACGAATTGCCAAATGCGTCACCGATTGCGGTGGCGGCGCCGACGACTTGATTGCCAAGATTCAGCAATTCGTTTAGCTCGCCTTTGACCTTTGTGATTGCATCGGAAATAATTTTGCCTGGATCATCGCCACCTTGAATACGTCCAAGCTCTTCTTGGCCGGCGCCGCGAATGCGCTCTAGCTCTTTGCGTTGCCTTTCGATTTCATCTGCAGAAGCGCCATCAGCCTCTGCCTTGGCAAGTGCAGCTTCAGCAGCACGCAACGTTTCTTCGACGACACGCTTCGTCTCCAGATACTGCCGAGCTGTTGCGGGCAAGCTGCCTTGCATAATCAGCTCGCCATACTCACGCTCAAATGCAGCGCGATTCTTGAATTCGTCAACCTGCTTGGAGATTTGCTCCATGCTCCTCTTGAGTTCTTCGGTTGCCTTTTTCTCTAGTTCTGCAAGAGCAAATGTCAATCTGCTGTTTTCTTGCAATGAATCCTGCTCAAGGATACGCAATCTCAGCGCTTTGTCTTGAGCTGGAATCTTATCTAATTCAACCTTGGCGGCTTCCGTCACCAGACGTGTCTGCGCTTGCAATGTTGTCAGCATTGCCACAAGCCGCTCGTCACCATCCAGTCGCGCTTGCGCAATCATGGATTCGGCTTCAAGCATTTGCTCGCGCAGATGCAAATCAAGCCTTAGCTCTGCAGCGCGGCTTTCCGGGCCTTTAGCGCCTTTAGCGCCGGCGCCGGCACCTGCTACGTCGCCACCGGGAAAACTAAAGTCCAGCCCAGCTTGCGATGCTTTCTTTGCGTCAGGAATAGCATCAATTAACGCGCGATAATTTATTTTTAGTCGAGTAATAGATTTTTCTGTTGCATCAATTTGCGTTTTTAACGTTTTGTTTTCTTGATTCAATCCGCTGTAAGTGCTGGTTTGACGCTGCGCTGAACGCTCTCGAAGCGCCTTAAGATTTTGCTCTTCAATATCAAGGGCTTTTGCGACATCATTTGCATTGCGCACAAGCGTCTCATAGCTTGCAGCGCTGCCGCCAATTGATTGAATAAACTGCTCTCCTCTTGGTAGTGTGGCCTCTTGCGTAAGGCGATCGCGCGCAGCTTTAATGTCGTTAAGAGTTTTAATAACAATGCCTGCTCCCACGATTGCAACTGTTACAATAATTGGCGCAGCCAATGATGCGGCAATTGCTTTTACAGTTGTACCAAACGCAATCATTCGAGTTTGCGCCGCAGCGGCTTGAGCAGTAGTAGCAGTGAATCCATTCTGCAGCGCCAAGAACATTGTTTGCACTGGCCCTCGAAGAGCGGTAAACACCTTGATGGCCAAACTTGCGGCTGCAAATTGCGCTGCAAGTTTTGCAATTTCAAGAATTACAGGGCCAGCACTTACTAAAAACTCAGCAATTGCGCGCGCAGCGCTTGCAATGTTTTTTGCAAAATTAACAATTTCTTTTTCATTTTCCGCCAGCACTCTTGCAATTAGCTCTTGGAACTGCGCGCCAATAGGCTGCAACTCGCGACCAATCGCCTCACGCAATCTTGCAAAGGTGACCTGCATGCGATCACCGGCCGACTGGCTGCTAGCGGCAATTTCGTTTGCAGACTGACCATAGCGACGACTCAGCTCTTGCACGAACTTCATGAAGTCGTTCAAGCTGACCTCGCCTTTCGACAGCATTTTGTCCAGCTCTTGTGGCGTCTTGCCAATCGACTCAGCAAAGATCGAGAACGCACCTGGCATGCGCTCACCAATCTGTTGCCTAAGCTCTTCAGCGCTTACCTTACCCTTGCCAAAGACTTGAGACGTGGCAAGCAACGCACCTTGCAAATCCTGCAGCGATCCGCCAGTGCCTCGAATACCAGCGGCGATACCCTCAAAAGCAACCTTGGCGGCATCAACATTGCCGCCTGCGCCCACAACAGATGCCGCAAGCTGGGTGAACTGCTTGTTTAGCTGATCCTGAGGGATTGCTAGACGACGACTGGTTGCATCAATAAACTGCAGGCTGCTGTTGTACGCCTCCTGCGACCCAACCACATTCCGCAAAGCAATCCGCTGCTTGTCAATTTCAGCAGTGAATTCTGCCATCGCGCCAAGCGACTGGCGCATGATGCCGATCTGCGCACCGGCAGCAGCGCCGGCAAATGCACCTGGGACTCCGCCAAGCGCTGTACCAACTGCGCCACCGATCGCGCCTTCAGGGCCGCCAAAAATGCCGCCACTGATAACTGCACCAGCCGCCTGGGTGGCGCCCATGGGGCCTAAGCCACGGCGTCGTAACTGAAACTTCTGTAGGCGACGATCAAGTTGTTCAATCTCGCGGCCAGCTTGTTTGAAGCCCGCACTGGCTGGATCAAGTTGTGCCCTGAGCTGCTGCCATGCACCACGCTGTGCCTGCAGACTTGAAATGCTCCCGTTAGAGGCGGCTGTTGCACTTTTGATGGAGGCAGCCACTTCGTCGTAGCTGCGACCCATCATCTCGATGTTGGAGATGATCGGTTGCATGCCGATTTGTCCAATCTGCTGAAACAAACCACTGATCTCGCGCATCGGGCGCTCGATCGGCAATGGCTGACTGGTGCCTGGAGCTCCACCAGCAATAATTGCTCCCGTGCTGGGATCGCGGAAGCCGCTACCCGCACCGCGACCCCTGTAATACTCTTGAATGCCGCGCATTTTCTCTGCGCGACGAATTGCAGCATTCTCTGCAGCCGCATGACGGTCGTAAGCCGTGGCAACACCAAGGATGTTGCGTGACAGCTCCTCTTGAATTCGACTGATTTGACGTGCTGTTTCGGCGTATTGCTCGCCACTGCGGTCAAGATTGTCAAAATCTTGCGTCAGCTCAGCAAGCTGCACACGCAGGGCCGCCGTCGTATTCGGCAACGCCTGCTGTGGCGTCATCGCTGCAATCAATGGCGCACCAACTGCTTGCGCACCCGCAATGGCACCCTGCCTTGCTTGGGCGCGACCGAATGCGGTCTCGCGAATCGTGATCTCAGTCAGCGCGTCGCCGTAAGCACGGGCACTGACACTGAGCTGGGCCAGCTCACGATTTAGCGCTGCAAGCTGAACGCGAAACGCTTCCGGCCTGCGCGCTGGAAACTGGTTAGCGATCTGCGCATCAGTCTGTCGCGCAACTCGACCAACCTCTTCGTAATCCCCCCTCAGTCTCCTAAGAGTATCGCTTAGCCGGTTAACGTCACCAGCAAGTTGCCTGTAAACATTGCTGCCAATCGTTGCCTGGGTCTGCAGACCCTTGAAGGCATCGATCTGCCCCTGAATCATCTGGATGCTCTGCTTTCCAGCAGATGACATATCCAGAATTGACTTGCGAACCTGCGTGATCGCGCTGTCGCTAGGCCCAATTGCCTTCTGAAGATTGCGGAACGACGAGCTGAGATTATCGAGGCCCTCTAGCCCCTTAATCCCAAGCTCAACAATTAGCTCCTCAATCTTCTTAGCCATTCCCCTTGTCCTTGTGAATTTCGGCTAGGGCGGCTGCTTCCATGGTGCGGAGGTCTTCGAGCATGGTGCGCCTATCCTTCACATTGTAGAGGTCAAACAAGCCGCCAGAACACAGCAGCACCTCATACTTCATGCCCGTGTAGCCCGCCATGCTGACCTGCCACTGCGTTCCCATGCGCAGAAACATCATGACGGACTCCCAGTTTTCTTCCCACACGACACAGCCCTCGGGCTCGACCGGCTTGGGCGTTTTGGGCAGAATCAGTCCAAATGCCTTGGCGTCATCGCCTGTGTCGTCTTTTACCTGCTGCGCTCCACCTGCCCAGTAGACCGCAGCCTCTTTTAGTTTCCCTCCCGTGCCGATTCAAATGTGCCGGTATAAGCCTTGAGCACACCACGAATCCAGTACGGATCGTCCGCGAACTCCTTCAACATCGCTTGAGAAAACGGCACTGCTTGGCCGTCCTCATCGCTGATGCCATCCCAGCCGACCAAGACGGCTTGCAGCATCTGCACGTCGCCCTTCTCGCTTAGCTTGGCGAACTCGCTACGCCCCAAACGCTTGAACACTGCGTCAAAGGTGCTTGAGTCAAAAGTCCCGCCGTCGGAAGGCTCCTCAACCGTGACAGGCCACTTGAATGTCTTGACCTTTTTGCGGATAAATGCCACGAGAATTACGTTGACTGATCGAACTCTACATGAAAAAGCCGCCCCGCGTCCCCACGAGGCGGCAATCCTTGCTCAACCGATTAAGCGTAGACGAGACGGAACTCGTCGTTACCAACGGTGCTCGGCACAGCGGTGAAGGGGATTGACAGCATGTGGATGCCGTCTTGGTCTTCGTAGCTGGGGTCGCCGATGTCCACGCGAGTGGAATACAACGAAACAAGGTTGCCGGCAGTACTGCCGTGGATGAACGACAGGTCGCCCAGCGTTCCATCAGACAGTGCTGCAGTGAAGTAATCCTTCTGAGCAATCGTCGGAGCTTCGATCACCGTCGTGCCAGTGGTGGCGCGGTTGGTGATATTCACCTGCTTGGTGCAGGAAATCAGCTCGCGATACAGGATCTCGTTGCCCAGATCCATGCTCACTGACTGCAGGCACCCGGTGTAGCTCAGCAGGCTGAACGCACCAGTGTTGCCGTTCTTGAAGATCAAAGGCGTTGCCTGATCTGCATAGGTGACAGCAGGAGCGGCAGTGTCGGACGGCGGGTTATAGATCCCGGTCATCGTGAAGTCGATCGTCGGAATTTCTCCGACGTTCGCATTCAGAGTGAACGTGCCACGGCAACCGGTGAGCTTGTGCAGCACACCGTCGATGTTGTAGTGGATTGTGACCGAGCTGAACGTAGCGCTCACAGGGGTGTAGACCGTTTGAAGGCCAATGCTGTAAACACTGGTGGCATCAAACGTGACACTACCGGTCAGCGGACGCAGGGTTGCAACCTTGGTGGAACCGACATAGCCGGTGATCAAAGCGATTGCGCCACTGCCCAGGCCACCAGTGATGCGAATGATCTGACCGGTGTAAGCATTGTCGGTTGCGCTGGCGGTGTTCTCCAGTGTGATGGTGTTGGCGCCGCCTGCATCAGCGGTGCCAGTCACAGCAGGCGTCACAGCGGTCTCAGCCATGCCGCATGCCTTCAGCACCGAGCCGTAGCGCGGAGCCGTGCCAGCAGTGCCGCTGCCGGCCATCTCAACGCTGAATGTGCATTCAACGCGAGTGTTGGCAAGAAGTTGCTCAGAAGCACCCAGGTAAGGGCGAATCAAATCGCGGCTGACAACATCGCTTTGCAGCGGAGTGATGCTCAAATCACGAACCAGAACGGCATCAGCAGCGCCGGGGCTTGGATCAGTCCCGTACTGGGTCTCCGTCTCCGCCAAAATCAGGCGTTTGCGTGTCAGAAGTGGCATCGGAAGTTACCTCTTGGGTTTCAATTTGCCCCGCCATTTCCGGGGGGAGGGTGCATTGCACAAGCGTGCGAACGCCAGTCTCAGAGTCAAGGATGTACGAGCCACCCTGCCCCTGGTACGCATCTACAACAATAGGCTCAGGGGCTTGGTACTCCTGCACCGTTCGACGACGTGAACTCATTGGGTTAGGTCTCCAACTTGCGTGCGGTAAAGCACGTCGTACTCACATGAGATTACTCCAGCAGGCTGATCAGCCTCGACAATGTTGAAACTGGTGAGCACTGGCTGCACGTCAATGGCAATGCCGCCAAGTGTCAGATCAGCCATGATCCGGCTGTGCAAATCCACAATCGTTGGATCGGCCACTTGATCTGGCACCGTCGCGCGCACGATCACCACCACACGCACCCGTAGCGTTGCGTCAAGCTTGGGCAGGCTTGTGTTCTGCTCATAGTTGATCGTCGCCGGCTCCACCACGATCGCGGGCGTCTCGTTGCGCGCCATCGGCTCGACGCGGCTGCGGTACACCCTTGTGCCCACACCAGCCGTGCCCTGCAGCGCCGTGTAGATCGCGGCAAGGATCTGTTCTCGTTTACTTGTCATTGAACAAACTCGGCGGACCGGGGTCGTGTCCCCCCTTCAGTATCGCAACCGCACGCTGGTAGTAGTAGCAATTCGTCTTCCCCGCACGCTCCAGAGCCTCCTTGACCTTCGCCCAGTTTTCGCGGGTGCGGGGATCCACCGTTACAGCACCTCGCTAGCCAAAATCCTGGCGCGTTTCAGGCTGATATTTGTAGCGCCGGAATGGTTGGCAATAAACAGTGATACCTCTGCGCCATTGGCGACTTCAATCATCCAGCTTGTAACCAGCTTGGCTTCTTGGCCGCCGCTGCCGGTAAATGCACGGCATTCGGTTTCGTCGATCGCAACGCCGTTATACGCCAGTTTGATGCCAAGGATTTGGTTGTTGCTGGCGGTGGCGTCGATACTGCCGTAGAAGCGCAGCAGCTTGGTACTGCCGCTGGTGTTCTTCAAGCCAAACGCATCAACAGTGCCAAGCGTCATGCCGTTGGCAGTGGCAGCATCGAAGATGCCAGTTAGGCCAGTGGTGACGTAAGTGCCCTGCGTAGCAATGGTGATGGTGCCGGTGTCCATCTTGCTGGCTTGGCCGCGCACCATTGGCGGCCCACTGAACGCATAGGACAATGCACTCCAAGTTGAAGTGCCATTGCCCACCTTGCATCTAAGCGTGTCAGTCTCGATGCCGGTCTCGCCAACCAGCAGAACAGGGTTGGCAGCGGTCCATACTGCTGCTGTATCGCGCCGTAACTGAATCCGAGCAATGCTGCTCATGCGCCGCCACCATCAAGCACGTTACCCTCAGCGTAATCGGTACTTGCACCACCACCGTCAACGCCAGAGTCGAGCTGCGTGACATACGCCTCACCTGGCTGGCCAGCAGCGCCATTTGCATCAAATGGTGTCGTTACAACTTGATACGAAGTCTCAAGAGAACGCTGCAGCATTATCTCGACAAAACGACCATCATCAATAAACTGCACATTCCGAACTGTGTACCCCGCCCCATTTACCAATACCTGAGAGCCGTGCGATAAATCACCGAAATCAGACGCCTTCGCGGTGACCTTGTAATCAGTGGTCAACACCACCCCGTCGGCAACGATCTCGCTTGGCATGTCAAAAATGCCAATGCCCGTCACACCTCCTGCGGTGACTTCAACACCGAAGTCGGCAAGAAACAGATCCAGATCTTCGGTGAATGCCATGTGATCAGGTTAGCGCGGCCAAAGAAAACCCCCAAGCGTTGCCGCTCAGGGGTCATTGCTTCTTCGTCAGATCAGCCGTATTTTTTCGCGCCCACGCCGTTGACGGAGTAGACGTGAGTAGAGGTGTCAACAGTTGAAATAGCCTTGATGAAACGCTTGGCAGCGCCCTTGGGAAACACCAAGAACTGCTTGGAGGCAGTGGTGCTTGCCTGAGCAAATGCAACAGCGCCAGAGGCCTGCTCAACGCCGCCACGGCTGAACACAGTGGTGACATCGGTGTAGTCGCCGCCTTCGGTGTCGCTCGATTGGATTTTGACATCCAGAGTCGAGGTGCCACCACTGGCGACATCAAGGATGATCACGAGGTCACCCTCGTAATCACGCACGTCAATAGCAGTGCCGTTGAGAGCAGAAGTGCGGGAGGCGGTAGGAGCGAGAGCGAAATGCTCAAGCTTCTCCAGCCCAACAGAGAGAATGGCCATGATCAGTCCTTTGTAAGGGGGGCAGTGACGCGAGCCTTACGGACAGGCTTCGCAGGTTCACCCTCAGGCTCGACCATGACGGCCGGCTCGGGTGTGGGCTCAGGCTCAACCGCTTTCGCGGCTTTGCTCAGTCCTATCAGCAGATTTGCGGTCGCAAGATCAACCTCGATAAAGGAGCCGGCCGAAACCAGCTCCCCTGAGATCATGACCGCACGCAGGATCTCGACTCTCATGATCAGGTGCCGACGCAGAAGGCGCCAGGCTGCTTGACGGCCACATCCACATCCTGCAGAGCAATGATGCGAACGGTGCCGGCAGTAGCGCCAGCGTAGGGATCAACGGTCAGGTCAAGACCAGACCACATACCCATGATCATCATCGAGAAGTCACCAAACAGAGCGTCGTTGCTCAGCAGTTGGTTTGACACAATCACCGGATAACCGTTGATCTCGTCGTTCTCGTACACGAAGCCAGCAGCCACAGCAGTGCTGGACTTAGCAACGCTCTTCAGTCCGCCACGTGAGGTGGAGTTGATGATGTAGCGCAGGCTGCCTGCATCAGCGTTGGCAGCAGCAACATCGGTTTCCATCGCGATGTACTCGGCGAAGGTCCCAACACCAGTGATGGTCTCACCGCCGACGCCGTTGGTGTTCACCAGACCCAGGGGCTGGTTGGTGGAGCCGGTGCCGTAGATGGCAGCGCGATCCAGCTCAAGCGCGATCACGCGGGCGAGGTCATTGCGGACCATGCCTTCAACGTCGATGCTGCTCTGGAGCAGCAGGCGACGGCTGTAGTCCACAAAAGCCCCAACGGTCTTGGGGGTCATGTTGACCTGATCGATGGCCTGCTGGCTCTCGGTCGGCGAAGCGTTCTCGCCCACCCAGTAAGCAGTGGCAGCAGAGGTCTGCCGGGGGATGCTGATGTTGCCCTGCAGGCCGCTCAGCATGGTCACGCCAGCTTGAGCGACGGCCAGACGGTTACGCAGCAGGTCGATGAACGAACCGGCCAGCAGCTCATCAGCAACCAGGTTGCCGCCAGCGGTGGGGGTGCCCACCACCAGATCGCGACGCAGCACTTCGTTCGGGATCACGATCCCGTTGCTGGCGCGCTCGTACTTCTTGGAAGCAGCCTTGCCAACTTCAATTTCGAACTCAGCGGCCCGACGAGCGGTGGCATCGCTGGGGTTCGCCAGATAGTTGAGGGCGCGAACGAAGCTGAAAGAGCGGGTCTCCTTGTCGGAGAGGCCAACATCATTCGAAGTGATGTCGGCAGAACGGATGGTTTGTTCCACAGTGTTTTGGCCGAGTTTGTCGAGAACAGCAGCACGCGCCTCATCGAGGGTGCGGCCACCGTCGATCAGCTCACGAGCTAGGTCTTGCATCTGGTGCTTATCGCCCAGTGCATTGATGGCGGCGATGCGGTTGCGCTCGGCCTCAGCGGCCTTGGACCGGATCACCTCCACGTCAGGGGTGGTGTTTTCCATGGGGGTGGGAGTCGGTGATGCGGCGGGGGCCGCTTGACTACGCACTTCATCCACGATGGATTCAGTGGTTTCGTCTTCGATCTTAGTCTCTTCAGGTTGCATAGTTTCCTCCGTAAGTAGAGAGCGTCCCATGCCAACCGTAGGGTCTGCAGGGATAGAAACAACGCTGATTTCGTAAGGCGACCAGCGCGTGGCAACCATTGACCCTTCGCGCTCTTCCATTTCATCGATGGAATAGCCGAAGCTCACACCACGCAAAATGCCGTCACGCACGTCATCCAGCACCTCTTGGGCCAGTTTGTTGCGGGAGAAACGCACCTTGGCGTAGCCGCGCTTCTTCTTCCCGTCCACCCAAGCGCGTTCCACCACGCCAACGATCCGATCGGGATCATGGTTAAACAGCAGCGGCGCGCCATCGTTCAAACGCTCCAGCGCTGCAGCACTCATCTCATGGCTCAACACCTCGTTGCCGAAGTAACGCGCTACTGGATATTCAGAGCTGAACGGGAACTCCATCGTTCGCTCGCCCAATGCCCGGAACTCGGTCACCTCTGACCGGTGCATCCGCTTCTCGCTGCTGCTGCGCAGACTGTTGATCTTCCGCAACGTACTGAAGCGATGCCCCACCAGCGTCTCAGTCGGGCGCCACTCGCCTTCTTGCTCGCGGAAGATGCGGATCAACGCAGCGGGATCTTCCTCGCTTGCATTGATGCTGAACTCACTGTCAGGCACGCCCAGCGTCCCCTCACGCATCACATGCTCGATCTGACCGCGAGCCATGCCGCCGGAGCTATTCCATGACACGAAGTCGCCTTCCTTGAGGTCGCCGGGCTCAGCACGCAGCTCGCGCTCGCCAGTGGCTTCCTCGAACTCAAGCGCGTCGTAGTCGTTCTCCTGCAGCCATTGACGCGCCTGTTCTGCGGTGAACTTGTCCGCGCGGAACCGGATCGCCTGCAGCTCGGCGCCCTCCTCGCCTTCGTTTACCCCAAAAATGAAATCAACACCTTCGCCGCCTTCATTGTTTTTACGGCGGAACGTGTCGTATTTACCCGGATCACGCAGCCTTGCTGCATGTTCATTCGGATAAGGCCGTTCACCTACTTCAGGCATTGTTCGATCCATTCCTGCGACAAGTCTATCCGCCCAACCTTTACCAGGGTCACCACCCCACGCAGCCCAAGCCACACGTCCCGGTGATGGATAGCCCTCCTCACCTGGGCTAAACCCCTCCGCTTGCTTATCAACCTCGTGACGCGCAAACCAAGCGCTCATCGTCACAATCGTCTCATCACTCAGCTCTTCGCCGCTCAGGATCTGACTTGCACGGCGTGCCGCAACCTCAGTGCCACCCTTGCGTCCATCCTTCTTCCATTCGCGATAACGACGCGCTTCCTCGCGCATCGCATCGGTTGGCATTGCGCTCATAGCTCCTCAGGCAATGGGGCGGGCTCAGCCGGTGGTGCCACCGCACTGTCAAACAAATCCTTGTCCAGCATCACACCCGCACTGCCAGCAACCTCTTGCTCGCGGGCGATCTCTGCCACGTTGTCATCGAAGTCACCGCCACCCGATTGCGCAATGATCTGCGCCTTCGTCAGGTAACCCGCTTGCTCGGCCTCGCGATACGCCTTCACCTCCTTGAGCGGATCCACCCAGCTCCAGCCACGCGTCAGCCACCTCGGGCTGTCGTAACGCTCAGGACGCAGCTCGAAGTCTTGGAACGGCAGCTCGCCGGCAAGCACTGCAAGGTTCAACCACTCACGGAACACCCGCATGTGGAAGTTCTCAATCAGGTAGTTCTGCACCACCCGCCAATGCTCGCGATCCTCAAGCAGGCTCAACCGTGAGCTGCTGTAGTTGGTGTCGCTGAAGTCACGGCTCAGCGTTTCATAACTGCAGCCGAACCCTGATGCGAACCGGCGCACCTTGTTGCGCACGAACATCTCAAACTGCTGATCCGGTGCATCAATGTTTGGCACCGTCACGTTTTCACCCGGCGCAAGATACTTAAAGGTCCCCGGCTCGAACTCGCTGATCCGCTGATTGTTTTCGATGTCATCCGGCGTCAGCTCACCTTCGTTATTCGTAATGAAGCCCATCAGGCTGGCACCAGCTCGCGCGCGGATCACTGCAGCCTCCTCGTATCCCTGCAGCTGATGCGCGTCCGACATCACCGCATGGAACCAAGGCACCCCACGGTTCTGCCCCGGTCGCTCCGGCAGATACAGATGAATAACGTCCTCAGCCGGCAAGAACACATGCTTGTCGTTGCGCTGCGGTACGTTTTGGAACCAATAATCGCCAGGGTGACGCGTCAGCATCGCGTACCGCACCGGGCGGCCCCATTCATTCACCTCAACGCCATTACGCCACTCATTGCCGGGCTGAAGTGTTCCGCCTTGGTACTCCTCATCTAGCAGGTCAGCTTCAAGCATCTGCAGCGCCAGCGGCACTTTTGAATTCCCAAACGGGCGCCGCACAATGCGGAAAATTGCCTCACCGCTTTCCGGCAGCGCGCCAACGGCCAACCACTCAAGATCGTGGAAGCTATACCGCCCAGCAACGTCGCAATTCTCTTTCCGGCACCATCCCTTCCACTTGGTCTCGATCAGCTTGTTGATCCGCTCGTCACGCTTATTACCGCGCAGCAGCATCACCTGCGCCTGCAGCTGCACACCCGTGCCGACAACGTTGATCTGCGTTGTCCGCTTTGCCTGCTTGGCATACGGGTTGTTGCGGACCATCTCCCGCGAACGGTCACGCAACTTCCGCAAACTCGTGCGAATCTCAGCGTCAGCACTGGTCTGCGTTGCAAGCCAGTCAGCCGTCAGTCGGCTAATAATTGCGCCTTGATACATCCGCCGCCGTGGCGCAGGCGTTGGTGCTGGGGCGGCAGGCTTGCCGAACCCAAAAGCGTGCAGAATTCGGTCGCGCATGCCCATAATTAAGCGTTAAAGCGGACGAACATGTTGCGCGGATTCCCCAAACCGTTAGCAATCATCTCAGCCTGTTTTTCTCTGGCTACATCAGCCTTCAACTTACCCTCAAGCTGAATCAACTCAGCCAGGTCATAGCGCTTCAGCGTCCGGTTACCGATCCGGTATTCCTTGGTGCTACCACCAGCAAGCAGCGTCCGAATCGCAGACTGAACAGCCTCAAGGTCCTTCTCGGCCTGAGTCCGCCCGTCATACGCCCCAGGCGTGCCGACATACGCGAGCGATGGCTCAAGCGTCAGCGACCCTGATCCAAGCGTCGTATTCGCACCGCCAACCAGTGCAGTTGCAACCGCTTGCCAGAAGTAGGTCGTCGGTGCCGCAATGCTCTCAGCAACCGGCCACGTAAACCGCCAGTCCTTCACCTCGGCAACGCCAACCAGCGTCTCCGCTGCGCCGCTGGCATTCGCACGCAGGTAATAACGCAGCTCGTGCGTGCTCGCATCCAACGGCTGCCCGAACACGTCCACCGTTGCTTGGTCTAACCAAACAACCGTGTCGCCGTCTCTTGCAGTCTGTGGGATCCGCATGCTCGCAGTCTATCTCGTTACCACTGACTAACAAAGCTTTTCCTGCGCTGCTGGACAGGTTTTGGTGTCTCTTTGCGCTCGCTCGTTGGCTCCAGCTTCCGCTCCATCTGATCCCACAGTGTTCGCTTGTCGTACACCATGT
>Ga0209498_1001728_pt1 | contig 13316 bp, 13 predicted proteins | sample WalLakDeSediment_FD_184131 | JGI IMG/M metagenome (GOLD analysis project Ga0209498, IMG submission 184131) | Lake sediment microbial communities from Walker lake, Nevada to study Microbial Dark Matter (Phase II) - Walker Lake 11/02/13 Deep... | ecosystem: Environmental > Aquatic > Freshwater >...
CTCGGAGAGGACGGGCCGCTGCAGCACGTCGTAGGGACTCACGCGTCCGCCTCCTCGCCGAAGATCGCGGCGTCGGCGATGAGCCGCTCGCTGCGCAGGATGTCGTAGACGTTGAGGCCGCGCGACGGCATGACGTTGACCCACGGCAGGTTGCGCGCCGCGCGCCGCACGAGCTCGTCGTCGGTGACGAGCAGCACCCGCTCGGTGCCGTCGAAGCCGTGGTCGCGGGCCCACTTCACGAACTCCTTGGTCTTGCCCTCGCGCACGTCGAAGGCCTCGACCAGCGTCAGCTTGCCGTCCTGGGCGCGAGCCGCCAGGGCCATCTCGAGCCCCAGGCGGCGCACCCGCTTCGGCAGGGTGTAGCCGTAGTCGCGCGGCTGCGGGCCGAACGCCTTGCTTCCCCCCACGAAGATCGGGGCCTTGCGGCTGCCGTGACGGGCCCGGCCGGTCCCCTTCTGGGGGTAGATCTTGGCGGTGCTGCCGATCACCTCGGCGCGGGTCTTGGTGGCCGCGGTGCCGCGTCGACGCTTGCTGAGCTGCCAGGCGACCACCTCGTGGAGGACGGCCTCCTTCGGCTCGGGCAGGTCGAGCACGACCTTCCGCTCGCTCCCGATGACGTCGACGGTGACCGCCATCAGCTCACCTTCCTCTTCGAGTCGCGAACGACGACGAGGCCGCCGTTCGGACCGGGCAGGGCGCCCTTGATCAGCAGGACGCCGTCGTCGGGGCGCACCTCGACGACCTCGAGCCCGACGGTGGTGACGCGCTCGGCGCCGTAGTGACCCGCCATGCGCTTGCCCTTGTAGACGCGGCCCGGGAACTTGCGCTGACCGATCGAGCCCGGGTGGCGATGCTTCTTCTTGGTGCCGTGGCTGGCCGGCATGCCGGCGAAGCCCCAGCGCTTCATGACGCCGGTCGTGCCGCGCCCCTTGCTGGTGCCGGTGACGTCGACCGTGTCGCCGGCGGCGAAGATCTCGACCGTGACCGCGTCGCCCTCGGGGGCGTAGCCGCGCAGCTCCACCAGGTGGCGCTGCGGCCGCACCCCGGCCTTCTTGGCGTGGCCGGCCTCGGGCCGGTTCGCCGCCTTGTCGCTCTTCTCGACCCAACCGAGCTGCACGGCGGCGTAGCCGTCCCGCTCGGGGGTCTTGCGCTGCACGACGGGGCAGGGGCCGGCGAGGACGACGGTCACCGGGACCAGCTTGTCGCCTCGCCAGACTTGCGTCATCCCCACCTTCGTGCCCAGGATGCCTTTCACCTTCAGCGGCCTCCGACCGTCTTGATCTCGATGTCGACCCCGGTGGGGAGGTCGAGGTGCATGAGGCTGTCGATCGTCGACTTGGTGGGCGACTTGATGTCGATCAGCCGGTTGTGGGTGCGGATCTCGAAGTGCTCGCGGCTGTCCTTGTCGGTGAACGGGCCGCGCAGCACGCAGAAGCGGCGGATGCGCGTGGGCAGCGGCACGGGGCCGGCGACCTTGGCGCCCGTGCGGCGCACGGTCTCGACGATCTTGGTCGCCGAGCTGTCGAGGCTGCGGTGGTCGAACGCCTTGAGCTTGATGCGGATCTTGGGGGTCGCCATGGCCTTCACTCGGTGATCGCGGTGACGACGCCCGCCCCCACCGTACGACCACCCTCCCGAATCGCGAACCGCAACCCCTCCTCCATCGCAATCGGCTTGATCAACGACACCGACAACTCCACGTTATCCCCCGGCATCACCATCTCCACCGAAGCCGGCAACGAACACACCCCCGTCACATCCGTCGTCCGAAAATAAAACTGCGGACGATACCCCGAAAAGAACGCCGAATGACGCCCCCCCTCCTCCTTACGCAACACATACACCGACCCCATGAACCCCGTATGCGGCGTGATCGAACCCGGCTTCGCCAACACCTGCCCCCGCTCGATATCATCCCGCCCCACACCCCGCAACAACACCCCCACGTTATCCCCCGCCATCCCCACATCCAACGTCTTCCGATGCATCTCGACGCCCGTCACCACCGACTTCAACGTCACCCGCAACCCCACCACCTGCACCTCATCACCCGTCCGCACCACCCCACGCTCCACCCGACCCGTCGCCACCGTCCCCCGACCCGTAATCGTGAACACATCCTCCACCGGCATCAAAAACGCCTTATCCACATCCCGCACCGGCGTCGGAATGTACCCATCAATCGCATCCAACAACGCCCACACCCCATCCACCCACACATCCTCACCCCGCACCAACCCCGGATTCTTCGTCAACGCATCCAACGCCCGCAGCGCCGACCCCCGCACCACCGGCACCTCCTCCCCCGGAAACTCATACACCGACAACAGATCCCGCACCTCCAACTCCACCAACTCCAACAACTCCTCATCCTCCACCATGTCCACCTTATTCATGAACACCACCAAAAACGGCACCCCCACCTGCCGCGCCAACAAAATGTGCTCCCGCGTCTGCGGCATCGGCCCATCCGCCGCCGACACCACCAACACCGCCCCATCCATCTGCGCCGCCCCCGTGATCATGTTCTTCACGTAATCCGCATGCCCCGGACAATCCACATGCGAATAATGCCGCGCAGACGTCTGATACTCCACATGCGCCGTATTGATCGTAATCCCCCGCGCCCGCTCCTCCGGCGCCTTATCGATCTGATCAAACGTCATCACCTGCACCGACGGATCCACCGCCGCCGCCGCAAACGTCATCGCCGCCGTCAACGTCGTCTTCCCATGATCCACATGCCCAATCGTCCCCACATTCACATGCGGCTTCGTACGCTCAAACGTCGCCTTCGCCATGATCGACATCTCCTCGGGCCTCTGGAGAAGCTCCGCTTCCCCAGGGAAGGTCTTGGACTCAGTGCTTGACCAGTTGGTCTTGGATGTTCTTCGGCACCTGCGCGTAGTGATTCAGGAACATGGTGAAGGTGGCGCGCCCCTGGCTCATGCTGCGCAGGTCCGTCGCGTAGCCGAACATCTCGGAGAGGGGCACGTGGGCGTTGATCACCTGCGCGTTGCCGCGCGGCTCCATGCCCTGGATGTGGCCGCGGCGGGCGTTCAGGCTGCCGATGACGTCGCCCAGGTAGTTCTCGGGCGAGACGACCTCGACGCGCATGATCGGCTCGAGCACGGCCGCCTGACCCTGCCGCATGACCTCCTTGACCGCCAGGTTGGCGGCGATCTTGAAGGCCATCTCGGAGGAGTCGACCTCGTGGTAGGAGCCGTCGTACAGGCTCACCTTGACGTCGACGATGGGGAACCCGAGGAGCGGGCCGTTCTGCATGGCCTCCTCGACACCCTTGGCCACGGCGGAGATGTAGTCCTTGGGGATGGTGCCGCCCACGACCACGTTCTCGAACTCGAAGCCCTCGCCGCGCCCGCGGGGCTCGGCGCGCACCTTGACGTGGCCGTACTGGCCGCGGCCGCCGGTCTGGCGCACGAACCTGCCCTCGACGTCGACGGCCTTGGTGATGGTCTCCCGGTAGGCCACCTGCGGGGCGCCCACGGAGGCGTTGACGCCGAACTCGCGCCGCAGGCGGTCGACGATGATCTCCAGGTGCAGCTCGCCCATGCCCGAGATCTTGGTCTGCCCCGTCTCCGGGTCGGTCTCCACTCGGAAGGTGGGGTCCTCCTCGGAGAGCTTGACCAGGCCGTTGGCGAGCTTGTCCTGGTCGGCCTTGGAGTTGGGCTCGATGGCGACGGTGATCACCGGCGCGGGGATCTCGATCGCCTCGAGCACGATCGGATGGTCCACGTGGGTGAGCGAGTCGCCGGTCGTCGTGTCCTTGAGGCCGATGACCGCGCCGAGGTCGCCGGCGGCGATGCGCTCGACCTCCTCGCGGCTGTTGGCGTGCATCTTCAGCAGCCGGCCGACGCGCTCGCGTTTGCCCTTGGTCACGTTCAGCACGTAGGAGCCCGCCTCGAGCACGCCCGAGTAGACGCGGATGAAGGTGAGCCGGCCCACGTAGGGGTCGGTCATGATCTTGAACGCCAGCGCCGCGGCGGGGGCGGACTCGGAGGCCTCGCGGGTGAGCTCGCCACCGTTCTGCGGGTCGACCCCGCGCATGGGCGGCACGTCCAGCGGGCTCGGCAGGTACTCGGTGACGCCGTCGAGCAGCAGCTGGATGCCCTTGTTCTTGAGGGCGGAGCCGCCGTAGACCGGGAACAGCTTCATGGCGATGGTGCCCTTGCGCAGCGCCGCGCGCAGCAGGTCGGCGGGCACCTCCTCGCCCTCGAGGAAGCGCATGGCGACCTCGTCGTCGACGTCCGCCAGCTTCTCGATCATCAGGGTGCGCTTCGCGGCGGCGAGGTCGGCGTAGGCGGCCGGGATGTCGACCACCTGGATGAGGCTGCCGATGTCGTCGCCGTAGGTGATGGCCTTCATCTCGATGAGGTCGATCAGGCCCCGGAACGCGTCCTCGGCGCCCATCGGCCACTGGACCGCCACGCCGTTGGCGGCCAGCCGGTCGGCCATCGAGTCGAGCACCATCTGGAAGTCGGCGCCGGTCTTGTCCATCTTGTTGGCGAAGGCGATGCGCGGCACGCGGTACTTGTCGGCCTGGCGCCACACCGTCTCGGACTGCGGCTCGACCCCCTGGCTGGCGTCGAACACCGCGACGGCACCGTCCAGCACGCGCATGGAGCGCTCGACCTCGATGGTGAAGTCGACGTGCCCGGGCGTGTCGATGATGTTGATGCGGTGGTCGCGCCAGAACGCCTGCGTGACCGCCGACGTGATGGTGATGCCGCGCTCCTTCTCCTGCTCCATCCAATCCATCTGCGAGGCGCCCTCGTGGGTCTCGCCGACCTTCCGGATCTTGCCGGTGTAGAAGAGGATCCGCTCGGTCAAGGTGGTCTTGCCGGCGTCGATGTGCGCGGCGATCCCGATGTTGCGGGTCAGCCGTAGGTCGAGTGCTGGGGTCGTGGCCATGGGTCTCGTCCGTCTCTCGGCGCCGGCGCTCACCAGCGGTAGTGGGCGTAGGCGCGGTTCGCCTCCGCCATGCGCTCGACGTCTTCCTTCTTCTTGACCGCCCCGCCGCGCCCCGCGGCGGCGTCGAGCAGCTCGCCGGCCACCCGCTCCACCGCGGTGCGCTCGGGGCGCGCGTTGGACGCCGCCACCAGCCAACGCAGGCTGAGGCTCTGCCCCCGGCGCGACCCGACCTCGATCGGCACCTGGTAGGTCGCCCCGCCCACGCGGCGGCTCTTGACCTCGATGCGCGGGCGCACGTTGTCGACCGCCTGGCGGAACACCTTCAGGGGCTCCTGCCCGCTGCGCTCCTGGATCAACCGGCAGGAGGCGTAGAAGATGCGGCTGGCGAGGTTCTTCTTGCCGTCGCGCATGAGTTTGTTGACGAACGCGGTGACCGTGGTGTCGGAGTACACCAGGTCCTGCTCCAGCTTGCGGACTTCGGCTCTACGTCGGCGGGCCATGCGTTACCTCGTCACTTCGCCTTGGGCTTCTTGGTGCCGTACTTGGAACGGCCCTGGTTGCGTTGGACGTACCGGCCGATGCCGACGCCTTGGGCGTCGAGCGTGCCGCGCACGATGTGGTAGCGGACGCCGGGCAGGTCCTTGACGCGGCCGCCCCGGATGAGCACGACCGAGTGCTCCTGCAGGTTGTGCTTCTCGCCCGGGATGTAGGCGGTGACCTCGTAGCCGGTCGAGAGGCGGACGCGGGCGATCTTGCGCAGCGCCGAGTTGGGCTTCTTCGGCGTCTGGGTCTTGACGGCCGTGCAGACCCCGCGACGCTGCGGGCTGCCCTTCAGGGCTGGGACCTTCGTCTTCTTGCCGAGCTTGACGCGCCCCTTCCGGAGCAGCTGGTTGACGGTAGGCAGAACGATCAACTCCTTCGTGCGTCCGGGTCCGAGGGGCGCTCGGCCTGGCCTAGGGGGTGTGCGTCCCCGGGGGGACCTGCCCCGCGAAGGGGGCGCTGCCGCGTGAGAACGGCCCGCCGGAGGATCGTTGCCCTGCGGCGAGGCGGGACCAGCTCGCGGTGTGTGCGGCACGCGCTGCGCGGCGTCCGGGCCAGCGTGGTTCCGTGCCCGGAGCGACGATCGGCGCGGCGAACTTCCGCCCCCCGAACCCATCGCTGTCGGTCAGGGGGTCCCAAACCTCCCGATGTTAGCGCACGAGCCGTCTCGGACGCAACCCCCCGGCGCGCGCTCCGCTCCCGCGCGGCGAACGGGCGGGTCCGGACGTGCCGCGCCGCCGGGCCCGGGCGCCGGCATCACACCAGCCACAGCCGGTCGTAGGGCCGCAATGCGAGGCGGCCGTCGCCGAGGCCGACGAAGCGCTGCTCGAGCTGGTCGTACGGCTGCCGCAGGCCCAGGTCGACGAGCCAGCCCGCCTCGAGCGCCTGCGGCTCTTCGCTCACGTTGTACACGGCCGCCATCGGCCCCAGCGGGTGGCGCCGCAGCTGGACGAAGACGCGCGGGTGGCCGGTGTCCAGCACCTCGCTGGGCGTCTGGGCGTGCAGGTGCGGCGTGCGCCCGCGCGCCCGCAGGATCGCCTGCAGGCCGTGGAACACGCGCGCCTCGACCGTCCCCGGGAGGTGCCGGCGGTCGGCGGCGGTCCAGTCCATCGGCGGCCGGTGCAGCCAGCGGTTGTCGGCCCGGTGGTCGGGGTCGTGGAGGTAGCGGTGGTCGTTGCGCAGCCCCAGCTCGTCGCCCATGTACAGCAGCGGGATGCCCCCGAAGCCGCAGGCCAGCGCGTGGGCCCACAGGATGCGCTCGACGGCCAGGGCGACGGCCTGCTCGTCCCCGCCCTCGAGCGCCCCCGGGGACGCGCCCTCCAGCGCGGCCTCGAGGCCGGCGAGGCTGGCGCAGCTGCCGGAGATGCGCCGGTCGCCGGTCGCGGGGTTGTACTGGAAGACGGCTCCGCGGGCGAAGCTGCCGGGGAACTGCCCCGAGTAGAAGTCCGACAGGAAGCCGCGGTGGCCAGCGCCCGACCAGCCGATGGCAGCGGCGTCCTCGTCCGTGATCGCCCAGCCGATGTCGTCGTGGCAGCGCACGTAGCAGCCCCAGGCGATCGACGGTGGCGCCGGCGGGTAGGCGCGCAGCGCGTGCGTCATGAGGCGCGCGTCGCGGCTCGCGAGCGCAGACCAGGTCTGCACCATCAGGCTGTTGTGGTAGGCGATGTTGGCCACCTTGCCGTAGCGCCGCCCGGTGCCGAAGTAGTGCACCAGGTCGCCGGGCGACACGATGGCCTCGGCCTTGTGGGCCACCGCCGGGGTGGCGATCTTGGAACAGGCCCGCAGGGCCTGCAGCAGGTCGTGCACCTCGGGCTGGTTCTGGCAGTCGGTGCCGAGTCGCTTCCACATGAACGCCACCGCGTCCATGCGGAACACGTCGACGCCGCGGTTGGCGAGCCCGCCCATGATGCCGACCAGCTCGAGGAACACCTCGGGGTTGGTCCAGTTCAGGTCCCACTGGAACGCGTGGAACGTGGTCCACACCCAGCGCTGCATCTCCGGCACCCAGCTGAAGTTGCCGGGCGCGAAGTCGGGGAACACCTCGGGCAGGGTGCGCTCGAAGGCGTCGGGCTCGCCGCGGTCCGGGTAGGCGTAGAAGTAGCCCAGGTGGTGGGCGTCGCCGGCGCGGGCCGCGCGGGCCCAGGCGTGGGTGTCCGCGCAGTGGTTCAGCACCAGGTCGACGCAGCTGGCGATGCCGCGCTCGCGCAGCGCGTCGCAGACCGCCATCAGGTCGTCGATGGTGCCCAGCCGCGGGTCGACGTCGCGGTAGTCGGCGATCGCGTAGCCGCCGTCGTTCTCGCCCTCGCGGGGCCGCAACACGTACATGAGGTGGACGTAGGTGACGCCCAGCTCGGCCAGGTAGTCGAGGTGGTCGAGCACGCCCCGCAGGGTGCCGGCGAAGCGCTCGACGTAGAACACGTAGCCGACCATGCGCTCGCGCTGGAACCAGTCGGGCGTCAGGTCGCGCTCGACGTCGAGGCGCTTCAGGGCCTCCGGACGGGCCGCGTACTGGGCGGCCAGGGTGCGCACCAACCGCTCCAGGAAGGCGTCGTAGTCGGCGCGCCGCCCGTAGACCGGGCCCAGGCCGTCGTCGAGGTGCTGGAACCAGCGCTCGAGACGCAACTCGAACAGGTCGCGATCGCGCACCGGCAGGCCGGCCAGCGGAGACGCGCAGGCGTCGCGGCAGCGCTCGAAGCGGCCGCGGCTGTCGGTGGACAGGTGGAGGACGTTCTGCATGGCCCCCCCTCAGGCCGGCGTCCCGCCGCCGGCGCCGTGGATCCGGGCCGCCGCGGCGCGAGCCCGCAGCACGGTCGCCGCCGCCTCGTCGGCGTCGTCTCCCACCGCGGTCAGATGGCCCATCTTGCGCCCGGGCCGCGCCTCGCCCTTGCCGTAGAGGTGCAGGCGGACGCCGGGCACCGCGAGGGCCGCCGCCCAGTCCGGCTCGCCGGCGTGCCACAGGTCGCCGAGCAGGTTGGCCATCGCGCCGGGCCGCACCAGCGCCGGGTCGCCCAGCGGCAGGCCGCACACCGCCCGCAGCTGCTGCTCGAACTGGTCGACGCGACAGGCCTCGATCGTGACGTGACCCGAGTTGTGCGGACGCGGCGCCACCTCGTTGACCCACAGGTCGCCGTCGCGGGTGAGGAACAGCTCCACGCAGGCGAGCCCCACGACCTCCAGCCCCACGACGACGCGGCGGGCCAGTGCGGCGGCGCGCGCTGCCGTCGCGCCCGCCACGCGGGCGGGCATCACGCTGAGGTCGAGCACGTGACGGACGTGGAGGTTCTCGGCCACCGGGAAGGCCCGCACCTCGCCGTCGACCCCGCGCGCGACGACCACGCTCAGCTCGGCCGCGAGGTCGACGAACGCCTCCACGACCGAGGGCCCCCCGGCGACGAGGGCCAGCGCCGCCTCCGGCCACGGGCCCTCGGCCGGCAGCGCCACCTGGCCCTTGCCGTCGTAGCCGAAGCCGGCGGTCTTGAGCACGGCGGGCCGGCCGACCTCGCCGCAGGCCGCCGTCAGGCCCGCCGCCGCGGCGGCCCGGTCGGGCGCCGGGCCCAGCGCGCGCCACGGCGCGAGCGGGATCCCGAGGTCGGCCAGCGCGCCCTTCTCGCGCACGCGCTGCTGCGTCGCCGCCACCGCCGCGGCCGACGGCCGCAGCGGCACCCTGGCCTCGATGGCGGCGAGCAGCGCGGTCGGCAGGTTCTCGAACTCGACCGTGGCGACGGCCACCGACGCGGTGAAGTCGGCGAGCGCCGCGCGGTCGTCGTACGCCGCGCACAGCGGCAGGTCGGCGGCGGCCAGCGCCGGGGCGTCGCGAACGTCGGACCACACCGCGACCCGGTAGCCGAGGCGCCGCGCGGCGGCCGCGAACATGCGGCCCAGCTGGCCGCCGCCGACCACGCCGACTGCGGACCCCGGCAGGACGGGCGCGCCGGCGCTCACGGCTCGAAGCGGTGATCGGTCGGCAGCGGCTGGGCCAGCGCCGACTCGGCCTGGGCCACGCGGTAGGCGTCGAGCCGCGACGCCAGGGCGGGATCGCCCAGCGCGACCACCGCTGCGGCGAGCAGCGCGGCGTTGACCGCACCGGCCGCGCCGATCGCCAGGGTGCCCACCGGCACGCCGCGCGGCATCTGCACGATCGACAGCAGGCTGTCCAGGCCCGACAGCGCGCGGCTCTCGACCGGGACGCCGAGCACCGGCAGGCGCGTGTGGGCCGCCAGCATGCCGGGCAGGTGGGCGGCGCCGCCCGCCCCGGCGACGATGACCTGCACGCCCCGCACGGCGGCCAGCCGCCCGACGTCCGCCAGCCGCTCGGGGGTGCGGTGCGCGCTCACGATCGCGCAGCCGTGCTCGACCCCGAGCTCGCCCAGGACCTCGTCGGCGTGGGCCATCGTCGACCAGTCGGAGGCGCTGCCCATCAGCACCAGCACCGCCGGCCAGCGGCCCTCCTGCGCCAGCAGCCGCTCCGCCCCGCCGGGGGCGCCGGCGGGGTCGCCCTCCGCGCGGTCGTTCATGCTCCGTCGCTCGGCGTCCATCAGGTTCCCTCCTCGGCCGCCGGCGGCGCCGCGGTCGGCGCACCTGCCGGCGTCCCGTCGGCGGTGGCGACCGCACGGCCCAGCCGGTCGGCGATCACCGACCAGTCGGGCGTCGCGGGCACGCGCTCGAGCCACAACGCGCGCGCCCCAGCGCCGTCGAGCTCCCGCAGCACACGGTACAGCGCGCGACCGGCCGCCGCCGGCTCGTCGGGCAGGAGGCCCCAGGGACCGCGGCGCCCGGCCGGCGCCGGCCGCCGCGCGAGGACGGCCACGTCGTCGGGGGCCGCGTCGCCGGCCCCGACCGGCACCGCCCGCGCCGGCGTGTCGGGGGCGTAGTGCCGCGCCAGCGTTCCCGGCACGCGGGGCTCGCCGCCCGCGCCGTCGGCCGCCGTCGCGGCGCCTGCCGCCACCGCGGCGCCCGCCGCGACCGCGTCGGACGCGGTCGGCAGGCCCTCGGGCGGCACGCCGAGCGCGGCCGCGACGTCGGCGTGGGCCACTCCGCCGAGGCGCCGGACGACCGGCCGCGCCCCGCTGAGGTCGACGATGGTCGACTCGACCCCCACGCGGCATGGGCCGCCATCGACGACGATCAGCCCGACGACGTGCGCGAGGTCGGCCAGCACGTGGTCGGCGGTGGTCGGGCTGACGCGGCCGAAGCGGTTCGCGGACGGCGCGGCCACGCCGTCGCCGAAGGCGCGCAGCAGCGCGAGCGCCACCGGATGGTCGGGCACCCGCAGGGCGATCGTCGGCTGACCGCCGGTGACCGCGGCGGGCACGTCGTCGCGGCGCGCCAGGACGAGCGTGAGCGGGCCCGGCCAGAACGCCTCGGCGAGCCGCCAGGCGACCGCCGGCACCGCCCGCGCCCAGCGCCCGAGCTCGCGGGCGTCGGCCAGGTGGACGATCAGGGGGTGATCGGCCGGGCGGCCCTTGGCCACGAAGACCCGCGCCACCGCGGCCGGGTCGCGGGCGGCCGCGCCCAGGCCGTACACGGTCTCGGTCGGGAAGGCCACCAGGCCACCGGCCCGCCACGCGTCGGCGGCCCGGGTCGCGGCGGCGGCCAAGGCGGCGGGGTCGAGGGCGGGCAGGCGTTCGGGCACGCCCCCGAGGTTAGCGCGCCGGCGGCCGGCCGACCAGCACCAGCCGCAGGTCGTTGACGTTGGTGCCCGTGGGGCCCGTGACCAGGACCGCGTCGGCCGCCTCGAACACGGCCAGGCTGTCGTTGCGCTCGAGCGCCGCACGGGCGTCGGCGCGCGCGACGCGGCGCCACAGCCCGGGCGTGACGAAGGCGCCGGCGTGCTCGCCGAAGCCGTCGATCCCGTCGCTGTCCGCCGCCAGCGCCCACACGGGCGCGTCGTCGGGCAGCCCCAGGGCCAGCCCGAGGGCGAACTCGCTGTTGCGCCCGCCGCGGCCGTCGCCCCGCACCGTGACGGTCGTCTCGCCGCCGCTGACGAAGGCGCAGGGGGGCGCCGCGGCGCCACGGCCCGCCAGCACGCTGCGCGCCACGGCCGCGTGGAGGGCGCCGGCCACGCGGGCCTCGCCGGTGACGTCGTCGGCCAAGACGAAGGTCGGCCAGCCGGCGCCGCGGAGCGCCGCCGCCGCCGCGTCGAGCGCCCCCCGCGACGAGGCCACCACGGTCGTGCGGACCGTCGCCCAGCGGGGATCGTGCGCGCCCGGTGCCGGGGCGTCGGCGCCCGCCTGCAGGCGCGCGCGCGCCTCCGGCGCAGCGATGCGGTAGCGGTCGAGGATGGCGAGCGCGATCGCGTCGTCGGTGGGGTCGGGAACGGTCGGCCCGCTGGCGATGTCGGCCGGGTCGTCGCCCACCACGTCCGAGACGACGAGCGCCGTGACCGGGGCCGGCCAGGCGCGCGCCGCGAGCCGCCCCCCGGCGGCACGCCCGAGCCGGCGCCGGACGGCGTTCATCTCGCGCACGTCCGCCCCGCTGCGGAGCAGGGCCTCGACGACCTCCCGCAGGCCGGCGAGCGACAGGCCCGCGGGGGCGCCCAGCAGCGCCGAGCCGCCGCCCGAGATCAGCGCCAGCACGTGGTCGTCGGGGCCGGCCTCGTCGACCAGCGCCAGCATCCGCTCGCTCGCCTCCACCCCCGCCGCGTCGGGCACCGGGTGCGCCGCCTCGGTCACCGCGACCCGCCGCGTCGGCAGCGCCTGGCCGTGGCGCGTCACGACCAACCCGGACAGGCGGGCCTCGTCGGGGTAGGCGCGCTCGACCTCGGCAGCCATCAGCGCGGCCGCCTTGCCCGCGCCGACCACCAGCAGCCGGCCGCGCGGCGTGCCCGGCAGATGTGCCCGCACCGCCGCCCCAGGGTGGGCGGCCGCCACGGCGGCTTCGAAGGCGCGGCGCAGCAGTCGCTCGAACCTCTCGTCGTCGACCATGCCGGTACGGTACACTCGGTCCGTGTTCGGCATCTTCCGACGGCAGGACCCCCGCTTCCGCGACGACGGCCAGGCGCTGCACGTGCGTGTCCGCACGAACCGCCACGGCGAGGTCATCCGCGTGCGGCTGTCCAAGACCAGCGAGATGAGCGCCGTGGCCGGCGGCTACTTCATCCGCAAGATGCTGGTCGGCTCCAAGACGCTCGACCAGGCGACGCTGGAAGTGACGTTGACCCGCGGCCACAAGGTGACGAACGCCGTCGTCGAGGGCGGCGACCTGCTCCCGGTGAAGGAGTGGCGCGACGACGACGCCGCTGCGTGATACCATAGGCGCACGCCTATGGACCAAGACGACACCATCCTGACCTTCCGAGCGCCGGCCCGCGAGCCCGGCCGCGTGGACGCGGCCGCGTCCCCCGTCCTCGAGTTGGCGTACGCCAGCTTCTTCGTCTCGAAGCGCGGCGTGCCGCCGGGCCCCGGCCCGACGCCACCGGCCTGGCTGCGCCGCTTCGCGGTGGAGGCGCCGGAGCCGCTGCGTGCGGTGGCCGACTTCTGGCCGCAGCGCGGCCTGCCGGGCCCCGATGCCGAGTCGTTCCTGCTGGCGACCCGCTACGGCTACGTGCGCGACCTCGCCCCGGACCGCTTCTTCCGCGACCTGAGGCTGCTGGCGGCCCGCTACCTGGCCGACGGCGCGACGCAGCCCTCGACCTCCGAGCAGGCGATGCTGGAGCGGGTGACCGCGCGCCTGACGCGATTGTGCGACCCCGCCACCGCCGAGGCGTGGGTGCAGGTCCACCGCGGCCTGTGGCGGGTGCTGGAGCCCGTCTGGGAGCACGACCGGCGCCCCGCCGTCGAGGCCGCGGTGGCCGACTTCCTCGGCGGGCTGGCGACCACGGGCAGCGTGATCGAGTCGCTGCCGAA
>Ga0209498_1001730_pt1 | contig 13312 bp, 10 predicted proteins | sample WalLakDeSediment_FD_184131 | JGI IMG/M metagenome (GOLD analysis project Ga0209498, IMG submission 184131) | Lake sediment microbial communities from Walker lake, Nevada to study Microbial Dark Matter (Phase II) - Walker Lake 11/02/13 Deep... | ecosystem: Environmental > Aquatic > Freshwater >...
TGAACTCAGGCGAACCGTCAGAAGACCGGCCCGAGCCAGAGCCAGCGACGAACTGACTAACGACTATCCGACTACTCTTGGAGAAACGATGAAACTTTCGGTCATTATTCCGGTTTACAACGAAATGGCTACCATTGAGAAAATCATCGAGCGCGTTCAAGCTGTGGACCTCAACATCCGCATTTGGTCAGACCACGCCAACGAGACTGTCGTGGCAGTGGATCGTGAACTGGTCATCGTGGATGATGGCTCCAACGATGGCACGCGCGACTATCTTCACAGCCTGGAAGGACGGCCCGGCTTCACCATCATCTTCCACGCTGCTAACCAGGGAAAAGGGGGCGCAGTGTGGACGGGACTGCAACAGGCAACCGGCGACATCCGCCTCATACAGGACGCCGATCTCGAGTACGATCCCCGCGACTATCCCAACCTGCTCAGGCCCATCCTGGAAAAACGCGCGCCGGTGGTCTATGGCTCGCGTTTTCGCGGTGGGCCGAGCAAGGCGATGTTTTTCTGGCATATGGTGGGCAATCGCTCCCTCACCTTCGTCACCAACATCCTTTACAACACTATCCTTACCGATATGGAGACGTGTTACAAGGTCTTCACACGCGAAGTCTCCGACCAACTGCACCTCAAAGCCCAGGGATGGGGGTTCGACCCTGAAATCACGGCCCAGATCTTACTCACCGGCAACCGCATTTACGAGGTCCCTATCGCCTACAGCGGACGAGAATTCCACGAAGGAAAGAAGATTTCCTGGAAGGACGGCTTCACGGTGCTCTGGACACTGGTGAAATATCGCCTGGCCGGTTATACGCCGAAGAGGGATAGAGAATAGAGAGGGGAGATAGAGAGGGGATTAAGATGAGTGTGGATGGTTGGAAAAGCGCGTTGGCGCGGCGTTTGCTCAAGAACACCGCACCCGAAGAGATGATGGGCATTGTCGACCTGTTCTTGCCATCTATGGTGAGCGCGCTATCTAGGCCGCAGCTCAAAGCATTTCTCAGGTTGCTCTTCGAGAAATACCTGGGATATATGCTGCGGGGAATGCGCCGCGAGGAACGCGCCGCGCTGCTAAAAGATCTGATGCCCGTGATCGCGCGGGAGTTCCCCCTGAGCGATATCGATATGGAGGCTGCCGTACGCGCCTCACAGGCCCATCACAAATAAACCGATCGCCCGGACCTCCCGCCTTTGGTCGGAGGCCCTCAGGCACAGGAGAGAGGGACGATGTTCAAAATACCGACGATTAGCCGGCCTATCCGTCACCTGCGGCGCTACCGGCACATCTTAACGGTATTCACGCGCCATGGATTTGGGTTTGCGCTCTCGCACCTGCCGACAGAGCCTTTGTGGCTGCGCGATCTGTACCCCTTTCCTATCCAGGAACCCGCCTCGCTGCCGGCGCACTTTCGTCAAGCCTTGGAGGAACTAGGGCCAACGTTTGTCAAGCTCGGGCAGATGCTCAGCACCCGTCCCGATGTCCTGCCGCCCGACTACATCGCCGAACTGGCTAAACTCCAGGATAAAGTCCCACCCGTCCCCTGGACCGAGATTTGCCACGTCATCGAAGCGGAACTCGGAAAGCCACCGGAGCAAGTCTTCGGCGAAATCGATCCCAAACCGCTGGCAGCGGCTTCCCTCGCACAGGTACACGCCGCCAAGCTCGTCACGCGCCAGAACGTGGTCATCAAAGTCCAACGGCCCAACATCCTCCCTACCATTCAAACCGATCTGGAAATCATTCACGACATCGCCCGCTACGCCGATCAGCATACCCCGTTAGGACGAGTGTACCGCTTGGTGGAAATCGTCGATGACTTTGCGAATACCCTTCACAACGAGCTGAACTACCTGACCGAAGGGCGCAACGCCGACCGCCTGCGCGAGAATTTCATCCAGGAAGACTGCCTGCACATCCCCTGGGTCTACTGGGAACACACAACCCGGCGCGTGCTGGTGATGGAGTACATCAAAGGCATCAAAATCACCGACATTGCCGCGTTGGACGAGGCCGGCTACGATCGCACGAAAATCGCCAACAACGCGGCGCGTATGATCATCAAAGAAGTCCTGGAAGACGGCTTTTTCCACGCCGATCCCCACCCCGGCAACCTGGTCGTTATGGAAAACGAGGTGATTGGGGCGATGGATTTCGGGATGGTCGGCCACCTCAGCGACGCCGACCGCGCCAACCTGATCCGGCTGTACAACGTGGCGGTGCGCATGGACGCTAAAGGCGTCACCGATGGGCTGATCCACATCGGGGCCGCGCCGCCGGACGTGAATCGCCGCGCGCTGAGCCAGGACATCGAACGCATGCTGCGCTACTACCACGGGCTGGCCCTTAAGGATGTCCACGTCGATGAATTGCTCGAAGCCCTGATGCCCCTCGCCTTCACCCACCGGCTGCACCTGCCCACTAACTTCTGGCAATTGGGCAAGACGCTGGCGATGATGGAGGGCATCGGCTACAAGTTAGCGCCTGATTTCGACATCTTCGCGTTCTCTAAGCCCTATGCCGCCAAACTGATGCTCAAAGCAGCGCTGCCTAGCCGCCGCTGGATCGACACACTCATGCGACGCGGCCTGGTATGGAGCGATTTGCTGGAAGAACTCCCCCACATCGGTATGTTGCTACTGGATCGCATCGAAAGACGGGAGCCTATCAAACTCTCACTCGACCACAGCAACATGGAACTGCTTGACCGCCTGGTCACGCGGCTCGCGCTCAGCGTGATCGTCGCAGCGATGATCGTGGGGCTGGCCGGGTTGATTCCTGCAACGACCGACACACCCTGGATCGTGCAGGCCGTCGTGGTCCTCAGCTTCGTCATCGCCGTTGTGATGGGCGCGGTGATCTTGGTATCGATCGTGCGGAAGAAGTGACAGCTTTCAACCTCAGTTTCCAGACACGCCAGCAGCCGGTACGATCCTGAATACGCGCCCCGTATCGCCGAACGGTCCCGGCGCGTCGGTGGTCAGGACGTAAAGCTCACCATTCGCATCCTGCCCAAACGACAACAGGTACCGGTCGAGCCGTCCGGTGGCGCTCGTGGCGATACGCACTTCCTCGAACGGCCAAAGCGTCCCGGGCGCCTCGCCTGGCGTGGCGACGAGGAGGATGCCGTCGCCGCGCGCAAAGGCCCGGCTCCAGTCGCCGAAGACGTAGCGGCCATAGAACTGAGGCAGCGCCGCGCCCCGGTAGACGTAACCCCCAATGACCGATATACCGATGCCCCCTGCGACGTTGGCGTTCCCATATTCGATGACCGGATCGATGAGCGGATCGCCGTTGAGACCCACATCCGGGCAGCTCGCGGGCGGATTGGTAGGATTCCGCGGGTCGAAGCAGTGCGTCCCCTCCCGGATGCGCCAGCCATAGTTGCCGCCCGGAACCACGACGTTGACCTCCTCCCACAGATTCTGCCCCACGTCACCGGCTAAAAGCTGGCGCGCGCCGCCCGTGTCGAAGGCCATGCGAAAGGGATTGCGCAAGCCATAGGCCCAGATTTCGTCCCGCCCTTCACGCCCGACGAACGGATTGTCGGCGGGGATGCCGTAGGGTTGCACGCCTGTGGGGTCAACATCGATGCGCAGGATGGCGCCGAGCAGGTTCGACAGGTCTTGGCCGTTGCCGATGTCGGGATGGCCCACCCCCAAATCGTGCGCGCCACCGCCATCGCCCACGGCGATGTAGAGATAGGCGTCGGGGCCAAAAATGATCTGACCGCCGTTGTGGTTCGATTGCGGTTGATCGATCTGCAGAATGACCCGTTCAGAGTCGGGGAGCGCGCGGGTAGGATCGTCGGGCGCGACGCGGAACTCGGCGACGTGGCTGGTGTGATTCCAGCCCGGCGGCCCGTCGCGGCGCAAGGGCGCGCTGTAATAGACGAAGAAGCGACCGTTCTGAGCGTAGTCGGGATGAAACGCCAGCCCGAGCAAGCCGCGCTCGTCGTAGCGCGTCTGCAACGCGACCATACGGTCGCGGAGATCGAGGAACGGTTGCGCCAGACGCTCGCCCCCGGGAGCGAGCACCCAGATCAAGCCGGTTTGATCGGCCACGAAGAGCCGTCCACTCCCATCGCCGGGCGGGACGAGCACCAGCGGCGCGGTAAATCCCTCGGCGACCAGTTCCAGGCCGATGACCGGCTCGAAATCGGGCGCGGGTGACGGGGGCGCGGGCGTCGGGGATGCGGTGGGTTCAGTTGTAGGCGCGGTTGTTGGCGGCGGTGCGGGCGTGGCGGGCGCGGTGGCTGTGACATCCGGCGGCGATGCAAGCGGCGGCGTAGCCGTGGCTGTAGCCGTTGGCAACGGCGCCACCGGCTCCAACGTTGATCGGCAGCCGGCCAGCGATATAACAATGATCGGCAAAGCCAGGGTCAAAACGCGTGTGCGTCTGAAAATACGCTTGAACATCAGTTACCCCCTCAAAATCGTGAGCAACGGCCGGGTGATTTTTGGTTTTTCATTCGGGGCGTTGATCAAGCCCCGCCCGCCACGATGAAATCCCATCAGGACTCCTTCTCAATTTCACTTTGCGACAACAGGCAAATAAACGCGATGCGTCGGGCCAAGGATGGCAAAGCGGCCGGTTAAGTCAGCATAAATCGTGAGTAGATTTTCACTAATGCTGCCATAGGTGAAACCGACCTGTTGCCAACCGCTGCCATCCCATTGATAGAGTTGCACGTTATTGTTCCCCCCGATGACAGGGCCGATCTCCCGCGGACTGTAGTACAGTTTTAGCTGGTAAGCGTTGTTGAAGCTTGTGAGAGGCGCGCCGGTGTCGCTGATAACCGCCGTTAATTCAAATTGCCGTACCGTATGCAATGCTGTACCCGCATTGGCCGTGGTGAGACGCTTGCTGCCTGGAACGCCCGTTGGCGGCAGTTCCTTGTATGACACTCGCGTATGCTCATCCACCGCGCCAACCCCAAAATGAAAAATCGCACTGCTATCATTGGCGATCAGATCACACTCGGCATCAGGCGTGACGATAAGTTCCCCTTCTGGCAAAGGCGGGAACCCAGCACTGCCCCCATAATTCACCCTGACCTTATAAATCGTTGTATCCACGGCCAAATACAGCATATTGGTGTAAGGGTCAAACGCCATCGCGTTCAGTGAGCCTCTTTCGTAATCAATCATCACCGGCAATGTGGCGATCAATTGCCCATCGTACAAAAGATGAAGGTAAAGGTGACGGTACGGATCATAGTTGCCATAAAAATCGGTCGTGGCGATAAACGCCCGTTTTTGATCGTACCAATCCACAATCAAACCCTGGTCGTAATAAGGCAAGGGAATGACACGATGATTGCGGCTTTCGGTGATATCCAATTGGGCCACCCCCCCGTCGGCAAAGGATTGACAAGCGGCGGGCAGATACAACACCTCTTCTTCGGGGGCCGTACTGATGCCCGCTTCATTCACAAAGCATTTGAACAGTGAGCTGACGTTATCGATGTTGGGTTTCACAGCCCCAGTCTCTGTGCGGACGACGATTCTGTCAACATAATCATTGTTATCGGCAATATAGACGTTGTTAACCGCGTCCACCGCTAATGAACTGCCTGGATTAGAACGCCAGGAGCAATAGCTGGGGTCTGTGGCGCAAGCAAGCGGATCCCGATAAGAGAAACGGGTTGCGAACGCTGTGTCTGGCGAGTGCCCATGAAATGTGACGGTATCGACATTGCCGTTGACGGGGTTATCGATGAAAATTTTAGCAATAGACCCGGTAATGGTAACAGGCTGTTGCAAAGCAGCGCCATCGATGGGGTAATATCTGTCAATTGGCGTGTCCGCGTTGGCCTCTTCATTGATCGGAACACCGGCTACGTACTTATAGCCGCGAATGATCCGTGCTTCTAGGCGATACCAGCCATTGGGGTAAGCGCCTTCATCATATTTATCGAGGGCATAGATTTGATGGTAATAGCGATCATAAAATAAATAGCGTTCATCCCTGATACTAGGGATCGCATCGGACGTCCAAAGCGGTTCGGCTGTGGGGGTTAGTGAACGCGCATCCAGAAAATGGATTTGGTTGTCGAATCCCCAATAGACAAGCTCATGATAACGGCTACACCGAAACCCCTCACAGCGGACGATCATCGTATTTGGCTTGCCATAGGCGCTCGCCAATCCAGCGAATTGGAGCGGGGGCGGATCGTCCTTTTCCGGTAAGGCTATCGCTTTCGACCGTGGTTCGACCGCACCTGTTAACAGCATGCCTGCGATCAGAAGGAAAAAGAAGACTACATGGTTGCGCTTCATTGTCGGCCTCCTTTGGTAACGTATTTGCGCGCTTTGAGCCTCGTTAGCAGGATTGAATCTACATCAAGGGACATTTTTCTATCCAGGATAAGTATAGAAAGAATGGAGAAAGGGTCAAGCACATTCGGCACGCCGAACTGTTGCAAAGCCTCGTTTATGCGGTAGAATAAAACCCATGAACAATGCTAACCACCCACTCTTGCAAGCACTCAACGCGCAGCAGCAAGCCGCCGTCGCCGCGCCCAACGGCCCTGTCCTCGTACTGGCCGGGCCAGGCTCTGGCAAAACCCGCGTGCTCACCCACCGCATCGCCTGGATGCTGGCGGAGACGCGCGTCGCGCCGTGGCACATTTTCGCCGTCACCTTTACCAACAAGGCCGCCCGTGAGATGCGCGCCCGGCTCGACAAGATGCTCGGCGATGACTCCGCAAAGTCGCTCACCATCGGCACATTCCACGCTGCTTGCGCGCGCATCCTGCGCCGCGAGGCCGAAGCGGCCGGCCTGTCCAACAACTACCTGATCTTCGATACCGACGATCAACTCAGCGTGATGAAGCAGGTGATCAAAGACCTAGGGCTGGACGACAAACGCTACCGCCCCAACGCCCTGCTCAACGCCATCTCCGCCGCCAAGAACGAGCTGATCCCGCCTACAGACTATCCCGTGCAAACCTACTACGACGAAGTCGTCGCGCGGGCCTACGCGCACTATCAAGACACGCTGCGCAAGAACGATGGCCTCGACTTCGACGACCTGCTGATGGAGACGGCGAAGTTGCTGCGCCACGACGACCTCGTCCGCGACAAATACCGCGGACGCTACCGTTACCTGCTGGTGGATGAGTTCCAGGACACCAACATGGCCCAGTACGTCATCCTGCACCTGCTGGCGCAGGGGCACCGCAGCCTCTACGTCGTCGCCGACGAAGACCAGTCCATCTACTCGTGGCGCGGGGCCGACTACCGCAACATCCAACGGCTGCGCGAGGATTTCCCTGAAGTGCAGCAACACCTGCTCGAAGAGAACTACCGCTCCACCCAGATCATCCTCGACGGGGCGCAAGCGGTCATCGCGCACAACAACGACCGCACACCCAAGCGCCTTTTCACGCGCGGGCGCGGCGGCGATCCTATCACGCTCCACGAAGCCTACGACGAGCGCGAAGAGGCCGATTACGTCGTCCGCGAGATTGTGGCGCTGGCGCGCTCCGGCTACGCCTACAGCGACATCGCCGTGATGTACCGCACCAACGCCCAATCCCGCGCGTTGGAAGAGACGTGTGTGCGCTACAATGTCCCCTACCGCCTGATCGGCGCGACGCGCTTCTACGCCCGCAAGGAGATCAAGGATGTGCTGGCCTACCTGCGCCTGGCGCAAACGCCGGATGACGACGTCAGCTTCGCGCGCGTGGTCAACGTCCCCGCGAGGGGGCTCGGCGCACGCACGCTGGAAGTCGTGGCCCAAGCCGCCAATACGCTCGGCGCCAGCCGTTTCCAAGGCGCGCTGCACCTGCTCGAGCAAGGGACGCTCGCCAGCCGTGCGACGCAATCGCTGAAGGGCTTCGTCGGGCTGGTGATCCGTTGGCAAAAGCTGCGCGCTGAGGTAAGCGTGGCGCAGCTCCTCGATGCCATCCTCGCCGACGTGGGCTACGAAGGCTACGTCCGCGACGGGTCGGATGACGGAGAATCGCGCTGGGAGAACATCCAGGCGTTGCGGGCCGTGGTCGCCGACGCGCCGGGCATCACCCTGCCCGAATTCCTCACCGACGTGGCGCTGGTGGCCGACATCGACGAACTCAGCGAAGAAGTCCGCGCGGTCACGCTCCTCACGCTGCACAGCGCCAAAGGGCTGGAATACCCCGTCGTTTTTCTCACGGGACTGGAAGAAGGGATGCTGCCGCACAGCCGCTCGCTCGATTCACCGCAGCAGGTGGCCGAGGAACGGCGTTTGCTCTACGTGGGGATGACGCGCGCCGAACAACGTCTGTACCTCACCTACGCCTTTCGCCGGAGTTGGGGACAGTACAACAACAGCGGCGACCCTTCCGCGCCCTCGCGCTTCCTGGATGACCTGCCGGATACCGTATTGAACCGCCCGCGCCGCGCATCGTCAAAGACGACTCCCTTGCGCCAATGGGGCGCCAGTTGGAAGCAGAAGGGCGCCACACGCGCTCCGGCTCCTGCGCCGCAGTTACAGTACGGCCAGGGACAGCGTATACGGCACACGCATTACGGCGAAGGCATTGTCTTGGAAAGTCAAATGGACGGGCGCAGCGAGATGATCACCGTGTTATTCGCCAATGGGATTGGCGTCAAGCGCCTGTTGGCGAGTATGGCCCCCATAGAAGTGCTGCCGGAGCATTGAATCAGGCTCACAGTACGAGAGGAGTGAACAAGATGACGACACGCAGGTATTTAGCTTTGCTCGGTTTGATCGGTGGTGTGCTCTTGCTGGCCCTGTTACCCTGGGGCGTCGATGCGCTCGACGTCAGCGGCGCATCCCAAAAGGTCGAACTCGTGCGTATCAGCGCCGAAGATCTGCCTTTCAGCACGCTGGCTTCCCAGCCATCAGTGGTTTGTACGGTCGGATTCACCACGACGGATAGCCCTCCGCTCAACAATCACACCCTCGATACGGCTGCCACAATTGCCAACTATACCGGGCAATCCCTGCTGACGCGCAATGTTAATTACAGTGATTTCGGCACAGGCACCGTCGACGTCGCCACGCGCTCGGATTTCTACCGGCTGGATAATGCTCGCGTGAATTATCGCTATACGGTACAGGCTCAACCCGACCGTACCACAAACTACAACCTGGGCATCATCGTTTACGACCGGGATAGAAAGCCCATTTTCACCCATACCGACACCTCAACGTATTCGGCTATCATCACTTTTGAGGCGCTGAATGAAGGCCCTTATTACTTCGAAGTTTTCCAGGCGAGCGCGCAATGCGAAGGGCGCACCTACGCCCTGGTCTACAGTCCGCCGGTTCCGCCCACCTATACGCCTACCCCTACCAGCACACCACTTCCGGGGCCCACTAACACGCCGATTCCCCCCGCGACCTGGCCTAGCGGCTACGACGATTGCGAGCCCAATTACGATTTTGGGACAGCTTGCACCATCGCGCCGGGGGTCACCTATAGATTCAACTTCGTGCCCTGGGGGGGCGCAACGGTGGACAACGATTTCTTCAGGATACGGGTGAAGCCCGGCCTGCAATTGACGTGCGAAACCAGCAACCTCGACCCCGGCGTCGACCCGCGCATGGTGTTTTATAACGGGCCTGGCGAACAGTACTTCCTGATGGCGAACGATGACATCGCCCTGGGCAACTTCAACAGCCGGCTCTCGTATTATGTGAATTACGAGGGGTGGCTCTACATCCTCGTCGGGCAGGGAGATCGGATGGAACTACGGGATACAGTGCAGAGCGCCTACTCCTTCAGGTGTGAACTGACCATGCCAGGCGTACCGGCCACACCCGCTCCCGAAAAAGCCCCTTCGACACCGCCACCCGCCGCCGCACCGGCAGCCACACCCACCCCACAACCGCCGGTATCGCCAATCGCCACGCCTACCCTGCCACCGGACACTGAAGGCGCCCGCGAGCTGGGGTTCCGCCTGGTAACGACGCCGCCGCCGCCCACACGCACCCCGGCGCCCACCGGCTTCCGCACATTCCGCGTCATCGTCTATTACGATGCTAACAACGATGGGCTAGCAGGCGCAGGAGAAGGCGTGCCCGGCTTTTTCGTCACCGTACACTCGCCCGAAACCAGAGCCGAACTGGCGCGCGGTTACACCGACGATCAGGGCCAGGTTTCGTTCACCGTATCCACCGTCGGCACCGTGCGCGTGCTGATCCCGCTCTTGGGCTTCAACCGGCTCGTCGAGGCCGCCAGACCTGAAGTGAGCGTGCGCATCGCGCCACCCGCCTTGCCCGGTGTAATCCCGTAACGTCGCTTAAATTGCGCACAGTTTCGTCGGCTTGACAAGTGAGAACATAGATTATGGCATCGAGAACGATAAAAGATTATTATGCGATTCTTGGCATTGCGCCAAACGCGACAGCGGAAGAGGTGCGAATCGCGTTCCGCCACATGGCGCGGATGTACCATCCCGACCGCAATTCCGCACCCGATGCTGAAGAGCGATTCAAGGACATCAACGACGCTTACGAACGCCTGGCCGACCCGCAGAGGCGTAAAGTCTACGATGACTTACTGAATGTCTCTGTCAGCCCGAACGCTCCCCCGCCGCCATACGGAGAGTCGCCGCCAAGCCCTACGGTGACGCCGCCGGCAGCGACCAGAACGCCGCCACAGACACCGTCGCGCGCAGCGCCGGCCACAACACACAGCATCTATCCCCCCACCTGGGCCATCCTGCTCATTATGCTTGGCGCGGTCATCATCGTCGGCGTAGGCGTAGCCGCTCTTCTCAATATGCGCGTGCAGCGTCCTAGCGGCGGTGCAGAACAGGCGAAGGTCGTCAAACTGACCACCTTTACGTCCCCGCCCGTCATTCCTGACAACATCCCCGTGGTGCAAGAAAGCGGCACGCCCATCCTCACCGTCTTGCCCACCCAACTGAACGTCGCCGGGACCATCTATCCGGTCGTGCCGGTGCTGCCGGAACAGGGACGCTGGCCCCTACCCCACGAACAGCGCACCATCGCCGTGTGGCTCTACGGGACGGTGATCAATTACGTCGTCGGGCTGCCGTATACGCCGGCGGCCGAGTCCATCATCGCAGGACTAACCAGCGCGGACCGTATGATCCTCACGCTCGATAACGGCAGTTTGCTTGCCTTCGGCACGCCACAAGTCCGGCGTATCGATGCCACCGACCTCTCGCCTCTGGCGCAGGATAAGCCGGGGCTGACGTTGGTTTTGTTGGAGAGTTCGCAGACCACCCGCCTGGTCGTCCATGCACGCTATTTACCGGAAGAAAGCCTGTTCTCTCAGGAACAGCGCGTGGACGGCCTCAGATTCGAGGTTCTGGAAACGCGCGTGGTGGACGAGGATCCCACGCTGCTCTACTTCATCATTGAGTATCAAGTGACCAACGAGAGCAACGTCGAGATGAACGCCGCCTTCTTCGATATGGTGTTGGAAGATAGCGCCGGGCAACGCTACACGCTCAACCCCAACGCGACCAATGCGGGCCAATACGGCCCGCTCACACGCCTCCTGGCGCCCGGTGAGACCGCAAACGGCAGCGCAGGCTATGCGGCGCCACGCGCCATGACTTCGCCCGTCACCTGGATCGTGCGCAGCGATACCGTCTCGCCCAATAGCACGCAATTCGCGCTCACCTACGAGCCGCCGCTTCCCGGCCCGGCGCTACCCGACGTGCAACTGTCCGACGTCTTCGACGATCCCACCCGTAACGTGATCGTCATCAATGGCACGATCTACAACGACGGTGAGTCGCCGCTTAGCGTGACGTTGGACGACATCAAATTCACCTACAGCGGCGGCGTGGGAACGCTGCAAGCCTCTGTGCCGCTGCTGCCGTGGAACATCGGTGTGGATGGTTACCAAGACTTCGAGGTGCAGTTCTTCCGCCCACAGGGGACGGATTCTGTCGTCTTGGAGATTTTGGGGTTCGTTTACCGGATCGAGGGGTTGGAATAGACCCAAAAGAAAACCTTGCGAAGGTTTGGAAACCTTCGCAAGGATTCTTCTACGCAAACCTCACAACATTACCAGGACGCCAAAACGGCCGGTATGGCCTGCCTCGGCGCGATGCGAAAACCACTCATCAACGCGGCTAGCCGTACACAAGCCCGATTGCGCCACCTGCGTTACGCCCACGGCGCGCAACTGCGCCTCCAGGGCGGCCGGCAAGTCCATCACCCAGCGCCCGTCGTGGCGCGTCGCCGCTTGCACCCCCGCCGGCAACGTCGCCTGGATGGCCTCGACGACCTCCACGCCGACATTGTAGTGCCGCGGACCAATCGCCGGGCCGATACCCGCCCACACGTCCCCCGGGCGCGACCCGAATGCTGACGCCATCGCCTGCACCGTTTCCGGCGCAACGCCTGCGGCAACGCCGCGCCACCCGGCGTGCGCTAACCCCACGGCGCGCCGCACAGGATCGTAGAACAAGACCGGCGCGCAGTCGGCAAAGCGCAGCAACAGCGCCACACCCGGCGCGTCGGTGATCAGCGCATCCGTCTCCAGGATGACCGTCCCGCCATCTTCCGCGCCAACGCGGACCACGTTTCGCCCATGTACCTGGTGTGGACTCACCACCTGCGCGCGCGTGATCCCAAAGGCATCGAAAATACGGTGGTGGTTTTCCTCCACCGCCAGGGGATCATCACCCACCGTGCTTCCCAGGTTCAGCGCGGACCATTCACCCTCGCTGACTCCACCCAGGCGTGTGATACATCCATGGACAAAATCACAGCCTGGTCCGGCAAACGCGTACCAGACCAGGCCGTTGTAATGCACACGCTGTATCAATCGTGTCCCGTGATGGCGTGGAGGAACATCACGAGCACCACGCTTACCCAAGCGATGGCCCAGGCGCCCAGCAGTATCCCGGCCAGCGCGATCTTTTGCTCATCCATAATCGGCTCGACTGTGACCCCCTCCGGGCCGACTTCGATGTAGGCAATAGGACGCGCGCGCGCGCCGCCGCCGCCCCCACCGCCACCTGCGATCTCGCCGTGCTCTGTGTGGCACTCGCACTCACACGCGTCATCGCACTCGCCTTCACACGCACACTCACAGCACTCGGCCGCTTCTTCGTCGTAGTCGCCACAACAACAGCCAGGGCCGCCTGTACCCATACCGGCGCCAAATCCGTAGGCGACTTCCGCCACGGGGATCAGCACCCGGTCGCCCACCGTCTCCGGTTTGCCGAAGACGGCATCCACGTTGATCTCGTCGCCAATCGACCCGATTTTTTCCAGCAAAGCCTTTAGTTCATCCATAGTGTCACTCCTTAAGAGTTACGAGTTAAGAGTTACGAGTTAAGAGTTAAGAATGGCGAGTCGCCTGAT
>Ga0209498_1001735_pt1 | contig 13289 bp, 10 predicted proteins | sample WalLakDeSediment_FD_184131 | JGI IMG/M metagenome (GOLD analysis project Ga0209498, IMG submission 184131) | Lake sediment microbial communities from Walker lake, Nevada to study Microbial Dark Matter (Phase II) - Walker Lake 11/02/13 Deep... | ecosystem: Environmental > Aquatic > Freshwater >...
TTAGAAATTAATTCTCTCAGAAATATATCCCTGCTTGTGTAAAGTGAATGAACAAGAATATCAAGCAGCTTTTTAGTTTCAGCTTTAAATTCAATTTTTGTTGTATGTTGTTCGGTCATTGTTTCTCCAAAATTTAATTGTCATAAGAACCCGGGTCATTATTATTTTATCAAAGGACTACTAAAATTATTGTCAATTTTCGATATACTCAATATGATGATCGTATTCCTAAATTTCCCCTCCTTTGGAGGGGACTAAGGGGAGGCCCTTAATGTTTTTAACTTTCTAAATAATTCTTTCTCTTCCCTGCTCAGATCTTTTGGAACCGTTACATGGATTTTCACAAACAAGTCTCCCCTTCCATAACTTTTATGCAAACCTAAATTTTTTAACCGTAATATTTTTTCAGATTCTGTTCCTTCGGGAATATTAATACTTATTGTTTTTCCATCCAGCGTTTTAATCTGTTCTTTCCCGCCAAGCACAGCGGTGTAAAGGTCTACATCAAGATTATAAAAAAGACCATCATCTTTAATTTCATAAAATGGATGCTGCAGAATATGAAGATTTAAATAAAGATCACCCTTGTTTCCACTGGTTGTTCTGGATCTTCCCAAACCCTTGAGTCTGAGCTTTTGTCCGTCTTTTGTGCCCGGATTGATTTTCATTTTTAACTTCTTCCCATCAACATTTATTTGTCTTTCACTGCCATTAAAAGCATCTTCGAGAGTTATGTTCAAATCTGCTTCAACATTAACTGCAGTTTGTTGATGTTGTGTTGATCCACCGAATCCACCCCTTCTTCCACTTCCACCAAAAAATGATTCAAAGAAATCAGAAAAACCACCACCCATATTTCCGAAAATATCATTTATATCACCCGAAAATTCATAAGTGGTTCCACCGCCTCTTCGTGCACCCCCAAACTGTGAAAAGAAATCACCAAAGTCTCCGCCAGCATGCTGATATTGTTTCCAGTTAGCTCCGAGAGTATCATATTTTTTTCTTTTCTCCGGATCACTTAAAACTTCATTTGCTTCCGTTATCTCTTTAAACTTTTCTTCAGCAGCCTTGTCGTTCGGGTTCCTGTCGGGATGATATTTCATAGCAAGCTTACGGTAAGCTTTTTTAATTTCATCCTTCGTTGCAGATTTATCTACACCTATTATTTTGTAGTAATCTTTAAATTCCATTTCACATTATAAAAAATTCGCATTTCGAATTTAAGCAAAAGAAAAGGGTAACCGTATAGCTACCCTTCTCAATCTTCACCATCGACTCTAAATTATTTCACCTTGATCTCAATCTCTTTTGGTTTTGCTTCTTCGGCTTTTGGAACCGTGATTGTTAACTGACCATCTTTGAACTCAGCATTTATTTTATCTGCCTGAATTAATTCCGGCAGATTAAATGAACGAAAATATTTGCCGTAAGATTTTTCAATGCGATGACATTTAGCATCTTTGGTTTCGCTTTCCTGAGCTCTTTCACCGCTTATGCTGAGCCTGCCATTTGTAAAAGAAATTTTCACATCCTCTTTTTTACTGCCTGGAAGATCTACTTTCAGAGTGAAATTTTCTTTGTCTTCATAAATATCTGTAAGAGGCATCCATACAGCATTTTCATATTCTTCCCCGGTATCTTTACTCTTTGAAATACCAAAGCGGCTTTCAAGAGAACTAAACATTCTGGCGAATTCTCTTTCGAAATCAACAAGATCTCTCATTGGGTTAAATTTTACGAGTGTCATAATAACTTCTCCTTTTTTTTTGTTAAAAGTTTTTGTGTTTGAATTTGCCCTACTTAATGGCAACGAATATGCCGATTCTAAAAAGCCCCGTATCTCATTATAAAACAAGGACTTAGAGCAACATACCGGCTTCTGCCAGAATTTGTCATAATGGCAGTCAATTTGTCAACAACTGACTTTAGCTATAATACAGGTCATATTTATCTGCCATATTTACAGAAGTGTATTGTTTAGTAAAATTACATGTTTGCGAGTGTCACGGGAAGAAAATTGATAAACCATTTGCGTTTGCTTATTTTTGAATCCTTAAAATTGAGCAGTCAACCCAAGTGAAAGAAGATACAATAATCGCCTTAGCAACTCCAGCCGGAGTCGGGGCAATTTCAGTTATTCGGATTAGCGGACCACATTCGTTTTCTGTTACTGACAATTTCTTTAAGGGAAAATCTAGTGTTTCGGACGCCGCATCTCACACCCTTCACTATGGTAATATTTATAATAGGGATGATGAGCACATTGATGATGTTTTGATATCTGTTTTCAGGGCTCCAAATTCATATACTGGTGAAGATAGTGTGGAAATAAGCTCACATGGAAACCCGCTAATTACACAGAAAATAATTGAATTATTTATTAGCGAGCAGAACATAAGATTAGCTGAACCAGGTGAGTTCACAAAAAGAGCTTTCCTGAATAACAGAATAGATCTGGCTAAAGCTGAAGCTGTTGCAGATGTGATCAGCTCAAGGACAGAAGCTTCATTTCGTGGTGCAAGAAATCAGCTGGATGGACTTTTATCAAAAAAAGTATCGGAACTTAGGGAAAAACTGATTAATTCTTCATCTTTTATTGAATTGGAGCTGGATTTTGCTGAAGAGGATATAGAATTCGTTAACCAGGACGAACTTCTGAAGAGAGTTGACGATATTATCATTGAAATAGATACCTTGCTGGAATCATATTCTTTTGGAAGGGTAATAAGAGATGGCGTTAATGTTGCCATTGTTGGAAAACCTAATGTTGGTAAATCGTCTTTACTTAATTATATACTAAAGGAATCCAGGGCTATTGTAAGTGAAATACCCGGAACAACCAGGGACGTCATTCGTGAAGAAGTTTCAATAGATGGCAATTTATTCAGGTTATTTGATACCGCCGGAATTAGAATTTCTGAAGATGCCATAGAAAAAGAGGGAATATTAAGAAGCAGGGAAACTGTTCGTAATGCTGATGTTATTGTTTTTCTGGAAGATGCCACTCAAGCGGTGTCGAAAGATCTGCTGATTGACTTGTTGAAGTTGACAAGTCCGGATAAAGTATTGAAGGTGATAAACAAGATAGATCTTGCAAAAGAAGCCACTTCCGATTGTGATGCTAAAATTTCAGCCAAAACAGGGGAGGGAATAGGTGCCCTTTTTCAAATAATGAAAGAAAAAGCAATTGGCAATGAAAACTATACTGAGAAAACAGCAATCGTTACAAATCTCAGGCATCACAATTGTTTGAAGAGGTCCAGAGAAAACTTAATCAATGCCAGAGAATCAATTTTAAACAAAATGAGCGGAGAATTCATTTCCGTAGATCTTAGAAATGCCGAAATGAATTTGGCTGAAATCATTGGGGAAGTCACCTCAGATGACATTCTGAATAATATATTTATGAAATTTTGTATTGGGAAGTAGTGTTTAAGTTTCACGTGAAACCCCCGTTAGTTGTTAATTAACAAACATTTTTGTTTCACGTGGAAACATAAAAGTTTTGAAAATGAAGAAATTTGACATAATTGTTGTTGGTGGTGGACATGCTGGCATAGAAGCCGCATCCGCTGGTGCGCGTATGGGCTGTTCAGTTGGATTAGTCACAATGGATCGATATGCAATGGGAAGAATGTCCTGTAATCCTGCAATTGGCGGAACGGCAAAGGGTCACCTGGTTAGAGAAATTGATTCTCTGGGCGGAATAATGGGACAAATTGCAGACAGAACAGGCATTCAGTTTAGAATGCTAAATCGCTCAAAAGGTCCGGCAGTTTGGTCTCCCAGGTGTCAATCTGACAGAAAGTTATATTCTGAAGAAGCATATAGAGTTGTTTCTTTAACTGACAATGTTGAAATTGTTGAAGGATCCGCTGTTGAGGTGTTGACAGAAGATGGAAAAATAGTTGCTGTTAAATTAGCAGATGGAAGTGAAATAGGATGTAAAGCACTAATTCTATCTTCCGGAACTTTTCTGAATGGATTGATGCACACCGGATTAAACTCAACAAGCGGTGGAAGGTTTGGCGAGGAACCGGCAAAAGGAATTACTGAATCTTTGGCAAAATTAGGCTTTGAATACGGAAGATTGAAAACCGGAACCCCACCCAGATTACAAAAAGATTCTATTAATTGGGATATTCTTGAGGAACAACCTGGAGATGATAATCCCCAACCTTTCTCCAATCGCACAGATTTGTCACAATTCCCGTTTCTTCCACAAGTTAGCTGTCATATTACATATACAGACAGTACTGTCCATAAGATATTAGAAAAGGGATTTCATCAATCGCCAATGTTTATGGGCTTGATAAAAGGTGTTGGTCCGAGATATTGTCCTTCAATCGAAGATAAAATAGTTCGCTTTGCTGATAAAGAAAAACACCAATTGTTTTTAGAACCCGAAGGATTAGATACTGATTTAATATATGTAAATGGCTTCTCATCGTCGCTGCCGGCTGAGATTCAATACGAAGCTTTAAAAAAAATAAAAGGTTTAGAAAATGTTGAAATGATCCGTCCGGGTTATGCTGTTGAATATGATTTCTTCCCTCCCCACCAGGTTGATCTGACTCTGGAAACGAAAGCTGTTAAAGGATTATACTTTGCCGGACAAATAAACGGAACATCCGGTTATGAAGAAGCAGCCGCACAAGGGTTAGTTGCAGGTATAAACGCTGCTTTGAAAATTCAAGATAGGCCTGAGTTTGTGTTAAAAAGAAGTGAGGCATACATAGGGGTATTGGTCGATGATCTTGTGAACAAATCAACTGATGAACCATACAGAATGTTTACATCGCGCGCAGAACACAGATTATTGTTACGAGTGGATAATGCCGATAGAAGGTTGATGAAGTACGGATACGATTTTGGTTTAATAGATTTCAGCTCAATGAATTTAGTCAGCAGCAGGGAAGAATTGATTAACCAAAGTGTTCAGTTCTGCAGTAATACAAAACTTCACGCAAGAGAAATTAATGCGTTTTTAGAATCTCTGGGATCTTCACAAATAGATTCTACTGAAACAATATCAAAACTTTGTAAACGACCGGAATTAAATCTTAAACAGATTATTTCTTTGAACGGATATGCAGATAATAAGCTTGTTCAGAGCTTGTTGAATGATGCGGCGGCTCTTGAACAGGTTGAAATCGAATTGAAATATGAAGGATATATTCAAAGACAGCACGAAACTGTAAGCAGGTTTGAAAAATATGAAGAAACAAAAATTCCTTCGACATTGAATTATTTGAACTTAAGGCAATTGTCGGCGGAAGGAAGAGAGAAATTGAATAAAGTGAAACCAAGATCAATCGGACAGGCATCTCGTATCGCAGGTGTTACACCTTCAGATATTTCTGTTTTATTGGTATATTTGAAAAACTAATTTTTAAGGACTTGCATGCCGCCATCTAAGCAGGAACTCTACCTTAAAGAACTACAAAACTTTTGCTGGGACAACGGGTTTAACCCAGAGCCAATGCGAACAGAAAGGCTCGCCTATTTTGCACAACTTGTTGCAGATAAAAATAAATCGGTAAATCTTGTTTCTCGAAGAGATGTCGATTCAATAATAGAAAATCACGTTTTCATATCGGCATACATAACTCAATACATTCCTGAAAAAACTATTAAGTTTTTGGATATCGGAACCGGAGGCGGATTCCCCGGAATACCAATAGCAATTATGCGTCCGGATATGCGTGGTGTTCTGGCTGATTCTACTGGAAAAAAGATTGAAGCGGTAAAGGAGTTTATAGATAAATTAAAGCTCAGCAATGTGGTTGCCGAAAACAAAAGGGTTGAGAGTCCTGAGTTTATCGAACAGCATAAAGGAACCTTTGATCTTGTAGTCAGCAGAGGAACTGTTCCGTTAATCATTCTTTTCCGATATTCATTGCCGCTTGTGAAAGACAAAGCATATATTATGGCAATGAAAGGCGGAAGTTTGGAGGAGGAGTTCAAAAAAGCTGAGATCAAATACAAATCTTATATTAAAAAGTCTACTATTTACGAGTTGTATTACAAGCCGACTAACATCCGCAACAAAAAAGGAAAGAAGTTGGTATTGATTGAGTTGATTAAGTAGTTATCATTGATTCGATATTTTCTTTATCCCCGGAGTTGACTGATCAGGTCCCTGACTATAGCTATTGTTATATCATTTCATTTCGTCGGTTTTGCCCAAATATCTTCAAAAACCGATAACGACTTCGAGAAATTTTTTGAAGTCGGCAGGGATATTTTTACCCAACCGGCAAACTTCACTTCTGATGATTGGATTAAACTCTCTGTAACATTTGGCATTGCAGGTCTTTCAACTCTTATTGACAAAGACTTTAAAGATTTTACCCAATCAAATAAATCTGATGTATCAAACCATCTTTTTAAAATTGATAAATACTATCATATCGAAAGTATGATAATAAGCATAGCAGCCATTTATGGTTATGGAGTGCTTGCAGATAATGAGAACGTAAGGAATTTAGGTTTGCGGCTTTCAGAAGCAACATTTTACTCCGGTTTAATAAATCTCTCAACAAGATTCTTGATCGGTAGAGGCAGACCGAATATTTCCGAAAGTCAGTATGATTTTCGTCCGCTTGATTTCAGCTGGAATTACTCGGCATTTCCATCTGCTCACACAACGCTTGCGTTTGCTTATTCAGCCGTCATGGCGCAAGAGTATAATAACTTTTTCTGGAAGTTCGGTTGGTATTCTCTTTCGGCATTGGTTGGATATGCCAGGATCTATAATGACCAGCACTGGCTTTCGGATGTTTTAATGGGTGCGGCACTGGGATATTTTATCGGCGAGTTTGTAAATAATCATAAGACAAATCAGCTAAATAATAACCCCGGGACAGTTGTTCCGCAGCAGATTGTAAATTTTAAAATCCCTTTTTCGCTTTAAATGACAAAGGATAGCTTAACATATACTTTAGTTTCATCGGAGGTATTTAAAGACCTATTAAATCGAATATCTTCTTATGATTATTCGGGTTTTCCCATTTATACAAGTCCGCTATACGGCTGTACAAAAAGTCTGCTTGTTAAAAAACTATTTGAAAAAGAGAAGGTTGTTCTTGTTCTTCAGCCGGATGAAAAATCAGCCGCAGAATTTAATGTTGAGCTAAATGTGGTTGGATTATCAAAAGATGTTTTACTGATAGATGAAATTAAATCTGAACTGCTGCAGGAAAAGCTAACAGAGATAAGTCAGAGCGAAAAATTTATTCTTATTTCAACTTATGATATCCTTTCCTGTCTGTTGCCGGATAAAAATAAAATTGAACAGAAAACCACAAAGATTCAGGTTGGCGGTGATTTATCTTATGACGACTTAATCGAGTACTTAAATCTGCTTGTTTACACAAAAGATAAGTTCGTTGAAGCGCCCGGATATTATTCACAGAGAGGATCGATAATAGATTTTTGGTCATACAGTGAAAAGAATCCGGTAAGACTTGAATATGATGGTGATTTTCTTGAATCAATAAGATATTTTGATCCTGAAAGTCAGCGATCTATCGATAAGATTGAAACAGTTACACTTGCGGCCAAAATAAATCAACAGTTATTAGAAGAAAATCATTCGTCCATATTTGATTATCTGAACGATCCCATAGTCATAGCATCATCATATGATTTGAACAACATTGCAAAACAACAAATCAATCCTTTTACCGAAGAAGAGCTTGGTGAAGCTGGGGAAAGTATTGAAAAATCGATCGATGAAGACATACCGGAAATAAGTGAATTAAATATTTCTGAAGATTTGAATAACAGGAAAATAGAAACAAATGATTTTGTAAACAGATATAATGTTAGATGGATAATCGAAGAGGAAATCGCCTCAAACAACAATAGGGTTGAGCTTGGCTTTACTCCGGCACCAACCATTAATTCAAATTATGAAGTATTGTTCAATACTTTGTCATCATACACAACACAGAGCTTTGATGTTGTAATAACGGTTGAGAACGAATTACAGGAAACACGCTTACGCGATCTTCTCTCAGAATTCAAACAGGAACTGGCGGAATTGATTGAATCAGGCAAAATTAAGATTGTAACTTTAGCAGTTAAAGAAGGGTTCGTTCATAAAGCAGATAAGTTTCTTTTGCTCACAGATTACCAGATTTTTAACAAACCTTACCGCACCAAGATCTCGACTTCAAAAAAATTCAAAAGAGCTAAATCAAAAACTTTCGCATCCATTAAAAAAGGGGATTACGTTGTACACGAAGATTATGGAATAGGTAAATATGCAGGACTCGAGACAATAAAGATTGGTGAAACATTGCAGGAATCAATGAAGATACTTTATGCCGAGGGCGGAGTAGTTTATGTTAATCTTAATTACCTAACTCTAGTAAAAAAATATTCGTCAAATGAAAATCTTGTTCCCACACTTTCAACCCTTGGCACAGGTGAATGGCAGAACACAAAAGCAAAAACCAAAAAGAAAATAAAAGAAGCCGCAAGGGAACTGATTGAACTTTATGCAAAGCGTAAAGCCTCAAAGGGATTTCAGTTCAGTGATGATACTGTATGGCAGAAAGAACTTGAAGCATCATTCTTTTATGAGGACACACCTGATCAGGCAAAAGCTACTGACGATGTTAAGCTGGATATGGAAGCCGAGAATCCTATGGACAGACTTGTCTGCGGCGATGTTGGTTTTGGCAAAACAGAAGTTGCTGTACGCGCAGCATTCAAAGCCGTACAGGATGGGAAACAGGTTGCCATTCTTGTTCCAACAACTATTCTTGCTGAACAGCATTATAATACTTTTACAGACAGGCTTTCGCAATTTCCGTTAAGAGTTGCCGCACTTTCAAGATTTCAGACGAGAAAGGAACAGACAGAAATCGTTAATATGCTGGATGATGGTCAGGTTGATATTGTCATCGGAACGCACAGATTGCTTTCCAGGGATATAAAATTTAAAGATCTAGGACTTCTTATAATTGATGAAGAACACCGCTTTGGAGTAAAATCAAAAGAGAAGTTAAAATCAATAAAGGTAAATGTTGATACTCTAACTCTTACAGCAACACCGATTCCAAGAACATTAAATCTGTCATTACTTGGAGCACGTGATCTTTCTATAATTGCAACTCCACCGCCGAACCGCCAGCCGATTTACACAACCGTTTCAACTTTTGATATGAGCAGGATCAGAGAGTGGATACTTAATGAATTAAAACGTGGCGGACAGGTCTATGTTGTGCACGATAGAGTGCATTCAATTGACAGACTTGCCGGATATATTACTAAGTATGTTCCCGAAGCAAAGCTTGCAGTTGCACACGGGCAGATGAAAGTTTCTCAGCTTGAAGATGTTATTCATGGTTTTCTCAATAAAAATTATGATGTGCTTCTTTCAACAAAAATAATTGAATCAGGAATAGACATTCCAAATGTCAATACAATTATTGTAAATCGTGCTGATAGATTCGGACTTGCAGAACTTCATCAACTACGCGGAAGGGTTGGAAGATCAGACAGGCAGGCTTACGCATATTTCATTGTTCCATCAATGAGCGGTATAACCAAGAAGGCTTTACGGAGACTTCAGGCAATTGAAGAATTTACAGAAATAGGAGCGGGATTCAACCTTTCAATGCGCGATCTTGAAATTCGTGGTGCAGGCAATTTGCTCGGAACAGAACAAACGGGATTTATAAATGATGTCGGTTTCGATCTTTATGTGAAGATGATAAACCAGGCTGTTGAGGAATTAAAGTACCTGGAGTTTAAAGAAGTATTCAAGTCTCTTCCCAAACAGAAGGAAAGAACGGAACCAACAATAGATACGTACTTCGATATTGGTATTTCTGATACTTACGTTCCGGAACAGGCAGAACGATTGAATTATTATACAGAACTTTATTCAATTGAAAATCTTGAAGAGATAAATGAAATTATTGAAGAAATGAAAGACCGTTTCGGACCATTGCCATCTATAGTGCAGAGACTTATTGAAACAGCAAGGTTACGGTTTTATGCTTCTTATGCTTTGTTTGAAAGAATTATTATTCAAAGAAAAAATATTTTTATAATACTGCCAAGAGGTGAGAATGAAGAATACTATAAATATAAGTTTGTAGAGTTGATGAGATTTATATTGGATGAATATAAGAACGAGATTAAATTCGTTCAGCAAAAAGAAGTGATGAAACTTACTATAGAAAATAAATTCACAAAGCCAGAAGAGATCCTGGACTACTTATTAGAGTTTTGTGATAAAGTAGTTAAGCTTTTTGAAAACTATTTGCCTGCGTTAAATGACAATAGTTCATCAAAAGACAATCCTATTCCGAGATAGGGGGTGTAAGTTGGATAATTTCCTGAAATAGGAAACAAATTAGTCCCACCCTCAATCGCTAAATTTAGACCTTCAAATATCTGATACTTATAGTTCAGACTTACCCCCATACCCAATCCCGCAAAGAAAACCTCTTCGTGAATATTTTTAACACCAGCATATCCTGCATACGGACATAATAAAAAATTACTTCCGATTTTAATTTCTGAACCAAGCCTAAAATAAAGAGGGAAAAAATATTTTTTAAATAAATCAGCAGCAGGTGTTAGATATAAAGTACCAAGTTCCAGAAAAATGCTTACACTTCTGTTTGTCCATGATTCATCATCTGAAGCTAGTCTTATATTAAAAGCTCCGAAAACATCAAGCAGCTTATCTCCTTTTTTCACAGGTGAGTCAAAACCGGTTCCAAACAATATTCTTGGTTTAAAGACTAAATTATTGGGGAAATCTGTTTTGGAAGAATCCTCCTCCACGATTTGACCAAATGAGTTTGAAAAGAACAAAAGAACAACAATTAAATAGAGAATGCCCCGTTTGATTAGTCTTGAACTAAGCACTATCATTATACCACAGTATTATTAGCTGAGTGCAATTTATTAATTTTTACAATATCCCAAGTGTAAACACAAAAGCCTTGTCATTAAAATCATTGAACGTCATAATATACTCTCCTTGAATGAACAACTGAAAAGTGTAGGTATGAAAGAGTCTTATACCGCCGATCAAGCCAAGCCCTATCCCGTCACCTTTCTGATTATCAAATAAGAAATTATTATGAGCAACCCAGTGAAATCCTAACGAAGCGCCAAGGTATGGACATACATCCGTTTTTGTGAACAGATAATTACCATAAAGATTTATAGCAAATCCGTTTCTGGCACCAATCATTAAACCAACAGCATAATCCGGCACTTCATAGTCTAAGTAGGCATTGATTGTAAATGACCTGTTATCATTATCATATCCGTGTGAAGGAAACAGATACCCAAAGCCAATTCCAAAATTATATCGTGCGGCTCTTCTTAGTGATTCAACAGATTCTTTGCCGACAACACTTCCCACCTCTACGTTTTTATTAAAAGATTGTTTTGTAACCACACTTACTGCAACACGTTTCATAACCGCCTCAAGATCTTCCACGTTCAGAGCCGTAGTTTGATCTGCTACAAGCCTTCTGCCCGACGGCAGTTCTAGAAGGGAATATTGAACAATAATTTTTTCACCCAGGGCATTAAGGTTACATAACAGCACCTGATCGGCATTGAGTGCATTGCCTATTTCTATTGCACATTCGGAATCATCGCAGTAATCTTCTTCCATTACTTCTTTTGTGCGTCTTTCTGAAATGATATCGTACGCACTGATTCTTTTAAGTTCCATACGAAGGATAGATTCTGCAGTCTGAACATAGACTGGCTCGATGCCAATTGAGTTCACCGGTACGATTACGAGTTTTTGAACGGAATTATCTTGTGCAATTATTAAGGAGGTGAAGAAAAGCAGGAGCGCTATCGAAACAGATAAGGATTTCATTTCATTGCCTGTAAAAAAGTTATTTTACTATGTGCTAAAATAAGCAGCGCCAACAACCAACTACAAATGATAATTTGATGCCCGGCTAAACCTCATAATCAACAACTCTCCTTTCATATCTTACTTCGCCCAGCCACTTTTTGATATTTTCATGCTCAGGATGAATTTGATATTGATGTAGCGCCTCCTTGCTGTTAAATTGAGAGTATAGAACAACATCTGAAGAATCTCTTTCATTACTAAAATCGATCCCGACTTCAATTTTTAACATACCGTCAACCTTACCTGTCATTGCAAGAAGTTTTTCCTTCAGCAGTTGTGCATTTGTTTGTTTGCTGTTTCCATAGGCGGTTTCATTTAATCGCCATAGCACAATGTGTTTTATCATAGCTTCAAATATTATTTTAATAGTTTTAATAAATTGCTTTTGTTAATTTACAATTGCCACAATCTATTTGATAATAGTAACCAATTGAATTTCATTATGATATATTCATTTGTCGGTTAAATGAGAAAGATCTTTACATTAAAAAGTTACGTGCGGTTAATTTGAATCCCTGGAAAAGCGTTAAAGGTCTTCCGCGCGATATGTGGGTGTTGTTTTACACAACACTTATTAACCGATCAGGTACAATGGTTATTCCGTTTTTAGTTTTGTATCTAACACAAAAAATAGGAGTATCAGCATCAGAAGCCGGTGTTGCGCTTCTTGTTTACGGAATCGGCGCTTTCATTTCCGCTCCGTTAACAGGAAGACTTGCGGATAAAATAGGCGCACTTAAAGTAATGAAAATTTCTTTGGTTGGTACAAGTGCAGTAATGCTGATATATGGTTTTATTACAAACTACTATCTGATATTAGTTTTTTCGTTCATCCTTTCTGTGATAAATGAAGCATTCCGACCGGCAAACCTTTCTTTAATTTCCGAAATAGTTACTCCGGCACAAAGAAGAATTTCATTTGCGCTTAACCGCCTCGGAATTAATATCGGGATGAGCATTGGTCCTGTTGTGGGAGGATTTTTAATACTTATAGATTATCATTTTCTTTTTTACGTAAATGCATTTGCCTCTCTTGCAGCCGGTGTTTATCTGATTTTTACGCCATGGACATCACTTAATGAGAGTGAATCGACTGGCGAAGAAATCTCATCACAGACAAAACTAAACACTTCGGTTCTTGGTGACAGAAAATATCTTTTCTTCCTGTTCGCTATAATACCGGCTAACCTTGTATTCTTTCAGCATCTCGGCGGCGTACCATTGTATATTGTAGATGAACTGGGCTATTCCACAGCAGCATTCGGGCTTCTTTCAGCAATTAACACAGTTATAATAATTTTTATTGAAGTGCCCCTGAATGATATGATGTCTAAAATGTCTTATTCAAGATCGATGTTCATTGGTGCACTAC